>WNGF01006654.1_pt1 | contig 17970 bp, 20 predicted proteins | sample 5400641 | NCBI WGS metagenome assembly WNGF01 (sample SAMN13153371, study PRJNA577476) | soil metagenome | isolation source: 80 cm soil or saprolite under grassland replicate 2 | place: USA:California | collected 2016-06-15
AGGCGACGCCGGCTTCTATCACGCCTACGCGGGCAACAACCGCGGCGAGCTGACGTATAGCTTTGTCGGGGACACGCGGGCGAGCCTCGACAAGATCACCGCCGGCCTCGGCCAGGAATGGATCTTCCTCGAGACGATCCTGCGCATCTACCACACCGCCGGCTACAACATCGCCCACGTCGACGTCACCGCGAAGCTCTGCGAGGAGCACGGCATCCGGCCCGAGGACGTGGACCGCGTCGAGGCCGTGGTGAACTGGCTCGAGACCCAGTACCCGAGCCCGGCATTTCCGAGCCGACGCGAGGACCTCGAGACGCGGGCCGGAAGCACCGCCTACTTCACGGCCTACGGCGTCGTGAAGCGCGGCTTGCCGCCGCTGTGGAAGCAGGCCGGCCCCGACGACCCCAAGGACGTCCTCGAGCTGATGAAGCGTGTGACGATCATCCCCTCGCATCGGATGACGCTCTTCGGGCCGCGGATCACCGTCCACACCAAGGACGGCAAGAGCTACACTCGGCAATCGACCGGGCGCGAGTTCATGTGGGACTTCACCGAGGAGACCCGACGCATCCGCGAGGTCGTCCCCGGCCTGCCCATCCCGCCGGCCCAGTTCGAGGAGATCATCGCGACGTGCCGGGATCTCGACCGAGCGGAGCGCGCCGACGCCCTCATTCGACTCACGCTGAAGAAAGCCTAGAGGTGACGCCATGAGCACGACGACGACGACTGTCGGAAGCGGCAGGTATACCTACGAGATCCACGAGGACTGGGCCAAGCTGCCCGACGGCTGGACGATGCCGGCGGCCGCCGTCACCGTGGACTCGAAGGATCGCGTGTACTGTTTCAACCGCACGCCCGATCATCCCGTCGTCGTGTTCGACCGGGACGGGACCTATCTGCACTCCTGGGGCGCCGGTCTCTTCGAGTTCCCGCATACGATCCGCGTGGACGAGCGCGACAACCTGTGGATCGTCGACCGGGATCACGCGCAGATGATGTACTTCAGCCCGACCGGCGAGCTGTTGCGCACGATCGGCACCAAGGGATTCCGCTCGGACACCGGCGTGGATCCGACCGAGCCGAGGTCGAGCGCCTATCGCAAAGTGACCCACGGCGGCGGGCCCTTCAACTTGCCGACGGACATCGCGCTGACCCCGTCGGGCGAGATGTTCGTCACCGACGGCTACGGCAACGCCCGCGTGCACAAGTTCGCCGCCGACGGCACGCACCTGTTCTCCTGGGGCGAGCCGGGCTCGGCACCGGGCCAGTTCATGCTGCCCCACGGCGTATGGATCGATCGCCCCGGGCGCGTCATGGTGTGCGACCGGGAGAACGACCGCGTCCAGATCTTCGATCAGGACGGCAAACTGCTCCGCATCTGGCCGACCACGCTGATCGGCCCGGCGGTGTTCTACGTCGACCGCGAGGACGTCGTCTACATCCCCGAGCACAACGGCGGTCTGGTCAGCGTGCTGACGCTCGAGGGCGAGCGGCTGGCCCAGTGGGGTGATCCGAGCTTCCGCTCGTGCCACAGCATCTGGGGTGATTCGCGCGGCGATCTTTACGTGGTACGCCCCGTGACGGGGGCGAGCACGGGGTCGCGCGGCCGGCGCGTCGTGAAGCACGTGCGCGTCCGCTGAGCGGGCGCGGGGTCTCAGGCCGACACTATCGCTTCTCCCGACGGACCCTGTCGCCGATCATGGCGGCGTTCGCCGCCGAGAGCCGTTCCGTCTCGAGCAGATGGGCGAGCAGCGCCACCTTCTCGCCGAACCGTTCTTCGAGCGCCGTTCCGTACACTCCCGCGAAGTATCGGTCCAGACCGAGACGCTGCACGATGGGTCGGCATACGGCTTGGGCTTCAGGGTCGCGACGAACGTGGCCGCGGCCATGGGCCCGACGCGGTCGAGCATCTCGGCCACGCCGTCGTAGACCCGATTCTCGAAGAGACCGCTGACGCCGTATTGCTCCCGGTAGAGACTCGTCGCCCGCTCGATCAGCTCACGATCGGAGGTCGCGAGCAGCGTCCCGAACGTTCCCCGGATGGGGGGCCCGATGAACGACGCGAGCACGTCATCGGACGGGCAGGGTGAGCCCAGCGTGTCGAGCGCATGTCGCATGCAGCGCACCATCCCGGCCCGCGGATCGGTGAGCGTGCCGTCCAGATCGAAGAGCAGCACGATCGAGCTCACACTGACGCTAATGGTTGGGCAGCGGCTCCGCGTCGATGAGAACGAACGCCATCCGGCACATCGCGCCGCTGCGATTCGCCCAGGCGTGGTGGGTCCCGCGCTGGATCATCACGTCGCCCGCGCGCATGAGCGTCTCGCCCTCGTCCAGGATGGCCCAGATCTCGCCCTCGAGGCAGATCGCGTAGTCGACGGTGTCGGTGGCGTGAAAGCCCGCGTGCTTCGCCGAGCGGTCGGGGGTGGTCTTGGCGCCGCGCCGGCGGAGCTCATCGGGGCCGAGCCCGGCGGCCCCCCTCTCCGGCGGGAAGTCGATGATCCGCAGCACGCTGCCGCCCCGGGCCGCGGGCGGGATCCGCATGATGACCCCGTCGGGAACGGGATCCGCCATGCCCTTGTTCGACGCCGGAGCGGAATCGGTGATCCATAGACCCGCGCGCACGGGCTCGCCCGCGGGGACGTCGGCGGTGGGCAGCCGGGTGTCGGACAGGATGCACGAGCGTCCCGCGCTGTTCACTCCGGTCACGATCCTCCGCACTTTTCCGGGCATGACGACCTCCTCTCAGATCTCTATCAGATCCTTGCCCACGATGATTCGTCCCGTGAAGTGCTTGCGGACGTCTTCCGACCACATCTCGTCGGTGATGCTCGGATCGTCGCCCGGCACGAAGTGCGACAGCAGCAGCGTCTTGACCTGGGCCTCGGCGGCGACCCGGCCGACGTCCTCCGCCGTCGTATGGCTGTCGACGATGTGCTTGCGGAGCGTGACCGCGTTCGGCGTCCGGGCCAGCAGCCGGTCCAGGGCGGGGAGATACAGGATCTCGTGGACGAGAACGTCGGCGCCCCGGGCCAGCGCGATCAACGCCGGGGAGTAGTTCGTGTCTCCGGAGACGACGATCGAGCGGTCCTTGGTGTCGAAGCGGTACGCGTAGGCGTGCTTGATCGGGGGATGGAGCACCGCTGCGGACGTCACCTTGACGTCGTCGTTCTGCATGACGACGCCCGGCGCGTCGAACTCGTTGACGACGAGCATCGGGCGGGGGTCGGGGCGCCCTTCGTCCTCGATCCGCGTGTCGACGTCGAAGCGCACGTACTCCCAGAACGCCTGCGTCACGCCGCGCAGCGGCGGCGGGCCGTACACGTCCACCCGGCTCCGCAGCCCGCCGGCCCACGCGTTGTACACGAGCGGCCCGTACTCGAGCATGTGATCGGAGTGCAGGTGAGTGAGAAAGACGTGCCGGAGCCGGCTCAGCGCGACGCCCGCGGCCAGGAGCTGCTGAGACGTCCCGAAGCCGCAATCGACCACGTAGGGCACGTCGTTGACGAGGAGCAGCGTCGAGGGGTTCTTGCGGGATCCGCCCACACGCGGCCCGCCCTTGGTGCCGAGGAGGATCAGTCGCGTGCCCTTGCGCGGCTGCCCGAGCGCGCGCGGCGGACGTCCGGCGGCGAAGGCGAAGCCCGCGAGCCCGGCGAGGAATCCGCGGCGAGCGATGGCCCCGGTCACAGCTCGAAGCCGTAGAGCTTGGCGACGTTCCCGCGGGTGATCTTGAACCGGTCCTGCGGGCTCGCGTCCTTGAAGTCGCGAGCGACCACGTCCTGCGAGTGCGGCCACGAGGACGCCTGGTGGGGATAGTCGGAGGACCACATCATCCGATCCACGCCGACGAAGTGACGGTTGGCGACCCCCACGTAGTCGTCGATGTACGTGCAATGCATCTGGCGCGCCCAGTACTCGCTCGGCTTCAGCTGGATCTTGAACCCGGCGGCATAGCGTCCGCGCAGGAACGTGCGATCCATGCGCTGCAGGTAGTAGGGGAGCCAGCCGCAGTTGTTCTCGGCGGACACGATCTGCAGCTCGGGAAACCGGTCGAGCACCCCCGAGAAGATGAGCACGCTGAAGGACCGCTCGACCTCGTGCGACAGCACGGTCGCCCGCATGTAGCGATCGCCGAAGTCCCACTGGCTCTCCCAGCCCATCCCCGTGATCGAGTGCAGGCTGATCGGCATCCGCATCTCCTGCGCCGCCGCCCAGAGCGGATCGTAGACGTCCGAGCTGTACGGCTGCTCCGGCGGCGGCGAGCACCAGATCATCGCGCCCTTGAGGCCGAGCTTCGCGCACCGCGCGAGCTCCTGCGCGCCCGCCTTGGGGTCGTACAGGCTGATCATCGCCAGTCCCGCCATCCGCTTGGGCGCGTAGCTGCAGAACGCGGCCAGCCAGTCGTTGTAGACGCGGAAGCAGTCCTCCTGCAGCCCCGCGTCCTTCAGCCAGAAGATGCGGAAGCCCAGCGTCGTGTAGAGGACGTCCGCCTCGACCCCGTCGAGCTCGTTGTCCTTGAGCCGCTCCGCCGGATCCCATCCGCCCGGCCGGGCGTCGGCATACGTCGCCCGCGTGAGGAACTGCGCCAGCTCCTCGGGACTCTTGCCGGCGGCCAGGCCGATGCCGATGGGATGCGGCGCGTAGCCCTCGTAATGGAAGTAGGCGCCCTGGGGATCCTTGGGGTTCTCGACGATGCGAGGCGCCCGATCACGGTACCGCTTCTCGACGCGCTCGGCCCACAGGTCCGTCGGCTCGCTCACGTGAGAATCCGCGGAGATGAGCTTGTAGTCCGTCATGTTGGACCTCCTCGATCGGTGCTTCGACTCTCGGCGATCCCGTTCGGATCGACGAGGGCGAGAGTCTTGTCGAGAGATGACCAATGACTACACAACGCGGGATTCACCGTCAACTCCGTTCGGTCATCACCGTTAGCGCCTGGCCGACGTTGCCATGTTCGTCGAAATACTGGCGCAACCGCTGAGGGTCGGCGTGAGGATCGGCCAGAGCGACGTAGCCGTCCGGCCTGACGAGATAGAGGGCCGCGCGCCGGAAGCCGGCTCGCCGCATGTGCTGGCGCCATTCGAACAGGTGGACGGGAAGCCTGAGTTCGGCGCAGGCCGCAGCCAGGCCGTCTCGCGGGTTGCCGTACACGTGAACCTGCCAGGTCAGCGAAGCGAGCGGGGCGAAGTTGTCTTGTCCGGGCTCCGTCTCGACCCACGGCAGGCGATCACCGCCGCGGACGGCCCCGGCCGCACCCACGCTGAGCGGGGCGTCGCGATAATTGACCCCGATCTGCGACACGGTGCGGAACAGGAACCGGCGGACCGGGGCGAGTCGGAACAGCATTGGGGCGAGGGCGGGAACGAGCCTGCTGCGCACCCACCGCGCGACAGCGCCCTGCTTCGTCACCACGGTGAATGCGCGATCGGTGGTGACGACCAATCGGCGTGCGAAGCCGATCCGCTCCGCCTCGTAGGTCGCCAGCAGGCTGTCGCGGGCGCCGCCGTTCAGCACGGCGGCGAGCTTCCACGCCAGGTTCACCGCGTCTCCGATGCCGGTGTTCATTCCCTGACCGCCGACCGGGCTGTGAACATGAGCCGCGTCTCCGAGCAGGAAGGCGCGTCCCTCGTGGAATCGCCTCGCCACGCGGTGGTGCACTTGATAGGTCGAGAACCAGTTGACCTTGGTGATCGTGAGCTTCAGATTCCCGACCGCGCGCTTGCCGACGTCGTCGAAGGTCAGTTCACGCTGTCCGTGGTCCCCTTCCCAGGTGGCGGGCCCGATCAGGCGCAGGCGGCCCGTACCCTTGAGGGGAAAGAGGGCAAGAAAATCGGCTTCCTCGAGATCGACATGGATCTCGCCGTCAGCCGCCGGGCCGGCCGCGTCCACGTCGGCGACGTAGAACAATCCGGAATAGGTTCCACCGGGGAAGCCCGTCGCCAGCGCCTCCCGGACGGTCGAATGCCCGCCGTCACAGCCGGCCAGGTAGGCGGCTTCGCAGATCTCCTCCGACCCGTCAGGGCGCCTGAGCACTGCCCGCACCGTTTCGGGGTGTTGATCGAAGCGGATCAACTCCGTTCGACGCTCGACGTGCACCCGGCAGGCGTCTAGCCGCTCGATCAGCAACCGCTCGTGGAGGTCCTGCGGGTACGTCAACGCGTAGGGAAAGGGGCTCAACCCCTCCCCCATACGCCCGAGAGGCACGCGCGCGGCTTTGGCGCCACCGACCCAGAGATTGGCGCCCGCGACCTTGACGCCGGCCTCGACGACTGCCCCGGCAAGGCCTACCTGTCGATAGAGCTCGAGGGTCCGGGCCTGAACGGCCACCGCCCGAGAGGTCGTTCCCGGCTCGCCCGTCTTGTCGACGATCCGCACTCGCACCCCGAGCCTGGTCAGCCACAGGGCGAGCACGAGGCCGGTGGGCCCGGCCCCGATGATCAGGACGACACGGTCGGTCATCTCTGCTACTGGGGTGCCGCGATCAGGCCCACGAGATCGGCACCCGCCGCGCTTCCCGAGCCCGGCTTGAGCACGACGGTCTCGCCCTGGACCGGCAGGAATCCGAGCAGCGCCCGAACGGTCAATGCGTGAGTCACGAGCACGAGCGTGCCCGGCCCGCGCCACGCGGCGACGATCGCTTTCAACTCGTCGAGCCGGACAGAGATATTCGGCTTCATGTCCGGAACGAGGGCCCACGAGGTCTCGACAGGACCGACGGCCATCAGGCGGGCGGTATCGAGACAGCGGCACCAAGGCGAGGACAGAATCCTGTCCACGCGGACACCGTGGTTGCGGAAGGCCTCGCCAAGCGCCCTGGCCTCTCCGCGTCCCTGCTCGTCCAGGTTCCGTTGCGTCTTGCAGTCGTCGATCTTGAAGCCGGGCGGATCACCGCCATAGCCTGGCGGCGCGTTGCCGTGGCGAACGAGCGCCACGTGGCCTCCCTTGGCGAGCGCGGCCCAGGCGTCGTTGGAATCACCGGCGGCCAGGCCCGGCGTGACGCTGAGCGAGACGGCGAGCACGAAGAGCGCTACGCGACCGAGCTCTCGGTAGAGCGGGAGGGCGGCGACAAGGAACAGGACCAGGCTGAGCGTTGCCACGACGAGCCGAATGCGAGGAGGCATCGAGGTCCTCCGTGAAGGCGCCCTTCAGCGCGGGGGAAACGGCACCCCGTAGGACTCGGGCGCCAGCCTTTCCTCGTCGCTCCAGGCGGAATCATTGGCGTCGCCGCACACGGTCGCGCGTACCTGCTCGGGCGTCAAGGCGACCCGCTGGGCGAAGAATGCGACATGTACTCCCCACTCGTAGGCGCAGCCGCAGCGCGCGCACGTGCGGTCGATCACGATCTCGCGGTGGCGGAGTGAGACCGGGCCACGGTCGAGGAGGCTGCCGGCACGGAAGCGGTCGTAGATGCGCGGCACGCGGGCGAGTGTCGTGAACAGCGCCAAGGGTGGGATTCCGGGCGGCATGATGCGGTCGAACACCGCCTGCAACTCCGCCGGAAAGGGAGGTGCAACCGGCTCCACGCGAGGTGTGGTCGTCATCGATCACTCCTTCGGGAGGTGTTCCACGCCCAGACTGTAGCCCCCCATAAAGGCATTCGTCTAACGGGTCGCGTGGAGCTGCCGGCGGCGGAGGTGTGCCGGCCGCTGCGGCGCTGCGAGTCTTCTCACTCCGTCGCACGGCGTATCTGCCCAAATACTGGAGGTGTGGACTTGGCCGGAGGCATCCCGCACAGCCACGTATGCCCACGGGTTTGTCGCCTGATAGGAGGCCGATGAACCCCGCCGGTCGCCAGTAGAAGGTTGCCGTACACGAGCAGCAGCCCACCAAGGAGGATCAACGCCTTCTTCATGGACTGAGAGCGCTAGTGATTCTCGAGCGGCTCCGCGTCGATCAGGACGAACAGCATCCGGCAGATCTTGTCGCTCCGATTCGACCAGGCGTGATACGTCCCGCGCTGGATCAGGACGTCGCCCGGACGCATGAGCGTCTGGTCCTCGTCGAGGACGGCCCATACTTCGCCCTCGAGGCAGATCGCGTAGTCCACGGTGTCCGTCGCGTGGAAGCCCGGATGCTTCGCGGATCGGTCCCGTGTGGTCTTGCATCCCCGCTGCCGCAAGTTGTCGGGGTCGTACGCGTGGGCCTTGTCCGGGGGAATGTCGGTGACGCGGATGACCGAGCCGCCGCGGTGGGCCGGAGGCGTGCGCATGATCACGCCGTCGGGGACGGGGTCGTGCCTGCCCGTGTTCGACGGCCTGGCGGAATCGGTCGTCCACAGACCGACGCGCACGGCCTGTCCCGGCGCGACGTCGGCCGTGGGAAAGCGGGTGTCGGACTGAATGTATGAGCGGCCCGCGTCGTTCACTCCGGTGACGATGCGACGAACCTTTCCGGGCATGGCGATCCTCCTCTACTGCTCGTCTTCTTCCTCAGCGAGGCGGCGCTTGAAGGCCTCGGTGTCGCCGGCGAGGATCTGCGCGGTGATGGCTTCGTCCTTCACGGTCTTGCGGCCGAGGTTGGCGAAGCCGGACTCGATGCCGGCGGTGGCCGTGAGCTCGTCGACAGCGGCCTCGAATTGCTCGGCGGAGAGCACGCCGTGCTCGACGAGCATCTGCAGCAGCGTGACCAGGCGCGTCGAGTCGTCGTTCATGTCGCTCTGCAGTCTGGCGATCCTGGCCCAGACGTGCTCGAAGGCGGCTTGAAGGATCGTGGTCTGTTCCCGGGTGAACAACTGGTGGCCTCCTCTCGCGAATCGGACTACGACGGCGGGGACGAGCCCCCGCCCGACGGGTCAAAGACCCGCGGTCGGGCCGGGCAGGCGTTTCTGGAAGAAGTGGTGGCGGTGGCCCAGGGGGTGGTCTTCGAGGACGGCGAAAGGCGCGGAGCCCAGCTTCGGATAGTAGTCGGGGGCCTGGAAGGTGAACGTGGTGAGCCACGCGCGCGTGCAGCCGCGCTCGACGGCGTACTGCCGCATGTCGGGCGAGGCGTGGGGCTCGACGCTGATCCTCACCTCATCCTCTCGCGAGCGGGTTCGGGGTCGGCTCGGCGACCTTCGTCAGCGTGTTGCGATCGGTGTGGTGGAACGGCTCCGATTTGCCGCGGATCATCAGCACGGTGTCCTCGTCGTAGGACCACGTCTTGTCGGCGATGGTGACCTTGATGCGGTACTCGACGGTCTTGAAGGCGTGCTCGAGGAACGGGTTCGAGCAGATGCCGTTGGTCTCCACGCCGCGCGTGGCCACGAGCTCGAAGCTGGTCGCGTCCTTGGCCGCCCGACCGAACGCCATCGCGATCTGGCCGCGCGGGATGGCCAGCGTCTGGATCAGGTTGCCGGTCACGGGCTCCCACAGCCAGTAGCCGACCTGGTCGTGGTAGGTCTCGCGCTGTCCGGGCTTCACGACGTGCGTGTGGTAGCGCAGGCCGTAGAAGAGCTGCGGGCCGTTGGTCTGCGGATCGATCGGCTGCAGCTCGATGTGCTCGACGAAGCCCTGGTGCTCCGGCCCGTCGGGCTTCGGGTTCACGTCGAGACCGCGCACGCCCTGCCACACCCCGGCCATGCCGGTGAGGGGACCGAGGTTCTTCAGCGTGTGGGGGTCGACGTCGGACGGCTCCGTGTAGATGTCCGCGGGATAGTTGTCCATCGCGTCAGCATAGGAGGCGGCTCCAGTCAGTGCAAGGGGACGCTACGTCTGCCCACGCAGGCGCGGGTCGAGCAGGTCGCGGAGCCCGTCGCCGAGGAAGTTGATGCCGAGCACGGTCACCATGATCGCCAGGCCGGGGAAGATCGAGATCCAGCCGGCCATCGAGAGGTAGTCGCGCCCCTCGGCCAGCATCCGGCCCCAGGTGGGGGTCGGGGGCGGCACGCCGAGGCCCAGGAAGGACAGCGCCGATTCCATCAGGATCACGCGCGCCACCTCGAGCGTCCAGATCACCATGACCGGCGCCAGCACGTTGGGCAGGACGTGGCGGGCGATGATTCGCGCGTCGCGCGCCCCCAGCGCGCGCACGGCCTGGACGAACTCCTGCTCGCGCAGCGTGAGGGTCAGGCCGCGGACGACCCGCGCGTAGATCATCCACGTGGTGATGGCCATGACGATCACGAGGTTGCGCAGGTTGGGGCCGAGGAGCGCCACCACCGCGAGCGCGAGCAGGATCAGCGGGAAGGCGAGGTTCAGGTCCACGACCCGCATGATGACCGTGCCCACGCGCCCGCCGAGGTACCCCGCCACGAGCCCGGCCGCCACGCCGACGGCGGCGCCGAGCAGGGCCGCCAGCACGCTGATCGTCAGCGAGATCTGGGCGCCGTAGACCAGACGCGAGAAGACGTCCCGGCCGAGATGATCGGTTCCCAGCGGGTGCTGGAGCGAGCCGTCGGCCATCCAGAACGGCGGCTTCAGCGCGACGGCGAGATCCTGGTCGATGGGATCGGTCGTCGCGAGCAGCGGCGCCGCCAGCGCGGCGATCACGACCAGGCCGACGATCAGCACGCCGAGGCTGGCCAGCGGGCTGCGCCGGGCCAGCCGGAGCGAGCGAGCGAGGAGCGAGGGCGGGGTCGGCACCGCTACGTGACGCGAATGCGCGGATCGAGCCAGACGTACAGGAGGTCGACGGCGAGATTGATCAGCACGACCGCGGTGGCCAGGATGAACACCGAGGCCTGCACGACCGGGTAGTCGCGATTCATGATCGCCTGGATCGTGAAGAGCCCGACGCCCGGCCACGTGAAGATCGTCTCGATCACGACCGCGCCGCCGAGGATGTAGCCGAACTGCAGCCCCACCACCGTGACGAGCGGGATGAGCGCGTTGGGCAGCGCGTGGCGGAGCACCACGGCGACCTCCCGCAAGCCCTTGCTGCGGCCGGTCCGCACGAAATCCTCGGACAGCACCTCGATCATCGTCGTGCGGACCAGGCGGGTGAGCAGGGCCATCAGGTTGATCGCGATGGCCGCGGCCGGCATCACCACGTGCGTCCATCCCCCGCGCCCGGAGGTCGGGAGCCACCCCCAGGACACGGCGAACAGCAGGATCATCATGATGGCCAGCCAGAAGTTGGGAACGGACTGACCGAAGAGCGCGACCCCCATCGTGAGCAGATCGATCTTGCCGCCTCGGTGCGTCGCCGCGAGCACGCCGAGCGGCACCGCCAGCACGATCGCCAGCACCATGGCCGTCATCGTCAACTGGAAGGTCGCCGGCAGCCGCGCCGCGATCAGGGGCAGGGACGACTGGCCGTGCTGCAGCGAGACGCCGAAGTCTCCGTGGACCGCGCGGCGGAGGAAGCGCCAGTACTGGACGGGCAGGGGATCGGCGAATCCCCACTCGGCCCGGAACTTCGCGATCTGCGCCGCCGTGGCCCCCGGCGGCAGCATGATCTCGGCCGGATCCCCGGTCAGGAACGTCAGGACGAACGAGACGACGGAGACGCCGAGGACGACGAGGACCGCGGTGCCGAGACGAGCGGCGATGTAGGCACGCACGTGGAGTCGCGGCCGGCGCTTATCCCTTCAGGCCCAGCGGATAGAGCCACTGCGTCTCGTCCGGGCGCGGGGTGTAGTCGATGCGGCTGCTCATCCCGAACACCGCGTCGGCCTGGTAGAGGAAGATGAACGGCGCTTCCTCCTTGATGAGCTTCTGCACGTCGCCGTAGAGCGGCGCGCGCTTCTTCGGGTCGTCGGTCGCCTCGATCCGCGTCAGCATCTCGTCGAGCTTCGGATTCTTGTAGTGCATGCCGAGGCCGCCCTGGGTCAGCCAGCGCAGCACCCACGAGGGCTCGAGGTAGGCGTCGCCGATCGAGTAGATGAACAGCGGCGCCGTCTTGTTCTGCACCCGGCGCGGGCCGAAGGCGGCGAACTCGAAGACGTTCTGCTTGGCCTTGACGCCGACCTTCTGGAGAAACCCGACGATCGCCTCCGCCGGCTTGCTGTGGTCGGCGATGCTGCCGGTGAAGCTGTCGAACTCGGTCTCGAAGCCGTTCGGGAAGCCGGCCTCGGCCAGCAGCGCCCTGGCCTTCTTGGGATCGAACGGGTAGGGCTGGACACCGGGGTCGTATCCGAGCGCGCCCTTGTCCACCACCGTCGCCAGCCGCGTGCCGTAGCCGAAGTAGAGGGACTTCACGATGGCGTTGACGTCGACCGCGTAGTTCAGCGCCTGCCGGACCTTGACGTTGTCGAACGGCGGCTTGCGCACGTCGATCGTGACGTGAAAGATCCGGGGCGCCGGGATCGTCTTGATCACCAGCTTGTCGTTGCGCTTGAGCTCCGCGATCCGCGCGTGCGGCACGGGCGCGATCAGGTCCACCTCGCCGGCCTGCAGCGCGGCGATTCGCGCCGCGTCATCCAGGATGGGCCGGACGATGATCTTCTTCACCTTCGGCGCGCCGCGCCAGTAGCTCTCGTTCGCCTCGAGCACCATCTGCTCGTTCTTCGCCCACGTGACGAGCTTGAACGGGCCGGTCCCGTTCGGCTTGGTGGCGATCGCCTCCTTGCCCATGGCGCTGGTGTGTTTCGGCGACAGCATGAGGCCGAACAGCTCGCCCAGGCGGACGGGCAGGAGGAAGTCGGGCGTCTTGGTGACGATGTTCACCGTGAACGGGTCCACGATCTCGGTGCTGGCGATCGAGCTGAGCTCGGAGCCGATGGTGGCCTTCGTCTCCGGATGGGTCGCGCGATCGAGCGTGAACTTGACGCATTCGGCGTTGAAGTCGTCGCCGTTGTGGAACTTGACGCCCTTGCGCAGCGCGAATTGCCACGTGGTCGGGTTCAGCCGCTTCCAGGACTCGGCGAGCGCCGGCACCACGTGACCCTGGGCATCGCGCGCGGTGAGGCCGTCGTAGACGTTGACGATGAAGATCTGCGTGTTGCGGCCGACGGTCAGGTGCGGGTCGAACGTGTTGGGCTCGGCCGCGAGTCCGATCTTGACCTCGCCCGTCGGCGCGGCGACGGCGGGGGTGCCGACGGCCAGCGCCATCGCGATCAGCCCCAGTCCGCAGAGCACGAAGCGACAGCTGACGAATCGCATACGCGTCCTTTCTCGGCCGGCTCAGGCGCCCGTGCGGCGGCCCTTGACCTCGACGATGACGTTGCGGAACCGTTTGGTCCCGATGTTCCGGAGCGCGTGGCGCAGCGTGCCCTGGTTCCAGCGCATGATCTGCCCCGGCGTCACCTCGATCCGGTCGACGCTGCCGTCGCCGTTCGGCCGTTCGACGACGTCGCCCTCGACGACGATCGACGTGTAGTCGAGATGATGGGTGTGCCAGCCGGCCTGCTCGCCCGGCGCCAGATCGATCCGCCACACCCGCACGCTGTCATCCTCGAACACCAGATCCGTACCGATCGGATTTCCCTTGGGGTCCGCGTCATCCACCACGCTGGGTTCTCCTTGGCAGGCGAAGGTAGCACAGGGGTCAGCGGCCGGGCGCGACCTCGTCCAGGAAGGGCCGGAGCGCGACGAGCAGGCCGGCGGGGTTATCCCCCTGGACGGTGTGCCCGGCGTTGTCGATCCTGACCCATCGCCCCTGGCGCAGCCTCGCCGCCAGGTGCTCGGCGTCCTCGTCGTGGAACACGTCACTCTGGGCGCCGCGCACGACCAGCGTCGGGCACTCGACCTTGTCGACGGCCGACCACAGCAGGTCACGCCGGCGGTCGCGAGCCGCGGGATCGACCTTGCCCCGATGGCGCTGGTCGTACTTCCACATCCAGCGCCCGTCCGGCATCTGGCGGAGGTTGTGGAGCAGGCTCCGCCGGAGCAGGTCGCGGTTGCGGCGCGGGTTGAAGGCCAGCGCGCGCTCGACGTAGTGTTCGACGGAGTCGAGCGCAGTCGCTTCCGCGGTGAAGGCCTGGATCTTCTGGACGCCCGCGGCACGGGTCTCGGGACCGACGTCGATGAGGACGAGCCCGGCCAGGCGTGAGCTGTGCTGCCCCGCCCACGCCAGCGCGTTGGCGCCGCCGAGCGACATGCCCACGAGCACGAAACGCTCGAGGCCCAGCGCGCCGACGAACGCGTCGAGATCGCCCACGTGGCTTTCCGTCGAATAATCCATCTGCGGCGACCACTCGCTCTCGCCGTGTCCGCGCTGGTCGAGGGCCACGCAGTGGCGTGTGAGTCGCAGGGCCGCGCACACGAGATCCCACGTGTGGGCGTTGAGACCACCGCCGTGCAGGAAGACGACGGGCGGCAGGCCCGTCGTCCCCCAGTCGAGGTAGTGAAAGCGCATGGGCCCCAGCAGCAGATGGTGCGCCTCGGGCAGCACCCCAGCAGCAGATGGTGCGCCTCGGGCAGCATCACCTCGGGAAGCGTCACGCCGGCCACGGCCGCCGACAGCTCGAGATGCTTGCGAAACTCCGCGGCGTCGAGGCTCATGCGGGCAACGGCGCGACGGCCGAGAATCTGAACGTTTGCGGCACCGTGACCTCGCCGGTCTTGATGGCCAGCACGAGCGAGAACCCGGAGCCCGGCGCCAGGCGCTCGAAGACGGCGGGCGAATTCCACAGGCTCGCGCGTCCCCCGGGCGCGCTGAAGGTCACGCCGCCTCCCGGAAATACGAACTCGCTCAGGGTGGCGCCGGCGGCGATGGGCGACGAGAGCATCGGCGCCCTGAGCTGATTCAGCTGTACGCCGCGGTGGACGATGCGATGCGTTCGGCCGCTGGGGTCAACGAACGTGCTCTGCTCCCAGTCGATTTCCACGTTGGCGCGCGACGTGTTCGTCACGATGACCGACAGGGCATGCAGCCCCACGACCCATTCCCTCGGAGCCGGCCCGACCCCTTCGAGGCTCGTCTTGGTGTAGGCGAATCGCCAGTTGCCGACATCATCGGTGACCACGATCGTGCCCTGCGCGCTGTACGTCACCGTCTCCGCCCCGCCCTCCCAGCGGCTCTGGCTCCTGAGCTCGAGGGCGCCCTGGCCCTTGGGAGAGACGAGCACGACCCGATGGAGGACCCGCGGGGGGCTCGGACTCGGGGTGGGCGGCATCGACGTCCGCGGCTGGGTCGGCGCCGTGCAGCCGGACAGCACCACGATCGCACCCACGAGCAGGAAACGGTTCATTGCCCCTCCAGGAATCGAGTGGATGACGGTCACACGATGGGCCATCGCGAGCGCGGGAAGCTGACGCCGGTCCGCGCCAGCAGCCGCTCGCCGATCTCCTGCACCCGGGCGTAGAGACGCGGCTCGTCCACGAACATCTGGCGATAGGCGTCGAGCACCACGCGACCGTCGATGATCACCGTGTGCACGCTGCGGCCGTCGGCGTTGTAGACGAGGTTGTTGATCGGATTGAAGAGCGCTTGCCACTCCGGCCGCTGGGTGTCGAAGAGCACCAGGTCGGCCTTCTTGCCGGGCTCGAGCGAGCCGATCTCGTCGCCCACCCCGAGCGCCTGGGCGCCGCTGAGCGTGGCCAGCTCGAGCGCGGCCTCGGCCGGAATCTGACGCATGTCTTGCCGCGCGTCCTTGTACTGGATGGCCGCCATGTTGAGCGCGCGCACGATGTCGAGATGGTTCGAGTTGTTGGGCGAGTCGCAGCCGAGGGCCACCTTCACGCCCTTGGCGACGAGCTCGGGCAGCCGTCCGTGCTCCCGGACACCGCGGCCGCCCTTGGCCGCGGTGATCGGGCACATCGCGGCCGCGGTTCCCGTGCGCGCCATGCAGTCGATCTCGGCGTCGTCGATCCCCAGCACGTGGGCGAGCACGACGTTCGGCCCCATCACGCCGATCGACTCGAGATACTCGGTCGGCCGCAGGCCGTGCCTGGCCCGATAGTCCTGGCGCGCCTTGTCGCCGCTGTTGTGGTGAAGGGTCAGGGAGGTGCGGTGCTCGTCGGCGAGGCGCTTGAGCGGGCGCAGCAGATCCGCGCTGCACGTGTCCGCCGAGAAGGGCATGGCCCAGGCGCGAATCCGTCCACCCAGGCGCCCGTGCCATTTCCCGAGGAACGCCGCCGTGCGCTGGATCGCCTCGGCCGCCGGGTAGCGCGGCAGGGGAAACGGCGCCTCGCGATCGGTCACGCAGTCGCCCAGGATGACGCGGATGCCGGCGTCCTCGTAGGCTTGCAGGCAGGCGTCCGGGAACTTGGTGCTGCCGGGGTCGACGAAGCAGACGGTCCCGTTCTTCACGAGCTCCACGATGCCGAGGAGCGAGGTGAGGTGCTCTTCCTCCTCGCTCATGGCCATCTGCAGCTTGAAGACGGAATCGAGCGGGCTCCCCACGTCGTCCGGGAAGATCCCCCGGACGGCGTGGGCGTAGCTGATGTGCATGTGGCCGTTGACGAACCCCGGCGTGACGACGAGGTGGCGGGCGTCGATCACACGCTCGGCCGTCGCGCCGGCCAGCTCGGCCGCCTTGCCGATGCGGCTGATCCGGCCCCGCTCGATCAGGACCGAGCCGTCCGCGATGATGCGTCGCTGCGGGTCGAGGGTCACCACGTAGCGGGCCTGGTCGATTTTCAGGCTTGGGTCGGGCATGCGCCGCATGGTAACTCATTACATGGGGGGCGCCGAGCGCCCCCCAATCGATTGGCAGAGCCGTGACCACCAGCGACCTGTGCTTCACCCCCGCCGTCGAGCTGGCGGCGCTGATCCGCCGCCGCGCGCTCTCGCCCGTCGAGGTCGCGCGGGCCGTGCTCGAGCGCATCGAGCGCGGCAATGGCCGGCTGGGCGCCTACGTCCTGGTGCACGCCGAGCGCGTGCTGGCACACGCCCGGCGGGCGGAGGGCGAGGTCATGGCCGGCGCCCCGCTCGGCCCGCTCCACGGTCTGCCCATCTCGATCAAGGACAACCAGTGGACCGCCGGCGATCGCACGACCTTCGGCTCCCGGCTGCTCGCCGGGTTCGTCCCTGCCGAGGACGCCCCGAGCGTGGCGCGGCTGCGGGCGGCGGGCGCCCTCTTCGTCGGCCGCACCAATCTGCCGGAGTTCGCCTGGCGCGGCTCGACCGACAACCGGCTGTTCGGCGAGTCGCGGAACCCCTGGGATCCGACGCGGACACCCGGCGGATCGACGGGTGGCGGGGCGGCGGCGGTGGCGGCGGGGATGGGCCCGCTCGCGCTCGGCTCCGACGGCGCCGGCTCGATCCGGATCCCGGCGAGCTTCTGCGGACTCGCCGGCCTGAAGCCGACGTTCGGTCGCGTGCCGATGTACCCGGCGGCGGGAGGCCACGAGCTCGTCGCGCACGTCTCTCCGCTCGCCCGGACGGTACGCGACGTGGCGCTGATGATGAACGTCATCGGCCGCCACGACCGCCGCGATCCCTTCGCGTTGCCCGACGACGGAATGGACTATCTCGCCGCCTGCGAGCGACCACTGGACGGCCCGTCTCTTCGCATCGCCTGGTCGGCCGACCTCGGCTTCGCGCCGGTCGAGCCCGAGACCCGGGAGATCTGCGCGGCCGCGGCGCGCGCGTTCGCCGACGTCGGCGCGAAGATCGAGGAGGCCAGCCCCGACCTCGGCGATCCGGGCTTTATCCTTCGTACGCTCTATGGCGGCGCCCAGGCCGGCGCCCACTCCGCCCGTCTGCCGCAGGACAAGGCGCAGATGGATCCGGAGCTGGTGGCGTATGCCGACGCCTCGGCCGGCCTGACCATGGTCGAGTACTTCAAGGCACTGACCGCACGCCAGGCGATGGTCGATACCCTCCGACGGTTCTTCGAGCGCTATGACTTGCTGCTCACGCCGACACTGTGCCTGCCGGCCTTCCCGCTCGGCATGGTCGGGCCGAGCGAGGTCGCCGGGCGCGCGGTGACCCATCTCGGCTGGACGCTCTGCTACCCGTTCAACTACAGCGGCCAGCCGGCCATCTCCGTCCCCGCCGGGTGGACGGCGAGCGGCCTGCCCGTCGGTCTGCAGATCATCGGCCGGCGACTGGAGGATGCCCTCGTGCTGCGCGCCGCGGCGACGTTCGAAGCGCTCCGTCCGTGGTCGGCACGCCGCCCGAGCGAAGCTCCGGCGGGTTGAGGGTCAGCCGAGGAGGTCGGCGACG
>WNGF01010462.1_pt1 | contig 17956 bp, 15 predicted proteins | sample 5400641 | NCBI WGS metagenome assembly WNGF01 (sample SAMN13153371, study PRJNA577476) | soil metagenome | isolation source: 80 cm soil or saprolite under grassland replicate 2 | place: USA:California | collected 2016-06-15
ACGCTTGCGGTCGCAACACCGGGAGAGAAAACACGGGTCACTGGTATCCGAGATATTGTCGAGCCGCGACATAAAGTTTCGGGCAACGGCCAAGTTTTTCCGGGCGTGTTAAGTGCCGTCGAGAACGTCGGAGACGGACGAACCCATCGTCTTTCAGGCATGGCGGTGGTTGCGGCTGCGGAGTATGAAGGCACGATCCGGGCGGGGACGACGGTGCCAAGGAGCGCGATCTTGGACATGGCGGGTCCGGGAGCGGAAGTGTCCCGCTTCAGCGCCTATGTGCATTTGGTCATCAGCTTCAGAATCGTTCCGGGCTTGGGCGAATTGGACACCCACGACGCGATTCAATCGGCGGAATATAAGGTTGCCCAGCGGCTGGCTCAGACTACGGCAGGACTGTCGCCGGCAAAGCTCTCCACCTATGATCTCGGCAAAAAAAATCCGCATTTGCCCAACGTCTTTTTGGTGCAAGGCTGCATCACCGACCCGCAGCATGTGCATTCAGGCGTCGGTTATTATGGACTTTCTTTGCGAAATTCCATAGCAACGTTCGTCCATCCCAATGAGCTAATTGACGGCGCGGTCACCGTCGATACGACGCGGTCGGGCCGCGGTTATTATCCGACGACTTGGGATTGGCAAAACCACCCTTTGGTTCTGGAGCTGTACGCGGCCCACGGCAAGAGCTTGAACTTCGGCGGCGTCATCTTGCAGCGCATTCGCTTCGAGACCCATCACGGCAAAGAAGTCGGCGCGCAGAACGCCGCCCGTTTGGCCAAAGCGATGGGCGCTGACGGCGCGGTGGTGACCTGGATCGGCGGCGGCAACGCCTTTGTCGATGTTATGTTGACAATCCGCGCCTGCGAGCGAAACGGCATCAAGACCACACTCGTTACCTATGAAAACGGTGGCAAAGAAGGCAAGGATAGCCCCGTGCTGTTTTATCTTCCGGAAGCCGACGCGGTGGTGAGCACCGGCAGTCTCGACAAGACTTTGGAACTGCCGGCCATGGACAAGGTCATCGGTCCTTATGATCAGGTCAAAATTTTTCCCTTTCCTGGCGCGGCGCCGGTACCGGCGCGTGGAGCCTTATCACTGGAAGCGAGAGATGTCATGATGGGCGGAGCCGATATTTGGGGCCAAGGGATGTGGAAATGTGCGGAGTATTAGCAAGCCTCAAACTTGGAGTAGTGGAGTAATGGAGGGTTGGGTGACCGAAGATAGAGGATCGAGGATAGAGAATAGACTGCATATGAATTGCAATCGTTCAAAATGCTCAAACTGCTTTAGCTGTTAAGGAGATCGTTATGATCAAGATCGTTCATGTCGTCAATCAATTTTTCGCCGGCCTCGGCGGCGAGGAAAAGGCCGGACTGCCTGTGGGCGTGATCGAGGGCAGCGCTGGTGCGGCGCGCGCTTTGGAGACGGCGCTCGGCGGGGCAGCCAAGATCGTTTGCACGATTCATGTCGGCGACAATTATTTCCACGAGCACAGGGAAGCAGCGATCAAAACGATATTGGAAGCCGTACGAGCGGCCGAGCCGGAGGTTTTAGTGGCGGGTCCGGCTTTTAATTCCGGGCGTTACGGCTTGAGTTGCGTCGAAATTTGCAACGAGGTTGCCAATCGAATGGAAATTCCCTCCGTGACGGCGATGCACGAAGAGAATCCCGGCGTCGGCGTTTATCGTGAGTTCGCTAATTCGCGGGTGTACTGCTTGCCGACGGCGGAGACGATAACGGGAATGGCCGATGCGCTGACGCGAATAGCAACCTTGGCGCTGCGTCTTGCTCGCGGTGAAGAGATCGGTTCCGCGCTCAAGGAAGGCTACATCGGCCGTGGCATCCGACGTCTTGAGAAAACCGATCAGCGTGGCGCGGTGCGCGCGCTCGACATGTTGCTGAAGAAACTAAACAACCAGCCGTTCGAAAGCGAACTGCCGATGGAGATCTGGGATGATGCGCCGCCTGCGCCAGCGCTGGCGCGGGTGAAGGACCGCAATATCGCCTTGGTGACAACGAGTGGCGTGGTTCCTTGGGGCAATCCGGATAAGTTCAAGACTTATCGAAATACCTACTGGCGAAAATACAACATCGCCGAACTGAAACAGCTCGAACCGGGAAAATGGGAGGCTGTGCATGGCGGATATAACGTCGCCTACATGAACCAGAATCCTCACTATGGCGTTCCGCTCGATGCGCTGCGCGCGCTGGAAGCGGAAGGAGCGATCGGTCCCGGGAAACTGTACCCGGCTTATTACGTTATTCCCGGCAATCAAGGTTCGCCGACGGTCATGCGCCGCATCGGTCAGGAAATTGCCGCAGACCTGAAAAAGGACGGCGTCGAAGGAGTGCTTTTTGTCGCCACGTGAGGGACCTGCAGTCGCAGCGGCGCTGTGATGAGCAAGGAACTCGAGAAGGCGGGACTGCCCGTAGCGTTGATTAGCGCGATGTTTCCGGTGGCGCAGCAGGTGCGCGCGAACCGCATCGTCAAAGGCGTGAGCATCCCACATCCATGCGGTGACCCGAATTTGTCCAAGGAGCTCGATGCGCGCCTGCGCCGAGAAATAATTCAAACCGCGCTTCGCGCACTCGAAGCGGAGGTCGAAGGACCGACGCTGTTCTCGCCTGCTATAGCCACGGGAGCGTAAGCTGAGCACCACTAATCTGCACGCGGAAGTCGGCTCAGGAGTACTGCGCCAATCTATATCTAGAGCGACGAAATTTCGGCCGTGGATTTGATGAGTCACCAAGCGATTAAATTTGGCTCCCATTACTTGCCGACGTACATACCGGATTGGGACGGGCCGCTGCCGGAATTTTACCAAAAAATGTTCGCGCAAATGGAAGAGATGGACCGGCTCGGCTACGAACATATCTGGGTCACCGAGCATCACTTCGCCATGTACGGCGGCACGCTGCCGCATCCGCCGACTTTCATGGCCGCGGTCGCGCGCACGACGAAACGGATTCGTCTCGGCGTTGCGATCAACGTTCTGCCGCTGCACAATCCGATCGACGTCGCCGAATCGTATGCAATGGTCGATGTCATTTCCAACGGGCGATTGGAATTCGGCGTCGGCAAGGGCAGCGAAGGACATGAATACAGAAAATTCGGCGTCGACCAGAAAGAATCCACGGGCCGCATGTACGAAGGCGTTCAAGTCATGCGGCAGGCGTGGTCGGACAAGCCGGTGAATTTCGCCGGCGAGTTTTTCAATTATCAGAACGTTCCGGTGTACCCCAAACCGGTGCAGCGACCGCATCCGCCGATCTGGGTGGGCTGCGCCCGCTCCGAGGACTCGTTTCGCTGGGCCGGCGAAAACGGGTTTCACCTGATGACCTTGCCTTACCTGTATCGCGAAGCGCATATGCTCCCAGGTTTCATAAAATCCTATCGCGACGGATTGGCGAAGAGCGGTCATGATCCGATGGGAACCGACATCCTGGGGAAATTTCACATCTACGTGTCGAGCAGCCTTGATAAGGCCATGGAAGAGGCCGGGCCGTATATTACCTCCTATTACGACGTTCATCGAGCCGCCGATCCCAACCGCAAGGAGCAGGGACTGCTGCTGCAGCGCGATACACAAACGCAACTGGAACAGGGGTTTGTGCTCGCCGGCGACCCCAAGCGCGTTGCCGACAGCATTCGAAAGTGGAGTGAGGAAGTCGGGCTGACGACGATTTCCGGCACGTTTTACTTCGGCGGCATGCCGCAGGAAATGGCAATGAAAAATATTCGTTTGTTCGCCGAGAAGGTGCTGCCGGAGTTCAAGTAAGCGGCACGCGAGACTAGAGAGAAAGATTTAGCCGCAAAGTACGCAAAGAAGGACAACGTTGGGGCGGGTTCGAAACCCGCCCTTTTTTTCCTAGAGGCAAACCAGCGTAGACTCAGCAGATTTGCAACGAACCGAATTTGTCGCAGCAACCGCATGGCCGACGTATTTATCAGTTATGCCAGTGAGGATCGCGAACGAGCACGCCAAATGGCGAATGCGCTCGAGACTCGCGGTTGGTCAGTCTGGTGGGACCGAAAAATAATCGCCGGACAAATCTTTGATCAAGCGATCGAGCGCGAGCTCGAAATGGCTAAGAGTGTCGTCGTGCTATGGTCGAAGGATTCGATCACGTCGGAGTGGGTGAAGAATGAAGCGTCACATGCTGCTGAACGCGGCGTGTTGGTGCCCGCTATCATTGACGAAATACGTCCGCCGCTCGAGTTCCGCCGTAAACAAACGGCAGATTTGGTTGGCTGGAACGGCGATCCCGCACATCCTGGATTCGTCTCGTTATGCGATGGCGTAACGGCCAATGCGGTTCCTCAGTTGTCACCACATGCGCCCAGCGCTTTGCGTCATGAGGTTGGCCGAAACTCACGATGGAAGTGGATCACTGCCGCTGTCATTATCATTTTAGTTGTGGGTTTTGCCGCGTATTGGCGTGTGATGCGCTCCACGGGATCGCCAGTCGTCGATAAGCCGGCGGAATCGAACGGTTTGGCAGATTCGGTCGTAGGAACTTATTACGGCAATGTGATTTCTGATTCCCAAGGTGCTTCGCAGTCGGATGTGACCGTGACGGTCGTGAGATTGAGCAATCGCAAGGTCAGAGTAACTTCGGACTATAGCCGGTTAGGATCGGCGGAAGTGGACCTTACAAGAGCAGGTGACGTGGTCGTAAGCGCGACGAATGAGATTGTTCTTGCAATCGATTTGATCAAACGTCCACAAACTCTGAACTATAATCCGGGCGGCGCCGCTTTTGTTGGGCAAAGACGGTAGGCGTTAGCGTTAGATTGGTGATACAGATATTTGTGTGTTCGCTGAGAAGTTGATGACGGAGTTCAAGTAAGCGGCACGTGAAACTAGAGAGAAAGATTTAGCCGCAGAGAACGCAAAGTATGCCAAGAAAGACCACGTAGGGGTGGGTTGAAACCCGCCTTTTTTCTCGAACCCCCTCTTTGTCTCCCCCTTGCGGTGGCGATTCGTAGGGTGCGCTTCCGCACCGTCCATAGATCACCACGAATGGCACGAATGGCACGAAGAACACGAAGAATCAGAAGTTAGCGAACTTTACATTTGTTGTGGTTAAAAAAACTAACGCGCCGGCAGATAGGAAAAGTCGAAAACTTGATTGACCGGTACTTCCTTCGTGATTGCTTCGGCTTGGAGACTATCGCGAATGGTATCGGCCGCTAACCCGGCATCAACCCGACCGTCGGGAGTTTCGGCTCGTTTGTGGTAATCGTAGATCTTCGCGACCAGCTCCTCGTCGTTCAACTGCACGAATCGTTTGAGGATCGCCACGGTTGCCGCTTTGTTTTCCTTGGCGAACGCGCGCGCCCGACTTAAAGCTCGTAGCATGCGCCGGACCTGGTCCGGTGAGCGCTCTAAAGTCTCCCGCATGGTGACGATGCCCGTGCTGGGAATCCGCACGAAGTTGCCGGCAAAACCCAAATTCTTTAATCCCTCGCGGTAAGCAAGAAAATTGTGCGGCGGGTTGAGCAGTCCCGCGGCGATTCGCTTGGACTGCAATGACGCGAGCATCGCGCCCTGGCCGCCGACCGTAATGAAGGTCGCCTGCGAAGGATCCATCCCTGATTGGGCGAAGATGCGGCGCATGGTGACATCGTGCAAGCCGCCGCGCGAAGAGATGCCCAGCAATTTCCCCTTCAAGTCGGTAATCGAGCCGATTTCGGGAATGCCCACCAGATCTAAAAGCACGCGATCGACGAAGCACATAACGACGCGCGTGTTGACGCCGCGGATGTTGGCGACCACCCCGGCGGTGATCGTGGTGGCGTATTGGATGTCGCCGCTGAGAAGTACTTTGACGTTGAGCGCGGCGGGCATCAGCACGAAGTCGACGTTCAGACCTTCCTGTTGGAAAAATCCTCGCTCCTTGGCTACCGGGAGAGGGAGCATGGTTACCGTCAGCGATGGGATGCCAACCTTGACGTTTTCGGCACGGGCGGACTTCAGAACGACTGGGACGCATAGGACCGATACTACAAGAGCGCAAAAAGATCGCAGGTGTTTTGACCGCATGACGAGTTGTCACTCCAGCGGATACAAGCGTCGCGCGTTGTCGTTCAAAATTTTCCGCTTCGTCGTATCGCTAAGCTTGGGATGATCGATGATGGGTTGCGAAGCGCCGGGGAAGCGGCTGTCGAAATGGCTATAGTCGGAGGCGAAGACGATCCAATCGTCGCCGATGACATCGACGACGTGGGCGAGCTCCTTCTCATCGGCTTCGCAGGAGAAATAAAGCTGGCCGCGCTCCAAAAGTTTGCTCGGCTCGGATTTCAGAGCGGGCAGCTGGACGCCGAGCACTTCGAAATGCTCGTCCATTCTCTCGAACCAGTAGGGAACCCAGCCGCAGCCGGATTCGAGAAACACAAAGCGCAGTTTGGGAAAGCGATCGAGCACGCCTTCGCCGATGATAACCGACAGCGCGATCATCTGCTCGAACGGATGGCCGAATAGGTGCGTGTAAAAAAACTTATCGACGCGCTCCGTGCCGGTGGCATCCGAGCCGTAGCGTCCCAAAAACATGTGGACACATATGGGGACATTGAGCCGTTCCGCCTCCTCGTAGAGCGGAAAATAGTAGGGATCGCCCAGATGGCGGCCGCGAACGTTGGGAAAAAGCGACGCGCCGACGAAGCCCAGTTTCGCTACGCTGCGATGAAGTTCTTCGACCGATGCGCCGATGTCCTGTTGAGCAAGTGCAGCCGTGCCTTTGATCCGCTTTGGATTTTCCGCGCAATATTCGGCAAGCCAGGTATTGCGCGCGGTCGCAAGGGCGGCGGCGAGGCCGGCATCCTCCAATGCAGGGAGCGTTCCCGCAAGACCGGCGCCGAAGAGAACGGCGACATCGATTCTTTCGCCGTCCATATCTACCAGCCGAGCTTTGGGATCGGTCATGCCCGGGCGGCGCGGATGTGGCCGGCTGTAGGGGCCGCCGACGCCGATGCCGAGACCACTCGGTCGCGGCCAAGCTTTGCCTTCTATGATCGTCCGTAGTTGACCGTTGCCGCTCGGCCGGCGCTCGGGCGCCTGGTTCTTATATTTATCCGGCAAGCGTTCTTTCCAATCGATGTGGTTTTCTTCGAGGTGGCCATCGGCATCGACGGTCGGAAATGAATTTGCCATGGCTACTCCTTCCGATTCGATGCTACGTGTCCAACAGCGCGGGGTGGAAAACGTCTTCGATCCTGGCGAGATTTCGCGTCAAGCCTTCGGCGTGTGAGTTGCGAAAAAGCATTTCGAGCATTTTCCGATTCTTACTGACGCCGAATGGAAATGGATCGTCGCCGAAAGTCGCTGCTTGGGTCTTTCGCTCATTGCTCTCGAAGTAGAGATAAGCGGGACCGGCGAAATTCGATCTCTCATAGGCGGCTTGTTTGCTCTCGCTAAATATTTTGTAGAGCTCTCCGGCGAGCCAGGGATTGTCATCGAGCAAGCGGCGCTGGGCGACGATGACGTGATTGGCCGGAACTAGGCCCGTCTTGTTGAAAAAAGCGTCGACGACCGCGCGGCCGCCGTCGGCAAACAATTTCCTAAGCCGCGGATTTCCGTCGAGCGGCGTGCCGCCGTAGCGATCGATATTCAGTTTGAATAGTTTCGGATCATGGCGCGGCGCAAAGCCGTAAGCCGCGTCGATCTCGCCGCGGTCGAGCATGATATCGAAACTCTGTGCCGCGGTTAACCAAGTTATGTCAACGCCGGCCGGCGGCCGAGTGTCTACGCCCAATACGCCGCCGTGGCTTAATTCTGGGATGCGGCCGATAAACCAGGAAATTTCATCCGGCTGGATGTTATGGAGCTCGCGTAGAAACACTCTCATCCATAGCGCGGCCGTCATCACGTAGTCGGGCACGCCGATGCGCTTGCCGCGGAAATCGGCTAAGCCGGCGATGCCGGAAGCGGTGTTGACGAAGTATCCGAGCCAGACAAACGCTTTGGCAGGAAAAATCGGCAATGCAGACCATTGCCAACGGTTGTTTTTCGCCTGTTCGCGCGTGATCAGGTATTCCGAGAGCGACATCTCGAAGACATCGAACTCGTCGTTCTTGAGATTGCGAAAAAATAGTTCCGGCGGCGTCGTGACGACGATCTCGAGATCGAACTTCGTCGGCTTGATGCTCCCGTCGATGAGCGGTTCGAAGCGGGGATTTTTGGTCACTCCGACTTTTAGATTTAGCATGAGTTAGCTGTCCTATCGGTACTTAATTGCTGAATCCTTCATAGACGAGCGCGTGGATGACGTCAAACTCTGGCACGCTGGGCTTATAGCATATGGTCTATGGCATGTGGGTTTCATCCATACGCTAAAAGCTATCAGCTATATGCGAATTACAAAGTTTCTCATTGGACTTTGCGCTCTTCATCAGGTATGAGAGGGCAGTTTACGATTTTGATTTTTTGGAGGCACGGAAATGAAATTCTGTCACTACAATAATAATCAGGCGGGCGTGATCGTGGGTGACAAGGTATTCAACATCGGCGATGGTTTAATCAAGGCCGGATTGGCACGACAGGGCTACACCATGTTGGAAATCATCGACGCGCTGGCGAACAATCCGGCGGCGATGCAAATTGCCCGCGACGCTTCTCAAGGGAGCGGCGGGGTGGACTTGAGTTCGGTCAAATTGCTCGCGCCCATTACAAATCCGGGATCTCTTTGGGCCGCCGCGGCGAATTACTATGCCCACCGAGCCGAAATGGTCGATCGCATGGGGAGCGCAAACAAGGAGATCAAAAACAAAGACGATTTGATGGCAGAATTTTTTCTCAAGACGACGTCGTCGATCATCGGTCCCGGCGACACGATCATCTTGCCGAAGATTTCGAACCTCGTCGACTTCGAGTGCGAGCTCTGCGCGGTGATCGGCAAGCGCGCGCGCAAAGTGAGCGAAGCGCAGGCACTCGATTACGTGTTCGGTTATACGATCTGCTGGGATATCAGCCAGCGCGATCCCTGGGGCAAGGGCATGCATAACACGCGCAATATTCGCAAGGGCTTCGACACGTTCAGCGCGTTGGGCCCGTGGATCGTAACGCGCGACGAGATCGAAGAGCCACAAAATCTTTCGATCAAAGTCCTGCAGAACGGCAAAGAAGCGATGACCGCCCACACCAGCGACATGATCTGCGGCCTGCGCGAGCATATTCGTTTTCTCACGAGTTGTTTGACCCTTCGTCCGGGCGATCTAATCACCACCGGCACACCCGCTGGCGTAAGCAAGCTCCATGATGGCGACCGTCTGCACGGCACCATCGAGAAAATCGGCAGCATGGAGCTTTTCGTGAAGGACGAAGAGTAAACGCCCTCACCCTATCCCTCTCCCGGAGGCTCCCGGAGGGCGAGGGTAATGCATGAAATCACAATCGAATTCTCAGGGATAATTTAAGGAGTGGTATGTCAGTCGCACCCAAAGTGAATCCACCGATACGCACACTGCTCGGCCCCGGTCCGAGTCCGGTCAATCCGCGCGTGCTCCAGGCCCTCTCTCTTCCCGTCATCGGCCACCTCGATCCGAAATTCTTGGAGATCATGGACCAGAGCATGGCCATGCTGCGGGAAATCTTTCAGACTAAGAATCGTTTGGCGTTGCCCATGTCGGGCACCGGCAGCGCCGGCATGGAGGCTTGCTTCGTTAATCTCATCGAACCCGGCGATGCCGTGCTGATCGGCGTCAACGGCGTCTTTGGCACTCGTATGGTCGACGTGGCGCAGCGCTGTGGCGCCCAGGTGGATACCGTTGAAGCAGAATGGGGCACGGCGCTCGATGCGCAAAGCTTCAAAGCCGCCCTCGAAAAAAAGAGATACAAACTGATTGCGCTGGTCCATGCGGAAACGTCGACGGGCGTCTTGCAACCGCTCGACGATATCGCTCGCCTGGTGCGCGAGCATGGCGCACTGCTTTTAGTCGACGCTGTGACGTCTCTCGGTGGCGCGCCGGTGAAAGTCGACGAGCTGGGCATCGACGCCTGTTACAGCTGCACGCAAAAATGTTTAGGCTGCCCGCCGGGCCTCTCGCCCGTGACTTTCAATGAGCGAGCCCTCGAGATCATTCGTAACCGCAAGACCAAAGTGCAAAGCTGGTACCTCGATCTCTCGATGATTGAAAAATATTGGGGAAGCGAGCGGCTCTATCATCACACCGCGCCAATTTCTATGAACTATGCGCTGCATGAAGCGCTGCGCATCGTGCTCGAAGAAGGTTTGGAGGCGGCGTGGCGGCGTCATCATCAGGTGCACGAAACGTTCAGTCGCGAAATGCGCAGGCTCGAAATTGAACCCGCCGTCGCCGAATCGATCCGCGCGCCGATGATCAACGCGATTAAAATCCCCGCTGGTGTAGACGATGCGAAGGTGCGCCAACGCCTCTACGACGATTTCAACATCGAGATCGGCGCCGGTTTGGGTCCGCTCAAAGGAAAAATCTGGCGCTAGTTGAGCCCGGTTACAAGCCGAGGATCGAGGATGGAGAATCGCCATCTTCTATCCTCTATCTTCGATCCTCGACCACATCGGTCTAAGTATACAACTGCGCTACCCATTGGCCGTAACCATTATAAGGTAGAGTCGGGCGGCGCTTGCCGGTATCGATCAATTTTTCTGTTGCCTGGGACCAGCGCGGGTGAGGGATATCGGGCCGCACGTTCGCAACGAAGTCATATTCCTTAGGCAGGTTGCTGTTCCAGAAAGTGGGCGGTTGTTCCGCCGTGAATTCGATCATGACGATCGACTTGATGCTTTTGAAGCCATATTTCCACGGCACGACGAGTCTCAATGGCGCGCCATGTTGTTTCGGTAAAGGATGGCCGTAAATTCCAGTGGCAAGTAGAGTCAGCTCATTCATTGCTTCGGCCATCGTCAACCCTTCCGTGTATGGCCAGGGCCCCTTGGATGGATTTTGATTGGGCGCTACGTCCGCGTTCATGAACGTTACGAAGCGGATATATTTGGCGGACGAGAGCGGTTGGACCTTCTTAATGAATTGCCGCATCGAAAAACCGGTCCACGGCACCGCCATGGCCCATGCTTCAACGCAGCGGAAGCGGTAAAGCCTTTCCTCTAAAGTCATCATTCTAATAAGCTCGTCGACTTCGAAGACCCGCGGTTTCTCGACCAGACCGCTTACTTCAACTTGCCAAGGCGAAGTGCGCAGACGAGCAGCCTTCTTATAGACGCTGCCTTTGAAGACGCTAAATTCGTAAAAGTTATTGTACGAGGCGGCGTAGACTTCCTCGGTAAGCGGACGATCGAGAACGAAACGAGTGTCGCGGCGTGTGGAATAGAGATCGCGCGCAGGAGGATGTTCTTGCGAGCCGATCGTTGCTGCATCCTTCGCGGGTCCGCAACCTGAAGGAATTATTCCCGCCAACCCGAGTCCGATAAAGCCTGCCGCTTTGAGTAGTTGGCGGCGCTGGCGGAAAATCGATTCCGGTGTGGCGGCACTTTCTGGAATGTGCCAAGGGCGACGGTTGATAAATTGGGCCATGATCGTTGAAAGCGATGGGCTTACAATGAATGTGACGATTGTACGTAAGGCGACGCAGAGCTACAACCACGCCGTCCGGCAGGTAGGCGACGCACAGGCAATTCGATCGAATCGTGATGGGGCTTTACTTACGCGCGACTTCGACGGGCACGATGAACTCTTTGCGGATGAATCCCGTGGGGCCGTCATCTGTGGACCGCACTTCTAACCAATCTCCCTGTTTATTCAGCACGGATATCTTCGTACCTGTGGTGAACGTGGTCAGCGAGTCGGAAGTAAAATTTGGGTACTTGCGAAGCGCGGTCGGGTATTTGATTTGAAATTCTTTGTTTTCCTTTGCCGCTCCGGCGGTCGGTCCTTTCTTTTCGGGCGTAAGCAAAGCGGTCTTCGTCGCACCGGCCGCTGTGCCCGGGCTCTCCGTTGCTTTGGCTTGTTGCGTCGGAGCTGAGTTAGCGGCGGAACGACCCATCGCGGCCTTATCGCCAAAATTGCCCAGGAATTTTTCCCACCGGACTAAAGTAGTGATATCCATCCCTTCGTGGACGAACAGCAGCGGGCAGGCTACCGTCAGATTGTCATCGACAATATCGGCAAACGACCAACTCGAGACTTCAGCTAAGATGGCCCTCTTAAAATCGCTGTCGTTTAGGCGCGACGATAGTTCTCGAACCTGGCTGATCTCGCCGGATGGGGCGACGTTAAATTGCAATATCATGCCGCCCGCGAGGGTGGGATTGTTGGCGACTTCCTGACGATATAGCTCGCGGATGCCCTGTAATTGGCTTTCGATGCGCGCTGAGATTTTGCTCGCGTCGGTGACGCCGTCCTTAGCGTTCCGGACACTGAATCCGAGATCCTGCGCTAGGAAAACCATGTTACCAAGCGCGACGTTCATGGCGCGAATCGGCTTTTGCCGTTGATCGAGGGCAGCCGGACTCACGCTGGCCAAAGCCTCCTTCTTCGGAGATTCGGTGCCGACCCCGAAACCGAAGTACACGACCACGAGGCCGATCGCACAGCTCATAACGCCAACGATGCTCTTCAATCCCAGTGGCCCAAGCCGAATGGTGCTGTTCGTCATGAATTAACGCTCCCCCCCAAGAAGCATAGTCACGGGCTTTCAAAGCAAGTTTTATACCCCTGAATATGTCCGGTTAAACCCAAAACGAATATTCCAGGTCAGCAATACACTCCCAGCGACGTGAGCGTATTTGAGACGCAACGGGTCTCATTCTTTGTGCGTTTGGTTTGGCGCGAATGTCAACATATGTCATTGATGATCTCTTGCGTGACGCAAGTCGACAGGAATGCACCGCACACTTTTCGCCGCCGGCTTACGAACTTTGCGGCTTGGCGCCAAGTCGCGATAGATTCACGCATTGGTTTTTGAGATTTGTGCAATTTCATTTTGAGTCGCGGTTGTAATAAATAAATGTCTAGCCTCTTCTGGGTGTCTTTCACTCGACTTGTCTCAGTTGAATGCGTGCCGCCAAAGCTCTTGATTCAGACGACGAGGAAAAGCGAGATTCTCCGCACGATGAAGTCTCTCGCCGAGCGGTTGCTCCCACGTCGCCCCGGGTGAACCGGATCGAAAACAGTGCCGGACCGTCGGGAAATCGAATTTGCCTCTTGAACGGCGCTGCTGCCGCGATTTACTATGTGCTGCGTCAAAGGCTTTGGTCGACAGGGAGGCTCCATGATAAGAAAGGTATTACTTTTCGTTCCGCTGCTGCTATTTCCGGCTGTTAACTCGCTGGCGCAGGCTCCTTACTATCAAGGCAAGACGATCACGTTCATCGTGGGTTCCGGCGCCGGAACCGCATATGACATGTACGGCAGATTGCTCGCCAATTATATCAGCAAGCACATCCCGGGAAATCCCGGCGTGGTCGTGCAGAATATGCCGGCAGCCGGCGGTATCGTGGCGGCCAATTATGCCTACGGGATTGCGAAACCTGACGGGATATTCGTAAAGCAACCGAACCGCCCAAATGTGGCGCCACGGGCACGGGAACCAGCGGTCATTATATTCCTCGCATGCTCGAAGAAGCCCTCGGCACCAAGTTTACGATCGTCACCGGCTACGCCGGCGGCAACGAAATCGATCTGGCAACGGAACGAAACGAAGTCGTGTGCCGCTCGTTTACGACCGCGGCCTACTTCGCGCGCGAGCCCTATCACACCTGGCGCAAGAAGGGCTTTGTGCGGATACTTTTGCAGACCGGCCACAAGAAGGATCCGCGTCTACCGGATACACCGTTGCTCAGCGATCTCATGGACGAATTCAAAACCTCCGATCTCGGGCGACGCGTGGTTACGGTCATGCTCGGCTCCGGTGAGCTCGGCCGGCCGATCGTAACCCATCCGGCGACGCCGCCGGAACGAACGAAGATTTTGCGCGATGCCTTTATGAAAAGCATGGCCGATCCCGCGCTGTTGGCCGATGCCGCTAAAATGAATTTAGAAATTACCGCCGTTACCGGGGAAGAATTGTCGAAGATCGCCAAAGACGTCATCGAGCAGCCGCCGGAAGTCGTCGAACGAATCAAAAAGATTTTGGCGCAGTGACGAGGTTGCGACTCAGCGGCGGTCAAAACGATTGCATTCGCCACGTACACCGCGTACCGTGAACTCTTACCGAACAAAAAGTCCAGTCCGAATTCGGAGGAGATCATGGGGCGGATTCCCATTTTTCTGACCGCGCGCTTTGCTATTTTAATCGCCGCGCTATCGATTAACCCTGACGCTTTTGGCCAGACCGCGGCGAAGCCGGAGACGGTAATTCAAGCAGGATCCGAGGTATCGTTCGATTATACTTTGACAGACGAAAGCGGCACCGTGATCGATTCGAGCAAGGGAAAACAACCCATGCATTATATTCACGGGCAGGGGAAGATCATTCCCGGTTTAGAAAAAGAACTGGCGGGAATGGCCGTAGGTGGAGAGAAAAAAATAACGCTCAAGCCCGAGAATGCCTATGGACCGATCGATCCCCGAGCATTTCAGGAGGTTCCCAAAGACAAGCTGCCGCCGGACGCGCTTAAGGTCGGCACCGTGTTGACGGCGCAGGGCCCGCAAGGTCAGGGGATCCCGGTGCGCGTGCACGAGATCAAAGAAAACACCGTTGTTATTGACTTCAATCATCCGCTTGCCGGGAAGACCTTATTATTCGATATCAAGATTACAGAAATTAAAGCAGCCGAAAAATAGCCAATACCAGCGTTACTTCTCGATGCTGCTGACTCCATTGTACAGCGGCGCTAACCGTGGACTGAGCTAGTGACGGTCGACGACCCAATCCAGGTAGCGGTTCGGGTCGCCGAAAAATTGTCCTGCCGCAGAGTGCGCGAATGTTCTCGCGCTGCGCCTTGACCTACTTCTAGGTTCGTTATTAGATGCGCTCGGCTGTGTGATCGGCCGCGCATACCAATCCGGAGGCGACGACTTGACGCTCTTGCTCCGACGCTCTGAGGTTTCCGCTTTGCTGGATCTGCGCCAGGCGATGAGCGTACTCGACCAGACATTTCGCGAGCAGTCGAACGGAAAAGTGAAACAAGTGCCGCCGCTGCGCTTTATGAGCCGTGGCATGCGCATGGTGGTCGGCGGACTCCAAGCGCAAAACAAAAACGGCCTCCGGGTAAGCGTCACCGGCGGCGAGAGCATGGCGCTGCTGTTCGAGATTAGCTCAGGGACTCTCTTGTCATTGATGGGTTACCCTTTTAGCAATCTGCGTATTAGCGCGACTGTTGGGTTGGCGATCGATCGCTTGGGAGATCCTAACGCAAAGACAGTCGCAATGATCGGCAGTGGTCGATTGGCACTGCCCATACTTAAACCGGCAATAGCCGTGCGTCCCGTTGAAAAAGTTTTGGTCTATAGCAGAAATGCGGTGAACCGCGAAGCCTTCGCGCGCCAGGCGGCCGATAAACTCAAAGTTTTGGTAACGGCCGCAACATCAGCGCAACAAGCGATCGAGGAATCGGATTTGGTGCTCACTAGCACAAACTCGCCCGCGGCAGCGCTCCTCGGAAAGTGGCTTAGGCCGGGGCTTTCCGTCTTTGGCGTGGGGCGGCCCAACGAATTTGACGATGATGTCTACTTGCGGGCTAGCTTAATCTCAGTTACGAGCAAAACGCATGAGCTCGGATATTACGATACCAATCTGGATCAGGCGTTGATCAGGCTTTCCCGGAACGGACCAATTTCCTGGGATTCGGTCGTCGAGTTTTGCGACATCGTTTCGGGAAAAATCGCGGTGCCGGAAAAATCCGCTAGCATCATCGTATTTCGCGACTCCCAGGGCGGTTACGGCGATCTCGCGCTGGCGGCGTGGGCGTATGAAGAGGCGCGACGGCGCGGGATGGGGCAGGAGATAAGTACTGAGTAAAGGGGCTAAGTAAGGAGTCCAGTCAGGTGTTAGGCGATGAAGACGGAGTATAAGACTTATAGGTCATATAGGATCATTGCGACGACCGTGGTTGTTGGAGTCTGGGCGGTCGCAGAAACGGCGTCGGCTGCGCAGTCGCGTTGGGAGGACGTTGTCAAAGCCGCAGAGAAGGAAGGCGAGGTTACCGTCTACGCCACCAACTCGGTCGGTGATCTGCAATTGATCTGGGATGCGTTCAAAAAGAAATTCCCAAAAATAAAACTGAACTCCGTCGGCATCAGCACGACGAGCGAGATCGTCACCAAAATAATGGCGGAGCGGCGCGCGGGCCAGTTTTTAGTCGATGCCATGCTCGGCGCGCCGGGCGCGACCTACAACAGCTTTTACCGCGGCAAGACCCTCGACCCATTGCCGCCGGCGTTGATACTGCCCGAAGTGACCGATCTGTCCAAGTGGTGGAAGGGCAAACACCGCTACGTCGACCCGGAGGGCCAATATGTCTTTGTTTATCAGAGCACGCTCTACGGGCCGCCGTTTTACACCAACACCAAGTTGGTTAACTTGGAATCGATCCGTTCGGTGTGGGATCTGCTCGATCCGAAATGGAAAGGGAAGACGATCGCTCTGTGGCCGCGCGCCAACTACGTGTCGACGGCGCTGCTTTTTATGTACCATCACCCGCAAGTCGGACCAAAATTTCTTGAACGGCTTTACGGCGGTGAGATGGATCTCACTTATTTCAGCGATTTTCGCCAGGGGACCGATTGGCTGGCATCGGGTAAATATCAGATCTGCGTTCTCTGCCGGCTACGGCGCGCAATGGAACAGGGACTTCCCGTCGCGGAAGTGAATCCCTATCATTTCAAAGAAGCGCCGGGCATCGGCTCGAATAACGGCGCCATCGTGTTGATGAACAATCAACCTCACCCCAACGCCGCCAAGGTTTTCATCAACTGGTATCTGTCGCGGGAAGGCCAGATCGCTTTTCGAATGGCGAACAACACGCAGGAAGACGACACCACCACTTCGATGCGCGAAGATTTGCCCGCCAACGTTGTGCCGGAACCGGCGCGGCGACGCAAGGACGTCGATTACATCGAGATCAGCCGGCATGATTGGATGGAGTGGAAGCCGGTCGGCGACCTGATCAACAGCGCGCGGCAGAAGTCGGGTAAATGAGTAAGCCGAGGATCGAGAATGGAGAATCGAGGATAGAAAGAGTAACGCGGGCCGCTTCTTAGGGAGATTATCAATGGAGGAAATTATATGAGCGTAAATGGAGCCCCGACAATTGAACGCATCGATCATGGAGTAGTTCCGAGCAACGATCTTGGGCGGGCGCACCGCTTTTATGGAACGTTCATGGGCGGTGAGATCGATCACCTGACGAACTTGAATCTGCGCGGGCTCAATCGTGAAGTGCCGCAGATCATTTTCTATACTCTCGCCAATCACAAAGGTTGGGGCGTCGCGCTGCAAGATTTTTCGATTTCGCCGAATCCCACGCGGCCTTTGGAAGGGGTGGTTTACGGTTTCGAAGTTGCGGCGGATCATCTTGCCGATGTTGCCCGCGCGGCGGAAGAGAGAAAATTGAAATTTCATGGACCGGTCGAGTATGCGGCGCCGTGCCCAATCAAAGAATCACTCTTTGTTCTCGACCCCGACGGCAATACGATGGAGCTTGCGATTCGACGCGATCCGGTCAGCGATAAGCCGCAGGGGAAGGTCGTGCCGCTCAGAAGAATCAGCCACGTGCGCGTGGAGGTGACGGATTTAGAGCAGGGAAAAATTTGGTACCGCGATACCTTCGGCCTGACAGAGGAAAAACAAGTGCCCGGCGACGAGCAGATTACATTGACAGTTCCGAATACCGGGCAATTAGTAATTCTCCGCCGTGTCGATCAAGTCGCCGAGCGCAGCACGCGCGCGGTCAAAGGGCCGCACATCGATTTTCGCATCGCGCCGGAACTCTATCCGCCGATCCTGGAAAAGTTTAACCGCAAAGAATATTACTGGGGGCCGGATCCGACGAAGATCCCGTGGCACGAGCACGGCGG
>WNGF01006226.1_pt1 | contig 17954 bp, 11 predicted proteins | sample 5400641 | NCBI WGS metagenome assembly WNGF01 (sample SAMN13153371, study PRJNA577476) | soil metagenome | isolation source: 80 cm soil or saprolite under grassland replicate 2 | place: USA:California | collected 2016-06-15
CGCTCGAGCCGCTCGAAGTGGAGCGCGATGTCGCCGTGACGCTGGGTGCGCCCGAGCCGCAGTCCGGGTCACGCGCCCCGGTGGACGTGCGGCAGGACATCACCCTCGATTCGGGTCTTCCCCCTGAGGCGTCGCCTCCACCTGAGGCAGCGCCTCCCCCTAGGGCGGCGCCCCCTCGGGCGGCGCCCCCTCCGGAGTCCCCCCCTTCGGGGCTCCCGGCAGCCGCCGCCCACGCCGACGCGGCGCCGGCTGGCGCCGCGATTCTACCCCCGCTGGTCGAGTTGGAGCGCAACCCTGGCGCGCCCAACGTGGACAGTGTGCTCGCCGGACTGGTCCGCAAGGTCGAGGTGATGGTGAAGAGCGAGCCGGCCGAGCAGCTGCTCCCGATCATCCTGGCGGTCGTGCGCAACGAGCAGCGCGTCCCCGAGGGGAGCAGCGCGCGGCGCCACTACGGGATCGCCCTGCGGCGCATCTACAGCAAGGCGGTGCTCCAGGTGCTCGCGCAGCTGGTGGCCACGCCCCACCGCACCGAAGCGATGGTCGCCCTGCAGCGCGCTCGCGACGCAGCCGTGGAGGTGCTGTTCGACACGCTGGTTGCCGCGCGGACGGTGGGCGAGCGGCGCGCGCTGTTCGACGCCCTGACGGAGATGACGCAGGGCACCGAGCAGCTCGTGCACGTGCTCGATCACCCGGAGTGGTTCGTGGTGCGCAACGTCGCCGAGCTGCTCGGCGAGCTGGGGATGGAGGAGGCCGTCCCGGGCCTCGGCCGGCAGCTCGACCACCCGGACGAGCGGGTGCGCAAGGCGGTGGCGCTGGCGCTCGCGAAGATCGGCACACGCAGCACCGCCGAGCCGCTGCGGCGGGCTCTACGGGACAAGTCCCCTGACGTGCGGGTCCAGGTGGCCCTCGGGATCGGCGGGCGGAAGTCGATCGCGCTGGCGATGCCCTTGGTGGTGGCGATGGAGGACGAGAAGGACGACGCGGTGGCGCGCGAGCTGATTCTCGCCCTCGGGCGGATCGGCAGTCCCGACGCCGTGCAGGCCCTGATCAAGTACTCCCAGCCTGCCGGCCGGTTGTTCGGCCGCAAGTCGCCCCAGCGGCGCCTCGCCGCCGTCGAGGCGCTGCGGATCGTCGCCACCGCGCCGGCCATCGGCACGCTCGAGGGCCTTGCCGACGACGGCGACAAAGACGTGAGGGCGGCCGCCCGGGCCGCCCTCGCGGACGTCGAGCAGAAGCGGCGTGGCTGAGGCCTCCGTTTCGGCCGCGGGCGTGAGCGGGGCTCTCTCCCGTCAGCACGGAATGAAGTTGACCGCGGGATCGAGCCGCCGGGCGAACGCGGCGAGCAGCCGGGCGGCCCGCTCGAGATCATCCGCGGCCACCATCTCGTTCGGGCTGTGCATGTACCGGTTGGGAACGCTCACCAGGCCCGTCGGAATTCCCCGCAAGGCGTTGTAGATCGCGTCCGCGTCGGTGCTGGTGTCGTGCGGCGCCGCCTGGATGCTGTAGGGAATCTTTTCCCGCTCCGCGCACTCGACCAGCAAGTCAAACACCACCGGGCTCACCGACGAGCCCCGCGACAGCACGGGGCCGCCCCCGAGCTTGTGCTCCCCGGTGCGCTTCTGCTCGGCGCCCGGGTAGTCGGTCGCGTGCGTGACGTCCACGACGAGAGCGACGTGGGGGTCGAGACCCACCGCGCTCGTGCGCGCCCCGCCCCCCGTCCAGGCGATCTCTTCTCGCGTCGTCGCCACCGCGAACACCGCCGCGTGCGGGGGACGGTCCTGCGCGAGCAGCCGGAGCACCTCCGCCACCACGTAGGCGCCGATGCGGTTGTCGATGCTGCGCGAGACGATGCGCCGGTTCGGGAGCTCCTGGACGGCGGCGTCCAGCACCGCCGGGTCCCCCACCCGGACCCGCTCCAGCGCCTCGGCCTTGCTCGCGGCGCCGATGTCGATCCACAGGTCCTTGATCTTGGAGGCCTTGTCCATGTCTTCCTTCTTCATCAGGTGGATCGCCTGCTTGCCGATCACACCGCGCAGCGGCCCTTTCGGCCCCGCGATCACGACCCGCTGGCCGACGAGCACTTGCGGGTCCCACCCGCCGATCCCGGCGAAGTAGAGGTAGCCGTCGTCGTCCACGTGCGTGATCTGCAACCCGATCTCGTCGATGTGGCCGGCGAGCATGAGCCGGGGCGCGCCCTGGGGATTGAGCGCAGCGATGGAGTTGCCGTGCACGTCGGCCTTCACTTCGTCCGCGAAGGCGCTCAACTCCTCGCGCCAGACGCGGGCGGGAGCGGTCTCGAAGCCGGAAGGCCCGGGGGTGTCGAGCAGTCGCTTCAGAAACTCCAGCGTCGTCTTCGTCATGGGGGGCCGTCGGTGGAAAGAGGGATACGAGTGAGTCTCACCGTCAACTCGCAGTCAACAGGTCAACCACGAATCAGCCGCGCCAGGATGTCCGCCGCGTCCACGAGCCGCGGGCCGGGGCGCGACGTATAGGCGCTCCCGTCGAGCAGCTCGACGCGGCCGCTCAGCAGCGCCTGGGCGTCGCGGTCGGTGACGGCGGCGAGCTCGCGCCGGGCCCGGGGCACGTCGAAGCCGCACGGTGCCACCACCACGAGGTCGGGCGCGCAGGCGCTGAGCTCCCGCCAGGTGCGGGTCACCGACGGCGCGCCCGGCGCGTTGCCCACGTCCTGGCCGCCGGCGATCGCGACCAGCTCGGGAACCCAATGCCCCGCCACGTACGGCGGGTCGAGCCATTCGAGAACCAGGACCCGGGGCCTCTCGAGGCGGGCGGCCTGGCGCACGCGCCGCAGCCGGTAGGACAACCCCGCGACCAGCTCTTCCGCCTCGTCCCTCAACTCCAGCGACTCGCCGACCTTGAGGATGTCGGCGAGCACGCCGTCCAGCGTGTGGGCGTGCAGGGTGACGACCCACGGCGTGGGCATGAGGGTGGCGACGATGCGGGCGAGCTCGCCCGTCCCCGCGGCGCAAACCTCGCACACCGCCTGCCCGATGACGATGTCGGGGCGGAGGCGAGCGATGCGCTCGAGGTCCACTTCGATGGGTCCGACGCCCGTCCGCTGCGCCGCCGCCACCGCGCGGTCGATCTCGCCGGAGGAACGCGCGGGATCGATACGCGTGCGGGTGACGCGCGGGAGGGCGCGCACGCCGGGCGGGTAGTCGCACTCGTGCGATACCGCAACCAGGCGACCGCCCGCTCCGAGCGCCGCTACGATCTCGGTGGCGGCGGGCAGCAGCGACATGACGCGCATCCTCAATGCGGAATGCGGATCGAGGATTGCGGAATGAATGGCCATCCCCCGTTCCGCATGCCCCATTCGCCTACACTTTCCGGAGGCCGATCCGGTAGAGCAGCGCGCCGAGCAGGGCGAACAGGACGAGCGGCGTCACGTTGGACGTGGCGACGTCTCCCAGCGCGTGGTACAGGCCCACGGTGTCCCCGAGCCAGTCGGCGCTGCCCTTCGCGCCGGCGATTCCCGCCACCGCGATGCCGGCGATCGACCCGCCGGCGATGAGGCCGCTCGAGAACAGCACGCCCGGCCCCGACTCGATCTCGGCGAGCGAGCGCCGCTGTGAGGCCACTTTGCGCTCCACCAGCCAGCGGATCGCACCACCCGCGAACATCCCCGCGGAGGTGGACAGCGGCAGGTACACGCCGACCGCCACCGGCAGGGCCTGGACGCCCATGAGCTCGATGCCGATCGACAGGAAGACGCCGATCAGGACCAGCCCCCACGGCAGGCGATGGGTGAGGATGCCGTCCGTGATCAGCGCCATCAGGGTCGCTTTCGGCGAATCGAGGCGCTTCAAGTCCCGGCCCTCGTATTCGTGGATGCGACCGCCGATGCCGGGGTCTACCACGTAGCGGATCTCGTGTGCGGCCGGATCCACGAGGTATTTGCCGGGCGGGACGCCGTTCGTCTCGGCATAGACACGCACGACCTGGTAGGACGCGGAATCGATCCGCATGCCGCCGCCGACGTGGAAGCCGGACATCCGCTCGTTCAGGACGACGACGTTGCCGTCCGGCGTGCGGCCGCTCGCCGGCGCGGTGAAGCCGGCGCGCGCCTCGGGGACCTCGTACTGGTAGGACCGGTTCAGGAACGTCAGGGTCCACCCGACCGCGAGCGCCGCGGCGACGGCGCCGATGAGGATCGCGATCTGCTGGCGGCGTGGAGTGGCGCCCACCAGGAACCCGGTCTTCAGGTCCTGAGAGGTGTTGCCGCCGTTCGCCACCGCCACCGCGATCACGCACGCGATCGAGATGGCGCGCACCCGGTCGTCGATCTGGGTCCAGCCCAAGAGCAGGAAGATGAGCGAGATCGCGATCAGCGAAGCGATGGTCATCCCGGAGATCGGGTTGGCGGAGCTGCCGATCTGCCCGCAGATCCGGGAGGAGACCGTCGTGAAAACGAACCCGAAGGCGATGATCAGGACGGCCCCGAGCAGGTTCACGCCGATCTGCGGCAGGAAGGCGACCACGACCGCGAGCCCGAGCGAGCCGAGCACGGTGAGCGTGATCGGCAGATCGTCGTCCGTGCGCAGGCGCTGGGCCATGGCCTGTCCCATGCGGCTCGCCTTCAGGTCGGCGAAGCCGGCCTGGAAGGAGCTCACGATGGTCGGCAGGGCGCGAGCCAGCGCGATGATCCCGGCCGTCGCGACCGCACCGGCGCCGATGTAGAACACGAAGGCCGCGCGGATCTCGCCCGCGGACATGTTCCTGATGAGGGCGGTCGCCGGGTACATGGGCGTCGTCATGCTCTCGCCGAACAGCTTGATCGCGGGCATCAGGACCAGGTAGGCGAGGCAGCCGCCGGCGAACAGATACCCCGCGATCCGGGGCCCGATGATGTAGCCCACGCCCATCAGCTCGGGCCCCACCTCCATCCGCACCTCCGCCCCCTGGAACCAGCGGAACACCTTGGCGGGATACTCCTGCCAGAGCTTGAGGGCGACCATGAGGAACTTGTAGGCGAACGCGAGGGCGAACGCCTGGAACACGGTCTTCGCGTGGACGCCGCCCTTCTCGCCCGCGATCAGCACCTCGGCGCAGGCCGTGCCCTCGGGGTAGGGGAGATTACCGTGCTCCTTCACGATGAGCGCGCGCCGGAGCGGGATCATCATGAGCACGCCCATCAAGCCGCCCACGACCGCGAGGACGGCGACCCGTCCGATGTCGAGATCGTAGCCCATCAAGAGGATCGCGGGGATCGTGAACACCACGCCCGCCGAGACCGAATCGGCCGCCGAGCCGGTGGTCTGGACGATGTTGTTCTCGAGGATCGTCGCCCGGCCGAGCGCGCGGAAGATCGTGATGGAGAGGACGGCGATCGGGATCGAGGCGCTGACCGTGAGCCCGATCTTGAGCGCCAGGTAGACGTTCGAGGCGCCGAAGACGAGGCCGAGCAGCACGCCCAGGACCAGCGAGCGGGCGGTGAGCTCGGCGGGTGACTGGGCCGCCGGGACGTAGGGCTGGTGGTTGGCCATGCCGGCGCACAATCTGGGCTCCGGCGCCGCCAACCGCCAGACTCTGCACAGCGCTTCGCCGCCCCCACGCTGGAGCGTGGGAATTGTCGCGCGGCCCTAGCTCGCTGAGACGTGAACGAGGAGTGCGGGCCGGCGGAGCGTCACGGACAGGTCGACATGGTCGGGGTGCTGCCTCGACCCTCATCCACCGTGTCGGATGGCGTTCGGTCGTGCCGGCTTCGTCCCGCCGTAGACGCTGCTCGAGCTCCAGGTCACGACGCGCTCCACGCCGCGCTTGCGGGCGGCGGCGCACACGTGCCGGACCCCTTCCACGTTCGCCGCGTAGAGATCGGGCCAGCCGGCCGTGAGATCGAACAGGGCGGCCGTCGAACGTAGGCGTCGTGGCGGCGACCCAGCCAGACGAAATGCGGCCCCACCTGGGCGGCGGGGGCGTCCACGCGCGGCGGCCAAGCGCCCGGGTTCAGGTAGACGACCGAGCGCCGCCCGCTGGTCCACTCGTGGGCCTCGGGGCGATGCGTGTGGCCAGAATGACGTAGCGGCGGGGGGAGTGAAGGCCACGGCGCCTGGTCGCCACCCGGCGCGCGTAGCGCCGAGTCCCGGCGACCAGCGCCTGGCCATCGATCTGGGCCGCGATCTGGCGCGTCATGAAGCCGGCGATCGGGAGACCGAACCCGAGGATCGAGGCCGCCATGAACCTGGTGCCGCCGAGCCCCCGGAGTTGGGTCCCGGTGGGACCGACGCGCGCGGCGGGACCCGACGCTCCAGGACGTTGAGCAGGTACCGGCTGATGAGCGAGCCGAACGGCAGGCGCAGGGAGGGCGGCTCGCCATCGCTGAAGTCCCGTTCCGCGCGGGTCAGCCAGTCCACCGCGTGACCATGCTCGATGTGCACGTTGGCTCGCCGATGCACCGGGTATCGGAAGCGGACTTGGACGCTGGCGACGATGATGCGATCCGGCAAACCGCGGTCGGCTGCGCGCGGTGTGTGCGCGCCGTTCGTCGCCGCACCGGTCCGAAGCTCGTTGTGCAACATCGCCGTCGACACCTTGCGTCGTTCACCGTGAAACGTGCGGATTCCGTGGACGTGTCCTCCACTGCGTGGCACCCGGCCGCCGGCTTTCTGGCGCGGGGGGGACGCCGGGCAAGACGTGTGCCTGACCCCGGAGGGACAACTGAGGGCGGCACGTCCGCGATTTGCACCGTTCTGCATCCCGCCGCCGCACAACTTTGAGCGCTGCGGCCGTCTCTTACCCTGGCTGGACCCCGGGGTGACGATAGCCTGCGATGCGCGACAGCTTGGATCGGGCGGTGTTCCGTCGCGCAACACTCGGCGCCAACCGGACCTCGGGGAGCGCGGCGGTGTAGTGGGACCGCGCCCACGTAGTGGCGCGCCGTCGGCTCATGTCGCGTGTTGAACCGACGACACGTCTCTCGAAACATCGGACGGTCTCCGCTGATGCTCGACTCACACCTGCCCTTACAGAGCGTGCAACGCGCGCTGGCCGGGCGCTACAGACTGGAACGCCGGCTCGGTCGCGGCGGCATGGGCATCGTCCTCCTGGCGCACGAGCTCCGGCTCGATCGCCGGGTCGCCCTCAAGCTGCTGCTTCCGGCGAAGGCGACCGACCTGCTCGCGCGCGAGCGTTTCCTGGGCGAGGCCCGCACGGCGGCGCGGCTCTCGCATCCCAACGTCGTCCCCATCTTCGCCGTGGACGAGCTGGACGACGTCGTCTTCTTCGCCATGGCGTACGTCGAGGGCCAGACACTCGGACAGCGGATCCGCGAGCGGGGGCCGCTCACTCCGAAGGAGGCGGCGCGGCTGTTGCGCGAAGTCGCGTGGGCGCTGGCGTACGCGCACGAGCGCGGCGTCGTGCACCGCGACGTGAAACCCGACAACATCCTGCTCGACGCCGCGACGGGCCGCGCGGTCGTGTCCGACTTCGGGATTGCCCGGGTGGGCGTAGGCAGCGGCACCACGGGGCCGCGGGAGGTCGTGGGCACGGCCGACTTCATGAGTCCGGAGCAGGCCAGCGGCCGGCCGGTGGATGCGCGCAGCGACCTCTACGCGCTCGGCGTCGTGGGCTATTACGCGTTGTCGGGCCGCCTGCCCTTCGAGGCCCCCGACGGCTACGCCATGCTCGCGCGCCACATCGCGGATCCGGCGCCCCCGCTGGCCGCGGTGGCGCCGGACGTCCCGCGCCGGCTGGCGGCGGTGATCGACCGCTGCCTCATGAAGGATCCGTCCGACCGCTTCGTGAGCGGCATGGAGCTCGCCGAAGCGGCCGCCCGGGCGGTGGCGCAGCCGGCCGTGCCGCCGGTCGCGGTGCGCGCCTTCCTCGTCGCGAGCAGACAGCTCTCCGGCGCGGCGCTCGCCTACGGGGCGCTCGCCGGTCTCGCCGTGCCGCTGCTCGCCCTCCAGTCCTTCCTCTCCGCGGACCCCGGGGCCCGGTGGCTGCAGGGAGGGCTCCTCGCCGGGATTCTGCTGCTGCCGCTCGCGGTGATGCGCTCGCGGGTGCGCCGGCTGCTGGCGGCGGGGTTCGACCGGGATGATCTCACCGAGGCCCTGGAGACCGAGCTGACGCGGCGCCGGGAGGAGCTGGCGTTTCTCTACGGTCATGGGCCGTCTCGCCTGGAGCGCGTCCTGCAAGGGATCGCTGCCGCGGCGCTCGCCTCCGCAGCCGCGGTCGCGGGCGCTCACGCGATCGCGCCCCAGCTGGCGCCCGCTGCGGCCTGGCTCACGGCGTTCGCCGCCTCGGAGGGAGTCGCGCTGCTCGCCGCCGTGGCGGCGCGCGCCCGCACCGAGCACCGCACGGATCCGCGGTGGGAGCGGCGGCTGCGATTCTGGCGCAGCCCGCTCGGGGGCTGGCTGTTCAGGATCGCGGGACTGCGACTTCGCCGAAAGGATGCGCCGCTGCAGAGCGCCGCGCCGCAGCCTCGCGGCGGCGCGGTCGGCGTCGTCGGAGACCGGTTCTTCGAGGCGAGGGAAGGCAGGACGGTAGAGGACGGTAGAAGGCGGTAGAGGTTGTCGCGGCGTTCCACCTCTACCGTCCTCTACCGCCTTCTACCGTCCTTGACCGCCTTCAGTCTCTCCCCCGCTTCTCTCAGCTGCTCTTCCGTCTTACAGAACGCGAACCGCACCAGCTTGCGTCCGAGCTCGGGCCGGCTGAAGAAGCTCGATCCGGGTACGGGCGCGACGCCCGCCTCGCAGGTGAGCCAGCGCGCGAACGCGTCGTCCGCGACGTCGGAGAGCTCGGAGAAATCCGTGAGGATGTAATACGCCCCCTCGGGCGGCTTGCACTTGAACCCTGCCGCCACGAGCGCGCCGTGCAGCAGATCACGGCGGGCGCGGTAGTCCGCCGCGAGCCTCCGGTAGTAGTCCCGGCCGAGCGTCTCGAGGCCCACCGCGATCGCCTCCTGGAGCGGCGCCGGCGCGCCGACGGTGAGGAAGTCGTGGACCTTGCGGATCGCGTCGGTGACGCCCGGCGGCGCGACGACCGTCCCGATCCGCCACCCGGTGACGCTGAAGGTCTTGGACGCGCCGCTGATCGTGATGGTCCGCTCGCGCATCCCGTCCAGCGTCGCGATAGGAACGTGCGTCCCCTCGTAGTAGATGTGCTCGTAGATCTCGTCCGTCACCGCATATGCGTCGTGCCGCCGGCACAGCTCGGCTACGCCCTTGAGCTCGCGGCCGGATAGCACCCGCCCGGTCGGGTTGTTGGGCGTGCATACGATGATCGCTCGCGTGCGCTGCGAGAACGCGGCGGCGAGGCGGTCGAGGTCGAGCTCCGCACCGGCCGCGATCGGCACATACAGCGGCCGCGCGCCGCAGAGAATCGTGTCGGGTCCGTAGTTCTCGTAGAACGGCTCCAACACGATCACCTCGTCCCCCGGGTCGACGATCGCGAGCAGGGCGGAGGCCATCGCCTCGGTCGCGCCACAGGTGACCGTGACCTCGGTCTCCGGGTCCACGGTCATCCCATACCAATCGGCGTACTTGCGCGCCAGCGCGTCGCGCAGCCGTTTGGCGCCCCAGGTGATCGCGTACTGGTTCATATCGTCGCGGATGGCGCGGGCGGCGGCCTCTTTGAGCACGTCGGGGCAGGGGAAGTTGGGGAACCCCTGCGCCAGGTTGATCGCCCCGTGCTCGTTAGCGAGCCGGGTCATGCCGCGGATCACCGACTCGGTGAAGGACTGAGTGCGCCGGGCGGTATGCACAGCAGGGAAAGTTCGTCCGCGGCAGCCGGCTGGGAAAGACGCAAAATGCACGGTTCATAGCGAAACGCTAGGGCTGATTAACTGCGCCGAGTGCAGCATCTCAACACATTGTCTCCAGTGATCTTGCTTCAGTTTACAAGCACGGAAGTCGCACGCTCGGCCGTGCTCGGCAGACTTCTTGCCCAAAGTTCGAGTCACGCGTCCGATCCTGGTGAGGGTTCGGCGTCCCGTCCCCGGAGCCCCGGGACGCCGTTCCCTCGCCGCGCCCAGTTACTGGTGTGCGTAAGGATCGGGAGGCGGTCATTTGAAGACGTCGCCATTGCGCTCGCGCGTGCTGGTGTTGTCCCCGCTCATCCTCCTCTGGACCACCGGTTGTGATCAGCCGGCTGGCATTACGGCTCCCCCAACCCCCCCAAGCGCCAGCGTCGCGGGCGCCTCGGGGTCGTCCGTTTCGACCGGCAGCATGATCTCCCCGCGCTCGGGCCATGTGGCCGTGCGCCTCGCCGACGGCCGCGTCCTGGTCGCGGGCGGCGTCAACGGCAGTCCCCGGCTTGCCACGGCGGAGCTCTTCAACCCCGCGACCGGCGCCTGGTCGGCGGCCGGGAGTATGGCGTACCCGCGGCTCGGGCACGCCGCGGTTCGCCTCTCCGACGGGCGCGTGCTCGTCGTCGGCGGCACCTCGGCAATCACCTGCACCGCCCCCCCCGTGGGCACGTCGGCGGAGATCTACAATCCAGCGACCGGCAATTGGAGCGCTACCGGCAGCATGCAGGTGGCGCGCAACAGTCCGGCGATCGCCCTGCTCGCGAACGGCAAGGTGCTGGTCGCGGGCGGCGGCAACCGCTGCGGGGGCGTGTGGAACTCCGCGGAGCTGTACGATCCCGCCACCGGTCAATGGGCTCTCACGGGCAGCATGAGCGGCGCGCGCCAGTCGGCCGCGGCGGTGCGCCTCGCCGACGGGCGGGTGCTCGTCGCGGGCGGGATCGGCGGGAATCCGTACGCGTCGCTTCGCACGGCCGAGCTGTACGACCCCGCGACCGGGACGTGGGGCGTCACCGGCGCCATGGCGGATCCCCGCTTCTGGACGCACGAAGACATGGCGGCGCTGGACAACTTTCTGGCGTTGCTGCCGGACGGACGGGTGCTCACGGCGGGCGGCGTGAACCGCTGCGACGCGTTTGGAGGGTGCAGCGTCGCCTTCCTCAACACCGCCGAGCTGTACAATCCCGCGACCGGCGCATGGACGCGCACCGGTGCGATGGCGAGCCGCCGTTGGAAGCATCAGACGACGGTGCTCGCGGGCGGCCAGCTGGTCGTGACCGGCGGCCGCAACGACGCCTCCGTCGTGCTCAACACGGTGGCGCTGTACGACGTCGCTGCGGGTACGTTCACGACGGCCGCCCCGCTGCTGACGGCGCGGTTCGACCATACCACGACCGCTCTGGCCGACGGGCGGGCTCTGATCGCCGGCGGAATGGGCGGGACGACCCTGAGCACGGCGGAGATCTATGCCATCGTTACCAACCGCGCGCCGGTCGCCAACCCCGGTGCCGCCGTGACGGGGACGGAGGGCGCCGAGGTCCGGTTCGACGGCAGTGCCTCCACCGATCCCGACGGCGACGCGCTGTCCTACCTGTGGAACTTCGGGGATGGGAGTCCGGCGGCGACGGGCGCGAACGTGAGCCACGTGTATGCGGACAACGGCACGTACACGGTCACGCTGACCGTCTCCGACGGCAGGCTGACCGCTGGTGCGTCCACGACGGCGACGATTGCCAACGTGGCGCCGGCGGTGAGCCCGCTCTTGGGCGGCGCCCTGCTGCCGGGAGAGACCTACCACGGCTCCGGGTCCTTCACCGACCCGGGCGCGGACGCCTGGACGGCCACGGTCGACTACGGGGACGGCTCGGGCGCGGCGACTCTGCCGCTCGCCGGCACGACCTTCACGCTGAGCCACACTTACCGGGTGGCCGGCAGCTACACCCTGACGGTCAGCGTCGCGGACGACGACGGTGCCGCCGGCGCGAGCAGTGCGACGATCGTCGTTTCCAACCGCGTGCCGGTCGCCGACCCCGGTGCCGCCGTGACGGGGACCGAGGGCGCCGAGGTCCGGTTCGACGGCAGTGCCTCCAGGGATCCCGACGGCGACGCGCTGTCCTACCTGTGGAACTTCGGGGATGGGGGTCCGGCGGCGACGGGCGCGAACGTGAGTCACGTGTATGTGGACAACGGCACATACACGGTTACGCTGACCGTCTCCGACGGCAGGCTGACCGCCGGTGCGTCCACGACGGCGACGATTGCCAACGTGGCGCCGGCCGTGGGCTCGCTGCTGGGCGGCACCCTGGTGCCGGGGGAGACCTACCACGGCTCCGGGTCCTTCACCGACCCGGGCGCGGACGCCTGGACGGCCACGGTTGACTACGGCGACGGCTCGGGCGCGGCGACTCTGCCGCTCGCCGGCACGACCTTCACGCTGAGCCACACCTACCGGGTGGCCGGCAGCTACACCCTGACGGTCACCGTCGCGGACGACGACGGCGCCGCCGGCGCGAGCCGCGCGACGGTCGTCGTTACCAACCGCGCGCCGGTCGCCAATCCCGGCGCCGCCGTGACGGGGACCGAGGGCGCCCAGGTCCGGTTCGACGGCAGTGCCTCCACCGATCCCGACGGCGACGCGCTGTCATACCTGTGGAACTTCGGGGATGGGAGTCCGGCGGCGACGGGCGCGAACGTGAGTCATGTGTATGCGGACAACGGCGCGTACACGGTCACGCTGACCGTCTCCGACGGCAGGCTGACCGCTGGTGCGTCCACGACGGCGACGATTGCCAACGTGGCGCCGGCGGTGAGCCCGCTCTTGGGCGGCACCCTGCTGCCGGGAGAGACCTACCACGGCTCCGGGTCCTTCGCCGACCCGGGCGCGGACGCCTGGACGGCCACGGTAGACTACGGCGACGGCTCGGGCGCGGCGACTCTGCCGCTCGCCGGCACGACCTTCACGCTGAGCCACACCTACCGGGTGGCCGGCAGCTACACCCTGACGGTGAGCGTCGCGGACGACGACGGCGCCGTCGGCGCGAGCCGCGCGACGATCGTGGTGCAGACCCCGCAGCAGGCGGCGTGGGACATCACCGCGATGGTCGACGCCCTCGTGGCGTCCGGGGCCCTGAGCCCGGGGAGCGCCAACTCGCTGAAGACGAAGCTCCGCGCGGCGACCACGCAGCTGGACCACTCGAACGACACCCAGGCGGTGAGTGTGTTCGATGCGTTTCTCAATGATGTACGCGCGATGATGGGGTCCGGGCGGCTCGCGGCCGACAGCGGACAGAGCTTGATCGACGCGGTCAATAGGATCCTGCACGCCCTGAGGGGGGAGGAACCCGCGGTGATCCACGGGGCCAGCCGCTGACGCACGGGAGTCAGGGAGTCGGCCGCCGGGCATTCTCGCCGGCGGCCGACGTCTTCGCTGACGCCTTGCCGTAGTGCTTTTCTAGGGGAGTCTCAGCCGCACGTCGATATCGACCAGTATCGCGCTCGGCGTGTTCACGAACACGACCCGCTCCGCGTCGCGGTGGATCACCATCCTCACCGGTGGGCCCTTACCTCTGCCCCTGCCCATGTTGCCTCGGCGATACCACACGACGATGTCGGGGCCGCCGCGCTCCACCCGTACGACCTCGTAGCCCTGCCGCACGAGCACTTCCCTGGTGACGACCAGCGCTCTGTCGTGGGTCACCGCGTACCTTCTTGCCCCCCTGCCCTGGGCCGCAGCGGGAGGAGGTACTGCGCTTCCGAGCAAGAACCCGAGCGCGATGAGCAAGACACCCGTCCGGATCGACATCGGTCTCAACCTCGAAGGTGAGTCGCCGGGAACGCTAGCGCTCGCGGTGCGCCCACGGTGTGACCGCCGTCACTTCAGGAGCTGCTTCGCAATCGTGTTCAGCTGCATGTTGCTCGTGCCTTCGTAGATGGTCCCGATCTTCGCGTCGCGGTAGAACTTCTCGACCGGGTATTCCTTGCTGTAGCCGTACCCGCCGAACAGCTCCACGCACAGCGACGTCACCCGCTCGGCCACCTGCGCGGAGAAGAGCTTCGCCATCGCGCACGCGGTGTCGGCCTTTGCCGCGCGCCGTGCGGGACGCATATTGGAGCGCAACTCAGATGCTATGAACCCCATCCACGGTTTTCCTTTTGGGGCCCGAGCCGGTCACGTGCGCCCGGGGGCCGAAGCACTGGAGGATACGATGGGGACTAATATGAACCGTGGCGGCAAGATCCTGGCCGTCGCGCTGCTGGGCGCGATGGTAACGTGCGTCGATCACGGGACGCCGGGCGCTCGGCCCGGCCGGGGGATCCCGACGGCGGTGACCGAGCCTGCCCCCGGGATCACCCACACGCTGTTGACGGCGGGGACGAACACCGTGGACCAGAAGGTCTACAGCACCACGCCGATCTCCCCGGCCGCCAATGCCCTCATCACCGTCGCGGTGATGGCGCACTCATCACGTGCCGCCCCCAGCCCCACCCTGTCGGGCGGCGGCATGTCGGCTTGGACCGAATTGGCGACCATCACCTTCGATGCCGGCGACAGACCTCACAAGCGCCTCACGATCTTCCGCGCCATGAGCCCGACGCCCGGCAGCGGCGCTCTCACGATCAAGTTCACCAAGAGCCAGTCCCACTGTGAATGGATCGTGTCGCAGTGGGAGGGCGTGGACATCTCCGGCGTGAACGGGGCGGGCGCCATCGGGCAGACCGGTTCGACGCGCGCCGATGCGGTGAACGGCCTGGCCGTCACGCTGGGGTCCTTTGGGAATGCCGCCAACGTCGCCTACGGGGTCTTCGGGGTCGCAAGCGCCGTGGGCGTGGTCACCCCGGGCGCGGGTTTCACCGAAATCAGCGAGCAACCATCGGCCGAAAGCCCGCGGTCCGATCTCGAAGCGGAGCGGGCGACCAACGACAACACGATCGATGCGAGCTGGGCCACAGCTCTGAACGCGGCCGCACTGGGCGTCGAGATCAAGGCGGCGAGGACGGTGGCGTCGGTCGAAGTCACGCCGGTGGAGGTGAGTATCGCAGTCGGGCAGGCGATGCAGCTCACCGCCACCGCCAAGGACGATGCCGGCCAGCCGATCCCCGGACGAGGGAAGTTCGGGACGGCGACCGTGCACGTCACGGCGGTCCCGGCTGACGACCCGGCGCTTGTGGGATTGTGGGCCTCCCCGGTGACTTCCCCGATCGTGCTGGTGCACCTCCACCTGCTGCCCGACGGCAGGGTGCTGAGCTACGGCGACGGCAGTGACGGACCTCCCCAGGTGTGGGATCCCGCCACCGGCACCTTCACGGCGGTGCCGAGTCCCTCGCTGGTGTTCTGCGCCGGCCACGATTTCCTCCCCGACGGGCGGCTGCTCGTGGCCGGGGGGGGAGCCGACCCCACGCACGGTTTGACGAACAGCAACATCTTCGACTACCGAACCACTTCGTGGCAAGCCGGGCCGCGCATGTCCCAGGGGCGATGGTATCCCACCAGCACCACGCTCCCGAACGGCGAGGTGCTGACGCTCGTGGGGGAGAACTCGAGCGGCACCGCAGGCATCCCCGAGGTCTGGGACGGGGCCACGTGGCGCCTGCTGACGACCGCGAGCCTGAAGATGCCGTATTATCCGCGCGCCTTCGTGGCGCCCGATGGGCGCGTCTTCACCGCTGGAACGGAGCAGCAGTCCCGCTACCTCGACGTCGCGGGCACCGGAAGCTGGACGAACGGGCCGCTTCGGACGTTCGGGGACCGCCCGTACGGGCCCGCGGTGATGTACGAGCCGGGCAAGATCCTGTACGCGGGCGGCGGCAACCCCCCGACAAACACCGCGGAGGTCATCGACCTCAATCAGCCGAGTCCCCAATGGACGTCCACCGGCTCGATGGCGTACGCCCGCTGGAATTCCAACGCCACCGTGCTCCCGACCGGGGAGGTGCTCGTGACCGGCGGCACGAGTCTTGGCGACCGCACCGATCCCGCGGGCGCCGTCAAGGCGGCGGAGCTCTGGAATCCCGCGACCGGAAGCTGGACGACGTTGGTGAGTAATGCGGCGTTCCGCGGGTACCACTCGACTTCCCTCCTGCTGCCCGATGGTCGGGTGCTCCACAGCGGTGGCGGTGACTGCTGTGGGGTCCCGGACAGCCGGAACTACGAGCTCTACTCGCCCCCATACCTCTTCAAGGGCGCGCGCCCGGTCATCACCCGCACGACGCCGGCGCCGGAGACGGTCGTGTACGGACAGACGCTGACGCTGGAGACGCCGGACGGCTCCAGTATCGTCAAGGTGTCACTGATTCGGTCCGGTTCGGTGACGCATGCGTTCGACGAGGGCCAGCGTCTCCTCCCTCTGACCTTCTCGCAGGTGAGCGGCGGCCTCTCCGTCACCTTCCCGGCGAGTGGCGCGATCGCCCCTCCGGGCCCGTACTTGCTCTTCCTGGTGAACGGAAACGGGGTGCCCTCAGTCGGGCGGATCGTGCTGCTGCAGTGATCATGGCGCCGTGAAGGAGCGCCCGGCGGGAGCCGGGCGCTGGGACCCTCGTCATTTGCCTCTCAGCCGCTTGATCTCCTCCAGCACCTCGATGTCCGCGGCGTCCTGCAGCCGTCCCGTCCGCTTCGTTTCGATGAGGTCGTCAAGCGAGATGAGCGGGATCGGGATCTCATCGACGTCCACGGCTGACGAGCGCTTTACGGCATCCTCGTACTTGACGCTCCAGGCGACCGTGAAGACATCGACCGCGGGATCGTCGCCGATCACCGTGATGGGCCGCTTCAGAACCTCCTCGGCGGCCCACTCGCGCGCGAAGCCATAGCCGACCGTGGCGAGCGCCGCCAGCACGCGCTCCACGTTCTTGAGCGTGCGCCCGATGAGAATATCCACGTCCTGAGTCGCGCGGACGTGGCCGTGGAGGATGCACGCGACCCCGCCGATCACTAGGTACCTGGCGCCCGACCGATTCAGCGCCTCGCACACCTGTGCCGCGATCAGCTCGGGAGTCGTTCCCCGCCGCGGGGCGCCTTCTTCTTCCATTCGTAGAAGTCCTCGTACGAGTCGAACCCGATCACCTGGGGCCGACGCCGCCGCCCGTGAACACGCCAGGCCAGCCGCAGTAGCTCCTCGGCCCGGCGCAGGCGCTCGGTGGGCGAGAGCGCAAGGTCGGCGATCAGATGGCGTCGCCGCGCCTCCTTCACTGCCTCTGCCGCATAGCTCGGCGGCGTCGGCTCGCTGACCCGCTGTCCGCTCTCGGCCCCCCCGGCCCCGACGTACCGCCGCAGCGCCTCGGCCACGATCCAGCTGCGCGCCCGGTCGAGCTCCCGCGCCCGCCGGTCGGCCGCGACGAGGAGCTCCCGGGGAAGGGTGATGGAAATACGCCCAAACTTGCTGGCTTTAGTCATATCCAGTACTACTCAGTATGATCAAGCCACGACAGAAAAGCAACGGCCGCCGAGCTTGCGCCCGGCAGCCGTATCCCTCTACCGCCCTCTACCGCCCTTCCTTCAGTATCTGCTTTGCGATGGTATGGAGCTGCATGTTGCTCGTCCCCTCGTAGATCGCCCCGATCTTCGCGTCGCGGTAGAACTTCTCGACCGGGTATTCCTTGGTGTAGCCGTACCCGCCGAACAGCTCCACGCACAGCGACGTCACCCGCTCGGCCACCTGCGCGGAGAAGAGCTTCGCCATCGCCGCCTGGGTCGTGTAGGGCTCGCCCGCGTCCTCGAGCCGCGCGGCGTTGTAGACCATCAGCCGCGCCGCCTCCAGCTCGGTGGCGGCCTGCGCCAGCTGGAACTGCACGGCCTGGAACTCGGCGATGGGCGTGCCGAACTGCGTGCGCTCCTTCACGTACGTGAGAGCGGCCGCGAGGGCGCCCCGCGCGACGCCGATCATTTGCGCGCCAATGCCGATCCGCCCGGTGTTCAGCGTCTCGATCGCGACCTTGTAGCCCTTGCCCACCTCGCCCACGAGGTTCGCCGCCGGCACCTCGCACCCGTCGAGGATCAGCTCGCACGTGCTCGAGGCGCGGATGCCGAGCTTGTCTTCCTTCTTCCCGACCGAGAAGCCGCGGAAGCCGCGCTCCACGGCGAACGCGGTGATGCCCTTGTACCCCAGCGAGAAATCCACGTTGGCGAAGATGACGAAAAACCCCGCCTCGGCGCCGTTGGTGATCCACAGCTTCCGGCCCTCGAGAATCCAGCCGTCGC
>WNGF01005460.1_pt1 | contig 17953 bp, 15 predicted proteins | sample 5400641 | NCBI WGS metagenome assembly WNGF01 (sample SAMN13153371, study PRJNA577476) | soil metagenome | isolation source: 80 cm soil or saprolite under grassland replicate 2 | place: USA:California | collected 2016-06-15
ATCCGCACCAGGTCGAACAGCGGATCCGCCTGGCCGTGAGGCCTGCCGGCTGAGGTCCGCTGTCCATCTCGGAGGGAAACGCGCGGCACGCTTGATCTTGAGCCGATCCATTTGCTGCTCGGCGATCAACAGCATGCGCCCGTGGCGGCGATGGGCACCGTCTTCGCGGCCAACGCTTCGGCCGAGGCGAGGGAGCGACATGCGCCGACCTCGTCACCAGAGTCAAGCTCCTGACCGGAGCCGTGCACGTAGTGCACGAAGGCTCTGATGCGACCCACGAAGAGCGTACTCACGAGGCGATCAACCACTGCGAGGTTCACGGAACCACGATCACCCTCTCACAGAGGTAGACGTCAACTTGTCGGCTGGCCGGCAGGAGGCGCCAGCGATGGTCGGCTTGAGCCTTCCTCGCCGCTTCGATCGCGGCATGGCCCGGGAGATCGTCGATCCTCAGCGGCCGTCGCGAACGAGCTGGGCCGCAATGAGGACCGTGAACGCACCGGACGCGACAGCGACAAGCGCGACCACGGGCGTTGCGCCCCCGGTGGCGATCGTGTAGAGCGAGGCGATGAAGGCCAGGCCGTTGAAGGTCGCTCCCATCACGGCTGGGAGGCGGATCTCGGACCAGCGCAGCGACCGAAGCTCGAGAACACCCATGACCGCATAGCCAAACGTCGAGGCGCCCGCTTGGCGGAAGATGAACTCGTCCCTTCCCGACGCGCCGCTGAGCGATGCCGCGAGCGTCGGGAACTCGGGCAGGATGCCGAACACAGCGGCGGCCGCGGTCGCGAGCGCCGTCACGACGACGATCCACAGCGGGACCCGTCGGGGTTCGCCGGTCTGACCGGCGTGAGCACGCAGGATCCGCAGGGTGAGCCAGATGATCGCGACGTCCGTCACGACGATGAGGAACACGACCGGCTGCGCACGTGCGGCAGCGATCTCCAGCGCTGACGCGAGGATCGAGACGACGTTGAAGGCAAGGGTCGCGGCGATGACCGCGCGCAGTGCGGGGAAGTCACCGCGGCGGATACCCAGCCAGAGCGCGACCGCGTAGCCGAACGTGGCGGCGCCCGCGAGGCGATAGACATAAGGGTCCTGGCCGGTGTAACCGGTGACAGCGGCGAATTGCGCGGGAACAAGGAGCGGCGCGAGTCCGAACACCGTGCCGCCGGCGAGCGGTATCGCCAGCAGCCATTTCTCGATCGACGACAGCGTCATTTCCTCAGTGACCCCTCTGGATCCGCGGCATGCTAACGCGAATGTTCGCGAAGCTCCTCCGCGATCTTCGTCCCGTCTCATTTCGGCCCGCCGGCGCTACACGTGGCTGCGCCGAATCCGCGATGAGGGAAAGAGGGCTGCGGCTGGGCTCTCGGCAACTCCGAGCGTGTCAGCGGGGATAGCCGAGGTGGCCGCTTACTTTTTTGACAGCACCGCCAGTCGAGCGACAGCAGGCGAACCCTATGATGCTGCGATCACGACGGGGAGAAGACATCATGGGTGCGGCACGCGACGTGGTCCAGCGCTTCACCGACGACTTCAACACGAGGCGCGTCGATCGCGAGGAGGCTGAACGGATCTTCGATCCCGGTATCGTCTCGATGGATCCGAGCGGCACGTACACCGGCATTGACGCGTTCCTCGGCTACGTCCAGGGGTACATCACCGGGTTTCCCGACGCAAAGCTCAATCCGATGCACATCGTGGAGTCCGGGGATCTCGTCATCGTCGAGGGCGAGTACACGGGCACGAACACCGGCTCAATGGCAACGCCGCAGGGCACGATGCCGGCGACCGGGAAAACGATCCGGCTCCCCTACGCGGACGTCTTCGAGGTGAAGAACGGGAAGATCGCGAAGCATCGGACGTACTTCGACCAGATCGACCGGGAAATCGATCCGGCTCCCCTACGCCGACGTCTTCGAGGTGAAGAACGGGAAGATCGCGAAGCATCGGACGTACTTCGACCAGATGACCTTCCTCGGACAGCTGGGGATGCTGCCCGCGCCGACGAAGGAGTAGCGCTCCGCCGGAGAAGATAGCGCTATCAAATTGGAACGGCGCTAATCGCCAGCGGCCTTCTTCGCGCCCTTCTTCGCTGTCGTCTTCTTCACGCTCGCCACCTTCGTGGTCGTCTTCTTCGCCGCGGTCTTGCGCGGTTTGGCCCGCGGCGTCGGCGCCGCCTCCGGCGTGCCCGCGTCCTCCGCTTCGGTCTCCGAGGCGTGATCCTCCAGCACGAGGTCCTCGTCGGGGGCCTCCGTCTCGCGCTCGGTGGCGGCGGGCTCGGGTCGCCGCGCGGCCGCGGCGGGCTCCGCGGGTCCGAGCGCCTCGTCGACCGCGTCGACCCGCTCGCTTGCGACGAGCTCGTCCGGGGCGTCCTCCGCGGTCGTGTTCACGACCTCATCGTCGGCGTCGGCTTCGTCGCTCTCGGTCTCCGCGGAGCGTATCGGCTCGGGTCGGGGCGTCCGGGTGCCCGGCGGCGCCGCGTCGCGGCGGCGCTGACGCAGCGCTTCGTAGAGCACCACGGTGCCGGCGGCGGCGGCGTTGAGCGACGCGATCCGCCCCTCCATCGGGATCCGCACGACCTGGTCGCACCCCTCGAGCACCAGGCGGCGGATCCCCTCGCCTTCACCGCCGACCACGATGGCGGTGTCGCCGCGGTAATCGATCTCGTCGTAGAGGGCATCGCCGCTCTGGTCGGTGCCCACGACCCAGACGCCCTTCTCCTTCAGCGCGTCGATCGCCTGGCGCAGGTTGGCCACGTCGGCCACGAGCAGGTGCTCGCTCGCGCCCGCGCTCGTCTTGGCCACGGCGGCGGTGAGGCCGACCGATCGGTGACGAGGGATGACGACGCCATCCACCCCCGTGCCCTCCGCCGAGCGGAGGAGCACGCCGAAGTTCTGCGGATCCTGCAGCGAGTCCACGACGAGAACGAGCGCCGGATCGTTCAGCGCGTCGAGGTGGAGCAGGAGCTCGTCGAGCTCCACCCCGGCCCGCCCTTCGACGATCGCGACGACGCCCTGGTGGTTCTCGATCGGGGAAAGCCGCGACAGCTCGAGCTTCTCGACGAAGTTCACGAAGATGCGCCGCTGCTGGGCTTCGGCGATGAGCTCGTTGACCGCACCGGTCCGCAGGCTGCGGTCCTGCGACACGTAGAGCTTCCGGATGACGCGTCCCGCGCGGATCGCCTCGAGCACCGAGTGCGGTCCGGCGATCGGCTCACCCGCGTCGTGCGACGGCGCGGCACCGCGGGTCGTCCCGCCGGTCGCGCGCCGGATCTGTTCCTCGTACCGGGGCGTGGGTGCCCCGCCGAACGGCCGGCGCTGACCCGCCGCAGCGGGCCGCCACTGTGTCGCAGGACGCCAGCCGCCCGTCGAACGGCGCTGCTGTTGCTGCTGGCGCCGTTCGTAGGCCGCCAGCTCGCGGGCCTGCAGCGACGCCTCATCCTCCTCCCGCGCCGGGCGCGGGAGCGGCGGGCCCTCGCGGGCCGGCCGGGCGAATGGCTGCGGGCGGGGCGGTCCGCGGAACGGCTGCGGCGGGCGGACGCCGGGCTGGGCCGGTCCGCGGAACGCCGGCTGGGCGCCTCCGCCGCGCCCGCGCCGCCCGCGCCGCCGTGGGCGCCGCGCGTTCGGATCGTCGGGTTGACCGGCGGGCCGGTCGGAACGCTCGTCGCCCTGCGGCGGCGGGCCGGCCTCGAACTCTTCGCTGTTCACACGGCACTTCCTTTCGCGGCGCCCACCCGCTCCCATCGCGTTCCGTCCTTCGTGTCCTTCACCCGGATGCCCCGCTGCTCGAGCACGACCCGCAGCTCGTCGGCGCGGCGGTAGTCGCCGGCACGCCGCGCGGCGACGCGTTCGTCGAACAGAGCGCGATCCTCACCGTGCAGCTCGTCCCCGCTCGCCGCGGCCACTTCGAGCCCGAGCCCGAGCACCCGATCCATATCGAAGAGGAGCCCGAGCCCGCGCCGGCGCGACTCGCGGTCGTCCGAGTTCACGAGCTTGAGCGCGGCCTCCGCCTGGGCGAGCGCGCGGGGCATGTTGAAGTCATCACTGATCGCGTCGGCGAACGCGAGCCGGATCGGATCGTCGGGTGCGGCGGGAACGAACGACCCTCCGGTCGCCTGGAACGCCTCGCGGAGCTGGGTCCGCCAGCCATCGAGCCGCCGCTGCGCGTCGGCCAGCGAAGGCCACGTGAAATCCAGCGACTTCCGATACGTCACGCCGAGCGCGAGCATCCGGAAGGCCAGCGGATCGTGACCGCGGGCTTCGATGTCGGACACGAGATACACGTTGCCGATGGATTTGTGCATACCGCCCCCGTCGACCTTCAGGAAGAAGACGTGCGTCCAGTAGCGGACGAACGGCTTGCCGGTCGCGGCCTCCGACTGGGCGATCTCGCATTCGTGATGCGGGAAGAGGTGGTCCTCGCCGCCCGAGTGCATGTCGAAGGTCTCGCCGAGGTAGTGCATCGACATGGCCGAGCACTCGATGTGCCAGCCGGGGTTGCCGCGCATCCACGGCGAGTCCCACTGCTGCAGGTCGCCCGGTTTGGCCGCGCGCCAGAGCGCGAAGTCGAAGGGATGGCGCTTGTTGGGATTCACCTCGATGCGTGCGCCCGCCTGGCGCTCGTCGGGGGCCTCCGTGTTCAGCCGCGTCCCGTAGCCGGGGAACGTCGTCACGTCGAAATAGACGCCGTCGGCGGCGATGTACGCGTTGCCCTTCGCGATCAGCGTCTCGATCAGCGCGAGCATCTGCGGGATGTGCTCGGTCGCTCTGGGCATGACGTGCGGATCGAGGATGTTGAGCTTCCGCCGATCGGCGACGAAGAGCTCGGTGTAGTGACGAGCGATCGCTTCGGGATCACGCCCCTCTTTCCGAGCGGCGGATTCCATCTTGTCCTCGCCCTGATCCGCGTCGTCGAAGAGGTGACCGGCATCGGTGATGTTCATCACCTGCGTCACCTGGAAGCCGAAGTACACGAAGGTCCGTCGGATGACGTCGGACACGATGTACCGGTACAGGTTGCCGATGTGCTGGTCGTCGTAGACCGTCGGCCCGCAGTCATAGATGCGGACCTCGCCCTCGCGGAGCGGCGCGAACTCGCGAACGCTCCTCGTCGCGCTGTCGAAGACTCGGATGCTCAACGCGTGGCCTGCTCCTTCTCTCGCTCTCGGTCCGCCGGTTCAGTCGGGCGTGATCGACTCGAGCGTCGCCGTGGCGAGCGCGGCGATCGCCTCGCTCGCGCCCACGACACCGAGCCCATCGCTCGTCGTCGCCTTCACGCTCACCGCGCCGGGATCGAGCCCGAGCGCGGCCGCGATCCGGTCGCGCATCGCCGCGATGAGCGGTGCGAGCCGTGGCTCCTGCGCGATCACCGACGCATCGATCGAGCCGATCCGGTAGCCAGCGGTGGCGACCAGCTTCACGACCCGTTCGAGGAGCGCGACGCTGTCCGCACCCGCGTAGGCCGGATCGTCGCTCGGGAAATGCGTCCCGAGGTCGCCCAGCGCCGCGGCTCCGAGCAGCGCGTCCATGATCGCGTGCGCCAGGACGTCGCCGTCGGAATGCCCCGCCAGCCCCGTCGGATGATCGATCGCGACGCCGCCGAGCACCAGCCGGCGATCGGGCACGAGGCGATGGATATCGTACCCAATCCCGCTCCGTATCACCGAGGGGGCAGCGCCTCGATGGCAGCGATCGCGGCGAGGCCCTTCGCGACGAGCTCGCGGGCGTACCCGAGGTCCTCGATCGTCGTGATCTTCAGGTTGCGGCGGTCACCGGGTACGAGCCGCACCTCGTGACCCGCCGCGCGGACCGCCGCGGCGTCATCGGGGAATGTCCGCCGTCCGGCGGCGGCGCGAGCGTGTTCGAGCAGCTCGCGCCGGAACACCTGCGGCGTCTGCGCGGTCCAGAGACCGGAACGGTCGACCTCCTCGAGCGCCCGGCCGGCCGCGTCCGTCCGCCGGACCGTGTCGGCGATCGCGAGGCCGGGGACCGCCGAGCCGTCGGCGGCGGCGAGCTCGACGAGCCGGGCAAAGAGCGAGGGCACGACGAACGGCCGCGCGGCATCGTGGATCGCGACGATCTCGGCCGTGGCCAGCCCATCGAGCGCCGCCCAGCTCGATGCGGTGCGGCTCGGCCCGCCCGCGACGACCCTGACCGGGCGGCCCGCGACGAGACGCTCGGTCCCCGCCACGCGTTCAGGGGGGGCCACGACGATCATGTCCGCGAACGCCCGGGACGCTTCGGCCGCCGCGACCGACCACAGCAGCACCGGGTGGCCGCCGAGGTCCGCGCTCACCTTGTCGGTGCCCGCGCGCGTCGAGCTCCCCGCCGCGAGGATCGCGAGGCCGGCCCTCATGGCCGGCTCAGTGGCCGACGGCTCGCCGGCGCGCCTCGATGACCTCGCCCCGTGGCTGGGCGAAGATCATCCGTCCTCCGACGGTCTGCAGGACCCGCATCACCGTCACCGGGATCTCGGTTCCGACCGAGCGCGCGCCGTTCTCGACGACGATCATCGTGCCGTCTTCGAGGTAGCCCACGCCCTGGCCGGGCTCCTTCCCCTCCTGGATCACGCGGACGTGGATCTCCTCACCGGGCAGCACGACCGGCCGCACCGCCTTGGCGAGGTCGTTCACGTTCAGCACCGTGACGCCGTGGAGCTCGGCGACACGATTCAGCCCGTAGTCGTTCGTCACGATGGGAGCACCTCGCGACAGCGCGAGCGAGACGAGCTTGCCGTCGGCACCGTCGCCCGAGGGATCCTCGTCGTCGATCTCGACCTTCACCGTCGATTCCTTCTGCATCTTCGCGAGCATCTCGAGCCCCCGCCGCCCTCGCTCGCGACGGTTGCCGTCGCCGGAATCGGCGAAGTACTGGAGCTCGGCGAGGATGAAGCGCGGGACCACGAGCGTGCCGTGGATGAAGCCCGCGCGGACGACGTCGGCGATGCGGCCATCGATGATGACCGACGTGTCGAGCAGCAACCGCTCCGCGCTGCGATCACCGCGCGCGGGAGCGCGTGCTTCGCGGAGCGCGGCCTGCAGCTCGGCGCGTTTGATCGCCCCCGCGGCCGCCCCGAGCAGTCCGAGGACCACCGCGCCGGCAGGCGGCGCGAATCGCCCTATCTCGCCGGGAAGGAACGAGAGCGGGAACGCGAGGAAGAGCCCGAGGAGCAGGCCGATGCCGGCTCCCATGGTCCCTGCCGCGAGATCGCCGGCCGCGGTCTCACGGATGCGACGGGCGATGAAGGCGGCCGGCTTGACGGTGAGGTACGGCGCGCCGAGCCAGCCCAGGATCGCGAACGCGACGGCCAGGAGGATGACGACGAGGACTTGGTTGCTGACCGGCGTGACCTGGCTGACCTGAAGCAGCTCGGAGGCGAGGAAGAAGCCGAAGAAGAAGCCGACGAGCGCTCCGCCGAGACGGAGGAGAGACATGGCTGCCACTCCTTTCTATGGGGATCCGGCGCGCGAACGGCTCGACCGATGAAGAAAGGAATGTGGCCGCCAGCCGGATGCGAGCGCGGGCCGAGGTCGATCACTCGCTCAACGATACGCTGCCGCTGCGCGCTCAGGGCCGGTCTTCGCTGATCCCGGAGCGCAGCAGGGCCTCGCGGAGGGTGGCCGCGCCGACGACGCTGAGCCCGGCGCCGTCGGCGTCGAGGGCGCTCGCCGCGGGCACGACCGCCCGCTCGAAGCCGAGCCGCTCCGCCTCGCGCAGCCTCGCCGCGAGCCGCTGCACACGTCTGATCTCGCCCCCGAGCCCGAGCTCGCCGAGGAACACCGTGCGTGGGTCGGCCGGCCGGTCGCGGAGGGCCGAGGCGACCGCGACCGCCACGCCAAGGTCCGTGGCGGGCTCGCGGATCCGTAGGCCGCCGACGAGGTTCACGTACACGTCGTGCGACCCGGTCGCGAGCCCCGCCCGCTTCGTGAGCACGGCCAGGAGCAGCGCCACCCGCTGCGGGTCGACGCCGTTCACCGTGCGGCGGGGGAGCCCGAAGCTCGTCGGCGTGACGAGGGCCTGCACCTCGACCAGCAGGGGCCGAGTGCCCTCGATGGTCGGGACGACCACGCTCCCGGCGACGCCGCGGCTTCGCTCCTCGAGGAACACCTCGGATGGATTGGCGACCTCGCGCAGGCCGTTCTCCCCCATCTCGAAGACGCCGACCTCGTCCGTGGAACCGAATCGGTTCTTGGTCCCCCGCAGGATGCGGAACGCGTGGAAGCGCTCGCCCTCCAGATACAGGACGGCATCGACGATGTGCTCGAGCACGCGCGGGCCCGCGACATTGCCCTCCTTGGTGACGTGGCCGACCAGGAAGATCGGCACATCGTCGCCCTTCGCGACCTCCAGCAGGCGGGCCGCGCACTCACGGAGCTGCGACACACCCCCCGCCGCCGAGCCGATCGCGTCCGAGCTCATCGTCTGGATCGAGTCGATCACCGTGAACAGCGGCCTGGTCCGGCGGATCGTCTCGATGACCGAGCCGAGGTCCGTTTCCGCCAGGAGCTGGATGCCGTCGCCGTCGATGCCGAAGCGGCGCGCACGCATCTTCACCTGCGCGGCGGATTCCTCGCCCGACACGTAGAGGACCGTGCCGCGGCTGCGCAGCTCGCCCGAGGCCTGCATGAGGAGGGAGCTCTTCCCGATCCCCGGGTCGCCACCGAGCAGCACGAGGGATCCGCGCACGATCCCCCCGCCCAGCACCCGATCGAATTCCCCGATGCCGGTCGGGATGCGCTGCTCGGCATCGGCGGGGACCGCGTCGAGCCCGATGGGCTCGCGGGGCGCGCGAGCCGCGCCCGCGCGGCCCTTCGGGAGCGGGACGATCCGCTCCTCCACGAACGTGTTCCAGCCGTCGCAGCTCGGGCAGCGGCCGACCCACTTCGGCGACTGCAGCCCGCACTGCTGGCAGACGAACGCGGTCCGCGTCTCGGTCTTCGGCATGGCTCCAGTATCGGGGACGTCTTGCCGCGGCCCGGCGTGCCGGCGATCGCGCGGCCCGGCGCGCGTCAGGGGGCGGCGGGGCGCTCCGCGAAGCGGTAGTCGTCCACGTCGCAGACCGGCTCGTAGCCGATCGCCTGGTAGATCTTGTTCGACGTCGGGTTCGCGAGGTCGGTGAACAGGAAGCAGAAGCGGCGCCCGCGGTCGAGCTCGCGCTGGCTCACCGCGGCGACGAGGGCGCTCGCGTAGCCGCGGCCGCGCAGCTCGGGCGGCGTGTAGACCGCACCGATCCGGCTGCCGTGCGGGGTGACCGCGCTCGCCAGCGTCATGGACACAGGGCGGGCGTCCTCCCAGAGGTACAGCGCGCGACCGCCACGCCGGGCGATGAGCCGGTCGGCGAACGACGCCATCTCCGCCGGGTCCCGGGTCTCACGCAGGGCCTCGGCCCCGAAGGCGACGAGCCACGCCACGATCAGCGCGCGATCTCGAGCCTCGGCGAGCCGCATCGCGCCGGCGACCGACCGCGGCGGAATGACCTTCGTGAGGCGGAAGGCACGCTCGGCGGTGTGGAGCTCCGCCACGCGCCCGGTCCGCTCCTGCCACAGCTCCGCGAAGCGCCGGGCATGGTCCACGGGCCCGAGCACACCGGGGAGCTCCGGCGAGAGCGACGCGAGCTCGGCGACGAGGACCGGGATGGCCGCCGGATCGTCGACGGTCGAGAGGACCAGGTTGAACGGCGGCGTGCGAAGCGCGACCGCGACGACCTGACGACCGGCGCGAACGACGGCGAAGAACGGCTCGGTCCGATATTCGCCCGCACGGATGCCGGCGAGGATGCCGAACAGCAGGTTGTGCTCGGCCTCGCGCGCGGCGAGGAAGGGTCGGGCGATGGCCTCGAGCTCCTCGATGTCCCGGGCGCGCGTCAGCGAAAGCTGGGCTATGGGAGCGCTTCCGCCGGGTCGCTAGGGCGCGACGGGCTCGGGCTTGCGGGCCTCGTCCGAGACGTCGGCCTTCTCGATCACGAGCTTGCCGTCCTTGGCATCGATCCGCACCGAATCGCCGGTGACGAACCTCGCCTCGAGCAGCATCTCGGCGAGCGGGTCGGCGATCTCGTTCTGGATCGCGCGGCCGAGCGGCCGGGCGCCGAAGTTCGTGTCGTAGCCCACCGTCGCGATGTGGTCCTTCGCCTCGTCGGTGACGATCAGGGTCATCGCCTGCGACGCGAGCTGCTTCCGCACACCTTCGAGCTCGAGCTCGACGATCTTGCGGATCTCGGGCTTCGTCAGCGGCTGGAACACGACGGTCGCGTCGATCCGGTTGAGGAACTCCGGCCGGAAGAAGCGCTTCATCTCGTCGTTCACGCGCTCCTTCATCCGCTCGTACGCGGCGGCGGTCGCGGGGTCGTCGCCCTCGCCCTTCGAGCGGAAGCCGAGGGCCTGCTCGCTCTTCAGCATCTTCTGCGCGAGGTTGCTGGTCATGATGATGATCGTGTTGCGGAAGTCGACGGTGCGGCCCTTCGCGTCGGAGAGCCGGCCCTCGTCGAAGATCTGCAGCAGGATGTTGAAGACCTCGGGGTGCGCCTTCTCGAGCTCGTCGAGCAGGATCACGCAGTAGCTCTTGCGGCGGACCGTCTCCGTGAGCTGGCCGCCCTCTTCGTACCCGACGTAGCCGGGCGGCGATCCGACCAGGCGCGACACGTTGTGCCGCTCCATGTAGTCGGACATGTCGATCTTCACCATGTTGTCGGCGTTGCCGAACATGAACTCGGCGAGCGATCGCGCGAGATGCGTCTTGCCCGAGCCGGTCGGCCCGACGAAGAAGAACGCGCCGATCGGCCGGCGGGGATCCTTGAGGCCGGCGCGGGCGCGGCGGACGGCCCGCGAGATGGTCTTGATCGCCTCGTCCTGGCCGATGACCTTCGCGTGGAGCGCCTCCTCCATCTTGAGGAGCTTCTGGGTCTCCTCCTCCGCGAGACGGCGCACGGGGATGCCGGTCCACATCGAGACGACCTCGGCGATGTCCTCCTCGGTGACCTCGGGCCGCTTCTGCGATTGGGCGAGCAGCCAGTCGGCCTTCGCCTGCTGGAGCTTGTCCTGCTGCGTCCGCTCGGCCTGACGCAACGTCGACGCGAGCTCGTACTGCTGCCCCTCCATCGCGGCTTCCTTCTCGGTGGCCACGCGGTCGAGCTCCTTCTGCGCGTCCTTCATCTCCTGCGGCACCGTCGAGTAGCGCAGCCGCACCCGGCTCGAGGCCTCGTCCATGAGATCGATCGCCTTGTCGGGAAGGAACCGGTCTGTGATGTACCGGGCCGAGAGCTCGGTGGACGCCTTGACCGCCTCGTCGCTGATCGAGACCTTGTGATGGTCCTCGTAGCGGGAACGGATCCCCTTGAGGATGTCGACCGTCTCCTCGATCGACGGCTCCTCGACCATGACCGGCTGGAAGCGGCGCTCGAGGGCAGCGTCGCGCTCGATGTACTTCCGGAACTCGTCCAGGGTCGTCGCGCCGATGCACTGGAGCTCGCCGCGGGCGAGCGACGGCTTCAGGATGTTCGCCGCGTCGACGGCGCCCTCGGCCGCGCCGGCGCCGACCAGGGTGTGGAGCTCGTCGATGAACAGGACGACATCGTGGGCGTGGCGGAGCTCCTCGATGATCTTCTTGAGCCGCTCCTCGAACTCTCCGCGGTACTTCGTCCCGGCGACGAGCGAGCCGATGTCGAGGGTGAGCACGCGCTTGCCCTGCAGCGTCTCTGGCACATCGCCCTTCACGATCCGGTGGGCCAGGCCCTCGGCGATGGCGGTCTTGCCGACGCCGGGCTCCCCGATGAGGGCCGGGTTGTTCTTCGTCCGTCGCGAGAGGATCTGGATGACCCGCTCGATCTCCTTCTCGCGCCCGATGACCGGGTCGAGCTGGCCCGCTTTGGCCATCTGGGTGAGGTTCACCCCGAGCTGGTCGAGGGTCGGCGTCTTCGAGCTGCCGGACTTCGCCCCGGCGCCGGCCGCCTCGCCTTGCGTGGCCGGGTGCTGCTGGCCGAGGGTGGCGATGACCTGGTGGCGGACCTTCTCCAAGGACACCCCGAGCGACTCGAGGACCCCTGACGCGATCCCCTCGCCCTCCCGGACCAGGCCGAGCAGCAGGTGCTCGGTGCCCACGTGGCTGTGCCCGAGCTTGCGGGCCTCGTCGATGGCCAGCTCGATGACCTTCTTCGTGCGCGGCGAAAGCGTGATCTCGCTGGGCGAGGTCGTCGAGTCCCCGCGACCGATGATGAATTCGACCGCCGTCCGCACCTTGGAGAGCTCGACCCCGAGCGAGTCGAGCACCCGGGCGGCGACGCCCTCACCCTCCCGGACGAGGCCGAGGAGGAGGTGCTCCGTCCCGATGTAGTTGTGGTTGAAGCGGATCGCCTCGTCCTGGGCAAGTGCCAGCACGCGCTTCGCGCGGTCGTTGAACCGATCGAACGGACCCATCAGCCGACTCTTGCCATGTATACGGATGAAGACGCCATCGTGTTCCGATTATACGTTCGGATTCGCCGAAAACCGCTCGTCAGCCTGCCGGATGGAGAGCGACAGCCGGCGCCGTTCCCGGTCGACCGCCACGACACGCACACGGACGCGCTCGCCTTCCTGGACGGCGTCGCCGGGGGTGGCCACGCGATGCGAAGCGAGCTCACTCACGTGCACGAGGCCCTCCAGGCCCTCGGCGATCCGCACGAACGCGCCGAATGGCATGAGCCGGGTGACGGTCGCGTCATACACGCCGCCCTCGGCGATCTCCGTCCCGACGAGCTCCCAGGGATCCTGCTGGAGGCGTTTGATCGAGAGGGAGATCCGCTCCTTCTCAGGGTCGATGCCGGTCACGACCACTCGCACCTGATCGCCTACCCGATGGAGGGTCATCGGGTTCACCGCCTTGTCCCAGGTGATCTCGGATCGATGGACGAGGCCGTCGGCGATGCCCACGTCGACGAATAGGCCGAACCCGGTGATGTGGGTGACCGTTCCGTCGAGCATGTCGCCCACTTTGAGCTCCGATGCCGCGCGGGCCTTCCGCTGCCGGCGGATCTCCTGGGTGGCCGCCTTCTCCGAGAGGATCAGCCGGTTCCGCTTCTGATCCACCTCGATGACCTTGACCGTGAGCTCCTTGCCGATGAGCGCTCGCACCGCCTCGGGCACGCTCTCGGTCGGCGTCGCCGGCCGCTCGAGCGCACCGAGCGAGCTGAGCTGCGAGAGCGGCACGAAGCCACGCAGTCCCACGTCGACGACGACGCCACCGCGATTCGCCTCGACGACCGGCGCGGTCAGGACCGCGCCCTGCTTTTGGTTCTCCTCCATCTCCGACCAGCGCCGCGTCCCGCGCGCACGCCGGAGCGAGAGGACCGCGTGCCCTTGGGGCCCCTCCGCATGCACGACGAGCGCATGCACGCTGTCGCCGATCTCGAGCGGCTCGTCGAGCGCGCTGTTGGAGTCGCGCAGCGAAAGGACGCCCGCGGAACGACCACCGAGATCGACGAGCACCTCGTCACCGCTGATCGCCGCGACCGTGCCCTCGACGGTCTCGCCCGAGCGGAGCGGCCGGACGGCGTGCTCCGATCGCTCGGCCTCCTCGAGCAGCTCGGCCATCGTCTGCGGTGGCGGCTCTTCACCCATGTGGGGGACCTCGATGTCCATTTCCTGGTCTCGGTCGATGTGCGTCGACACACGATGCTCGGCGGCATTTGACGTGCCACCCGTGACCATCCTGCGACCCGTTCGGGGTACCCGGTCGGTAGAATCCGCAAAAGGGTCTCCGACCCGCAATCGGGAGGTCATCCCGTCAACGCGACGGCGCGCTGGCCCGAACGCCTCGAGCACGCGGCTACTCTGCTTCGCGCCGAGGGGACCGCTGTGATCTCGCGCCGCGAGGGAGCGTACGCGACGCTCTTTTCGTACCGGATCGACACCGACCTGGATTGGGCCGCGGTCATCGGCGCCGATCGGCTCCGCGCGGCCTTCGAGGGCGATGGCCCCGTGACGACGGCCATCCCCGCCGGCCGCTGGGGCGACGAAGTCTCGTACGCCGTCCTCGCGCGGATCGAGCGTGGCGACGCCTCATCCTGCCTCTGCGCGATGCGCCATCGCCTCCCGTTCGACGCGCTGGAAGCCTCCGCCGCGCGCGCCGGCGCCCAGCTCATGGCCGACGCGATCGAGAGCGGACGGGACGTCGCCGCCGCGGAACGGGTCGCCGCGGCGCACGCCGCGCAGCGATCGGTCCGGGCCGAGCTCGAGCGTCCTCGCGATCCCGCGGCGCTCGCCCGGGCCGCCGCCCAGATCGCCGAGAGCATCGACGCGAACGGTGCGTCGATCATGCTCGTGGACGGTCAGGAGCTGCACCTTCGGGCCGCGGTCGGGCTCCCCGGGGGCGTTGTCGGCCATCGGCAACGGATCGGCGACGGGATCGCCGGATGGGTGGCGAAGAGCGGCGAGACGATGGAGCTCCGCGGCCGGGTCGCGGACGACCGGTTCGTGGGGACCGATCCGGATGCCGGGACCGCGCTCATCATCCCGCTCCGGGTGGGCCCCCGGATCATCGGGGTGCTGAGCGTGAAGCGAACGGCCGGCGCCGAGGACTTCGACGCCGACGATCGGGCGCTTGCGACCGATCTCGCGGACGAGCTGGCCCGGGCGGTCGGGTCGGAGCCCACGGCCGCAAGGCCCGCCTCCGAGGTCGCCTTGCCCGACTCGCGCGAGCCGGAGCCCGAACGGGTGCGGCAGGCGCCGGCGCCCTTCGGCAACGGATCGTCCGGCCAGGCCCTCCGCGTGCTCGCGGTCGAGGACCATCCGTTGATGCGACTCGGCATCCGGTCGCTCCTGGAGCGCGAGGGCCTGGTCCTCGCGGCGCTCAGCGCGACGTCCGCCGAGGCGGTCGAGCACGCGCGCCACGGGCAGGCGGACGTCGCGCTCGTCGATCTGGGCCTCCCCGACTCGGATGGCGTCGAGGTGATCGAGCGGCTGCACGCGGCCGCGCCCGATCTACCGGTCATCGCATACAGCATCGAAGGCGGTGCCGAACGGGTACGCGCGGCGGTCCGAGCAGGCGCGGTCGGGTATCTCACGAAGGCGGCGCCCGCGACGCGGGTCGTGGCGGCGCTACGAGCGGCGGCATCCGGCCTCTCGGCGCTCGGTCCAGAGGAAGCGTTCGCCCTCGCAGAGCAGCGCGATGGCGTAGACGGCATACAGAAATCCCCCACTCGGACTGTGCACGTACCTACCGAGCCCGCGGCTGAGCCGCAAGCCGACGCACTTCGAGCGGAACGGCCGAAAGAGGCGCTGAGCCCGCGTGAACTCGAGCTTTTGCGGTATCTCGCGGAGGGCTACACGAACAAAGAGATCGCGCGCGCGATGGTCCTCGCCGAGGACACCGTGAAGAAGGGCGTCCAGATGCTCATCGCGAAGCTCGGTGCGACGGATCGCACCCACGCGGTCGTTCTGGCACTGCGCTCCTCACTCATCGAATAGACGACGCGCGACCCGAGTAGGTATGTGAACTGTGCCTGACCGGGGCTTCAGTCGCGCATCACGCGGGCGCCACGATTCCTCTCGTACCGGACGGTCGGAAGGCCGACCGGTGGGGCGAAGGGGGAGTCCGTGGAGTCCGCCCAGCTGTGGGCAAGCTGCCGTAACGGGGACACCGCGTCGCGCTGCGCGCTCATCGAGCGCTACGCGCCGCTGGCGACGTCGCTCGCGCGTCGGATGCGCGTTCCCACCGGCGTGCTCGCCGGGCAGGATGACCTGGAGTCCGCGGCGATCCTCGGCCTCATCGATGCGGTCGACCGCTTCGATCCGGACCGCGGTGTTCCATTCGAGGGCTACGCGGCGCTGCGGATCCGCGGTGCGGTCTTGGACGAGCTGCGGCGCACCGACGATCACACGAGATCCGAGCGGCGCCGCGCCCGCGCGCCCGTGGCCGACGACGCCGAGCCCGCGATCGGGGCGTTCAGCTCGACCCTCTCGCTCGACGCGCTCCTCCAGTCCGGCGATCGTGATTGGGCGTCGCAGGACGACCTTGATGAGCGGTTCGAGGGCGAGGACCTGCGGATGCGGGTCGAGAGCGCCCTCGCCTTCCTCCCGGTCCGGCAGCGCGAGCTGCTGGCCCGCTACTACGGCGAGTCGCTGACCCTCCGGGAGTCGGCGGTCCGGATGGGCATCACCGAAGCGCGGGCGTCACAGCTCCACGGCCGCGCGATCCAGAACCTCCGCCGGACGCTCACGTCGCTCGTCGGCCGGCAGCCGGCTCCCGCCGCCGCCTGATCGGCGGCCCGCTCACCCGACGCTGAGCGCGACCGCGCGCTGCGCGGGAAGGAACGCATCGGCGCGCAGCTCGAGCCGACCGACGTCCGTCATCCAGACCGCGAGGCCGAGTGGCGCGACCAGCTCGAGCAGCCTGCGGCGGGGCAGTGTGGCGAGATCGTCGAACAGCGGATGGGCGATCGTGGCGAAACAGAGGCGACCGTCGTGTTCGACCGGCGCGTCGGCGGCAAGCGGACCGAGTCGGTCGTACTTCCACCACACGTAGTCCGCGCGACCGACCGCGTGCGTTATCCGGAGCCGCCGCTCGAACGGACCACCGAGGATGACGCCGTCGCCCAGCAGGGAGCCGAGGATCACCTGGAACTGCACGCGGTCGGGCGCGAGCCGGCGCAGCCAGTGGCGCGGGTCGGCCTGCATGACTCGGTATCGGCCGCGGCTTGCACGCGCGACGGTGGGGTCGCGGTCGGGGCCGGATCGACCCGGCCCCGACCGCCCGATCGCTCAGTGGACCTGGATGTTCCCGGACTCGATCGGGGCGAATACGCCATCCAGGTAGGCCTGCAGTGCGGCGCTCGTGCACGGGTAGATCTGCGGGAAGAATACGTAGAGGAGCGTCATGCGGTCCGTGGGGTCGCCGGAGCCCTCGCCATTGTCCTCCACGGCGAAGTCCCAGATAAGGCCGACGTCTCCGGGCACGGTCGAACGGGTGACGATCCCGCTGACGTAGGCCCGGTTGCCATTCACGACGAGGCAGTCGATCACGACGTGCGACCGGCGTTCCTGGAAGCGGTTATCGAGCTGTGCCTCGCCTTTGACGCTTCCGTCGGCGTACTTCCGGACGCTGAACGCGAAGGTCCGCTGCTCGCCGCCGAACGTCGTCATGCCCGCGCCGGTCGCCGAGGCGACGACGGCGTTCGAGACGCCCAGGGCGACGCCCGCGCTCGAGCCTGAGACGCCGGTGAGGGTGAATGCGATGACCACGACCAATGTCGTGAACGTGCTGGTGATGCGCTTCATCTGACCTTCCTCCACTGGCGTGCGAACGCTGGATCCGCGAAGGCCCGCGCATCAGCTCAAGCGCATCACCGCCTCTCGCGACCACGCGACGACCGATCACGCTAGGGCTGGTCCGGTCGGCGACACAACGGTCGCGCCGCGTCAGAAAGTGCCAGCGGCGGCGAGGAAGAAGTCCTATTGGCGGGCGGGGACGAAGCGTTGGCCCGGCCCATGGCGGACCGGGCCATCGCGATCGCTCAGGGGAGGGTCAGTTGCCCGAGAAGTGCACCAGCACCGATGAGGTCGCGGTGGTGACGCCTTGTTCGAGCAGGCGCACCGTGATCGTGAAGTCGCCCTTTCCGTAGGTCTTGGTGTTCACGGAGAACGCCCAGCTCAGGAGACCGCCCGCCGGTTGCCACCCTGCCTCGGTCGGCGCAGTCCCGACCCGGGTGACCTGCCACTGGACCCGCGGCGAGGTCTGTGTGTCGAGCACGGTGACGTTGCGCGTGGCGTTGGGCGAGCTGTTGCGGTCGATCGACGCGCGGGCGTAGAGCGCGTGCGCACCTGGCGCGAGACGTGGGACGGGTACGCTCCACATTCCCGACGACTCGTCGAGCGTCGCCTGGATCGCGTTCGCGAACGTCGTGTCGTCGACGGACAGATCGACGCGCTTGATCGTCGGGTGGTCGCCGGAGGGCGTGGTACCGAGGTCCGGGAACGTCG
>WNGF01004624.1_pt1 | contig 17946 bp, 12 predicted proteins | sample 5400641 | NCBI WGS metagenome assembly WNGF01 (sample SAMN13153371, study PRJNA577476) | soil metagenome | isolation source: 80 cm soil or saprolite under grassland replicate 2 | place: USA:California | collected 2016-06-15
TTCGGAATGACCCGTCTTCAGGTCGGCTCAACTTTCGACCGGGGCGTCGAACTTCACGCTGGAGCGGACCCCGGCTCGCATTCGCTCGCCGCGGCTGCTCAGCGTGGGCGTTCGGCGTACCTGGAGCTTGCCAGCCGTGACGTCGTAAAATGAGGCCGTGCCCGTCTCGGAAGTCTTATGGCACTGAAGACCGTGTAAACCACATCGCCCGGCATGGTGTCACGCCAGAGGAATTCGAGGAGGTGTGTTTCGGGGCGCCGCTTGCCCTGCGTGCGAAAGCTACCGGACAGAACCCCGTGTACTACGTGGTGAGGGAGTGTCACGACAGGGGTACCAGGCCGCAACCACGCCGAGTGGTCGCAGTGACGGGTGTGGCTTCCTGCCGCCCGAAGACGCCACGATGGAGTCGCCGGTGCGGCCGATCGCGATGGCAGCCCCCGTCCCTCGCGCGATCCTCCTCTACAACGTCCCGGCCGACATCGGATCGTGGCCGGACGCCTGTGCGGAGGGATGCCGGTTCATCCGCGACCCGCGACGGCTGCCCCAGGCCGATGCCGTGGTCTTCCACGTCCCGACCCTGCCCGCGGGCCGCCCGCCCCCCAAGCGCCCTGGCCAGACCTGGGTCGCCTACTCGATGGAGAGCGACGTGAACTGCCCGGCGCTCGCCGATCCGGCCTTCATGGCCGCCTTCGATCTCACGATGACCTACCGCCGCGACGCGGACGTCTGGAGCCCGTACTTCGGTCCGCGCCTGGCCGCCGACCTGCTGCGCCCGCCGGTCGCCAAGACGGAGCCGGCCCCGGCCGTCTACTTCTGCCGGAACTCCCGCGACCGATCCGGGCGAGCGCGCTACGTGGCCGAGTTGATGGACCACCTGGCCGTGGATTCGTATGGGCCCTCGCTCAGGAACCGACGCTTGCCCGTCGAGGACCGCGGGCGCGAGACGAAGCTCGCCGTGATCGCGCGCTACCGGTTCACGCTCGCCTTCGAGAACTCGATCAGCCCGGACTACGTGACCGAGAAGTTCTTCGATCCGCTGCTGGCTGGCTCCGTCCCCGTCTATCTCGGCGCCCCGAACGTCGAGGAGTACGCGCCGGGCCGACGCTGCGTCATCCGGGTGAGCGAGTTCCCGGGACCCGCCGCGCTCGCGGAGCACCTCCAGGCGCTGGCCGGCGACGACGCGGCGTACGGGGAGCTGCTCGCCTGGAAGCAGGAGGGACTGCGTCCGGAGTTCCTGGCCCTGATCGACCGTTTGCGGACTCCGGCGCCGGGTCGACTCTGCGCGCTCCTGCACGCGCGCGCGGCGGTCCGCGGCGCCTGATGCGCCCGGGCGCGCCGGGGCTCACGGCCACCGTCCTGGCGCGCAACCACGTCCGCTTCGTCGAGACGTGCCTCGCGTCCGTCCGTCCGTTCGCTGACGAGATCGTCGTCATCGACCTCGATTCCACCGACGGCACCGGCACGGCGGCGCGCGCGGCGGGCGCGCGGGTCGTCAGGGGGATGGACGCGGCGGACATCGCCGGCGCCCGGAACCGCGGCCTCGACGAGGCCCGGGGCGTCTGGGCGCTGGTCCTGGACGCCGACGAGGTGGCGCACCCGGTCCCGCCCCCGGCCCTGCGCGAGGCGCTTTCAGCGACCACCGCGGTCGTCGGGCACGTCGAGGTCCATCCGCACCCCGGAGCGACGCCGTACCGCGCGCCCCGGTTGCTCCGACGCCAGCCCGGCTTGCGATTTCACGGACCCGTGAACCCGACCATCGAGCCGGCGCTCGCGGCCCTGGACGGTCGCGTGGTGCCGAGCCCCCTGGTCGTCGAGCGGCGCGGCTATGGACGCCAGCAAGAAACCCCGCCGGCGGTCGAGCTCCTCCGGCGCCTGCTCGCGCTCGGTCCGGTCCGGGTGGTCGACTGGTGCCACCTGGCGCGGATCCACCTGAGCCGCGGCGAGACGGCGGAGGCGGGGCGGGCGTGGGAGCGCGCGGTGGCCGCCGCTCGCGCGCGGCCCCGGGCCCATCCCGCCGACAGCCTCGCGTACGCCGGGCTCGTCCGCTGGCGACTGGACCACGGGCAGGACGTCACGACGTTGCTCGCCGAGGCCCGGGGGGCCCTTCCGTGCGACCCCGAGCTGACCTGGCTCGCAGGCTCCGTCGCGATGCGGGCCGGAAGGCTCGACCAGGCCGTCGTCCTGTTCGAGACGCTGCTCGCCGCCGGCGGGCCGCCCTCCTGCGCTCGCGCCCTCCCGTACGACGCCCGCCTGTTCGCGCTGGGGCCGCACGCGGCCCTGGCGCAGTGCCGTTTCCGGCAAGGCCGCCACGCGGAGAGTCTCGAGCACTTCGAAGCCGCCGCCGCCCTGGACCCGTGGTGCGACGAGTACCGCGTGAAGGCCCATCTCGCGGCCGCCCGGGCCGGGCGGCGCGCCACCGTCGCTCTGCCGTCGCCGGCCGCGCCCCGGCCGCACGTCTTCGTCCACATCCCCAAGACGGCCGGGCTCGCCGTCAACGACATCCTGTGGCGGAACGAGCGCCCGGGACAGCTGGCCCGCTACTGGGGCGACGTGCCCGACAGAGACCTTCCGCGCCTGGCCACGGTCGGCACGATCAGCGGTCACTTCACGTGGGGCCTTCACGCCCGCCTGGGCCGCCCGTGCACGTACGTGACCTTCCTGCGCGATCCGCTCGAGCGGCTGCTCTCGCACTACGCCTACCACCGGGACCAGCCCCGCGATCCCTGCCACCCCATCGCCATGGCGTCGTCGCTTCCGGAATGGGCGGACCGCGTGGTCCACGCGCAGAACGTCCACGTCCAGTACATCGCGGGCCGGCGCGGCTCGCCGACGGCCGAAACGCTGAAGACCGCCCAGCGGAACCTTCGCAGCTTCGCCGTGGTGGGCCTGACGGGCCGGTTCGACGAGAGTGTCGTGCTCATGGCGCACCGGCTGGGCCTCGCGCGGCCGTATGTCCGGTGGGTGAACGAGGGTCGCAAGCGGCTCGACCCCGAGGAGCTGCCCCGGTCCGTGCGTGCCGCGCTCGAGAAGCACGTCGCCCTCGACCGCGAGCTGTACGCCCTGGCCGAGGAGATCGTCGCCGCCCGGCTCGCGGCGGCCGGCCCCCGATTATCGACGGACCTTGCCGCGCTTCGCGGGTGGCTGGCGCCCTCTCTCGTCGAGCCCCCACCGGGCGCTCACGCGTGAGCGTGTGGCTGGACGCGGGGCCGGGCGAGATCGCGCTTCACGCGGTACTCGGGATCGTCGGGGGCTTCGCCGAGGGCGGGCGTGGTGCGCCGGCGCGCATCGGGGGGCTCCCGAGACGGGATCACCGCCGCCCTCGACCATCGCGTCCGGCGCGCCGTGTGCTGGAGAGCCCCGGAGCCAGGGCCTTGTTGCAGGCCTCGAACCGGGACAGGCGGGCGCCGGGGCTCCTCGTGACGTTCAGGTCGAACCAGCGGGAGAGATAGTCGAGCAGCTCGGCGTCGCGTTCCCCGTGGAGCTCGCCGGTGATCCAGCCGGTGGACTTCAGGAGGGCAGGGTCCAGACCCGTCAGCACGTCGTACTCGGCGCCTTCGGCATCGATCTTGACGACATCGACGCGGGTGATGCCGAGCGTGGTGAGGAGCTCTCGGGGGTGCCTCATCTCGACCGGGATCGTCCGACGCCGGTCCGCGGCGGCCTCGAAGAAGGAGAACCCTCCGAGGTTCGTGTGATCCTCCGGGTACCATATCTCGACGACCCCATCCTCCTTGCCCAGGGCGATCGGGAACGCCTCGATGTTCGGGTAGGGTCCGATGTTCCGTGAAAGCAGGGCGAAGTTGTCCGGCACGGGCTCGAAGGTGTAGATCTTCGCGTCCGGAAACAGCGAGGCGAGGTAGACGGCAGCGACCCCGATGTGACCGCCGACGTCCAGGATCACCCTGGGCTTGATCGCCGCCGGCACCCAGTAGGCTCCCCGGCTCCATGGTTGCGACAATACCTCGCGGATGATCTCGAGATCGCTCGTATCCCGCCGGTACCAGAAGGGGTGGCCTCGCCACACACGACGGTCCAGCGGACCGGCGCCCCCTGACGTGCGGCCTCCGCCCGCGGTGGGGTCCGGCTGGCGAAGCGCCCGCAGCAGGATGCCCTCGGCCCGCTCCCTCCACCTGTCGGCAAGCATCCGCGTCGAGCGTTCCGCACATTCGGCGCAGAGGCAGGCGGAGGCGCGGGCAGTGGACTTCCGCGTCCCGCTCCGGCCCGTCCCACAGAACGTGCACGTCCAGGCGTCCGCGGGGTCTCGGCGTCTCATGCGCAGGCCATCACGGCGGCCGGCCGTGCCGAGCGTGGAGCTCGTCGAGGATCGCGATGAGCCGGTCCGTCGCCTTCTCCCATGTGAGATCGGCCGCGATCCGCGCCCGGGGCGTCGGGGAACCGTGATCGGCGCCGCTCAGGGCCTCGCGGATGGCTTCGCCGGCGGCCTCCTCGTCCGGCTCCCACCACTCCATCCCCTCGAACGGCGGCCCGACTCTCCCGCCGCCGTCCAGGCGCGCGGGAACGAGACGGGCCGGGATCATCCTCGCGACGGATGCGTCCAGGTACGCGGTGTAGGCGCTGTGCATCGGCGCGATGAGCCGGAGGCCGGTCGCCCCGGCCTCCACCATCGGCTGATCCCACCCCTCGCCGTGCGACATGCTCCAGTAATGCGTCGCCGCGGCGAAGAGGCTCGGCATCTCCGGATCCGGGAAGACCTGATCGGAGAAGAGCACCGGCGCCGATTCCCTTCGGGTCTTCCCGATCGCGCGCTCCAGAGCGTCGAGGTCACGCATGAGCAGGACGGTACATCCCGGCGGTTGCCGTCCCACCTTGAGGATCAGGATGGCGTCATCGTCGCGGGTGGTCGCGCGGAGCCAGACCCGGAGCAGGCCCAGCAGGTTCTTCCGCGGCGAGATCTCGGACACGTTGAGAACCCTCGTCCGGTACTCCCGGACGGGGCGCCCCTGCCGGTCGTCCAGCGGGAGCGGCTCCACCGCCGGATGGAACCGCGCCGGGTCGACGCCGAGGGGGCAAAGGCGGATGCGCTCGGCCGGGAACCCGCTCTCCACCCAGGCCTCCCTCGACGACGCGGTGGGCAGGATCACCAGATCGTGGCGCAGGTTGTGCCGCACCCAGCTCCCGGGGATCCGGTTGGCCTCGAACATCGTGTAGTTCACGTTGAGGCGACCCCTCGCCGGCCTGACCTGATGCGGCATGCAGAAGTGAAGCACCGCCTTCGACTCGACCGGCGCGCCCAGCGTGTCGAACCAGGGATCGCGGGAACGAGGGGGCAACTCGCGCGAGCCCCACTCGGGAACGTCGATGAGCTGCTGCCGGATCCCGCGCCGCGCCAGGTGGCGAACGAACTCCCGGACGTGGTGGTCGTGGCCGCTCGCGCCCTTGTAGGGTCCGCGCACTGTCAGGGCCCCGCTCTGCCCGTTCACCCGGAGATAGACCGCGTCGATCGGCGCTTCTCCCGCGCAGGAAGCCTTTCCGATCGGGCCGGTCGACGGCGCGGCCGGCGGCTCACCTCCGACGATCCAGGCGTCGCCATCCGGGCTCAGCGCCGTCAACTCGACGGGCATCCGCTCGAAGCGCAACCAGCGACCTCTCCAGACACCGTCGGCATGGCGCGCGAGCCGGCACGTGACGAACCGGTCCCCCAGGATCTCGAGTCGCGGTGACCCGCCCTCCATGATGACACGCCACCTCCGCTCGCACCGGCTCCCACCGCGCCCGATGCGATGATCGGGCAGCAACTCGAGCCGGCGCTCGTCGGAGGAGACCCGGACGTACCTGAACCAGCGACCAGGGGTGGCCGGCGTGTCGCTCGTCAAGGGTGATCCGCCGTCCCCGGCGACGCGCCCGTCCCACCGGTCGGCAAGCTCTCGCAGGAAGCCCATGCACTCCTCGTGGTACTGGAAGCCGGGGACCGCACAATTGACGCCGCGCAGGATCCACTTGGCGCCAAGCCGATGCTGGAAGACGGCCCGGCCCTGGAAGTCGTGCTGGCGCAACGCGTGGACAACCTGCCCCGCCGGGAGCGGCGACCGGAGCGGGCGTGGCGGATGCGGCGGCATGCCGTACGGCTGATCCAGCATCCGCCACGCCATGTGAAACGTCTCCTTGTCACCGTTCATGTGCTGGTAATAGAAGTCCGAGTGCTCGTTGAGATGCATGGTCAGCGCGAGCGCTTTCCAGGAGCGCGCCTTGTCGATCACCATCTGGCCCGACTCGAAGGGCGGCTCCCGCCGGTAGCGCACCCGACACACCGCCCAGATCGTGCTCCGGGGAGCCAGGCCTCCGATGTCGGGCCAGAAGACGGCTCCGGTCTCACGGTACGCCTCGGTCTCGAACAGAAAGGTCGGCTCGACGATGGGCACGTTGTCGGCGTCGAGCAGGATCACCTCCTGAAACGGGCTGTGAAGGATCGCGTACGGCTTGCACTCCCATCCGCCGAGCTTGCGGGCGGGCGGCCCGATTCGGACCTCGTAGGCATCCACGCATTCCACGCCCAGCGTCCCCAGGAGCGCCACCATCCGCGCGTCCATCTCCTCGGGGCCGAGATACCAGACCTGGATGGGCAGCGTGCAGCCCAGCACCCGGCGGAGCATGTTGATGCCGACCCACGCGCAGGTGAAGAGCCTCGGCCCGCCCGCGCAGACGACGATCCCCCGGCCTTCGAACCGTCCTTCCGGATACGGCATCGCCGCCCGGATGATCTCGTCCTGCATCCGGTGGAAACGGGCGTACACGGACCGGGGCATCAGATCGTGAACCCGGGCCACGCGCGGCGACACATCACGCGCCGGGCGTGGACGCACGGGGCGCCGCGCCTCTCGGCGTCGCCCGTGGGAGGGGAGGATTCCCTTGACACGTTGGGCGCCACTTCCTATAGTTTGGGTATTTTACACGGGTCGATCCGATCCCTCATCAGCCGCTGAACGCTGACGGAACGTGTCACGGCTCGTGGAAGAAGAGATGACGGAGCATCCCAGGCGTCTCGACGGACTCGAGATCAACCCGGTCGAAGACGGGTTCATGATCTACCAGGGCGAGAGGGACCGCGTCCATTACCTCAACCACACCGCGGTGCTCATCCTGGAGCTCTGTGACGGACGCAACACACCCGCTCGGATCGCGACGCTTCTCAAGAATGCCTACGGTCTATCTGAGGCGCCCGAGAAGGAGGTCACCGAGACCTTGGTCAAGTTGACGGAGGAGGGTCTGGTCCGGCACGCAGCGCTCAACCGGACGCGATCCCGCAGTGCCCCGAAGAAGCGAGGGAGGCAACGATGGCACCCGAAGAGATCCTGAGCAGCGTGGACCCGAGTCGCCGGGAGTTCCTCAAGAAGGTGATCGCCGGCACGACGTTCGCCGTGCCCTTGATGGCCTCGTTCTCCATGGAGGGGCTATCGGTCGAGAGCGCCTGGGCGTCCAACGTGACGACCAACCAGCCGCTCTGCTCCAACATGACCGGTTCCCCCTGCTGCACGCTGGCGGTGCAGATCGCCGGGGTGATCGGCTTGATCAGCTTCCAGGTCGTTGAAGCGCTGGGGAGCGGCTTCGACGGCGTGGTTGGCTTCGAGATCCTGGGGCGTTACGTGGGGTTTGACGGGAAAGGCGGCGTCGGTGCCTCGCCGGAAGTGATCGCCGCGCTCCTCGGGCCGCTGGCGAAAGCCCAGTCCGATATGACCGAGGGAGTGAGGATCGGCAAGGGAACCTGCGACAATGACGCGGCGCGGGCCCAGTTCAGCAAGGCCGCCAGGGACCTGGCGAAGTTCAAGCAGCGCGTCATCGAGCTCTGCGGCGCCGACAGCGACCTGAGCCAGGAACTACTCCGTGTCGCAGACATCCTCATCAGCTTCATTGGCGACCTGGTGGCCGGAAAGTGCAGCGGCCCCATCTGACGCTGGACTGATGCGGGCTCGGCGCACGGAAGAAGAGAGGGAGGGCGCCGCGCCGACGAAGCGGTGACTCTCCGACGTGAGAGCTCGCCGTGCAAGCGATCTCCGTCGGAGTCAGCGTCGAGAGCTCCCCCGCTCTCCGGTTGCGCTGCCCGCGTCGAGGGCGCGGGCATCCTCGGCGGGCGGCGCGCTCCTGTCGGCGTGCCTCATCGTCAAGAACGAGGCGCAGTACCTCGACCCTTGCCTCCGCTCGCTGGAAGGGCTGGTGGACGAGATCGTGGTCGTGGACACCGGCTCCACCGACCGCACCCGGGAGATCGCCGCCGCGCGCGGCGCGCGCCTGCACGAGTTCCCGTGGCGGGACGATTTCGCCGCCGCCCGCAATCACGCGCTCGATCTGGCCCGCGGCGAGTGGATCCTCTACATCGATGCGGACGAGCGCGTCCGCCCCGCTTCGGCCTCCCGGCTCAGGACTCAGCTCGCGGACCCGTGGCATGTGGCCTATTATGTTCTCCTCCATCCCCGTCCCGGCTTCACCCCGTACTGGGAGATGAGGCTGTTCCGGAACGACCCGAGGATCCGCTTCCGGGGGATCATCCACGAGAACATCTGGCCCGGTATCTACGCCTATCGCGCGGCCCGGGGCGGGAGGATCGGGCGGAGCGAGCTGGTCCTGGACCACGAAGGGTACGAACGCGACCAGGAGGTGAAACACCAGCGGAACCTGCCGCTCCTGCGGAAAGCCTTGAAGGAGGACCCGGGCAAGGTCTTCAGCTGGTGTCACCTCGCCACCATCTACGCATCCCTCGGCAAGGATCGGCTCGCGGAGAAGGCGTGGAAGGCCGGCCTGGCCGTCGTGAGGAAGCGGCCGCGATCCCGGAGCGGGGAGGACACCCTGCCCTACCTCGGGCTCATCCAGTGGCGTCTGGCCAGAGGGCGCGACACCCGGCGCCTGCTGGCCGAGGCCCTCGAGCGGTTTCCGCACAATCACCAGCTGCACTGGCTGCGCGGCATCACGCTCATGAGGGCGGGACGCCCCGAGGAGGCTCTCCCGTTCTTCGAGCGCCTGGTCGCATGCGGCCGGACCGGCGAGATCGACCGCTCCCTGGCCTACGATGCCAGGCTCTTCGACGTCTTCGCCTACGATTCCCTCGCGACGTGTCACTTCAAGCTCGGTCACTACGCTGAGAGCCGGGGGTACTTCGAGCTTGCGGCGAAGCACGATCCGGAGAAGCTGGAATATCGAATCAAGCGGGCGCTCTGCGCCCGCCTCGAGGGCTCGCCGACCGACGGTTCGCCGGGTGGACGCTGAACGCCGCGTTCCGGCGCCGTTGCCGCGCCCTTCTGCCCGGGCTCTCGGAACGCTCCTCCTGCTCGGCGTCCGTACGCCGCACCTCGTCCGGCCGGACACGGTGGGCGCGATCGCCGGCCTGCTGCGGACGCCCGGACTGGGCGCGGCCGTCTACAACCGCTGCCTCCGCGTCCTCGGAGCGATCATCTATGGCCGGCCGGCGCTCGCCGACGACTCGGTCGTGGACAGCGTCAAAGCTCTCTTCGACATGGCGGGCATACCGCCGGCGACTCTTCGCCTCGCCGGCGACGTGTTGAAGTTCTTCATCGGAACGCCGGCGGCTCCACCCGCGGTGGCGGCGCTGGAGGAACTGCTGGCCGAACCCCGCCTCGCGCCGGCGGTTCATCAGGGCCTGATCGAGCCGCTGGCGTACGCCGCCTCCTGGCGAATGGAGCTGATCGGCCCGGAGAGGCTGATCGCTCTCGCGAGCGCGGAGCATCTCGCGCGTCACCGGAATTTCCTGCTCGCGAACCTCATCGAGCGGGCGGCGTTCTGGGCGCCCGAGGCATTCACCCCGGCGCTCCTCGATCGACTGGCCGATGTCTATCACGGCGAACCGTCGTTCAGATACCTCCTCTATTACCTGGGTGGCCGGCCGGCGACGCCGCCCGAGACGGCCGGGGCCGCGGCAGCCCTGATGGCCGGCCGCTTCCCCCTTCACGGGACGGTCCGCGCCCGGCTCGGGGTGGGGAGAAGGCGCGTCCTCGTGGTCCACAACATCGATGACGGGCAGGGGGACGAGATCGTCCGGGTCGGGACCCTGACCCAGGCGCTCCTGGACTTCAACCCGGCGCTCGAAGCCGTGCTCGTCACGAAGCGCATTTACCTTTATGACAACGACCGGGTGATGCCTGTGTCCATCACGGACGACGGACGGCTTCGCTTGCTTTTGGACCAGGCGTTCGACGGCGTGATCGACTTCTCCGAGCCCGAGGTCCCTGCCGTCAACTACCGGCCGGAGCTCGAGTCGCTGATCCGACAGCACGTGAGCCGGCGCCAGCCCTTTCTCTTCGCGGCATCCCGGAAGGGGTACCACCATTTCACCTACGAGACCGTGACGATCGCCGGCGAGCCATACGCGGCGGCCCTCGGTCTCGACAGGCCGCGGGCCCCGAACATCTACGAGACGACCTATCGGCTGGTGGCCGAGCTGGGGTTCCCGCTGCGCACGGGCGAGGAGACACCCCGGACAGCCTCGCTGTTCGTCGGAAAGGCGTGCGGCGAGGCCGAGCGCGAGTGGCGCCGGCTCACTCTCGGGGCGCGCCGGGCGCGAGCCCACCCAGGCCGGCCGATTGCCATGGTGAATCCGTTCGGCGGACGCGGAGCCCTGAAGGGCTACGTCCCGGCAACTCGCGACGGCCTGGCCCGCGAGATCCGAGCCCTCGTGGCCGAGGGTTTCTTCGTCGTGCTCCTGCCGAACGGGACGCCCTGGGGGACACGGGCCTTCGCGTCGGGCGTCGTCCGGCTGCTCCCTGCCGAGGCCCGCGCGTCCGTGGTGGTCGCGCCTGACCCACAGGGAAGACCCGCCGACCGCAAGCCTCGCCGAGCATCCGCGCCGGAGACCCTGTCGCATGCGGATCGGATCATGCGATGCTTCAAGTACTTCGCCATCTACGCGGACCTGGCGGTGACGGTGGAGGGTTGGCTGATGCACCTGGCGCATCAGCTGGGGAGGCCGTACCGACTCCTGCTCCTGCCGTACTCGCATCCCTTCGCCTGGCACCCGTACGGATCCGACGGCCATCAACGTGTGGTCACGAACATGAACGCGACATGGAACGAGGGCTCCGCCACGACGGATCTCCTGGTCGCGTCCGCCCGGCCGCCCCTGCCCGGGTACCCTCGAAAGGACGTCCTGCGCTTCGTGCTTCAGGGACTCGGCGAACTGGATGACCCGGCCGCGCTCGCGCCGTTGTTTCAGGCCTGCGCGAGCCCGGATCGCGATGTGCGCGCCACGGCCGCCGAAGCCCTTGGCCGGCACGGCGGTCCGAAGGTCAAGGAGGTCCTGCTGGCGGCGCTCGAGGACAGGGCGGCCGGCGTGCGGTCCGCGGCCGCCAGGGGGCTGCTCGAGATGCGCGCGGATTGCCGCCGGGAGCTGGGCGCCGACCACGAGAGGATGCTCCGCTGCCACATCCTGGTCTCCGCCAGACGGTGGCGCGCCGTGCTGGCATCGGGACCGGGCGCGCTCCGTGCCCTGAGTCTGGCGCTGGAGGACGAGGATGTCGTGGTTCGACGCGAGGCCGCCTGGGTCGCCTCGCAGTTGATCCGAGGTTGCGAGGCTCGACGAGCGCCTGCTTCACGACATGTGGGTATGGGTCACGGCCCGGAAGGGCGAACATGGAAGCAGCGGACAAGATCCTCATCCTGACGCCGGTGAAGGACGCCGGGCCGTTCCTGGACGGCTACTTCCATTCCCTGAGCAAGCTGACGTACCCGCGCCGGCTCCTGTCCCTCGGCTTTCTCGAGAGTGACAGCCGGGACGATACCTTCGCGGAGCTGGAACGGAGGCTCCCCGCGGCGCAGCGCCGCTTCCGGCGGGCCGGCTTGTGGAAGAGGGACTTCGGCTACCGGATCGGACCGAGGACGCACCGCGGGGCCCCCCAGGTCCAGCTCATGCGGAGGGCCGTGCTGGGCCGGAGCCGCAACCATCTGCTCTTACATGCGCTGGACGACGAGGACTGGGTGCTGTGGCTCGACGTGGACGTCGTCGAATATCCGCCGGACGTCATCGAGCGGCTGCTGGCGGCCGGCAAGCACATCGTCCAGCCTCACTGCGTCCTCGAGCGCGGCGGCAAGACGTTCGACCAGAACGCGTGGCGAGACCACGGCAAGGTCCACATGGACGCGTTGCGGGGTGCGGGCGGCCCGGTCAGGCTGGACGCCGTCGGTGGCACGATGCTCCTGGTCAAGGCGGACATCCACCGGGACGGGCTCGTCTTCCCGAGCTTCCCCTACGGCCGGGCGAATCCGCTCGCCAGGCCGCGAGGCGAGCTGGACACGGAAGGGCTGGGCATCATGGCCAGGGACATGGGCCAGCAGTGCTGGGGCATGCCCGACCTCGAGATCAGGCACGCTCGGGTGTGACAAGGAGCACGCGCCCGAGCTGGAGGACTCGGAGGGGACGCTACTCACTTCGCGTCGGCGGCCTTCCTGATCAGCTCGATGAGCGGAGCGGCGTGGGGATTGCTCACCGCCCCCCGGATCAGGATGTCCGCGGGGCTGACCTCCCGGTCATAGTACGCGGCGTTGAGCGCGCCGCGCGGCGCGACCACCGCGCCCTCGACGGACGCGCCGCCGTAGAGGCCCTTCGCCCGCGAGAAGGTCACGATGTCCACGCTCAGGTTGGCCGTGGCCGCGCGGACGCCGGCGCCGACGGGCCCCGCCGCGACGCTGGCATCGGCGCCGAGCTTGACGCTCGTGCTCAGGAGGGCGGTGACCCCTCGGTTCGTCATCGCGAGGAGGACGATCTCGGAGGCGTCAGCTCCGGCCTGGAAGCCGAAGCTCACTTCGCCAATCGTGTAGAAGGCCGGGCCGTTCCACTGTTCCGGACGCTCGCCTCGCGCGAAGAAGACGCCGCTGCCGCCCGAGACGCCAAAGATGAAGGCGCCCCGCAAGACCTGGGGCGCGACGAACACGCCCTTGGCGCCCTTCAGCAGGTCGCGGAGCGCGTCCATCTCGGGCGCGACGATCATGCTCTCGAAGCTGAGCTTGGCCTTCTCGACGAGCTGCCTCGCGTCCATGGCGTCGTCGGCCCGCGCGGGCGCCGCGAGCGCGGCCAGCGCCGCGACCATCAGCATGGGGGTGACACACCGACCGTTCCTCCTCATTGCTCTCATGGCGCCACCTCCTGGGCATTCACGGGACGGCTATCGAGTTGCCGACCCGCCTCCGTGACCTGACCTCGAGAGCCATTCCTCGACGTCTGCCACGAACGCCTCGAGGTCGTCCCGGCGCTCGAGACAGGCATGAAGACGCCGAAGGTCGATGCTGGCGACTCGTGAAATTCTCCGGCCAGAACGCCCTGAGCGCCTCGAGACTTCGCATTGCCGAAGTATAGCGCGCCTGCCTCGTGGCGGGGAACCCGCAGCCCTCGGGTAGGGTCTCGGTTTTCCGGCGCTCCTCCTCCGTGTGAGCCCCCGGACCGTTCGTGATACCGTCACATGATGTCGCCTCGGACGGAGCGGCCGCGCCCGCCTCGGTCCGATGCGACGCCGCGGCGAGTCCGCGTCACGAGCCGGCACCGCGAGGGACGATGAGCCGAGGTAAGAGAGAGCGCAGGAAGGCGGCGCAAGCCCACGAAACGTCCACCGGCGCGCCGGCGGGGCTGCCCGATCGGCCGGAGCCGGCTCCCGCGCCGCGCCGGCTGGTCAAGGCGCTCCTGCTGGGTGTCGGCGCGGCGGTGGCCGTGCTGGCCGTCGCCGCCGGCGCCTGGTGGTGGGAGTCCAGCCGCCCGTCGAAGGGTCCGCTCGCCGGCGCGGCCCGGGCCGCGCGCCCGGCGGCGAGCCATGTGGGACAGCAGGTCTGCGGGCAATGCCACCAGCAGACCGCGCAGCGCTGGCGGGGATCGCACCACGACCTCGCCATGCAGTCGCCCACCGACGCCGGCGTCGCCGGCGACTTCAACAATTCTCGGTTCACCTACGCCGGCGTCACCTCGACCTTCTTCCGCCGCGGCAGCACGTTCGTGGTGCGGACGGACGGCCCCGACGGCAAGCTCCACGACTACGACGTCAAGTACACGTTCGGCGCAACACCGCTCCAGCAGTACCTCATCGAGTTCCCGGACGGCCGCCTCCAGGCGCTCGGCATCGCCTGGGACACGCGCCCGCGGGCGCAGGGCGGGCAGCGGTGGTTTCACCTCTACACCGGGCAGAACGTGACCCACCGGGACGAGCTGCACTGGACGGGCCTCAGCCAGAACTGGAACTACATGTGCGCCGAGTGCCACTCGACGGACGTCCGGAAGAACTACGACCCGAAGACCCGGCGTTTCGGCACCACCTACGCCGAGGTCAACGTTGGCTGCGAGGCCTGCCATGGACCGGGCTCGATGCACGTCGCGTGGGCCCGGAAGGAGGGCGACTGGCGGGCCCTCGACGGCGGCACGAAGGGGCTCGTCATCGCGCTGGATGAGCGCAAGGCGGTCACGTGGGCGATCAGCGCGGAGACCGGCAATGCGCGGCGCACCCCGCCCGGCCGGACGCGGCGCGAGGTCGAGACCTGCGGGCGCTGCCACGCGCGGCGCGGCCAGTTCTCCGAGGACTACGTCCACGGCCGCCCGCTCGGCGACACGCATCGGGTCGCGTTGCTGGAGGACCGCCTCTACTACCCCGACGGGCAGATCCGCGACGAGGTGTACGAGTACGGCTCCTTCCTCCAGAGCAAGATGTTCCACCAGGGCGTGACGTGCGCCGACTGCCACGATCCGCACAGCCTCGCGCTCCGCGCGCCGGGGAGCCAGGTCTGTCTGGGCTGCCATGCGGCCCAGACGTACGCGACGCCGACGCATCACTTCCATCCGGCGGGCTCGCGCGGCGCCGACTGCATCGGGTGCCACATGCCGACCACCACCTACATGGTGATCGACCCGCGCCACGACCACAGCTTCCGCGTCCCGCGGCCGGACCTCTCGGTGACGCTCGGCGTACCGAATCCCTGCACCCGGTGCCACGCCGGCCGCCCGGCCGCGTGGGCGGCCAGGCAGGTGGAGACCTGGTACGGGCACGCGCCGCGCGGATACCAGCGCTACGCGGAGGCGCTCGGCGCGGCCTCGACCGGCCGCCCCGGCGCGACGGAGCTGCTCGAGGCCGTGGCCCGCGACGGCGATCAGCCGGCCATCGCGCGGGCGAGCGCGCTCGGACACCTGGGTCCTTCACCGGGCGCGGGGGCGCTCGAGGTCATCCGCGCGGGCGTGAAGGACGGGGACCCGCTGGTGCGGGGAGCGGCGGCAGGAGCTCTCGAAGGGGTCGACCCCGGGTTCCGGGCGGATCTCCTGGCGCCGCTCCTCGACGATCCCGTCCGCGCGGTGCGCATGCAAGCGGCGCGCGCGCTGGCCGGTGCCCCGCGGGACCGGCTGACGGACAAGCAGCGGACGGCGCTCGATCGCGGCCTCGCGGAGTACATCGCCGGCGAGCAGTTCAACGCCGATCGCCCGGAGTCACACCTGAACCTCGGTCTGCTGTACGCGGCCCAGCGGCGCTTCGCCGAGGCCGAGGGGGCGCTGCGGGCGGCGCTTGCCGTGGACCCGCGCTTCGCGCCGGCGTCGGTGAACCTCGCGGACCTCTACCGCGCCACCGGCAGGGACCCGGAGGGGGAGCGCGTGCTCCGCGACGTCCTCGAGCACTCGCCGACGGCGGCGGCGCATCATGCCCTGGGGCTGCTCCTGGTGCGGCAGAAGCGCATGCCCGAGGCCCTCGCGGAGCTGGAAGCGGCCGCGCGCCTCGCTCCCGAGAGCGCCCGCTACGGGTACGTGTACGCGGTGGGGCTCAACGGGACGGGCCGGCCGAAGCAGGCGATGGAGGCGCTCCTTCGCGTGCTCGCCCGGCATCCCTACGATCGCGACTCGCTCGCCGCCCTGGTCGCCTACTCGCGCGAGCAGGGCAATCCGCGTCAGGCGCTGGTCTATGCCCGGCGGTTCGCGGAGCTCGAGCCGGCGAATGTGGAGGCGCGTCAGATGGTGGAGCGTCTCGAGGCCGAGGCCAGCCGCTGAAGAGACGCGAGGGAGGGCATCTGCGAGCACCCTGACGCGGCTAATCCTCCTCCCACCATGCGCGGAGCCGCCGCGCCAACCTTCCCCGGAGCACCGATAGGTCGTAGTTCATGATCAGCCGGATGTCGGGCAGCAGCCCCGAGACGCCGGTTTGCTGGACCAGCCCGACCCGCACCCGGAAGGAGAAGCCCTCGAGCCACGCCTTCGGCGGCGCGTAGAGCACGTCGAAGTCGTACTCTCGCTCGTCCGGCTCTGCCTTCCTATTTTTCGGGTTGATGGCGTCCATGCCGCTGGCGAAGAAGAAGCGGCTCGTGAGCCCCGGGGCGCCGATGCGCTCGAAGTCGTAGGCGAGCCTGACGCCCAGGGCCGTCTGGCGCGCCAGGTCGAAGTCCTTCGTGATGAGCTTCAGATACCCCGGCCAGCGGCCGAACGGCGTCTGGATGTTGTTGCCGGAACCCGTCCGGTGAAACGAGGGCGCGACAGAGGCGCCGAAGAAGTCGAGGGTGGCGCGGGCGCCGACCGTCCACGTCTGGAAGGCCCCGACGAGCTCCTCGCCCACGCTCCGCTGGTCCGTGTACTGGACGCCGAGCGAGAGCGTGACGTCGTCGTTCAGGGCGTGCGTGTACTGCGTCTGGACGAAGGCGGTGTTGAACGTATCCACCGCGAAGACCGTGTTCGCTTCGACCCAGAGCGATTTCCACGGCTGGAGCCGCAGGCCCGCCAGGGCCGCGCCCTCGTTCGTCCGACCGGCGCCCGCCGCCTCGGACATGCTGATGAACTCGTCCTCGTCGCGAGGCTTCATCCGGGTGAGATAGCCGGCCGTGTACTCGAGCCAGCCGAACTTGCCCGTGAGCATGGCGCCTTCGAATGTGTTGGGCGCCATCCGGCCGTCGTACGGGTTGACGTAGCCCAGGTCGACGAGCTGCCGGTACCCCGTGAGCACGTGGTCCTCGTACCTGAGCTTGGCCCACGCCTCACCCAGCACGGTGAAGCCCTGCCCGTCCGGCTCGAGCAGGAGCGTGCCCTCCCGGCTCGCCGGCGCGTAGAGAGGCTGCGAGGTGTACCCGGTGGCGCCGACCGACCAGGTGTCCCACAGCCATCCGGACTGCAAGGCGAGCCAGCCGCCGCCCGCCCACGCCTCCTCGTACTTCCCGGGCTTCGTCTCGACGTTCTGATAGAAGGTCCGCAGGTGCAGGATGAACCGGGTGTCCCGGAGGAAGGCTGGAAGCGCTTCAATCCTGGCCCCGAACTCCGGAGACAGGGCAGGCACGAGGGCCGGGGGCTCCCCACCGGGCTCGGCGCTCCAGCCGGACGCCGCCACGCAGACGATCGCGAGGAGCGCGAGCCTCCCGCCCCGGCGCACCCCCGACCACCGGCGCCTCGACGCCGTTTCACCGCGGCTCACGCTTTCCTCCGCGCTCGATCCGGCGCGGCCCGCCGCGCCAAGCCGCGACCCTGTCCCGCTACCCAACAGGCGCTGCCGGTAGCCCTACTTGATCCTGGTGAAGAACACGTCAAAGGTTTGCTCCAGGACCGCCTGGAAATAGGCGCCCTCGAGCTGGTCGCGTTCCGGATCATAGATCAGCGTGTACCTGCTGCCGGGGTAGCCGGGGGCGCGCAACTCGACGAAGACCTTCAGCGCCGATCCCTCGCGGGTGGCCTCCGCCCGGGAGACGTTGATCGGGCGGGGATTGAGATACGTCACCTCGATCGCGCCGCCGGCGTCGGCGCCCCGGATCTCGAGGACATACCCACCGTCGGGCCGGAGCCAGCGGCCGTTCAGCCTTCCGAAGGTCGAGTTGTCCGCGACGGCGGTCACCTGCCCCTGGCCCGCCTGGGCGGCGGGGGGCGCCTGAGGCGAGCCCGTCTGTGGCGACTGTCCTCCCCGAAGAGCGACGGCGGTGGCGAGGACCCCGGCCGCCAGCAGGACCGTGGCGACGACGAGCCACGCGCGGCGCCCGATCGGCGAGGCGGGGCGCTCG
>WNGF01004626.1_pt1 | contig 17945 bp, 8 predicted proteins | sample 5400641 | NCBI WGS metagenome assembly WNGF01 (sample SAMN13153371, study PRJNA577476) | soil metagenome | isolation source: 80 cm soil or saprolite under grassland replicate 2 | place: USA:California | collected 2016-06-15
TGATGCGCTCGGCTTCGCGCCGCGGGTTTTCCACCACGACGGCGTAGTCCAGGTAAAGGACTTTGAAAGTCGGCGTGTGCTCCAATTGGTAAAACACCTTTTGCAAGTGAAATTCGTAATTCTGCCGCATCCTTTCATCCGAACTCCGCCCACCCGCCTCGCCCCGGCGTTCCAGCATCTTGTTCTGCGAACGCAAGACTTCGTCGAGGTTCCGGCGCATAAAGAGCACCTGGTAGTTCAAATCCAACGGCAGGTCCTGGAGGAGGAACGAGATGGTCTTGATCACTTCGCCACGGTGCCTTTTGAGCCAGCTTTTGTCCGCCGTCTTGTCGAGTTCCTTGACGCGCTCCAGCTCATGATACCCCTTGGGATTGTCTTCATCGGCCGTTCGCACCTGGTCCGTGACAATCGGCATCCCTCCCTTTTCCAGCATTTGCATCAGCATGGAAGTCCCGGACCGCGGAAGGCCGGAGACCAGCACGATCGGACGACCGTAGCGAACACGGTAAAACAATGATCTCATAGGCGGAGCGGACGCAATCTTTCCCCGGGACACGCGCTCACCTCACTCAACGGGCACCTTCCTTTTTGTCCCGATCAGCGGCCGCGCCGGCGGGAGCGTTGGTGGCGCCAGCCGAATTCGCCGGGGCATTGGTGGTGGCTTTGGTGGTGTTGTTGGTCGCCGGTCTGGCCGGTGACGCAGGAGTTCCTCCGACGTAACCCAACGCACGCAGTCGTCGCAGTTCCTCGGAACTCAACTCCTGCGTCATGGTCTCATCGTTCGGAAGTTCCGCGGCACGGGCGCGCGATTTCCACGATTCCAGGGTCTCGTTCAGAGCCTTGACGCGCGCCGCCGACGCATCGGATTTGATCACGTTGGTGAGATTCAAGTCATCGACGGGGTGTTCAAAAAGTTCCTGCTGCACGTCGGGATCGAGCTCCTTGCGCACCAGCTTCCAACCGTGGTCGATGATGCCGAACTGCGGCCTCGCCTTGTCGCCTCCTGGTGGCGGTCCACCCTGCGGCGGTCGGCCGGGCGGCGGTGCGCCCGGCGGTGGATCGGGGCTGACCATCGCCTGGGTGATGGCTGGCCGTTCCGGCCACGTCGCCGTGCCGCTTCCGCTCAACAGCGGCACCAGGCTTCGTCCCTGCATGTTGGTCGGGCCTTGAATGCCCGCGAGCGCGAGGATCGTCGGCATGATGTCGATGTTCTCCACCTGTTGGTCAATCATCACGCCTTTGCGAACATCCGGGCCGTTCGGCCAGTGGAAGACGAGCGGAACCTGGTTCAATTCCCCATAAACGCTCTGGCCGTGGAACAACTTCCCATGCTCCCAGAATTCCTCGCCATGGTCCGTCCCCCAAACCATCAAGGTGTCCTGGTCCAATCCCATCTCGCGCAAGGCTTCGAGCAGCCGGCCAATCTCGGCATCCATGCCACGAATGGCGCCGTCGTACCAGTCGGTGTAGATCTTCAGCAGTTCCTCGGGCGGGTTGCCCGTCTTCACGTACTCAGCTTTCGCCGGCATGTTGTCCATGCCGGTGCGAACGTTTTTCTTCTTCATGTCCGCCTCCAGTTCGGCCAGGCGCTCCTTGCTGCCGGGCGCTCCCCACAGCGTGTCGTAGGGCGGACGCGGCCGGAAGGGCGAATGCGGATCGAAGACGTGGAGAAAGACAAAGAACGGCGCGTCGCCGTGCTCCTGCAGCCACGAGATGAGACGGTCCACGTAGGGTCGCGCCGTTTTGCTGCGGTAGTCATTGTCGGAAATCGACCCGCTCTCGTGCAGTTCATCGTAGCCCTGGTGCATGTTGTTCGCCTTGCCGGTGAACCCGACCGACGAGTAGGCCACGGTCGCGAAACCCTCTTCCCGGAAAACCTCCGCGATGGTCTTGGCCGACGCGGGCAGTCCTTTTTGAAACCCGAGGACCGTGTGCGACATCGGGTAAAGCGAGGTCACCATCGAGGGAACCGAGATCTTCGTCATCGTCCCCTGGGAGATGGCATGATTAAAGGCCACGCCTTCCGCGGCGAATTTTTTGAGATGAACCAGCGTCTCCCGCCGATAGCCGTAGATGTTCAAGTGATCTTTGCGGAGCGTATCAATCACCAGGAAGATGACGCCGCGCGGTTTGCGCGAAGAGTCCCCTCCCGCCGTTGCGCCGGGCGTGGCGGTGGCAAAGAATCGGCTCCGGACGACCGGGGTGCCCCAGTATCCCCACAATCCCTTCTTCGATCCTTCGAGGGAAAATTCCACCAACACGCTCTTGCCCGCGTAGCCCGTCAGGTCAAGTTTCTCGGTCTGCCATCGATTCGGGATCGTCACCGTCCGCTCGAAGAGCACGGCGGGCGTTGCATCCTTGGCGCCGTCGCGACGGGAAACCGCCACCTTGAACCGAACCGGTTCGTCTTCTTTCGTGCCGTAGGCAAAGTCGAGCCAGGCATGCCCCGGCAGCTCGCGCAAGGGGATGCGGATGGATTCGGAAGTCTTGGCCGCCAGCGTGGCGCGAAAAATCTCGGCCAGCCCCGCCCACTGCTGTCCGGAAGGCTCCGCCAGTTTCTCCTCTTTCTCGCTGAGCAGCCGCACGGATTCGATCGCGAACTTCGCGGATTTACAGTCGCGAAAGGTGATCAGGAAATGCCGCAGGTCTCCACCGCGCTGGCCCGTCCCGGGACGAGGCGCGCCCCGATCCGGCGGTCCCGCAGGATCCGGGGGCGGGCCACGATCGGGACGCGGACCATCATCCCGGCCTCCAGGGCCGCCTGGGCCGCCCCGCCGCGGAGGCCTCGCGGGTCCATCTGGCCCATCCGGAGCAGCGGCTCCGGCTATCGTATTCGTCGCGCCCGGGCCGGGTGGTCCACCACCGTCGCCCCCGCCACCCATGCGATCCCCGCCCCGGGCCGGCCCGCCGCCGGGACCGCGACCGGGCCGAATCTCGAAGCGGTAAGTTTGAAATTTTCCCTCGGCCACATCGGCCGTGGTGTTCCAAGGTTCAGACTGCGAAGCCCACTGGACCATCGCGTCATCATCGAGGGAGACGCCTCCCTCGGGCCGGAGCCAGACTTGTTTTGCGCCGGCGATGCTCATGCGCATTTCGATGAACTTCACCGACTCTGCGCCGCCGCGATTCTCCTTCAGTGCAAAGTGTAGAACCGGCGCCAAACCGGTGACGACACCGGTGAGCCGGTTCTCGTTGGTTTTTATTTCGCCCAGGTCGTTGAGCGCCCGGAAACCGATGGCGGGCGCGGCGGGCGCGGTTGGTGACGAAGCACCGTCGTTGGTTTTCACAGGAGGGCTCCAGGGCGACATGTCGGTCACGCGCCATTCCACGCGTTTCCACCCCGCATTCTCTGGAGTCACCGTTCCGGCCAAATCCTCCGGTTGAAAGAGGTCGAACAACCGGAAGAGGGCGGTTTTCGACTTTGGAGTCTCACGCCGCTGACACCCCGGGAGGATCAGCAAAATGAGCAACAAGCAGGCGGCGAGAGTTTTGGCGATGGCTTTCATGCGAAGTGGCGGAGCGACGAAGTCTCCACGTTTCGGTCGGAGGTGCAGCAACGACCTGCAACTGTTTCCAAGCCAATCAAGATCTTCGTCTGCATGCGTTGGTTTCGGGGCGAAGTCGCAACATTAATTGCGCCTGCCGCCCGCGTCAATTTCCAAGCCATGCCTCCGAGCCGCGGGGTAACTGTTCGGGAGTCGTAGACGCCCGCCCTCACCCCGGCCCCACTGCCGTTGAATTAAGGAACTATGACGAACCCTTACTCGAATGACCAATGCCCAATGCCCAATGCCCAATGAATGACCAAGCCCCAATGCCCAAAGCTCGACCAAAACATCTGCAGGGGCCGTCGCGAGCGCCGCTTGGTCGTTGGTCATTGGGCATTCTTGGGTCATTGGGCATTGGGCATTGGTCATTAAGGCAACCGAGAGAACCCCAGGCTTAATTCAACGGCAGTGCACACCGGCCGGACGCCAAACTTGCCTTTTTCCGAGCCGCGCGACATGCTCTTGCTGTGACCCCGGATCAGCGAGCTTGGTTACGGCCGCTTTCGCGGCGGGAATTCCTGCTCAGGTCATCGGCGCTCACCGCTTCCCTCGCCGCGACCGGCCCTGCATTGAACGCGGCCAATGCGCCTGCCGGCGCCGGCGCCGAACCCCCGCTATTTCTTCCGCCGCTGCTGTCGCGCCCCACTCAAACATCCATGCGCATCACGGCGCTGAACGGCGACCAGGCGGTGGAAGCGGCGGTTGAACTGCGCCGGGACGGCGCCAAAGACTGGCAACGGCACCGACTGGCGTCCAAGGTCCCCGCGCACGAGCTTTTGGACTGGGACGTGAAGGAGCTTTCGCCCGCGACGAAGTACGATTATCGGGTTGTCCTCAAACAAGGTTCCGATGAGAAGTTTGGTGAAGCAGCCGCGGGCAGCTTCCGGACGCAACGGAAAGGCCCGGCCACCTATACCGCCGTTCTAATCACGGATCCGCACGCCGGTTATTTCGCGCCGAACAGCAGCCCTGCTCGCACGCTCGACCGGGTGGTGCAGAATGCCGCGCGCACCCAGGCGGAGTTCGTTCTGGACATCGGAGATAACGTCGCCTGGGCCGGTTCCCGCGAATATCCGCAGACCGATCCCGCCGGCGCGTTCGCTGCCTATGCGCGCTACCGGCGGCAAATCGGCCCGCTCTCGCGGCATTCACCGCATTTCGCGGTGATTGGAAACTGGTCGGGCGAAAGCGGCAAATTTCCGGCAACGAGCATTCAGATTGCCGCCGGCGTTCGTCGGTTGCTGCTGCCGGGGCCCAACCACCTGACGTATCCCCAAGGCGGCAGCGAACAGGAAGACTATTACGCCTTCTCCTGGGGGGACGTGCTCTACGTGATCCTGAATATCCAGGCCTATTCCAAACCCTCCAATCCGGGAAAACTCCATAGCCTGATGTCGGACGTGAACCGGATCGAAGAATGGACCCTCGGCCAAAAGCAGATGGCGTGGTTTGAATCGACGTTGCAAAAGGCGACCGAGCGTTTCCGTTTCGTCTGCATGCATCATCCGGCCGGCGGCAACGCGGGAGATCCGCTGAACACCGAGTACGGCCGCGGTGGCGCCCGCGCCTGGAACACCGGAGAGCAGGCCCGGATTCACGCCCTGATGAAAAAGCACAAGGTCCAGATTTTCTTCTACGGGCACGACCACGTGTTCGTGGATGACGTCGTGGACGGGATCCACTACGCCCTGCCGGGAAGCTGTGGTGCTCCGTGGAAATTTACCAAGGCGGAGACGGGCTACGAGCGTTTCTGGCCCGACTCAGGCCACGCGCAATTGGACGTCACCCCCGAGAAGGCGACCGTGACGTTCATCAACCTCGAAGGCAAAGTGCTGCACCGCTTTTCCGTTGTCCCCGCCTGACGGCCTGTTGATCACGCCTACCCAGGGTAGGCCCGCTGGGCGGGCCAACCCTGGGCTGGAGGAGACAGCCCCGTTGGGGCAGGGCCCATGGGCCATGTCGCGCACGGTCCGGCAGGGCCCGGATCACGAGCACAGTCGGCCTCCAGCGGCGGCGATCCCAACCCCCATCACACGCTGCTGTTGTTGAATGTTCAGATGCGGCCGCGATTTGCGCAGCACTCTGCGAATCGAAAGCTTCCCAGAGCTGCTTGACTTGCTTCCCGCAGGCGTCGCCACCTTCCAGCCCCAACGGGGCTGCGGCCCAAAGCCCAAGGTTGCCGCGCAGCGGCTACCTTGGGTATCCTGGCCATAGAACATTCAACCCCAAAGGGGTTGAGCCAAGGAAAGGTCACACGATGCCACAATCACTCTCTGCCGTTTACATCCACCTGGTCTTCTCAACAAAAGAACGACGTCCGTTTCTGCGCGACAAGGGGCGACGCGAATCTCTTCACGGCTATCTGGGCGGCACCTCAAAAACCCTCGATTGCCCGCCGATCATGGTCGGTGGAGTCGAAGACCACGTTCATCTCCTCGCGCGGTTTGGGCGGTCGATCACGCAGGCCGAGTGGGTCAAGGAACTCAAGCGAGTAACGAATCTCTGGCTCAAGGAGCAATCGCCTGAGTATGCTGATTTTGCATGGCAGGGCGGCTATGCGGATTTTTCAGTCAGTCCTTCTGGCCTCGAGGGTGTGCGCCGTTACATCGCGGAACAGGAAATGCACCATCAAAAGATCAGCTTCCAGGACGAGTTGCGTGCGCTTCTGCGTAAGCACCAGCTCGAATGGGATGAACGTTATGTGTGGGACTGAGGAGGGAGGGCGGGCTTGAGACCCATCGCCGACCCCAAGGGAGCCGCCGCAGGGTAGGGGCGCGGAGGCCACAACCCCGTTGGGGTTGTTCATCCCTCGCCGCGCCTACCCAGGGTAGGCCCGCTGGGCGGGCCAACCCTGGGCTAGACGACGCAGCCCCGTTGGGGCAGAGGCGTGAAGAGCATCGCCAAAACTCGCTTTACTTCGAGGCCGCGGCTGGCTGGGGTTCGATGGGGCGCAGCGTGCGGCCGGCCAGCGACGGGTGCTGCGGTGGGATCTTGGCGGCACGGAACACCGCGTAGGTGTTCTTGCCCACCGGCTGTGGTTGCCCCCCGTCCGCAGCCCGAACCTTTCCTGAATATGGGTCCCAGTATTCCCAGACAATCTCGCCCTCCGCCTTCACCTCGAAGATTCTTCCGTCCGCCCCCGCACAGATGAGCGTGTGGCCACCAGGCAATCGCCGCGCGCCCGCGATAAAACCGCTATGGAAGGACTTTTTGTCGGGTGCTTCGTATTTCCACACTGGTTCAGCGGGGCCGAACGGACCTTTCTCCGGAACCACATACGATCCATCGCGGTTGGTCGGTGGCACCAGCTCCAATACGGCTGAATACGCTCCGGCAGGGCCTTTCGCATTGTTGTTAAACACCATGAGATCGCCGGCCCCGGGAAGGCCTCGTTCGATCCAACGAACGTCGTGCTGGCCAAAGAGTGTCTGGTCCTCCTTCGTTCCGCGCGCATACACTCGCGGATTGCCCCAGCGATAGAGCAGGTCCCCGCCTTTCTTCCAGCGCCCACCGCTGTGGCCGGCCGCCTCCGCCGTCGTGGTGCTGTGGTCGATGATCCATATTTCGTTAAACTTCGGAGTGCTGAGAACGATCTGATCCAGCTCGGCGTTGTACGCGACCGCGTTGATGTGCAACAGATCCGATCCAATGTCGCTTTGCTTCGTGCCGGCGGGGACGTAGCCCAGCGCCTTGAGGCGCGCCAGCTCCGCCGGGTCAACCTTTGGCGGTTCGCCCTCGCCATTGATATCAATGAGCTCCGGATGCCGGGCCGGATCTCCGTGATTTGCCTTCTCCGCATCGTGGTTCTGGATGAGATGATCCCACATGTGCCACTCCCACACGATGCGGGCATCGTTGGGCCGGCGCGGCTCGATCTCGATGATCTTGTCCGGCCAGAGCCCGGCCTGCGGCGTCAAATCCGGCCGCCGACCGACGCGGTTGACTTCTTTCACGCTCTTGGCCTCCCAGGCGATGGCGAGAATGTTCCCGTTCGGCAATGGCTCAATGTCGTGGTGGAGCAAATAATTGGTCGTGGCATATTGCCAATCCCAGAGAAGTTTTCCGTCCCACGAAAACTCCTGAATTCGACCGCCCTGTCCGCCGCCCTTGAAAACCTCGATCTTCGGTTCCCGCGCGCCGCGCAGCAAGTTGCCGTTGTCGAGCAGGTAGATCGTGCCGGACGGAGCAAAATCGCTCTTCCACGTGTGGACGACGACCCCTTGGGCGTCGATCAGATAGGTCATGTCCGATAAGAGCGGGGTGTAGAGCACATATCCTGGTTCGGCCTCATTTGAGTTCAGCCGGAGTCCCCGGGGTTCGCTTGGTTTCTCGGGTTCTTCGGGTTTCTTGGCGACGGCCGGCGGCGGTGGCTCCTTGGGCTTCGCCGGCTCAAATCGGGTGACGATGGCTGTCGCGGCGGTATCCGTGATCGCCACGCCAGGCGCGGGCAGAAGCGCCGTGGGAACGGCCATGATGTTCCAGGTTAGCCGGCTCAGTTTGTCGTCGTACTTCAGCAGCACTTCATGACGCCAGCCTTTTGGCGTCCAATCGTAACGACGCACTTCCTTCTGGTGATCACTGGCCACGTAGAGCTCGTCCCGCTTGTCGCCGTCCAGGTCGAGCAGGATTGAGGCATGCTCGAAGCCGCCGGATCCGGAGTCGATCAACTCTTTGTCCCAAGGTCCGTGGTTGTGCGGGTGGAACAGCCAGAGGCCGCTCTTGTTCGCCGCCGCAACCATTTCCTTCTTCCCGTCGCCATCGACGTCGCCCACCGTCAGGAAACGACAGAGAGTATCCGCGAGGGTGACGACCAACTCCCCTTCCGTCGGAGGCGTGTTGGCCAGGTAGCGCCGGATCTCGACCCTCCCGCCGGAAACCGCTTCGACCGACACGTAAAGTTCGTCGCGTCCGTCGCCGTCCAGGTCGGCGAGGAGGATTTCCTTGGCGTGGCGCTCGCCCAGATCGGCCACGACCGTCCGGCCCTGGCCTCGGGCTGGAACATATCGCACCACCTTGCCCGGCTGCGCCGTTCCGTCGACCTTGTTGGGCGCGGTCGGAGTCGCGTAAATCTCCACTACTCCGTCCCCGTCCATGTCGCCCAATTCGATCTCATGCACCACCGTTTCCGGTTGGCGATCGAGTTCCTCGACTTTGAAGCCGCCGGAGGCTTGCGGGCGCAGGACAGCGACGACGCCCTGGTCATGAGTGGCAATCGCGATGGACGCCTTCCCATCCCCGTAAATGTTTCCCACCTCGGCATCACGCATCCGGCTGACCGGCCCGCCGAAATCAGCTTCCCAAAGCAGCTCCCGCGTCCCGTTCGTGCGCCATAATTTGACGACGGCCTTCGAGCCGCCGAAGGTCAACAACCCTTCCGAGCCGTAGGCCATCGCCTTGTGGAAAACATTGTTGTCCGCGTCCTGCAGCGTCCGATGAAGCCATTTCCCATCTTTGCGGGTCAGGATTCCCAAAGTTCCCGGGAGAGTCTTGGGAGTTCCATCGTCGTTCTCGCCCAAAACGGCAAGGGCCAGGACGAGCGAACGATCCGCGGTCGGCGAGGCTTTGGTGGCGGGGCCGCGCCAACAACCGGTCAGCCCCAGAGCGCATCCGGTGAGGATGAAGCCAGTCATGAAGCAGGATTTCGCAGTCATAGCCGTGTGGAATAGCCAGCAACGAACAAATAACATTCGCGCAGCCTAGCGAGCGCCAGCAGGGGCGCCAGATTCAAATTTCCACCCGTTTCGTTGTGATGCTGCTGCCGACGACCTGTTCCGGCGGGAGGCCATCAACTTTCTCCAACCATGGGCGCATGAACTCGATGCCGCCGCCCGACACGAGGAAAGTCTTGAAACCGTTCGCGCGCAGGTAGGCGAGCAGTTCTACGCAATAGACATGGACGTGACACCGACCTTCGTGAGAGAATCATCGAAACCACCCAACAAATGGGCTCGAGTTCGCCGGGGAACCAGCGGTCGAAGCGATGGGCCAGACGCTGGGTCGCTAAAAACTGCTGTGAAACCATGAGCTACTTTCCTTTCCACAATTCGGTGCAGGTCGCAGGTCTTGTCGTTCTGACTTTCGCGACGCCACTTCAATGTTTGCCTGCAACTTCTGGAAACACTGTGCCTTTGCCGAACAGACGCGGCAACACGCCGCTTCATTGGGCCGCGCTGGCCGGCAATGCGCGCGAGGTCGAACGCCTCCTCGCCGCCGGCGCTTCGGCGCGGGCCACAAACGAGGCGGGCGCGACGCCACTGCATTACGGCGTGGGTAACGACCGGGTCGTGAAGTTGTTGTTGCAAGCCGGGGCCGATCCGAATGCCCGTTCCCTCGCGGGCAACACGCCTCTGCATTCCGCCGCCGCCCGGCCCGGGTCTTTTGCGCAAGTGAAACTGCTCCTGCAAGCCGGCGCCCTGCCGGATGCGGTCCGGCAACCGGCCGGTCCGTTCGAAGCGAAAGACACCCCGTTGAGCCTGGCCGCGTTTGCCGGTGATGAACGCACCGTGAGATTTCTTCTCGACCGCGGCGCCGCGCCGGGCAGCACCAATGGCACGCCTTCTCCGGTGGCGAGCGCGGCGTTTGCGGGCCGTGAGCGAATCCTGAAGTTGCTGATCGCGCACGGCGGTTCGGTAAACTGTGACGATGAATTCGCCGGGCACGCGCTCAACCTCGCCGCCTACGCGCGCCACCGGCATCTGATTCCCTATTTGCTCGAACAGAACATCGACCTGCACAAGAAATCCTCCTTCGGTGAACGTGTTCCTCCCATGGTATGGGCAGCCTATGATGAAACGGGCGACCCGGCCTTCGCGCGCGCCTTGCTCGATCGCGGGCTGGAGGTGAACGAGGCCAGCAGCGCCGGGAGCACCGCACTAAGTTGGGCGCTCAAGCGGGGCGAAACGCCGCTCGTCGAGTTTTTACGATCGCGCGGAGCGACCGAGATCCCCACCAAACGCAAGCTCATTCCTAACAACTCGGTGCCGCACAATGCTCCGGAACGTGAACGCATGCTCCGCCGGGGCGTGCAGGGCGCCCTGAATCTGTTGCAACGTTCCTCGGATGGCTTTCTGGACAACGGATTCGTCAGAAAAGGCGGTTGCGTTTCATGTCACCAACAGACCTTGCCTGCAGTCACGTTTGCCCTGGCGCGAGATCGCGGCTTCCAACTGAACGAGGCTTCAGTGGCACGCCAACTCACGGTCCAGCAAACCGGTTGGTCGAAGACGCGCGATCGTGCTTATGAAATGCACGCCCCGCAGCCCGCACCCGCCGCGGTGATCGGCTACGGTTTGCATGGTCTCCACGCCTTGCGCTACCTACCGGACGAACTCACGGACGCGATGGCATGGTATCTGGCCGAGACGCAGATGCCGGATGGATCTTGGCCGGACTTTGATTTCCGACCACCGATGGAAGGAGGGCCGATCGTCGGAACCGCGCTCACGCTCAAGGCGCTGCAATATTTTCCGCCACCCGTGGGGACTCAGCCGTTGAAAAAAAGAATCGAGCAGGCGCGGGCCTGGCTGGAACGCAGCAAGCCTGCCGATTTGAACCAGCGGATATTTCGCTATCACGGCTTGAGCTGGGCCGGTGTGTCGGCATCCGAACTGCGGCGCGAGACGAAAGAATTGTTGTCGCTGCAACGTCCGGACGGAGGTTGGACGCCGTTACCGACGCTCGAAAGTGATTCCTGGACGACCGGGCACATGCTCGTGGCGTTGCACGAGGCGGGCGCTCTGACGACTTCACATCCGGCGTATCAACATGGCGTCGAGTTTCTGCTGCGCACGCAATTCGATGATGGCTCGTGGTGGGTGAAGAGCCGCACGTGGCCATTTCAACCGCACTTCGACAGCGGATTCCCACACGGCAAAGACCAGTGGATTTCCGCGGGTGGAACGGCGTGGGCGGCGATGGCATTGCTGCTGACGCTCGAACCCGGTTCTCCTCCAGGCACCGTGCCGACCGCACAGCAACTCATCGCCACTGCCGCTTCGATACCCGCTGTTCCAGTCAACCGTTCCAACGATTCCAAACCGGGTTCGGCCTCCGCATCCGTCGATTTCAATCTCGATATCCGTCCGATCCTCCAACGCTCGTGCGTCAGTTGTCACCGCGGTGAAAAGCCTAAAGGCAGTTTTGACTTGACCACGCGCGACATGGCCCTGAAGGGAGGTCAAAGCGGCGAACCGGCCATCCTTTCCGGCAAACCCGACGCCAGCCCGTTGATCCGCTACGTGCAGGATCAGGTGGAAGACCTCGAAATGCCGCCCGTGGCGAAGCGCGGAAAATTCCCCGCCTTGACGAAGGACGAAGTCGCGAAACTCAGCGACTGGATCGCGCAAGGCGCAATCTGGCCCGAAGGCGCAACTCTGCTCGTGCCTGAAAAATAAAACCTTCCGCCCTCCGTCGCTTAACCGGAAACGTGGAATGCGTAGAATGAAATGGAAAGCTCCGTTCTGTAAAGTCGCCTTGGTAGTGGCTCTTTTCATCCTCGCTGAGTTCGGCGTCGCGATGGCGGCGGAGGTCGAAGAGAAAAGCGTCGTCGTCCGGCACCCCAATCTCCTCCTGAACCGGCCAGAGATTGACGAGATCAAGGTCAAGGCACGCGATCACCCCTGGGTCGCGCGGCTCCTTGATCGCGTCAAAGCCAAAGCGGAAAAGGAGGACGCGATAGCCGACTGCGCGCTCAGCTACGCGCTGACAGGCGAAGCCAGGTATGCGATCCACGTGCGTAATCGACTCGTGAGAGAGGTCCGCGAGCAGATGCCGCATTACGATAAACTCGACATCAAAGCCGAACCCGAGTGGGCCAGATGGAACTGGTGGGGAGCAACGGCGTGGGCCTATGACCTCGCCTATGACGCCTTCAGCAATGACGAACGCGTGGAAATAGAGCGCTGGCTCCGGACGGCCGGGAGGACGATCATGGCCCAGGAAAACATTCAGAGCACAACGCCCAACCTGGTTTTCGACGAGCATTGGCGTGTCGGTCTGATTGGCTATTGCCTCGGAGACCGTGAGTTGATCGATTGGGCTCTCAGTGATCCGGGACACCATGGGCCTTCGCAGGGAGGCTTCTATCGCGTCATGGAGACGATGATTCGGGACGAGCACTTCTGGGCCGAAGCGCCGATCTACGCGCTGCATTACGATATCCATGGGATGTTCGCACTGGCCGAAGCGGCCCTCCATTATGACGGCACGGACCTGTACAAGTACATCTCGCCGAAGAGTGGCGCTTCGTTGAAAAAGATCGTGGACGGGTACCTGCGCATGGCCTTCCCCCTGGAGCGCAACGGGACGGAAGGCGGAAAGATTCGGCTGGCGACCTTCGGCGATGGATCCACCGGCGCCTTAATCAATGGCAGGCTGAGCGATACATTCCTTGACGAAAGTTTCATGGCTGTCCTCGAACTGGCTTATAAACGATTCCGCGACGAGGGATACGCCTGGTTACTCTCGCTCGATCCCAATCGCGAAGCTTACATTCGCAACGGGCGGCCCGCCTTTAGCTACGTCGCGCTGACTCACGGCGAATCACTGCCTGCGCAACCCAAGCCTCCCGCGGCGCCGAGCGGGCTTTATCCAAGCATGGGATTCGCCGTGATCCGCTCGGATGAATCGCCGCGATATTGGACGGCTGGGGGTCTCGCCGCTGTCCTGCGCCTCGGCACGTCGGTGGGGCACGGGCACAATGATTACTTCAGCCTGATCCTTCATGGCAAAGGCCACCTTCTCTATCCGGACATGAACGTGATCCAATATGAACCGAGATGGCTCAATTGGACGGCGGAAGGGATCGGCCATAGCACCCTTCTGATCGACCACGATTCTCCTGCGCCCGGCCAGCAGTCCACGCGGCACGACTTCGCGCCGGAGGTCAAATTCTTCGCCGTCGAAGGCTCGGCCTATGATCAATCCGTCCAGGAGCGAGCACTCCTTATGACGGACAACTACCTCGTGGATTTTTTCCGCGCCGCCGACACTTCGGGGCGGGAGCGGACCTTCGATTGGGTGGTGCATGGCCTGGGGCGCCTCTACCCGGGAAATCCCGCCGCCTATCGGCCCAGCACGGATCTGGTGCCCTATTATGGATGGATTGACCACGAGCGAAGCCGGGCCTTGGACGGATCCTGGCAAGCGGATTGGGTGCAGAGCCGCGAGGGAACCCGCGAACGGGAGGGTAAGACGCCCCTGACCGAGACGGGCGTCCGCGTCACCATGCTCGGCGCTCCCGGAACTCGCGTTTACGTGGGAGAAGGTCCGCTGGTCGACGGTCCGCCGCATCATCGGCTCGACGGCCACCCCGAACCGAGTTGTCCGCTCCTGCTCGTCCGGCGAAAGACCAAGGCCACGACCTACGCTGCGGTCCACGAACCTTATTCCGATCGACCGTCCGTCCGGAGCGTCTCCCTGCTTCAGGAATCCGCGGAGGGGATGGGGATGAAAGTGGAAACGGATGAATTTTCCGATCGCCTGCTGGTCGGGTTCGGATCTTCTTCAAACACGATTCTCCTTCGCTGCCCGGACGGAGAAGCCTTTCGGTTCGCCGGATATGGGTTCCTGCGCATGGCAGGCCAAACGATCCTGGCACGGGGAAAAATCGAGGCGTTCCGCGTCCGTGCGAATCGCCGCGGCATATCGCTGACCGTGAACGGCCAGAATGAGGCCGCCGTGTTGCGAGACGGATTCTCTCTCTATGGGAACGTGTCCGGCGAAGGCGCAACTGCTTCCTCTCCCGTGTCTCCGGAAATTGCGGAGATAAAGGCCTCCGTCCACTCCTACTTTCTCCCGGAAGAAGTTCGCCTGAAGGCCGGCGTCGAGCGCGAGGTCAGTCTGACGTTGAGGTGCGTTGGACGGGGCGAAGCGTCAGGAGCGCTTCGCTTCATCGCGCCGGAAGGGATCTCCGTCGAACCCGGAACAGTGGAGCTTTCGCCCCCGCTGGCGGAGGGCGCTACGCGCACAGTCACCCGGCGGATCAAGGCCCGCGCCGGGCTTGCGAATGGTCTTTTCGAGGTCCTCTTGGAGCCCATGGGCGAGACTCCGGCCACCGCCGAAACTCTCCCGGTTTCCGTCGGCGTGGTGCTCAAAAAAGACCGGCGCGTGCCCCGGTTAGCCCAGTGGGTCGTGCGGGCTCCAGGTTATACCATGAAGGTGGATGAATTCAGCGGTGTGGGCACTTACCTGTTGGACGCAGACGGGCACCGCCGTTTCGGCCGCTTTGCCACGGGCAATTTCATTTATGGCTTCGGGGCCGTCCAGCGGGGAGACGACTGGATCTTCCGCACGCAACAAGCCTCCCAGCAAGTCTGGAGTTCTGCGGACTCGCTCACATTCCTGAGCGACGGCCGGCTGCACTACGACTTTCGCGAGGACCGGATTGTCATCAAGTACCTTAATCCCCCGCGCGCGGATCAGGAGCAAACCGTGTGGCTGGGGAACTTTGACACGCTGGAAGCCCCCATTCACAACGGCACTCAACGCGTGCCGCACGAGCCCGTCGTGGCGGAATGGCTTTTCTTTCCTCACCCTCTTTATCGTCAAGGGGTGCTCCTTCGCTTCTCGAAGAAGACGCCGGTGACCCTGCACCTCCCGACAATTTTGCCGGCGAGCATCGGCCAGGCGGCGGTCAACTTTCCGATGCGGTCGGGCGATGAGGTATCTTTGAGCTTTACGACGAGGGAGGAACTGCCCCGATGAACGGCCAACCGGCCATCGTCACGCTAGATTTCGGGGGCGCCCAGGCCGGGTCCGCTTACCTCCTGAGTCCGCAGCGAAGATAAAACGGCCGACCGCATCATCCGCTCGGTTGGGTCTCGCCGGGTGATTCGAGCCGGAAGCCTCTTCTGAGTTGAAATGTGTTCAGCGCATCCCGCGCCGCCACCGGTGGGAATTTCGGCAGCTCCTTGGCATCCGCGACCCGTTGCTCCGCCGCGCGCAACGCTGACGACCAACGCGGGAGTATGAGCGGCGCCAACAAAAGCAGCAAATGGGATCGCCAGTGGAGTCGTTACTCCTCTTTCTCGCCGTCCTTCCAGAACGTCTGCTCGGCGGGCTTCCCATCCCGCAAGGTGACACGCGCCTTGAGATAACCGCTCGGAAACCAGGCGGTCGACGTTCCCTCCGGTCGGTCCGCGATAAACTCCGCCTGCTCGGACAGCACGCCGTTCGTGTGCCATTTCCGATAAGCTCCGCTCAGCTTTCCCTCGACGATGCTGGCTTCCGATTGCTTGCTGCCATCGGCGTACCACTTGGTCCGCAGGCCGTGGGAGACGCCATCCTTGAAGCCCTCCGAAACCTGCATCTGCCCGTTGGTGTACCAACCTTGCGAAAGGCCGTGCAACCGTCCGTTTGAGACCGACGACCGGGAACGCAGCGAACCGTCCGGGTAATGTTCTACCATCAAACCGGTGAACGCATTCGTCCTGCCGGGCAGACGAAGGTGTCCGTTCTCCAGCACCAGGTTGGTCCGCTCTATTAACGGCGGCGCGATCGATGTTTCCGCCGCCCCACGTTTTCCGGCCGAACGCTGGAAAACATAAACCGCCAGCACCATCCCGGCGGCCAATAGCGCCACGACTGGCAGCGCCCGCCCTTGGACGGCGCCGGCACTGACTGAGACAGATGTTTGCATCACCCGACTCTTGCTGAATGCAGTTGGCATTCAACCCCAATTCTGCTGGGACGAACAGACCAAATCGGGAAATCGTCGTGGAGGCTCGGGATGGGATCGAACCTCTTGAACTTTGCTGACCCTGATTGCGACCGTCGGCACGTGTGGAGGGGCCTCAATCAGAATCGTTGGAAGATTTGTGTAACAGCAGCCTCCGCTGGTGACTTTAATTCCGCTTACTCGTCCGTCGATCAGCACTGCCGTGGCCGTCGCTCCGTTGCCACCTCCGCCCTGAATCGAGACCAGTGGAACATTCGTGTAGCCGCAACCGTGATCCGCGATCGTTGCACCGACAAAGATGCCGTTGAACAATTGAGCCACCGCCCGGGCTTTGTGGGGCGTGCAGATAAGTTCCTCACTGAGCAGCTGCACATTGTCAAACCATACCTGGCTGTCCGGGGTGGGGGCATTGATTTCAATTCGGAAGGGTTGGCCGAGCATGGGTCCCGCTGGAGGCGACGTATAGGAAAGGGAAAATGGGATGAAGGTGCCTGAGGGCGGATTTGGAAATCCCTCCGCCAACAGGTTTGTTCCCGCCCACAGCCGGACGGTGCCGTTCCCAAAAGACACACCAGCGCGTTGGCCGGCAAGCAGCGTCAGTCCAAAAGCTACGTTTGCTTGCGCGACCTGGGTTGGGTCTTCATAGGCCATTTGTCCCCCGTAGTTAATAAATGCCGCGTTCAGTCCGTCGATGGGGCTGGAACCAGGGAGTGAATCTGTGGTTCCCGGGAAGTAGGCATCGGCTGGATTCATTATGCCAATGGTGCCGCTCCCGGTCCAGCCGGTGGGCGGGCCCAGCGCGTAGTTGTCTTCAGCCACAATAGGGATTTCAAAACTTCGATTGGTGATCGCCATTTCTATGGCGGAACAGTTCATGAGAAGTGAAGAAAGCGTAGCGGCAGCGCACAGCAGTAGATGGAAACTCGAGTTGAGCATCGTGCGAACCTTCATACCACCTTTCTCGATCCATTCAGCTCGCCCGCTCTGAGGCACACGAAGTCCAACAGGAAAACTATCTTGGTCACGCAAGCCCTTTTATCACAAGCAAGGAACACCTGTCGAGATCCAATAAACACAGGTGGTTCCGAGGGGTGCAGGACGCGAATCTTCATGAGCCGAGAATTCGGGAAATTTTCAGCCAAATGTAGAGAAGGGACACATCTACAGACGGCTCAGAAGAGGGGCTTGACCGCAGATGGACGGATGGACGCAGATGGTTTGCGGCGGCGAGGCCGCCACTTTGCAGATGAAGTGCAAAGGGAGCTGCCCGTCGGCCTGATGCCGGCAAGCGACTCCGCTTGGTATCTGCGTCCATCCGCATCATTCCAGGAAACCATTTCCACCGGATGCCGCGACTCGTTAGTGATCGTGTCCCCGGTGCCGCCGGAATTCGTTCCGTCCGTTCCATTGCGGAAATAGCTCGGATTGCTCCCGATCACCGCCAGATAGTCGCCTTGCGTCAGCGGATACTTCCGCATGAAGAATCCACTCGTCAAGGTCACCACCGTCTGCGGTCCTTCCGCAGCCTGTCGCTCGATTTCATTAGACGGGCTCCCTATCGTGAAGGTCCCCGGCGGGATCCACCCCAGATTGGTTGGACCTTCCACCGCGCGGTAAAAGCGCTGACCCGCCACCGGCGCTGCCGTATCGACCCACAAGTAAGGACTGCTCGGCAACTGCACGATCCCCGCCCCTTGCCAGCCATCAGGCTGTGTGAGGTT
>WNGF01004628.1_pt1 | contig 17939 bp, 15 predicted proteins | sample 5400641 | NCBI WGS metagenome assembly WNGF01 (sample SAMN13153371, study PRJNA577476) | soil metagenome | isolation source: 80 cm soil or saprolite under grassland replicate 2 | place: USA:California | collected 2016-06-15
CCTGGTGACCGAAGGAGATCTGCCCGGCGTAGCCGCTGATGATGTTCCAGGCGAGACCCATGGTCGCCCAGAGAAAGACGAGGGTGAGGACGCGGTGATGATAGCGCTCGGTCAGTGCGAAAGAGAGGACGAGGCCCACCGCCACCACGGCGGCGATGGCCAGCCATTCGCGCGAGCGGGAGGCCACGGCTAGACCGTCCGCGCGCGGCGACCGAAGAGGCCCTGCGGACGGACGTAGAGCACGAGCAGGAAGGCCACGAAGACGCCGACGTTCTGGAGCTGGAGGGGAAGGACGAGCAGGGTCAGCGACTGCACGAGCCCGATGGCGAGGCCGCCCACGAAGGCGCCCGGGATGCTTCCCAGGCCGCCGAGGACCACGGCCACGAACATGAGCACGATGAAGTTCACGGCGACATTGGGCTCGATCGGATAGTAGGTGGCGAGCAATCCGCCGGCCGCGGCCACGAGGGCGATGCCCACGCCGAAGGCCACGCCGTGCATGGCGCGCACGTTGATGGCCTGATAGCTCGCCGCCTCGGGATCGTCCGCGGCCGCCCGCAGGGCCTTCCCGAGATCGGTGCGGGTGAGAAACACATAGACGGCGGCGGCAAGGAGGAGGGCCATGAAGAAGGCATAGGTGCGCGCCTGGTTCAGGAGGAGAGGGCCCACGGCGAACGCCTGGGTCGCGTACGTCGTCCTGATCGCCCGCGGCATGGGCGACAGGATCATGGTGGTGGCGTTGGTGATAATGAGAGACATGCCGAGAGTGAGCATGAGCTGGGCGTCCATCTCGCGATTCGGATCGCCCCCGCCGGTGACCCGCGCGAGGAAGACGCGGTGGACGACCAGGCCGACCACGAAGAACGGCGGAATGGTGACGAGGGCGCCCACGAGCGGGTCGATGCCCAGCACCACCGCGTAGTAGTAGGTCAGGTACATCCCCAGCATCATGAAGTCGCCTTGGGCGAAGTTGACCACGCGCATGACGCCGAAGATGAGGGCGAGGCCGATGCTCATGAGGGCGTAGACGCCCCCCACGAGGAGACCGGTCACGACGTACTGGGTGAGCTCGCTCGCTACCACGGCGCGCCGGAAGGGCGCGCTACTTGTGCCAGACCACGGGGCGCGTGGCCAGGTTCACCGGCACCACCGTGAAGGGCTCACCGTTCTGCCACTGGACGATCAGAGGCACCGCGCCGATGCGGCGGCCGCGCTCGTCGAACCGGATGCGTCCGGGAGACAGCGTGGAAGCGGCCGGCCCCGTGGTCAGATCGATCTTGGCCAGCGCGTCGCGGATCGCCTTGGGATCGGCCGACTTCGCCTGCTCCGCGGCCTCCTTGATGAGCCAGACGTGGGCGTACGAGCAGAGCGGGTCCTGCGTCATGAAGGGCTCGCCCGTCCGCTGGACGAACTTCTTCACCAGTTCTTCCTGGCCCTTCAAGGGATGGGCGGCCACCACCGACTGGATATTGTCGAGCAGCTCCTTGCCCACCGTCTTCACGTATTCCGGCGTCACCAGCCACGCGCCCACGCCCTGGATGTGGGTCTTCACGCCGAACTCTTTCACCTTCTGGAGCACCTGGATCGAGTCGGGGAAATTCGTGGCGCCGTAGAAGACGAGATCGGGCTGGGTGGCGCGGAGCTTCTGCACGATGGACGTCGCGTCGGGGAGGGGCGGCGTCCACACCTCGTCCACCACCAACTCGATGCCCTTGGCCTGAAGGAGCTTCTCTCGCAACGGCTTGAAGAAGAAGACGGTAGCCGCGGTATTGTCACCGATCAGCGCGGCCTTGCGGATCGGCTGATTGTTCCGCTTGGCGAGCTCGACCACGAGATCGAGAGCCTGCTCGGCCTGCGCGGAGGAGACGGGCGAGGTCTGAAACGTGTACTTGAATCCGCGCTCCGTGATGCTGTCGGCGTACGAGAGGGTCAGCCACGGCACCTGCAGCCGCTCGGCCACTTCGGTGACGCCCAAGGTGAACGAGCTGAGCCACGAGCCGATGCCCGCGCTGATCTTCTCGCGCGTGAGGACGCGCTGGGCGGCGCTCACTGCCTTTTCCACGCTGTCGCCGGCGTCGGCCTCGCGCAGGACGATCTTGGCGCCCCCCAAAGCCTTGATCCCGCCCTGACTATTGATCTCCTCGATGGCCATCTCCGCCCCCATCTTCTTGAGCTGCCCTTGCCGGGCCCACCGGCCGGAGAGGGGGACGACCAACGCGATCTTGACGTCATCGACGGCGACGGCAGGCGGGGGACCCGCCACGGGCAAGGCCAAGAGCAGGGCAAGCGCGAGGGTAACGGCCCGAGCGAGAAGGCTCATCAGTCTGGATCCTCCGGCGTTGGAGTGCAGGGACGAAGCTGCTCATCAACTCGAGCGGCGGCAACTATAGCACGCGACATGGAGCCCCTTAGCGAAACCGCGCGATCATCTCCTTGCCGTAGCGCAGCACGTCGTCGGGCGTCGTGACCTGCGCCGGCAATCCGGCGGCGGCGCTGACGGGCACGGCCACGCGCGCCACCCCTCGCTTGGCCAGCGCCTCGATCTCTGCCGGCTCCGGGGGCGCGGCCACCGTGATCTCGATGGCGCCCGGATCGCGGCCCGCCGCCTCGGCGGCGCGGCGCATCTCGTCGAGGAGCTCGGGGGGCGCGGGTCGCGCGGGAAAGTAGCCATCGCCGAGCCGCCCCGCGCGTCGGGCGGCCGCCGCGGTGTCTCCGCCCACGATGATGGGAATCCGGCGCTCCGGGGGGAGCGGACGGCAGAAAACCTGATCGAAGGAGACGAATCGTCCCTGGAAGCTCGCGCGCTCCTGACTCCAGAGAGCGCGCATGGCGGCGACATATTCGTCGGTGCGGGGCCCGCGGTCCTCGAAGGGAACGCCCAGCGCGGCGAATTCCTCGGCGAGCCAGCCCACGCCGATGCCGAGGAGCACACGGCCACCGCCCGCCAGGTGATCGAGGGTGGCGATTTCCTTGGCGGTGACCACGGGATTCCGCTGGGGAAGGATGAGGATGGCCGTGCCGAGCTTGATCGTCCGCGTGGCCGAGCCGATGTACGCGAGCCAGATGAGCGGATCCGGAATCGGGAAGTCCTCGAGGCCCGAGCCCATTCGCCCGCTTGGAGAATACGGATACCGCGACTGATAGCCGTGCGGCACCACGACGTGCTCCACCGTCCAGATCGAGTCGAAGCCGGCGGCCTCGGCCGCCTGCGCCAGCTCCACCGCGGCGGGGCCGTTCGAATAGCGGCCGAGGCTTGCGTATCGCAGTCCGAACTTCATCGCGTCCTCCAGTCAGATCATTGCCGGCTGGATCGTGCTACCAACCCGGCGGTTGGTAACGGAGCGCGAGCGACAGCCGACACGACGTGCCGGACAGCTTGACAGTCGACGCGGGCGTCTACCGCTTGCGGATCTCTCCCAGGGTGCTGATCGAACTGGATAGTAGTTGCCCCTGACCGATCACGTCCGCGCCACCGGGGGCGCTGGTTGGCGGAGGGCCTCGTCCCAGGGGCCGGGGAAGCGACCCTTTTCGCCCTGTTCAGAGAACGGGCGTTCGCGGTTCCATTGACTGCGCGGCAGCTCATAGTAGACCTCGAGCCCGTTGCCGTCCGGATCTGCGAAGTAGACGCCGATGGACACCGTGTGGTCGGCCACGTGGATGGGGACGCCCTTGGTTTTGAGCTTCTGATACATCTCCGCCAGGTCATCGAGGTTCGCCATCCGCCAGGCGACGTGATTCAGACCCACCTGCCCCTTCTGCGGTAAGGCGGCCTCGTCACCCACCTCGAAGAGCGCGATGTCGTGGGCGTGATCGCGATCGCATGCGAGGAAGGCGGCGCGCATCTTCTCCGTTCCCGGATGATAAAAAATGTCCTGGGTGTGGAGAACGATGATGTCCGTATACCACTCATGCGAGCGGGCGGCGTTGCGCACGTAGATGTTGACGTGGTCGAGGGATACGGGCTTGAGGGGCATGTCTCACTCTCCCAGTATCAGGATCGAGCCTGACAAGGCTTATAGCACCAAATCAGTGACGGCGCTACGGACTCGGGGTCTGCGGCTTGGGCTTAGTGATGTCTCTCGGGTTGGCACGGAAGGCATCCATCAATGCCTGAGGACGGAAATCGACGCGAGCCGTCCGCTCATCGCGCCTTCCAGTTCGGCTTGCGCTTCTCGGCGAAGGCGCGCGGTCCCTCGACGGTGTCCTCGGACCGGCGCATCCGCTCGGCTTCCGTGTAGCCGAGCTTGAGGGCGATCTCCAAAGGGTGGCCCAAGCCCATCAGCGCCGCCTGCTTGCTGGCACGGATGGACAGGGGCGCGCACTCCAGGATCTCGTTGGCCCATTTGAGCGCGGTGGGCATGAGCTCGGCCCGCGGCACGACCTCGTTGACGACGCCAAGCCGATGCGCCTCCTGGGCCGTCATGTGCCGGCCGGTGAGGATGTAGCCCATGGCGATCTTGTGCGGGATCATCCGGGGCAGGCGATGGACGCCGCCCGCTCCCGCCATCAAGCCCACGCGGGGCTCGGGCAGGCCGAGCCTCGCGGAGTCGGCGGCCACGATGATGTCGCACGCCAGCGCCATCTCGAAGCCTCCGCCCAGCGCATAGCCGTTGACGGCGGCGAGGATCGGCTTCCAGTTGGTAGTGCGGTTGGCGAGGCCGCCGAATCCGCTCTCGGCCATGCGCACCATGTCCCGGCCGTGCTCGGCGGTGAACCGCAGATCGTTGCCGGCCGAGAACGCCTTATCGCCGGCACCGGTGAGAATGCCCACCCAGACGTCGGGATCGCGCTCGAAATCGTTCCAGATCTCGTGGAGCTCGAAGTTGGCCGGCGGGTGGAGCGCGTTCATCCGCTCGGGACGGTTGATGGTGACGATGGCGATGCGGCCCCGCTTCTCATAGGTCGCGAACTCGTAGGCCATATGTCACCGCCCCTTGAACGCGGGCTTGCGCTTCTCGACGAACGCAGCCGCCGACTCGCGGAAGTCATCGGTGAGGTGAAGGCCCCGGCCCTGGGTGTACAGACGGGATTGGCGCTGCATCTCGTTGACGAACCAGCGCATGATCCGCACGTTGGCGCGCACGGCCAGCGGCGGGTTCTCGATGATCTGGCCGGCGAGCGCCTCCGCCGTCGACATCAAGTCTGAGCGAGGCACCACCCGATTGACCATGCCGTGCTGGAGTCCCTCCTCGGCGCTGAACATCCGGCCCGTCAGCGCCACCTCGTTGGCGAAGCGACTCCCCGTCCAGAACCACGTGGCGACCCAGTGCTGAGCGCCGCCGAGGCCGCGCTGCACCTCGCGAATCTGGAACTGCGTCCCCTCGGCGGCGACCACGAGGTCGCAGGACTGGGAGAGCGAGTAGCCCAGCCCGAGCGCGTAGCCATGAACGGCGGCGATGACCGGCTTCCAGTTGACGGTGTCGGCCAGTCCGTTCTCCCGGGAGCGGCGCCCGGCCGGCCCGCCCAGCCGACGCATCTCCTCAGGCGTGCGCAGCTGGCGTTGCCGCACGTCGGCGCCGGAGCAGAAGGCGCGGCCCGCGCCGGACAGAATCGCGACCTGCAGCTCGGGATCGGCGTCGAACTCGAACAGGGCGTCGTTGACTTCCTCCACCAGCTGGTCGGTGGCGGCGTTGAGCTTCTCCGGCCGGTTCAGCGTGACGAAACAGATCGGTCCTCTCTTCTCGTAGAGCACCGTCTCGAACTTCGGCGGGGCGTGACGACTGGTAGCCATCGTGCGCTCCTCTCTGGGCGGTCGCCGTTCGGCGTGACGCGATTCTACTGCCGGCGCGACGTGCAGGGCAACGACGGCAAACTCGGCGAGCAGGGATGCAGAGATCTCACGGCCACAGCTGGAGTCGGTGGGAGGTCTCCGGGCGACGGAGCGTGCTAGGGGGCGAGGGCGAGCCGCTGACCTTGGGTGAGACTCTCGCCCAGCACCTCGGTGTCCGCGCCGTCGGTCAGGCCGAGCTGGACGGTGACCGGACGAAGGCGACTGTGGGCGCCGAGGACCCAGACGGTTCCCGTGCGCGCCGAGCCGGTCTCGGCGAGGCCTGGTGCCTGGGTCGCCCCGTCGGGGGGGGACGGGGCCGGCCGCGACTCCGGGGACGGGCGGAACCGGAGGGCCGCGTTCGACACCTTCAGCACGTCAGGACGGCTGTCCGTGACGATGCGCACGGTCGCGCTCAAGCCCGGAAGGAGAAGCTTGCGCGGGTCATCGATGCCGACCAGCACGCTGTAGATGACCCGGTTCTGCACGAGCCTGCCGGTTTTCCGGATTTGCAGTACCTTCCCCGGGAAGGTCTCCGTCGGAAGCGAGTCCACGGTGACGCGGGCGGGCTGTCCGGGCTGGATGCGTCCGATATCGGACTCGCCCACGTTCGCCTCGATCTTCATCTTGCTGAGATCCTGGGCGATCGTGAACAGGGTCGGGGTGGCGAGGGTCGTCGTCACGGTCTCCCCCACGTCCACGTTGCGGGAGATCACGACGCCGTCCACGGGAGAGCGGATGGATGCTCGATCGACGTCGACGGATGCCTGCTGGAGCGCCGCCTGCTTCTGCCTCACGCTGGCCTGGGCGGCCTCGAGCAGCGCGGCGGCGACCTGGATCTGAGCCTCGGCCGAATCGACATTGGACGTCATGGCTTGGAGCTGCGCCCGGCTGGAGTCGAGCTGGGCCTGGGCCGAGCGCACCGCCGACGCGCGCGCGACCTCATCGGCCCGGACCGCGTCGAGCTGGGCGAGCGCAGTGTCGTAAGTCGTGCGCGCGCCCTCGGCGTCGCTGCGCGAGATCAAGTCGCGGCTGGCCAGCTCCTCTTTGCGTTCCATATCGCGCTTGGCGTCCCGGAGGAACACCGTGGCCTTGGCCGTCTGCGCCTTGGCGGCCACCACGGCCGCGCGAGCGTTGTCCAGGTCGGCGGCGGCTCGCTCGATCTGGGCCCGCTGATTGAGGCCGTACGCCTTGGCGGACGCCACCTCGGCCTTGGCGCGCTCGAGCTGCCCGCGCTGGTTCAACACCTGAGCCTGGGAGGCCTCGAGCTCGGCACGCGCCTGCATCACCTTGGAATCGAGGACGTCAGGATCGATCCTGGCCAACAGCTGCCCCCGCTTGACGATGGAGTTGAAGTCGACGTGAATCTCTCTGATCTGGCCGGACACCTGGGTGCCCACGGGGACGGTCATGACGGGCGTCGCGGTTCCGCTGGCGGAGATGCTGACGGTGAGAGGACCCCGCTCCACTTGGGTAGTCGAGAAGGCCTCGCGTGGATTCCGGCGCCCGTACAGGTAGACGCCACCACCAAGAACTCCAATCGCCAACACCAGAAGAACTGCATTCCGTGCCTTCTTTGTGACCACTGGGCCTCCGTGCGCGTTCGCTCCTGCATCATGACATACGACCGGGCCGACAACCGCCACGTCACCACCGTATCCTATCGAGCCCCGCGAGCGACAGTCAAGAGATGCTCCAGCCCTGACGCGCGGAGCGGGCTCATGCATGCCGCGGGGCGACTAAGGTCAGAAGCTACCTCACCGACGAAAGGCGGGCATGACCTCTCGGGCGAACCGCGTGAGCTGCTCGATCATGAGGTCTCGCGGCGTGCCGATGGCCCAGGCGATCATGACGTGGTCCAGCCCGGGATACCGCTGCTCGATCTCCTTCAGGCAGGCGACGATATCTCCGGACGGACCACAGAGCCAGGCGCGATTGCGCACGCCGTTCTCCAGGGTGGCCGCGGTGGGCGACTGCGCCTGCCGGGCCACCACCGCCTTCACGTGCTCTTCGCCATAGCGCAGCATGCCCAGAGGGGCCATGACCTTCGCGTGCTCTTCGAAGTACGGTCGCGCCTTCTGCATCGCTCGATCCACAGTGTCATCGATGCACACCCGGAAGCCGAAGATCAGATCCTCGCCGAGCTCGAGCTCTCGCCCGTGGCGGCGCGCCGCCTCTTGGTAGTCGCGAAACCAGCGCTGGACGAGGTCCTCCGCAGTAGCAGACACGATGCCCTTGATGCCGTGTCTGGCCATGAAGTCCAGGCCCCGTGCGCTGCCGCTCACGATGGGCTGCCAGATCTCGACCGGCTGACGCAGGGGGCGAGGCACCAGCGTGATCTCTCGCAACGGGTAGCCGCGATAGGGCACCTCGGGGGGAATCGTGTAACGCTTGCCGTGGTGCGAGAAGGAGTCCTCGCGAAATGCCTTCAGGATGATCTCCATCTGCTCCTCGAAGAGCTCGCGGTTCGCCTCGGCGTCCAGCATCGGGTTGCCGAAGCTCTCCACCTCGCGGGTGTGGTACCCGCGCCCCACTCCGAAGACGATCCGGCCCTTGGTCAGGATATCCGCGGTGGCATAGTCTTCGGCGAGCCGGAGAGGATGCCAGGTGGGCACGACGTTGAAGGCGCAGCCGATCTTAATGCGCTCGGTGCGATGGGCGAGGTCGACGGCCAGCATGGGAATATTGGGGATGCATTCGTATCCTTCGTGCTGGAAGTGGTGCTCGGCGAGCCACAGGGTCTCATAGCCCAGCGTGTCGGCGGCGCGGGCCAGCGCGGCGGCAGTGGCGAACGCCTCGATCAACCGGTCATTGGGATACCGTCGGTCGTCGGCCGGCGTACCCGAGAGGCCGCAATCCTCCAGCTCGATATGGCCGACGTAGAGCGTCGAGAACCGCGTGATCATTTGGGGAAGAATACCCTTCCGCATTGCCCTTGACCACTCCCAATCCGGAGACTAAGCTCTCGGCACCGTCGAGCGGAGGACAATAGTGGCGACGACTGAGGCCGTCTTCAACCCGCTCCTGCCCGAGTTCCACGCGAATCCCTATCCCTTCTATGAGCAACTGCGCGCGAAGGATCCCGTGCACGAGAGCCCGCTGGGCTTTCGGGTCCTCACGCGTTATGACGACGTGGTCATGGCCCTCCGCGATCCACGCTTCGGTCGGGACGGCTTTGAAACGATACTCGCCGCGCAGTATGGGCCCGAGGGCTCAGAAGGACGGCTTCCGCGGTCGATGCTGATGCGCGATCCACCTGACCACACGCGGTTGCGGACGCTCGTGAGCAAGGCGTTCACGCCTCGAGTCATCGAGGAGATGCGCCCCCACATCCAGGCCATCGTGGACCGCCTCCTCGATCAGGTGCGGGAGAGCCATGGCATGGATGTGATCGCCGATCTGGCTTATCCGCTCCCCGTGACGGTAATCTGCGAGATGTTAGGCGTCCCCCTCGATGATCACGTCGCGATCAGGGACTGGTCCTCCGACATCGCGCGGAGCCTCGATTCCATTGGGCTCCTCGCGGATCCGGACGTGATGGCCCGCGGCGACAAGGCGCGCCGCGCGCTGACCGAGTATTTTCGCCGCCTGCTCCCCGAGCGGCGCCGGCGTCCCCGGCAGGATCTTCTGAGTCAGCTGATCGCCGTCGAAGAGCGGGGAGACAGGCTGAACGAGAGCGAATTGCTGTCGATGTGCCTGTTGCTGTTCATCGCCGGGCACGAGACGACGGTGAACCTCATCGGGAACGGCGTGCTGGCCCTGCTGCGCCATCCCGATGAGCTCGAGAAGCTCCGGGATCAACCGGATCTCGTTCCTCTCGCCATTGAGGAGCTGCTGCGCTACGACAGCCCGGTCCAGTGGACGGCGCGGATCACCAACACGGATGTCGACGTCGGAGGTAGCCGGATCCCGAATGGGGCCATGGTCGTTGCCGCCATCGGCGCCGCCAATCGCGACCCGAGCCAGTTTCGCGATCCCGACCGGCTCGACATCGCGCGCGAAGGCAATCGCCACGTGGCCTTTGGCTTCGGCATCCACTTCTGCCTCGGAGCGCCCCTTGCGCGCGTAGAGGGAGAGATCGCCTTGGGCACGCTTCTTCGGCGGATGCCCGACCTCGCATTGCAGACCGCGCCACGGGAATGGCGGGACTCGTCTGCGCTTCGAGGCCTCAAGACACTCCCGGTGACGTTCGAGGGCTCGTGATGCCAGTAGCGGACCCGCAGACTACCCAGCGGATTCCCGGATATTGCGCGCTGTGTATCTCGCGGTGCGGCTCGATCGCCGTCGTCGAGAACGGTCGCTTCGTGGCGCTGGAGCCCGATCCGTCGCATCCCACCGGCCAGGCGCTCTGCGCCAAGGGGCGAGCCGCGCCGGAGCTCGTCTACCACCCGAGCCGGCTGCTCTATCCGCTGAAGCGGACGCGTCCCAAGGGCGATCCGGACCCGGGCTGGCAGCGGATCAGCTGGGACGAGGCTCTCGACCTGACGGCCACCGGGCTCCGGCGGCTGGCCGAGCAACACGGCCCGGAGAGCGTCGTGTTCAGCGTGGTCTCGCCGTCCACCTCGGCGATAGCGGACTCCGTGGCCTGGATCCAGCGCTTGATGCGGGCGTTCGGTACCCCGAACCTCTGCGGATCGATGGAACTGTGTGGCTGGGGCCGAGGCTGGGCCCCCCGCTACACCTACGGCGTGGGCATGGGCACGGCCGGCACCCATATGCCGGACCTCGAGAATGCCGGCTGCATCCTGTTCTGGGGGTATAACCCGAGCCTCGCCCGGCTCGCTCACGCGACGGCGACGGTGGCAGCCCTCAAGCGCGGCGCTCGCCTGATCGTGGTCGATCCGCGCCGCGTCGGGTTCGCCAGCAAGGCCGATCTCTGGCTGCGCGTGCGGCCCGGCAGTGACGCGGCGCTCGCGCTCGGGATCGCCAACGTGATGATCGAGCGCAAGTGGTACGACCGCGCCTTCGTCCGCGACTGGACGAACGGACCGTTGCTCGTCCGCTCGGACACCGGGCGATTGCTGACCGAGCGCGACCTGTCGCCGGAGGGGAGCGCGCGCCGATACGTGGCCTGGGACACGGCCACGCGGCGGCCTCTCCTCTATGACCCTGCCCTCCGGCGCTACGAGCGGGACGGCGCCGAGCCGGCCCTCTTCGGCGCGCGCACGATCAGCACGCCGGCGGGCGACGTGGCCTGTCGGCCCGCCTTCGAGCTCTGCACCGAGGTCTGTCGGCGCTACTCGCCCGAGGCGGTCGAGGCGACCTGCGGGGTCGCGCGCGATCAGGTGGAGAGCGCCGCCCGTCTCCTCTGGGAATCCCGGCCCGTCGCCTACTATGCGTGGAGCGGCGTCGAGCAGCAGAGCAATGCCACCCAGATCGCCCGGGCCATCTCGCTGCTCTACACGCTCACGGGGAACTTCGATGCCCCAGGGGGCAACGTGCTCTTCCCGAGCGTGGCGGCCGCGAACATCGCCGGCGAGGAGCTCTTATCGGCGGAGCAACGCGCCCGCGCGCTCGGCCTCCCTGAGCGCCCGCTCGGCCCGTCCCGCTGGGAATATGTGACGACGGACGAGGTCTACCGCGCCGCCCTCGAGCACCGCCCCTACGCGGTGCGGGGGATGGTCGGGTTCGGGGCCAATCTGCTCCTCGCCCACGCCGATGTCCAACGGGGGCGAGCGGCCCTGGCCGCGCTCGACTTCTACGTCCACGCCGACCTCTTCATGAACCCGACCGCCGAGCTGGCCGACGTGGTCCTGCCCGTCGCGAGTCCCTTCGAGCGGGAGGGCCTCAAGATCGGCTTCGAGGTGAGCCCGGCGGCGCAGTCGCTGGTGCAGCTGCGGCGGCCCGTGGTCGAGCCCCGCGGCGAGGCACGCTCGGATACGGCGATCGTGTTCGATCTGGCCTGCCGTCTCGGCCTCGGCGCCCGCTTCTGGGATGGGGACGTCGACGCGGCCCAGCGCTACCAGCTCGGCCCGTCGGGCGTATCGCTCGAGGCGCTCCGCGAGAACCCGGGCGGGGTGCGAGTGCCCCTGCAGACGCGCTACCGAAAGTACGCTGAGGAGAAGGATGGCATCCCGAACGGGTTCGCCACGCCGACGCGCAAGATCGAGCTCTACTCCGAGACGCTGCTGGAGCACGGCTACCCGCCCCTGCCGGACCACGAGGAGCCGTTGATCGGTCCGCGGTCACGCCCGGAGCTGGCCGAGCGCTATCCGTTGATCCTGACCTGCGCCAAGCACACGCAGTTTTGCGAGAGCCAGCACCGCGCCCTCCCGAGCTTGCGGCGGCGCGCCCGCGACCCGGAGGTGGAGCTGCACCCAGAGGCCGCCGCCGAGCGCAATATCGGTCCGGGCGACTGGGTGACCGTCGAGACGGCGGAGGGGCGCATCCGGGCGCGCGCTCGCCTGAACGACAGTCTGGAGCCGAGGGTGGTCTGTGGCCAGCATGGCTGGTGGCAGGCCTGTCCGGAAATCGGCGCGCCTGGCTACGACCCCTTTGGGCCGGACGGCGCCAACTTCAACCTCATCATCGGCAACGCTGCCATCGACCCGATCAGCGGATCGGTTCCCCACCGCGCCTACCTCTGTCAGGTCCGTCGAGCGGATTGAACGTTCCGCGGACAATCAGGCCAGGTTTGTCCTGAAGAAGCCCACGGTGCGTTCCCACGCCAGTGTCGCCGCTGCTTCCTGGTAGCGCGGCGTCGAATTGTTGTGAAAGCCGTGCTGGGTGCCCGGGTAGATGTGCACCTGGTACGCCACGCCGGCGGCTTTCAGCGCGGTCTCGAACGCGGGCCACATTTCGTTGATTCGTTGGTCCGACTCGGCGTAGTGGATCAGCAGCGGCGCCTTGATCTTCTGCACGCTGGCGGTGTCGGCCGCGGCGCCGTAGAAGGGCACGCCGGCCTGGAGATCGGGGCCCAGCGCGACCGCGAGGAAATTGACCGTGCTGCCGCCCCAGCAGAAGCCGGTCACGCCGAGCTTGCCGGTGGAGAGCTTGTGCGCCTTGAGAAATTTCGCGCTGTTGAACATGTCGGTGCGCAGCTTGCCCTGGTCGAGATTGGCCTGCAGCGTGCGGCCGTCGTCGTCGTTGCCGGGGTAACCGCCAACCGGGAACAGGCCGTCGGGCGCGAGTGGCCACGAAGCCCTCGACCGCGGCGCGCCACGTCTTCGATGTACGGATTGAGCCCGCGGTTCTCATGGATCACCAGTACCGCCGGGAACGGCCCCTGCCCAGTGGGCTGCACCAGGTAACCGCGCATCTGTCCCGAATTGCCGCCGGGCGACGGGTAGGTCACGTACTGCGCCTTGATCCGCGTGTCGGTGAAGGAGATGGTCTGCGCCTGCGCATAGCGCGGGAGCAGCGCCTGCGCCATGGCCAGGCCACCCGCCACCGCGCCAGCCATGAGCAGGAACTGACGACGGTCGATGCGGCCGTGGCAGTACTCGTCGTAAAGATCGAACACGCGCTGGTCGATTTCGAGCTGCGTCACCGCTTCAGTCATCGTCGGGCCCTCCGTACTGTCAGTAGATATGATCGTGGCGCCCACGTTCGGCTTCCGCGCCGCTCAAAGCTTACGACGCGGCGAGTCTCCTCGATAAGGCCGGGTGGCGGCCCCAGGCCTTCAGGTCACTTGACGGCGAGTTTCTTTGGGTAGATTCTCGGCGCGTTGATGGGCGGCAGGACGGTCCGTGAGCGAGAGACGCCGGGAGGGCGAGGAGGATCCGAATATGCTGTCACGCGAAGAGAACGAGCGAGTCACCCGCGCCGGCCGTGGCACGCCCATGGGCGAGGCGATCCGGCGGTACTGGCTCCCCGCCCTCCTGACATGGGAGCTGCCCGAGGCCGATTGCCCGCCCGTGCGTGTAAAGCTGCTCGGCGAGGAGCTGGTGGCCTTCCGCGACTCGCGGGGGCGCATCGGGCTCCTGGACGAGCGCTGCCCGCACCGGCAGGCGTCGCTCTTCCTCGGGCGCAACGAGGAATGCGGGCTGCGTTGCGTCTATCACGGCTGGAAGTTCGACGTCGAGGGGCGTTGCGTGGACATGATGAACGAGCCGGAGGAGCTGAGCTTCGCGCACAAGATTCGCACGGGGGCGTATCCGACGGTGGAGGCGGGCGGGATCATCTGGGCCTACCTCGGCCCTGCCGCGCAACCGCCCGCGCCGCCACATTTCGCCTGGACCCAGGCGCCTCCCACCCATCGTCACGTCTCCAAGGTCATACAGGAGAGCAACTGGCTCCAGGGCCTCGAGGGCGGTATCGACACCTCGCACGTGCCGATCCTGCATCGCGTGCTCACCACCGACTCTGGGAGGCCCGGCTTCAAGCCGGGGGATCCCTTCGTGGTGGGCAAGGCGCCCACCCTCGAGCTGGATATCACGGACTACGGCTATCGATACGCCGGTCTGCGGCCTCTCCAGAGCGGAGAGACGCACATCCGCGCCTATCACTTCATCCTGCCCTTTCATCAGATCCGCCCCGCGCGCACCGGCTCGGGCCGCCGCGGCTTTTCCAGCGCGGCGGGCCACATCTGGGTGCCCATGGATGACGAGACCACCATGGTCTACAACTGGGAGCACAGCACGACGGAGCCGCTGACCGACGAAGACCGCCTGGAAGTACGTCTGGGCAACGGCCCCATGGATGTCGACCAGACAACCTTCCGCTCCAAGCGCAATCGCGAGAACAACTATCTGCTGGACCGCCGCGTGCAGAAGACCGAGACCTTCACGGGGATCGACGGGGTCAATGCGCAGGACCGCGCGGTGCAGGAGAGCATGGGCGGGATCGTCGATCGCACCCGCGAGCATCTCGGGCCCGCCGACAAGGCCGTCATCCAGGCCCGCCGACTGCTCCTGCAGGCGATCACCACGGTCGAGGCCGGAGGCACGCCTTTGGGCGTCGAGCCGACGTACTACACGCTGCATCCGGCGGAGGCCGTGCTGCCTCGCGACACCGACTGGCGGACGCTGGTCGCTCCCGCCGCGCCGCGCCCGGAGGTCTTGCAGCAGGCGTAGGGGAACTCCTGGGAACCGAGCGAGAGGAGACTTTCATGGACATGATCGTCGGCTCCTACCCCTCCTGGTCGCTGCTCATCGTCCGGGTCGTGCTCGGCGTCATCTTCTTCGCCCATGGCGCCCAGAAGGTCTTCGGCTGGTTCGGCGGCCCGGGCCTCAAGGGCACCATCGCCTACTTCAAGCAGGCCATGGGCATCCCGGCGGGCGCGACGGTCGTCGCCGCCCTCATCGAGTGCTTCGGCGGCTTGGCCATGCTCGCGGGTTTTCTCGCACGCCCGGCCGCCCTCGGGCTCGTCATCGTGATGCTGGTCGCGGTGGCCAAGGTCCACTGGAAGAACGGGTTCTTCCTCAACATGTCGATGACGCCGGGGAAAGGCCACGGCTACGAGTTCAATCTGGCGCTGATCGGCATGGCGCTCGCGGTCCTCGTGGGCGGCGCGGGCCGCTACTCGGTGGACCGGCTGATCCGCGGCTGGTAGCGCTGTCTCTCGGCACCGCAGGATGACACGTGGGGCCTTTGCCGGCGCGTTGACGATGGTCCTCGGTCTCGGCATCAACGGCTGCGCGGCGGCGCCGGCGGAGGTGTCACGAACGAAAGCGGATCAACCAACCATGCGGCTCGTTCAGACCAACGGCATCAAGATGCGAATCGCCGAGATGGGTTCGGGGCCTCTGGTGGTGCTGCTGCACGGCTGGCCGGAGTCGTGGTACTCGTGGCGGCACCAACTGCCCGCGCTCGCGAATGCGGGCTTTCGCGGGGTCGCGCCGGATATGCGCGGCTTCGGAAAAACCGACGCGCCCATGGCCGCCGAGGACTATGACATCCAGAAGCTGACCGCCGACGTCACCGGGCTGCTCGACGCACTGGGCGAGAAGAACGCGGTCATCGTCGGGCACGACTGGGGCTCGTTCGTCGCCTGGCACTGTCTGCTGCTCCACCCCGATCGATTCCGCGGTCTGGTCGCGATGAGCGTACCGTATCGCGCGCGCTCCGCTGAGTCGCCGATCGAGATCATGAGGAAAACGTACGGCGACAACTTCTTCTACATGCTGTATTTCCAGGAGCCGGGGGCCGCCGAAAAGGAATTCGACGCCGACCCGCGCGGCATTCTGAGCCGGCTCTATGTTTCGCCGGACTCGCCGCGGGAGGCGCCGACCGTAACCGATCCCAAGCGTGCGGCGGGAGGCATGATTGCGCGGTTGGGCGCCCCCAAGGGCGCGCAGTCATGGCTCACGGAGGCGGACCTTGACTACTACGTCAGCGAATTTCGGGAGGCGGGTTTCCGCGGCGGTATCAACTACTACCGCAACATCCACCGGAACTGGCAAATGACCGCGCAATTGGCAAACGCGCAAATTACGCTGCCGGTGCTCTTCGTCGCGGGCGAAAAGGATTTGGTCCTCCGCGGCGCCACCGCCGAGCAACTGACCGCCACCATGGGCAGGTTCGTCGTCGACTTGCGCGGCGTCAAGCTCTATCCCGGGGTCGGCCACTGGGTTCAGCAGGAGATCCCGGACGAGGTGAACAAGGCGGTCATCGAATTCTTGAAGTCCCTGCCGAAGTCCTGAAAAAGGCCTATTCGCGTCGTCGGCGTACAGAAATGGAGGCATGCGTATGCGCTTGCTGGGGCGGGTGACGGCGATCACGGGAGGAGCGCTCGGTATCGGGCGCGCGACAGGGCTCGCCTTCGCGGCCGAGGGCGCGCTGGTGGCGCTTGGCGATGTCGAGCTCGAGGCCGCCGAGGCCGTGGCCGGCGAGATCGGGGAGCGCGGCGGCAAAGCCATCGCCATCCGCGTCGACGTGGGGGACGCCGGGCAGGTGCAGGCCTTCGTGGAGGGGGTGGTCGCGGCCTTCGGACGGCTCGACGTGATGTTCGCCAATGCGGGCATCGCGCATTCGGCGCCGTTCCTCGAGCATCCCGAGGCTCAGTGGCATCGCGTGCTGCGCGTCAATCTGACCGGCGTCTTCCTGTGCTGCCAGGCCGCCGCGCGACAGATGGTCAAGCAGGGCGGGGGACGGATCATCACCACCGCCTCCATCAATGGCTTTCGCGGGGTCGAGAACCTCGTCGGCTACAACGCGGCCAAGGCCGGTGTCATCGAGCTGACCCGAACCATGGCGGTCGAGCTGGCCCAGCATTCCATCACGGTGAATGCCATCGCCCCCGCCCAGATCGACACGCGGCTCACTCGGAGCCTCCCCGAGGAGGCGCGCCGCCGGCGGGTCGAGCGCATTCCCTTGGGACGCTTCGGCGAGCCTGAGGACGTGGCGCGGGCCGCCCTCTTTCTCGCGTCCGACGACGCGAGCTACATCACCGGCCACACCTTGGCCGTGGACGGTGGCTACCTGGCGGGGGGGCTCTGGTCCGGCGCGCCGGGAAGCCCGCCCAAGGCGTGAGCTACCGACGAAACGCGGGCATGACCTCTCGGGCGAACCGCGTGAGCTGCTCGATCATGAGGTCTCGCGGCGTGCCGATTAGTCTGGCCGAAGCGGATCGCCTTCCGCTCGGTGGAGTTTCTAGCCTTTTGCTTGCCCTTCGAGAAACCTCCGTGCCCAACGGTCGCAAAGCCCGGCGCTGAACACCATCGCGACCTTGTCGTTGCCTTGACAGGCATGCGCGCGCCAGAGCAGTATTTCTGCCGTGAACTCAGGTCCCCGTGACGAGTGACACGAAAATGGGCTCACGTGGACCGGCCGTAACGCTCGGAGCGCGGGCGTGAGCGGGTCCGCCCTGGCGCACGTCATCGTCAGCGGGCTCGCGACGGGCTGCATTTACGCGCTGGTCGCCCTCAGCCTCGTGATCGTCTACAACGCCACGCGCACGCTGAACTTCGCCCAGGGCGAGATGCTCATGGTCTCGGCATTCGTGGCCTGGTCCGCGCAGCGCGCCGGCGGCCTTCCCCTGCCGGTCGCGTTCGCCTGCGGCGTGGCGGCCGGTGGCCTGCTGGCGTACGTCGTAGAGCGGATCATCATCCGTCGCGCCGTTTCGGCCACGCACTGGGACGTCCTCATCATCACGCTCGGGCTTTCGCTCGTGCTGCGGGCGGGGGCCGGGATGTTGTGGACCAACGACGACCTGCCGTTCCCGTCCCTTTTCTCGAACCGGCCCGTGAGCATCGGCCCGGTCCGGATCGCGCCCGTGTCGCTGGGAATCATC
>WNGF01021814.1_pt1 | contig 17935 bp, 14 predicted proteins | sample 5400641 | NCBI WGS metagenome assembly WNGF01 (sample SAMN13153371, study PRJNA577476) | soil metagenome | isolation source: 80 cm soil or saprolite under grassland replicate 2 | place: USA:California | collected 2016-06-15
ACCGGTGTGCTGCTCTCCGTGACGAACCGCCCGATCTGGGCGGACAGCCCCTGGCTGGGCGCGCTGTTTCTGGTCTCGGGCGGCTCGACCGGCGCCGCCACGCTGCTCCTGCTCGCGCCGCGGCGCGGGATCGCCCAGACGTCGACGCGGTGGCTGTCATCGTTCGACCGCAACGCGCTGGTCCTCGAGCTCGTGATCCTCGTGGCCTTCCTCGTTTCGCTCGGCTCGGTCGCGCGAGTCTGGGTGAGTGGCTGGGGTCTGCTTTTGCTCGTGGGCGTCGTCGGGGCGGGCATCGTGTGGCCCCTGCGGCTGCACGCCGGGGGCGCGAGTGCGATGGCCAGTTCGGCGAAGCTCGTGCTGCTCGGCGGGTTCCTGCTCCGGGTCGTCACCCTCCTCGCCTCCGAAGGAATCGCGTTGCACCGCGTCGCGGCGGCAGGGGGTGCGCAATGACGCCCACGGGCCGTGTGTGGATACTGGGGCTCGCCGCCGGGCTCGCCCTCGCTGCCTGCGCGAGCCCGGAAGCGGGCCGCAGCCGGGGCGGCGGCCCGGGCGCCGACCTCGGCAATCGGCGGGCGGCCGTTCAGGTGCACGGCGGGGCGAGGATGTACTACCGCACGCCATGCAGAACCGTGAAGGTCAAATGCACTGGCCCCAGCCCGGCGTTCGGCACGTAAACAACCCAGACCGCACAAACCGACTCGCCGAGATCCGCCGGCAGAGCCCCGAGTGCGAGCCGTGGCTCGGGCTGCTCGAAGCGGTCTTGAGCGAGTGCGACGACCGACCCGGCTGGAAGGCCGCCGTGCCGAAGCCGGCGGCGGGCCGACCGGTCAAGGCGCCCCTCCTGCATGGGGCCCGGATCACCATGGACGGCGGGGCGGTCCGGCGCCTGGTGCGCGGCCTGCTGCGGCGGGCCGGGCGCCAGAACGGCGACGCGAGGCCCCTCGCCGGTGTGCGGGCGCGCCGGATCGACGCCGTCGCGCTGCTCGAGGCGGCACTGTGCCAGGACGACGCGCGCATCGACACGCTCGCCGCCACGGCCGGCGCGGACCCCCACGCGCTGCGCGTCGTGGGCCAGATGGCCGCCGTCCCGCTGCTCCAGGCGTGCGCCCGCGCGCTCCAGGTCGAGGTGTCGCCGGCGTGGTGGGAGGGGTACTGTCCGGTTTGCGGAGCGTGGCCGGCCCTCGCCGAGTTGCGCGGCCTCGAGCGCAAGCGCTGGCTGCGATGCGGCCGCTGCAGCGCTGGCTGGGAGCTCCCGCTACTCCGATGCCCCTTCTGCGACGAGATGCACCACGACAACCTCGGCTATCTCGCGCCTGAGGAGAGCCAGTCGACCCGCAGGGTCGAGGTCTGCAAGACGTGCGCTGGCTATCTGAAAGTCGAGGCGACGGTGCGCGCCCTGCCTCCCTGGGCGGTCTTGCTCGACGACCTGGCGACGCTGCCGCTCGACGTCGCGGCGCTGGAGCGCGGCTACGCGCGGCCGGCGCGCCCGGGGTACCCACTCGAAGCGCGCATCAGCGAGCGCCGGCGGGGGCTCCTCCGGGGTGGCGTGCGGCTGGTGTTCGGCGGGAGGCGTGCGTGAGCGGCGGGATGGGCAGCCGGCCGGGCGAGGTGTGCCGCGAGCTGCTCGGGGCGCTGGCGGCGTCGGAGGGGAGGCGGCAGCGACGCAAGCGCGACACCACGCCGGACGCGATTGGTCTTGAGATCAAGCGGGAGCTGCTGGAGCGCGCGATCGCCGCCGACCCCGAGCCCGAAGGCTTCGAGGCGTGGCTGCTCGAGCAGTGTCTCACCGCGGGCCCGGGGGAGGGTGGCCTCCGCGCGATGGCGCTGTCGATCTTCGAGGAATGGCGCCTCGCTCAGGATGCCCAATCGTTCCGGGAGTGGCTCGCCCAGGGCGCGCCGTCCGACGACACGCGGCGCGGGGAGGACGGAGGGGCCGGCAGATGAAGAAGAAGATTCTTCGGGAGGGACCTATGCGGACCGGTCCGCGTGGAGCGGCTGCGATCATCATCGTCGGCGCCCTCTTGGCGGCGGCAGGTTGCGGCGGGGGCGGGGCGAGCGCCAGGGGAGCGACCTCTCAGCTGAGCGGCGCGCCGCCCGAGGTGCTGGCGCCGCTCAAGCCGCTGGGCACCCCGTACCAGATCATCTACTATCCGCCCGTGGATCTCGCGAAGCGGCCCGACACGAGCAAGGCGGCGCGGGCGGCGCCGAAGCCGCGCAGCTAGCGCCTCTGACACCGCCATGCCACCGCCGCTCACCGAAGGTGAGGTGCTCGATGCCCTCCGCGGCGTTCGGGATCCGGACCTGGGACGCGACATCGTGTCGCTCGGGTTCGTCCGGGACGTCGCCGTGGCCGACGGAGCCGTCGCGTTCACCATCGAGCTGACCACGCCGGCCTGCCCGGTCCGCGAGCAGATGAGACAGCAAGCGCGGCAGGCCGTGGCCGCGCTCCCAGGCGCCGGGGCCGTGGAGGTGAAGATGACCTCGCGGGTCCGGGCGACGCTGAACCCGCGGAACGAGCCCCTGCTCCCCACCGTCAGGAACGTCGTGCCGATCGCGAGCGGCAAGGGCGGCGTGGGAAAGTCCACGCTCACGGCGAACGTGGCGCTCGCCTTGGCCCGAACCGGGGCGCGCGTCGGCATCATGGACGCGGACATCTACGGGCCAAGCATCCCCACGCTCATGGGCGTGCGCGCCCTCCCCAAGCCGAGCGGGCAGCGCGTCGTTCCGGCGGAGCAATACGGCATCAAGCTGATCTCCATGGGCTTCTTCCTCCGGGAGGACGACGCGGTCATCTGGCGGGGGCCGATGCTCCACAAGACGGTGCAACACTTCCTGGGAGAGGTGGAGTGGGGAGAGCTCGACTACCTGCTGGTCGATCTTCCGCCCGGCACGGGCGACGTGCAGCTCACCCTATGCCAGGCGATCCCGCTCACCGGCGCCGCCATCGTCTCCACGCCTCAGGACGTGGCGCTGAAGGTGGCCCAGAAGGCGATCACCATGTTCAACATGCTCAACACGCCGGTGTTGGGGCTCGTCGAGAACATGGCATGGTACGCGTGCCCGCATTGCGGCTCGCGGGACGAAATCTTCGGTTCGGGTGGGACCCGCAAGGCGGCCGAGCGGCTGCAACTCCCGTTTCTCGGGGAGATCCCGCTCGCGACCGCCATTCGCACCAGCTCCGACGCGGGGCGGCCGGTCGTCCTCGACCCGGCGTCGCCGTTCGCCGCGGCCTACCGGACGGTCGCCGAGAACCTCGCCGCGCAGGTCAGCATCCGCACCATGCAGCGCGAGCTGACGCCGCTCGTGCAGATCCGGTTCTAGGATCCCGATTGCCCGCGGCGGAGAGTCGACAACCCCCCCGTCTCGGCACGGAGAGTGCGCTCCTAGAAGCGGCTGACCCCGGGGCGGTGCCCCGGGGTTCTAAGGAACCGACGGACTGGTGTTTGGCTGACCCCGGGGCGGTGCCCCGGGTTGATCGTTCCGAGGCGCGGCTGACCCCGGGGCGACGCCCCGGGGTTCCGGCCCGGGGTCAGCCGCGCTCGAGACCCCGGCTCGCGCCCGCCGTCCGGCTCGCGGCGGCGCTGCTGGCGCTTGCGGCGACGCCGCTCGCGGCCCAGAGTCGCGTCATCCTGCTCGCCACGACCACGTCCACGCGTGACGCGGGATTGCTCGATTCCATCCTGCCCCTGTTCGAGCGCCAGACCGGATACCGCGTCAAGGTGGTCGCCGTGGGGAGCGGGCAGGCGCTCGCGCTCGGCCGCCGGGGCGACGCCGACGTCGTGCTCGCGCACGCGCCCGAGGCCGAGCGGGTGCTCGCGGACAGCGGCTACTACGTGGCCCGCCGCCTGGTGATGCACAACGAGTTTCTGATCGTGGGACCCGCAGACGACCCCGCGGGCGTGCGCGGCATGAGCGACGCTGCGGCCGCGCTTCGCCAGATCGCCGAGCGCCACGCGGTGTTCGTATCGCGCGGCGATGAGTCCGGGACCCACAAGCGCGAAAAGGAGCTGTGGAAGAAGGCGGGGCTCGCCATCCCGGCGCCGGGCCCGTCGTACGTGGAGATGGGGCAGGGAATGGGCGAGACGCTCCAGGCGGCCGACGAGAAGCGGGGCTACGCGCTACGTCTACCACGTGCTGGAGCTGAACCCGCGCACCTCGCCGCGTATCAACGTCGCGGGCGGCAAGGCGCTCGCCGATTTCTTCGTCGCCCCCGCCACCCAGGCGCTGATCGGCGCGTTCGGCAAGGCCCGCTTCGGGCGCAGCCTGTTCCTTCCGGACGCCGGCAAGCCGGACCCGTGGTGAGCGGTGGTTTCATCGACCGCCGAAGCCTGGTGGAGATCTCCTCATGACCGTGCGTCCCACGTTCGTGCTGGCCGGCCTCATGCCGCTCGCTGCGCCGCTCGCCGCCCAGTATCCGCTCGCCCCGTCCCCGGTGCTCGATCTCCACGCCCTGACGCACGACCTTCGCTTCGGTGGGTACGTGAGCGCGCGGGCGACCGTCCGACGCGATACCGTCACGTTCGTCGTGAACCGGGCCCGCCTGACGGTGCACGTCTCGCCGGCCCCATTCGCGGCGCTGCGCCTCCAGGTGGACGACGCGGCTACGGGGCGCGCGAGCGGCGACACGGTGCCCGCCATCGTGTTGACGGATGCGTACGTCCAGCTCGTGCCGCCCGAGCCCGCGGGTGGCGCACGCTCGGTGCACCCGGCGCTCATCGTCGGCCAGTTCAAGACGCCCTTCTCGCTCGAATTTCTCACCTCCTTCTCGCTGCTGCAGACGGCGAACCGCTCCCAGGCGGTGGATCGCCACGCGACGCGGCGTGACATCGGCCTGCTCGGCCAGGTCGCGCTGGCGCATGCCGTGACGGTCACCGGGGCGGTGGTCAACGGCGAGGGCCCGAACCGTCTGGTCAACTCGGACGGGCGCGAGATGGCCATGGGCCGCGTGACCATGTTCCCGCTCGCGCGGCTCGGGCTCTCGGTCAAGTACCTGGGGCAGGGCGGCGACCACCGCTGGGGGGCCGACGGGCGCTGGATGGGGCACGGGACTATCGTCGAAGCCGAGTTTCTCGCCCGCCGGGGGCCGCTCGGCGCCGGCGCCACCACGGACGCGAGCGGCGGCTACGTCCTGGCGTCCTGCAAGACGGCGCCCTGGCTCCAACCGGTGCTGAAGTGGGAGCGACTGCGCGAAGCGCGCACCACCGGCGCTGCGACGACGGAGAGCCGCCTCACGTACACGACCGTGGGCGTTACCATCTTGTCGCGAGGGGAGAGCATCCGCCTCTTGGTGAACGGGATCCTCAAGTCGGAACGGCCGGTGTCCACGGGCAATGAGGTCGTCGCGCAGCTCATCGCGATCTTCTGAGCTCCTGCGGGCCAAGGACGAGATCCCCCGCGTCTAAGAAAGGAGTGAGCAATGGCGTGGACCCAGGTGTACGACCCGCTGCACAACTGGATCCTGTCCACTCTCGTGGCGGCGCTGCCGATCCTGGTGCTGTTCGGCTTGCTGGCCGGGCTGCGAGTCAGACCGCACTGGTGCGCGATCGCCGGCGCCGGGACGGCGGTCGCGGTCGCCGTCACGATCTTCGGGATGCCGTTGCCGCTCGCGGGAATGAGCTTCCTCTATGGGGTGGGATTCGGCGTCCTGAAGATCGCCTGGATCGTCCTGGCGGCGGTCTATCTGTACGACATCTCCGTGTACACGGGTCAGTTCGAGATCATGAAGGAATCGGTGGCGGGGATCACCGCCGACCGGCGTCTGCAACTCCTGCTGGTGGCGTTCTGCTTCGGCGCCTTCATCGAGGGTGCAGCGGGATTCGGCGCTCCGGTGGCGATCGCGGGCGCGTTCATGATCGGTCTCGGGTTCCAGCCGTTCCATGCCGCCGCGCTCAACCTGATCGCCAACACTTCCCCGGTGGCGTGGGGCGCGATCGGGACACCGCTGCACACGCTGGCCGCCGTCTCGGGTCTGCCGGAATCCGACTTGAGCGCCATGGTCGGTCGCATTCTCCCCATCACGGGCATGATCGTGCCCTTCTGGCTGGTGCGCGCGATGGTGGGTTGGAGCGAGACGTTCGAGGTCATGCCCGCCATCCTGGTGGTGGGGACCTCGTTCAGCCTGACGCAGTATCTCTGGTCCAACCACGTGGACTCGAACCTCGTGGACATCGCTGGCGGCGTCGTGTCGCTCGTCGCGACCGTGGTCTTCCTGCGGTTCTGGCAGCCGAAGCGCATCTGGAGGTTCGCGGGCGAGTCTGCTGCGGCGTCGGCGGGTCAGGCGCGAAGCCACCCCACGCCCGCCCGCCCCCACACCACGGGCCAGATCATCAAAGCCTGGATGCCGTTCGCCATCCTGTCGGTCACCGTGCTCGCCTGGGGCCTGCCGGCGATCAAGGGCGCCATCAACCGGGCCACCACTCCCGTCTGGAACGTCCCGCTACTGCACAACGCGGTGACGCGCGCCGCGCCGGTCGTGACCAAGCTGACCCCGGAAGCCGCGCGCTACGACTTCAATTGGCTTTCGGCCACCGGGACCGGGTGCTTCATCGCCGCCCTCGTCGCCGGGTTGGTCCTCGGCGTGGGGCCGGTCCAGCTGGCGAAGATTTTCTGGCACACGCTGAAGCGCATGAAGCTCGCGGTCGTCGCCATCTCCTTCATGTTGGGGCTGGGGTTCACCACTCGCTACTCCGGGCTCGATGCCGTGCTGGGGCTGGCGTTCACCCGGACGGGTTGGCTGTTCCCCTTCTTCGGCACGTATCTGGGCTGGCTGGGCGTGGCGCTGACCGGCAGCGACACCTCCTCGAACGCGCTGTTCGGCAGCCTGCAGCGGATCACCGCGCAACAGCTCGGGCTCGACCCGATCCTGATGAGCGCGGCCAACTCGGCCGGCGGCGTGATGGGCAAGATGGTGGACGCGCAGTCCATCACCGTGGCGACGTCAGCGACGAATCAGGTGGGGAATGAGGGGATGATCTTCCGGTACGTGTTCTGGCATTCGGTGGCGCTGGGCGCGATCGTCGGATTGATCGTGTTGCTGTACGCCTACGTCTTCCCGGGCGCCGTGCCGCACGGGCTGACGATCGTGAAGTGAGGCCGCGCTCTTCGGTCTACCGGGCCTGCACGTACCTGAGCGCCGCCTCGGTGCGGTTCTTCACGCCCAGCTTCGAGAACAGGTGCTGCACGTGGAACTTGACGGTGTTGTCCGAGAGGCCGAGCCGCTCGGCGATTTGGGGGTTGGTCAGGCCCGCCGCGACGAGGGCCCACACCTCGCGCTCGCGCGGGGTGAGCTCCTCCGGGGCCCCGGCCGCGCGGCCCTCGATCCAGCGCCGCGCCGCCTGGGGGAACACGAGCTGTCCCGCGTGCACCTGGCGGATGGCGGTGAGCGTCTGCTGCGGGGACTCCGTCTTCAGCGCCAGCCCGTCCGCGCCGGCATCCAGCGCCGAGCGCAGCGACTCGCCGTCGTTGTAGGCGGTGAGCACCAGCACTTTGGGCGGGGACGCGTGATCGCGCAGCGCGGTGAGGACTTCGGTGCCCTTGATGGTGGTGAGCTCGAGGTCGAGCACCACGACGTCGGGCTTGTGCTGGCGGACCAGCCTCACGACCTCGGTCCCGTCCGTGGTCCAGGCCGCGACCGTGATGTCGGGCTCGCCCTCGAGCAGCGCCCGGAGGCCCTCGACCACGATGGCGTGGTCGTCGGCCAGGAGCACCCGGATCATCCCGCGGGACTCACTCGCCGGGGAGCGTGACGGCGAGGGACGTGCCCCGCCCGGGCGCGCTGTCGATGGCGAGCGTGCCACCCAGCATCTCGACCCGGTCCTGGATCCCGCGCAGCCCGAAGTGCCCGCCTTCGACCCCGACGCCCTCCTCGCGCGCGAGCACGTGCTGCGGGTCGAATCCCCGGCCGTCGTCCGATACCGTCAGCGCGATGGATCCACCGCGGCGCGCGACGGTGACGCGCTGGCGCGTGGCGCCCGAGTGGCGGTGGCCGTTGGCGAGCGCCTCCTGGAGGATGCGGTAGATCGCGATCTTCGTCGGCAGGATGCAGTCGCCGAGGTCGGGCGACAAGGCGAGCTCGACCCCCTGGTCGGTCAGCGTTTCGTGCTGCACGGCGAGCCCCTCGATGATCTCTCCGAGGGCGCGCCGCTCGAAGCCCGGGGGGCGGAACGCCCCGATGAAATCGCGGATCTCACCGAGCGCGCGCTCGAGCAGCCGCACGGCCTGCGTGGCGCGCTGTTGGGCCGCCGGGTCTGCGCCGAGCGAGCGCTCGAGCACCTGGAGCTGGGACAGGGCGGCGAACAGGTCCTGCACCGGTCCGTCGTGCATGTCGAGCACGATCCGCTGCAGCTCCCGCTCGCTCGTCGCGAGGAGGCGTCGCGAAGCGGCGCGGACCTCAGCGTCCCGGGGTTGCGTCACGGTCCACCACGTAGGCCTCCATCGCGAAGTACTCCGGCAGGCCCAGGCGATCGGCCCGCGCCGCGGACTCGAGATTGCGCGCCTCGACCCGCTGCCAGAACTCCCGCTCGTCGTGGCCGCCGGGGAACGGCGCCGTGTCCTTCTGCGACTGGTGCTTGAAGATCGCCAGGACCTTGGCGCGCAGCTCGTCCTGCGACAGCGGGACGAGCACGTCGGCCTCGGTGAGCGACCACTCCTGCCACGCGCCGCGGTACAGCCAGATCTCCGGGCGGCTGCCCGAATAGCCGTCGAGGGCCTGTTCCACCGCCACCTTGCACATGCGGTGCGTGCCGTGCGGATCCGACAGGTCGCCCGCGACGAACACGAGCTCGGGACGCGCCTCTTCGAGCAGCGCCCGCACGATCGCGACATCCTCGCGGCCGACCGGCCGCTTGCGCACCTCGCCGGTCCGATAGAAGGGGAGGTCGAGGAACCGCGCGGCGGCGCGCGGCAAGCCCACCGACTCGAGCGCGGCGGTGGCCTCCGACTCGCGGATCATCCGCTTCAGCCCCTGGACCACCGGCAAGTCGACGTCGCCCGGCGCCTTGCGCTCGAAGCTCTCCTCGACCTGCTCGCGTGCCCGCCGCACCGCGGCGCGGTCGAGCCCCAGCGACTCCGCCGCGCGTTCCACGAAGTCGAGGTGGCGCCGCACGTCGTGGTCGAAGACCGCGATGTTGCCGCTCGTCATGTACGCGACCACGATCGCGTTCTCGTTCTCCCACAGCTTCCGCAGGATACCGCCCATCGAGATCACGTCGTCGTCGGGGTGGGGAGAAAAGACGAGCACCGACTTGCGCGACGGCAGCCTGCGGCGGCCGCGGATCTTGTCCCGCAGGCGGTTGAACACCAGCCCGTTGATCGGCCCGGGAGCGCCGTACTTCGCGAGCAACGGGCTCAGATGGTGCTCGGAGTAGTCACGGGCGCTGAGCTTGAGGATCGCCTTGCCCGCCTGCTCGGCGAGCCAGACTGCTCGGCGAGCCAGACCACGGCAACCTCCGTCAGGGCCGGGGTCCACTCGACCGGCTCCAGCAGCCACGGCGTCTTGACGCGCGTCAGCTCCGCGGCAGCCGCCACGTCGAGGTACACCGTGGCATTCGGGTGACCCTGCAGGAAGGAAGCCGCCACGTCCGGCGAGACTTCGCCTTCCACCGCGTGCTGCACGATCGCCGCCTTGTGCTCTCCGGTCGCGATGAGGGCGATCTCGCGCGCCTCGAGAATCGTGGCCACTCCCATCGTGATCGCCTCGCGGGGGACGTTGTCCTCCCCGAAGAAGTCCGCCCCCGCGTCCTTGCGCGTGATGGTGTCGAGCGTGACGAGACGCGTGCGCGAGCCCGGCGACGAGCCCGGCTCGTTGAACCCGATGTGACCGCTCTTGCCGATCCCCAGGATCTGGAAATCGATTCCCCCGGCCTCGGCGATCGCCCGCTCGTACGCCGCACACTGCTCGGCGAGGCGCTCCCGGGGCGTGCCGCCGTCGGGAATGTGGACGTTTTCCGGCTTGACGTTGACGTGGTCGAACAGGTTCTCCCACATGTACCGCCGGTAGCTGTGCGGGCTGTCCGGCCGCATCGGGTAGTACTCGTCGAGGTTGAACGTGACCACCTGGGAGAAGTCGACGCCCCCTGCCTGGAAGCGCCGGATCAGCTCGCGGTAGATCCCGAGCGGTGTGCTGCCGGTGGCGAGCCCGAGGACGCAGCGCCCCCGGCGCGCGGTCTCGCGCGCGATGACCTCCACCAGGCGGTCGGCGAGCAGGCGCTCGAGGTCGCCGTGATCCGGGATGATCACGGTGCGGACGCGCTCCCGGTCGCGGCGGCCGTCGAGCACCGGCCGCCGCGCGGGCTGGGCGCCCTCTTCCTGTCTGGTATCCGGTCGCGTCACTGGCAAACCCCTGTCGGACGGTGCAACATAACGAAAGCAAAATCTAACAGTGGCGAGTTGCCGGTCGTCAGTCGTCTCTACTGGGAGCCTGGAACCGTGCGTGCCATCGTGAGCATCCTCGTCGCGCTCACGGCGCGCGGGGCCGCCGCCCAACAGGCCCTCGAGCGGCTGTTCTACTACGTCGACACCGAGAACAGCTACACCAGCCTCGTGAAGCACATCGACCAGATCACGGTGCTCGGGCCCCAGGTGTACACGGTGGACAGCCTGGGCATCGTGTGGGGGAGCCTGGACCGGCGGGTCCTGGACCTGGCGAAGCGCCGGGGCGTGAAGGTGATGCCGCTCGTGGTGAACGAGGGCTTCAACCAGCCGGCGCTGCGGCGGCTGCTCGCCGACACCGCCGCGCGCGGGCGGGCCGTGCGCGCGCTCGCGGGGCTGTGCCGCGACCACGGGTTCTGGGGCATCCAGTTCGACATCGAGAACGTGCATCTCGACGACCGCGACCGGCTCACCGCCTGGTACGCGGACGCGGGCGCCGCGCTCCACGCCGCGGGCTGCGCGATCAGCATCGCGGTGGTGCACCGGCCCGAGGACTTCGCCGGGCCGCTCGGGTACCACCGGTTTCTGTACGAGAGCTGGCGCGCCGGCTACGATCTCGCCGCGCTCGCCAAGGCCGGCGACTTCGTCTCGCTCATGTCCTACGCCCAGCACACGCGCCGCACGCCGCCCGGGCCCGAGGCAGGTCTCCCCTGGATGCGCGACGTCGTGGAGTACTTCCTCAAGTTCATGCCGCCGGAGAAGCTCTCCCTCGGCATCCCGCTGTGGGGGGAGCACTGGTTCACCCGGTACGACGCCACCATCCCCGAGCGGGCGCGCTCCTGGTCCGAGACGGTGAGCTGGGCCTGGGGGAGCGGGCTCGCCGACCGCAACGGGGCGCGGCTCATGTGGGACTCGACCCAGGCGGTGAACTGGGCGTCCTACGACAACGGCGGGACGTTCGAGTGGCTGTTCCTCGAGGACGCGCGCAGCTTTCGGGCGAAGCTCGCGCTCGCCCGCGAGAAGAAGCTGCGCGGGTTCTCGGCCTGGGTGCTGGGCCCGGAGGACGAGCGGATCTGGGAGGCGCTCCCGGCCGGCTCCGTTCGTTGACTCATATCAGTGAGGCTCTCATGCTCATGTTATGAGTAAGCGCGTATCGGCGTGGATCCGGCAGGCTTTGCGTGATTTTCGTCGATTCGAACATCCCTATGTATGTGGTGGGCGCGGCGCATCCGACATCGTTCATCTCGCCACCCATGGAGCACCATCGCGTCACCCGGATCATGTCCTTCGACGGCGGCTTTGGCGGGAGCGCGGCGGGGGAGGCCAGCGCTCAAAAGCAGGCCGTCAGGGCGTCCGACGGGTCGGGTGGTGTGTTGGGGTTCGGCTCTCGCTCCGACCGGGGATACAGCAGCCAGCAGCGTTTGGCGATGAGGCCCGCTTGGAGCTCGGCGGGCGTGTCGAGCAACGTGTCGTCCGGCGCCGTCAAGCAGGCCTTCGGCTCGTTCAGCGCGCCCCCGCACTTCGTGATGACCGAGTCGAGGGCGGCCCGCGCTCCCGGCACGTCGCCCAGGTTGGTCAGTGCCTCGGCCTTGATGAGCAGCATCTCGCCCGGGTAATAGAACGGGATCGGGGATGTGGTTGCCGCGAACTGGGCGAACTGGTCCAGCGCCGAACGGTTGCCGGTGATCGCCGCCACGGCCACGTGGAAGGCCTTGCGCCCGTCGGCAGAATTGACCGAGTCCACCGCGAGCCGCCAGGCGTCGCGGGGTTTCACGTACACGGCGCTGTAGCTCAGGTCGTAGATCGGGTCGCGCGCTTGATCGCTGAACGGCATGAACGAGAGCACCGAGCGGCTGACGGAATCCGCCGCACGAGCGGCGGCTGCGTCGTCCCCCGCCAGCCGCTGATATCGGGCCTGCATCGCGAAGATCGTGTTGCTGATGTTGAGGCCGCCGGCCGGGATCCCGGCCCGGATCGTCGTGTTGAACTCGCTGCCGGGCCGGATGGCTCGGTACTGGGCGAGCGCGCTGTCCAGCAGCGCTAGCACATGGGTCAGCGCCGTGGTCCGGTTCACGAAGCCCGGGGTCGAGTCGGCGTACGTGTTGATCGGGAGTTCCTGGTACAGCTGCAGTAGCTCACCGAGCGACATCGCCTTGAAGAGATAGCTGATCGTGACAATCCCGGAGAGCGTCGAGTCGCCCAACGCCGGTCGCAGGCTCGGGGCGTTCGCCAGGAGGTCGTTCGCGGTCTTGATCGTCTGGTAATGGGTTCGCCACGGGGTTTCGACCGCGTCGTACGTGTTCAGCAAGGTTCCTGCCTCGGCGTCCTTGTACGACTGCAGCGCTCCGGTCGTCGCGCCGAACTCATCCGTGATGAGGCCGCCCGGATAGACGAAGTCGTCCATGCCCGCGCCGTAGCGCGCTTGCAGTCCGACGGCAAGGCGGATGATCCCTTCCCGCGAGGTCAGAATGTCTCCTGCGGCAGGATCGTTGGGGTTGGCGAGATCGAGCTTGCACGCGATCAGGACCACCGTGGCGGCACGGAGCCAGCCGAAGCAACGGAGGGACATGGTGAGCTCGCCGTTAGAAGGTGACGCGCGCGCTGAAGGTCCAGGCGCGAGGAATCGGCACCGTCGCGAAGTCGTTACCGCGTTCCACGGTGCGCTGCCCGAACAGGTTCATTTCAGGGTCGTAGCCGCGGTAGTCCGTCCAGGTGTGCAGATTGCGGCCCGCGACTGTGAGATCTATGGCCTTGGCGCCGACCCTGCGGGCCAGCGGCTCCGCTAGGCGGTAGGTGAGCGATACTTCGCGGAGCTTCGTGAAGCTTCCGTTCTCGACGTATTCCTCGAAGATCGGGAGTCGAGCGGCAAGGTATCCCTTTGGGAGGATGCGGGCGGCCTCGAGCGCGGCGTCCGCTCCGGTGCCGAACACGTCCTGGATGCGGCGGGTCAGGTTGAGCACGTCGCCGCCGAAGCTGCCATCGATCAGGACGCGGAATGTGAGGTGCCGCCCCACGTCCACCTCGTTCAGGATCGACCCCAGCCAGTCCGGGTTCGGGTCGCCGATGACGGCACTGGTCCGGCTGCGGATGGGACGCCCGAGCGAGTCGTAGGCGATCGCCCCCGTGGTGTCTCGCCGATAGGTCTCGCCGAAGAACACGCCGACCGGCTGCCCCTCCTGGACGCGGTTGATGTACCCGAACGTGAAGGGGGCGACGCTGAGCGTCGCGATCCGGTTGCGGTTCCTCGAATAGGTGACGGACGTCCGCCAGCGGATCCGCTCGCCGTCGAGGTTGATGGATCGGATGGCAAGCTCGAGTCCCTTGTTCGACATCGTTCCGATGTTTTCGAAGCGCTGCACGTAGCCGGTGCTCGTGGTGAGCGGCCGGAACAGCAGCAAGTCGGTCACGAGCTTGTTGTAGTAGGTGAACTCGACGGATGCGCGGTCGGCGCGAAATCCCATGTCCGCGCCGATCTCCCACTCGCGCTGCCGCTCGGGCTTGAGATCGGGGTTGCCCAGGGTCGTGCTGTTGACGACGCCGGTCCGGTCGCTGTTGACCGCCTTGACGTAATTGTCGAAGCGGGAATAGGCGTTCGCCGCGGAAGGCTGGTTGCCGGCGTATCCGAGCGCGGCCCGCAGTCGCAGCGAGCTGAGCACCCGCCCGGCGGGAGACCCGGCGAACCACGCCTCGTCGGAGACCACGTACGAGCCGGAGAGCTTGGGGTAGAGCTGCCACCGGCTGTCCGGTCCAAACGTGGAAGAGGCGTCCCAGCGCAGCGCTCCGGTCACGTACAGCCGGTCGCGCCAGGTGACGGCCTCCTGGGCATAGAAGCCGAGCGTGACGAACTCGACGAGCCTCTGGTCGGCGGCGGGGATGCCCCCGGCGCCGACGACCTCCACGCCGGGCAGGAGGTCCCGCGCCGAGGCCGTCACCGTCGACTGGCGCTGCCAGGTGTGGTTGAATCCGAGCGACGTCCTCAGGCCCACCCGGTCGCTTGCGCGCATGTCGAAGGTGGCCACGCCGTCATTGTTGATGATGCGCGAGTCGCGCACCACGTCGGTGGAGCGGCCGGTGAGCTCCGACACCAGGCTGTTGCGTGGAATAAACTGGCCGACTTCCAACTGGTAGCCGTCGTAGCCCACCGTGTACTCGAGCGCCAACCGGGAGGTCGGCGTGAACCGTGCGCGGGCGCTCCCGGTGAAACGATTCACGTCTTGGGGGGCGCGCCAGTTGGCGAGCACGTCGAGCGGGTTCGCGAAGGTGGCTCCCGCCGGCGATCGGGGATACACCCCGTTGACGGGGAAGTAGCTGTACGTCGTGGGCGTGAACAGGATCCCCGTGATCACGCCGGTGGTCTGCTCGCCGTTCGGCTCGAACTCGTTATGCGTGTTCACGAAGTTCGCGCCCAACGTCACCCGCAACGTCGGGTACAGCTGCTGCGAGAGGTTGAGTCGGGCCCCCTTCCGGCTCGAGCTGTTGCTGGGGAGGATGCTGGTCTCGTCGGACCAGGCGCCGCTGAGATAGTAGCCGGTGCGCTCGTCGCCGCCCTCGACGCTCAGGGTGTTGTCGACGAGGTGGCCCGGCTGGAAGATGTAGTCCTGGTAATCGTACCGCGTGACCGCAGTCCCCCCGAGCGTGTCGAAGGGATACAGGTTCATGCCGAGGTGGCGAGCGAGGTGCTCGGTGGAATATCGGGTCTGCCAGCTGAACCGGGGCGCGCCAGCGCGCCCGCGCTTCGTAAAGATCTGCACCACCCCGTTGTTGGCGCGGGAACCGTACAGGGCCGCCGCCGCGGCGCCGCGGATCACCTCGATCCGCTCGACGTCGTTCGGGTTGAGATCGGCGAGGCGGTTCTGGACGTTGCTCCGGGCGCCCAGGTCCACGAGCTGGTCCGAGTTGTTGTCCACGATGACGCCGTCCACGATGTAGAGCGGCTCGGAGCCGGATATCAGAGAACTGGTGCCGCGGAGCCGCACGGACACTCCACCGCCGCCAGCGTTGCCCGAGTTCTGGATGATCTGCGCCCCGGCGAGCTTGCCTTGGAGCGCCGCGTCCACCGTCACCGCCTGGGACTGCGTCACGGTGGCGCCGTCCACGGTCGCGATGCTGTTGCCCAGGACGCGCGTCTCCGTAGGTGCCGCCGCCCCGGTCACCACCACGACATCGAGCGCGACGGCGGCTGCGCGAAGCGCCAGGTCGAGCGTGGCGGTGTCACCGGCGGCGACCTCCACCTCCTGGCGCGCCATCGCGTACCCGACCCGCCGGGCCGTGACCGCGTGGTGGCCGGCCGGTACCGCCGGGAAGAGGTACTCGCCGTTGGCCCTGGTGGTCGTGGCAACGGAGCTCCCTTCGACGGCGACGCGCGCATCGGCCACCGGCTCGCGGGTCGCGGCGTCCGTGACGCGACCGCGCAGGGTGCCCGTGTCCTGAGCGTAGAGCGTGGTGCCGGCGAGGAACGGGAGCAGCACGCGGAGCGTGCGGACGGATGATCGCATGGCGTTTTCCCTCGGGCTTGGAGCACACAACGCGACGGCGCCGTTCAGCAGGGGCTATGCTGAACGGCGCCTCGGGACATGTCAAGACGCTCAGAACCGCACGGCAGGGAACATGACGGTGACCGTCGCGTCCTCTTCGGTGAGCAGCGTCGCCGCGATCACCACGACGTCGTACCAGAAGTGGTGGAACACCGATTCGCGGACGCTCCACCCGTTGCGGCGCGTCAGCCAGCCCTCATAGAACGCCCAGCCCGCGATGTCCACCGCGAAGGCCTTCGCTTGCGGGATGTGGAGCCCCCCGAAGACCGTGGCCTGGAGTCCGTTCGCCAACCAGGCGCGGCGGCCCAGGTTCTGGTACAGCACGGGATACAACCACCCCCGGAACAACGCCTCCTCGCCCACGCCGGCGCCGTAGGAGAGTGTCGCGGTCATGGCCCCGTCCCGCGTCCGGAATGGCACGTACTGCTTGCCCGGCTCGGTTTCGGTGAGCACGAGGATCGCGGTCACGACGCCCGTGTGCGCGAGGTCGATCCACGTCGTCCAGCGCCGGAGCATGTGCGGGTCGAACGGTGCGAGCAGCACGCGGCCCGGGGAATCGTGCGCCGTGACGAAGTCGTATCGGCCGGCCCGCTGCAGGCTCGCGAGCGAGCGGTGGAACGCGTCGTACGCGCTCAGCATCCCCGACGCCGTCGCGATCTCCGCGCCGATGATCGCCTGTTGCCCGCTGGGATGGCGGGGCAGGTCGGCGACCGACGCGGCCGTCCGGTCGCCCGTGGCGTACAGCGCGTAGCCCACACCCGCGGCGCCGGTGAAGGCGGCGCCGGTCACGGGCGACCCCTGCAGGTACTGGCCGATGCCGGGGATCACGAAGCTCGCGAGGGGGATTCTGAGCTCCGCGCCGCGGCGGGGTGGCGGAGACGCGATCTTGAGTGTGTCCTGCGCGAGGAGCAAGGCGAGGAGCAGCCTCATGTGCGTTCTCCTCGGGCGAGGACCACACAACGCAACGGCGCGGCTCAGCAGAGGCTATGCTGAACCGCGCCGTTGCGGGTGTCAAGGGAAGGGGTTACTGCACCGTCACCGACCCGTCCATGTTGCCGTGGAGGGTGCACGTGTAATTGAACGTTCCGGCGGCCGAGAACGTCTTGGTGCACGTCCCGGTATTCGCCGTGCCGCAGCTGGCCGGCGCGCCAGGCGTCGTGAAGGTCACGTTGTGGCTGACCCCCGCGCTGTTCCAGGTCCACGTCACCTGGCCTCCCACGGCGATCGTGACGCTCGGCGGACTGAAGAAGTTGTTGCCGATCGACACGTCCGCGGTGGTCGCCGCCGCGGTCGCGGTGACCGTGAACACCACCAGCGAGTCGTGCAGCCCGCTGGCATGGGCCGTGTCGCTGTAGATCCCGGGTGTCGGCCCCAACGTGCGGGTCGTCAGCGCGACGCCGTCCGCGCCGGTCGTGTCCCGGGTCGGATTGACCGAGCCAGTGCCCGTCTGCACCGCCCAGCTCACCGGCACACCGGATCTGGGATTCCCGTACTTGTCCCGCGCGATCACGCCCAAAAGGAACGTCGAATTGATGACGTGGGAGCCGCTCCCGGCGTTGGCCGCGATCTGGAACGCGTCGCCGGCGGTCGCCATCGCCGTAAAGACCACCGGCGACCCGATGAGGCCCCTGACCGACGCCGTCGCCGTCTGGCTGCCGGCCGTGCTCCCCAGCGTGCGACTGGCGGCGGCGATCCCGCTCGGGTCGCTGGTGCTCGTCGCCGGAGACACCGAGCCCTGCCCGCCCGGCACCGACCACACGACGTCGACTCCCGCGACCGGGGCGTCGGCCTCGTCCCGCAGAATCACGCTGTAGGGGTTGGCGAGCGCGCTGAGTACGGTGTCGGTCTGGCCGTTGCCCGAGGTCGCGGGAGCGAGCGCGATCTGGGTGGCGCCCTGGATTCGCCCCGTCGCGTTGAACGTCAGCGGCGATCCCGTCAGCGTCGCGTTCGCCGCGGTGACCCGCTGCACGACGGAGGCGGGGCCGGCGGTCAGGACCGTGCTCGCAATGCCGTCCGAGCCCGTCGCGCTCGTT
>WNGF01006005.1_pt1 | contig 17934 bp, 15 predicted proteins | sample 5400641 | NCBI WGS metagenome assembly WNGF01 (sample SAMN13153371, study PRJNA577476) | soil metagenome | isolation source: 80 cm soil or saprolite under grassland replicate 2 | place: USA:California | collected 2016-06-15
ATCTTCTATTGGCCGTCGTGGCTCGACGTGGCAGGCTTCGAGGCGGCCTCCGTCAGGATCGACAGCGTTCTTGACGCCCTCTCCGCGTCGGGCTTAGAGGCGAAGATTGTCTCTGGAGGTTCGACGCCAAGTGCCGCGAAAACGCCGCTGATTCCGCGGACAACCGAGATCCGACCTGGCACCTACGTCTTCTATGACGCGAGCAGCCTCCAGGCGAAGTGCTGCGTCGAGGCGGACTGCGCGCTCCGCGTGCTCACCACGGTCGTCAGCACCGCGGTGCCAGGCCAGTGCGTGATCGACGCCGGGTCAAAAACGCTCTCGAGCGATCGGACGGTCGGTTCCGGAACGTTCGGCCACTTCGTCGGGCGGGGGCGCCCATGGACCATGCGCAAACTGAATGAGGAACACGGCTACGTGGAGATCGATGGGCCGGGGGGGGCCCGCGTCGGAGAGAAAGTCTGGGTGGTGCCGAGCCATGTTTGCGCGACGGTCAACCTGCACGACGAAATCTGGTACGGGCGCCGCGGCCGAGTGGAAGGAAGCTGGAAGGTCGCGGCGCGTGGGAAAGTACGCTAGAACCGATTCAGCCCGGGACCTTCCGCCGGTAGCCAGCGGACCGCACTATTACTGCGCCCCGGTCGCTCGAGTGACCTTCGATGTGTTTGCGGAAACCCTTTCGGTTCTGCGCTCTGGTGATAATCGCGTGTGCCACGTCACCGGCCGCTGCGCAGGCTCCGGCGCAGACGCCACCGCGCCCGAGCCCAGCAACCCAGGGTGAACGCGGCGGCCGTGCTCCAGACTACCCGGAGCGTCCCGCCGCCCCGCCCGAGCAAGTTGCCCACGGCCAGCAGATCTTCAGGAGCAATTGCAGCTTCTGTCACGGCTCGGATGCCAGGGGGGGAGAAAAAGGGCCGAACCTGGTCCGTGACCAGGTGGTGCTCCGCGATCAGAACGGCGAGCTGATTACGCCGATCGTCCAGAATGGCATCCCCGACCAGGGCATGCCGAAGTTCGCGCTCTCCGCGGCGGACATCACCGACATCGCCGCCTGGCTCCACAGCCAGCCGCTGTCCGATCGTGGCGCGCCAACCACGCTCGACATCCTGGTCGGCAACGCCAGGAACGGAGCGGCCTACTTCAACGGAGCCGGACACTGCACGCAGTGCCACTCGACGACCGGAGATCTCGCCGGAATCGGCACCAGGTATGAACCTAAGACGATTCAAAACCTGATCGTGTCCGGCGGAAGCGGCAGGAGCTTTGGTCGCCGGTCGGCCGGCTCTGCATCGCCGAACGTGCCGCCTAGGACGGTAACGGTCACGCCACTCTCGGGGCAGACCATTTCGGGAGCTCTTGACCACATCTCCGCCTTCGTCGTTGCGCTCAGAGAGCCAGACGGTACGTACCGCAGCTTCGCCAGACACGATTCGATCCCGAAGGTCGTCGTCACCAACCCGTTGCAATGGGGCGGCTTGCTGTTCGCCAACGACGGGTCCGGGAATTTGGTTGCGTTTGGCCTGCGGGGGACGCAGCCCCCGGTGCCTCTCTGGCACGCCCATATCGGCTCGATCGAGAACGCCGCGGAGACCTACACCGTGGGCGGCCGCCAATATGTGCTCGTGACCGCTGAGGGGGCGCTGTACGCTTTTTACCTGCAATAGTCAGGCAGTATTCAACCCGGTTTCACGCCGGGCCCGGTCCCATCTTTTTCAGAAGGGCGTCCACCGTCTTGCGTAGCCGAGGCAAGTCCGCGTGGATGTCGCGCCAGATCCAGTCGCGGCGGACTTTGATATAGGCGTGGATAATGACGTTGCGCACGCCGACGATCTTGGGGAGATCGTCGATCTGCTTTGCGACATCGGGGGCGACCGTGCTCAGCTGGCTGAGGGCCTCACCGATGATCTCGAGCTGCCGTTCCACGGCCGACGCCAAGAGATCATCGGCGACGAATGCGTCGATGTCCTTATCGCGCACAAAGCTCGCGATTCTGTCGGCGGCTTCGCGCACGTCCCACAGGTAGGCGCGCGGATCACGCGGCATACACGGTGAGGCGATCGCGGGCGATGTCGGCCTTGACGTAAGGGTTGGTGATGGTCTCGGGCATGAGGAGGTCCACGGGGCGGCCGAGCAGTTTCTCAAGGTCACCCTTGAGTCCGAGGTACGCGTCGAGTCCCGGGGTGGCGTGGGACTCGTCGAACTCGACGAGGAAGTCCAAGTCGCTCCGGGCGGCGTCGAAGTCGTCGCGAGCGGCCGAGCCGAAGAGGTCGAGGCGGCGGACGTGATAGCGCCGACAGAGCTTGGCGATTCGCGCGCGCTGCCCGGCGAGTCTCCCTTCAGCTCCCACGGTCTTGACCACCAGGTTGTGTAAGTCGGTGAAGATCGGGCTTTGCCGATTCGCCTGATAGTGCTTCTGGTTCCCGGAACGCGTGACCGTGACGAGCCCGGCATCCGCCAGCCTGGTCAGCATGCGGTGCGCGGCGCCGGTTCCACTCCCCGCGAGGCGAATCAGCTCAGCGCTCTGGAAGCGGCGCTGCGGTTGCCCGTACACCAGCCCCAGCAACCGCTGCTGCACTGGTGAAAACAGCGCATCGGCCAGGCCACGCGAGCGTTCCGATATCATTCCCATATAGGGTATGATCATACTCACTTTGGGAATGATCGCAAGCCCCACCGCCTACCGGCGGCTCCGTGGCAAAGACGGGCGGCGCCGTTCTTCCTGTCGTTGAGGTACGCGTTGTACAGCTCCACCGTCGGTCCCCAGCCCATTCCCGAGCCGATCAGCGTCGTGGACAGCACCTCACCGACGTACCCTTGCCGGACCAGGTCGCGCACGTAGGTGATCCCAATGACGGCCGCGGCAGTGCTCGACACGGCTGATGTGGTGATTCGCGGACGCCGCATCACCCACCTGCACGCTCGAACTGAGATTGAAGGTCGCCACCGACTCCTCCAGGCGTCGGTGCCGGCAGGAGCAGCTTTGCCCTCGCGCGGGAGGCCCCTGATCACCACCGCCGCCGCACCGTGAACTCGACCCGATGCGCCTGGTAGACCGCGTAGGCGTTGTTGGACACGTTATCTTCGAACTCGTACTCCAGACCCAACTGCCACGCCTCCCTCGCGAACTCGCTGGTGAGGGACGCCGACGCGGTCCACCGCCGGTCCCCGCGCGCCACTGTCCCGGCCTGGTCCACGAAAGCGTGCGCATACCGCCGCCGGTTATACGCCGCTTGGAGCGTGAGACGGTGCGAGGCGACGAGCGGGATGCGCATCCAGCTGTAGCCCGTCCAGCCTACAAAGCGACTCGGGTCGAATTCCGATGCGTTGACCTCGTAGCGCCCGTCGACGCGCAGGCCCCCGCCGTGCCACCAGAGGAAGTATCCCATCCCGGCCAGACGGAACGTGTCGGTGCGGGTCGTCACCCCGAGGTCGATGCGCCGCGCGCTTTGCACGACGTACACGTCGAGCAGGTGAACGGGCGACGGGCGGATCTCGATGTGGGGTCCGAGGAGGATCTGATTCGCCGGTTGGCGGTCCTCCGTCCACGAGCCGATGCGCACCGCCGCGGCGAGGCGCAGCCGGATCGGAGGCAGGGAGGGCGCGACCTCGATGCTGATGTCGTGCGTCGTGCGGTTCCACTTCTCCGCGTTAGCGAAGCGATTGAGCGCAAAGTCGTAGCGCGCCATCAAGAACGGGCGGGAGCGCGCGCTCTGGATACCGACGCCAAATCGGGCCACCGTCCCGTACGAGCGTCGGGGCACCGGGCCGTAATCGACGTTGCTGTCGAACACGCCGGACACCCGCGCGTCGATGAAGCCCAGCAGGCCCCCCCGGACCGGATCGTCCGGGTCTCGCCGGCGGGCGGAGCCCGGGGGCTCGGCGCGAACCGGCCGCGGGGCCGCCGCGGCTCGAGTCGTATCTCCGGCGGGGACCGGCCGCGCGGCCGCGAGCGGCTGCGGCGGCGCGGCGATCCACAGGGCACCATCCCGATAGGTGAGCCGCTCGGGGTAGCGGCGGGGCAGCCAGCTCGTGAAGAACCATTGTGCGACGAACAGCACCCCCTCCTCCTGATAGGTCCAGGAGTTCAGCGGTTCCAACCCCCCATTGACGTGGAACGCGGGACGGCCTGGGTAGAAAAGCAGCGTGTCGCCGAAAAGCCGCACGACCACGGCTCCGGGACCGGCGATGACCTCGGCCCCGAGCGCAGTGAGCAGGGTGAGGGGCAACGCCAGGTAACCTCGACTGTCGGACATCTCCCCGCGCGCGAGCTCGCGGTCGCCGGCGACCACGCGGAGGACCTGTGCCCGTGCCGGCACGCGCGGGACGGCGACCAGGCTCCCCAGACAGAGTGCGAAACGGAGCAGCGCGGCCGGGTGCGTCATCGGGCTCTCAACACGCCCGCCACCGCCGCCGCGCGCTCGGCGTCAACGGATGTGCGCTCTGGAAGAAAGAACAGATTCTGAGCGGCCTGGTTGCGGTAAGGCGAGAAGCCATCCACGCTCGCCGCATACACGAACGCGGCATACCCCAGTTCCGCCAACTGCCCGTGGACGGCGTCGTCGCACCCGGACCGCTCGACGAGGAGCACGGGCTCCGATTCCGCGATCGTCCTCCGCAAACCTGCCACGACCTTCGCTTCGAATCCCTGCACGTCGATCTTGATGAAGTCTGGTCTCAGCGCGAGATCATCCAGGCGCTTCACCTCGACCGGCACTTCCACCAGGCGCACGGCGCTCGCCCCGTCCCCGCCGACCTGCTCGCGCATCCAATAGCTGTCGAGGGCTTGCTCCCGATAAAAGGACGCTTCACCGCTCAGGGGCAGATCGCGGTAGACCGGGACGTACAGCGTCGCCGAGCCACTGCGATCGCCCGCAGCGCAGAGGAGGTAGTCGAAGTTGCGGAGCCAGTGCTTGAGGAACTTGAGATCGGGCTCGTGATAGCGATTGGGCTCGATCGAAAGGATGGCGGACGTCCGGTTGAATAACCGGAAGGAGAGCACCGATTCGCCGGAGTTCGCGCCAATGTCCAGGAAGAGGCCCGTCCGGTGAGGGAAGCGGCGGAAGGCCGCGAAGTCGGGCTCGTGCGGCCGCCCGCACAGGTACCTCCCGAGCATGCGCCCGCGACGCGTCCAGCGGTACGCCGCATGGTTGCGCGCGAGCAGTCGCTTGAGCGCCCGGCGCGCTCGAGCACCGCGCCGCAAGGCGCTGCTCCCGTTGCCCATTAGAGGCGGGGCACCACGAGACTTCGTCGCACCCGCTCCCACGTGGCGGGCTGCCGCCCGGCCAGGAAGCGTCCGAACCCCCTCAATACCGCATAGTTCGTGACGACGAAGTAGTACGGAGCAGCGAGCGCCCTGACCCGATACCCCAAGCGGTCGCACAGATAACCGGCCAACGCGAGGCCGTAGAACGCCACCTGGGCCCAAAGCAACGCGCGGTACACGGCGCCGGCCGCGAGCATTGCATTGGCGGGCACGAGCAGGACGAGGAGGAGCGGCACGACGCTCCAGCGCAGCACGCGGTGCGATACGTACTGAAACGTCAGCGTGGGGTGCCGTAGCGGGTTCAGCAGCGAGGGCAAGCGCAGCATCGACTGCCATCCGCCGGCCGCGATGCGGATCCTGCGCTTCAGCTCTTCGCCGATCGAGGCGGAGGACTCTTCGGTGGCGTACGCTCGGGGCTCGTAGACGACCCGGTACCCCCGGGCGGCGACTCTGAGCGAGAGGAGGAAATCGTCCACGATCACATCCTCCTCGAGCGCCTCGAACAGGTCCCGGCGGTACGAGAACAGCTCCCCGGCCGCCCCCACCACCGTCCCGACTTCCGAGTCGAGACGCTTGAGCCACGACTCGTAACGCCAGTACAGCCCCTCCCCCGTGGCCGCGGCGCTCTGCCGACGCCGAATCCGTTTCTCCCCGGCCACCGCGCCGACGCTCGGATCGGCATAGTGCCGGACCATCTCGCGTACGGCTTCGCGGTTCAGCAGCGCGTTCGCATCCGAGAGGATGACGATCGGGCTCCTGACCTGCGCCATGGCGCGGTTGATCGCCGCCGCCTTGCCCAACCGCTCCGGCTGGTGCAAGACCTCGACTCGGTCGCAGCGCCGCGCGATCTCCGGCGTTCCATCGGTGGACCCATCGGTCAGGATCAGGATTGTCAGCTTGTGCGCGGGGTAATCGAGCCCCTGGCAATTGGCGATCTTGGCGCTGATGTACTCGGCCTCGTTGAAGGCAGGGACGATGAGCGTCACGTCCGGGACGAAGCCGGAACGGGCGGGCTGCGGCGTCGCCCGGCGGAGGGCCCGCCTGAGGTGCACGAGACCGTAGAGGATGACTCCATAGCCGGCGTACGCGTAGACCACGACGAGGAGCGCGGCCCAGAAGGCGATCTCGAGCGCTGGCATACCGGGATTCACCGCGGCGCGCGGCCGAGCGCCGCGCCGCGCAGCAGGTGCACGTGGGGCCAGCGGCGCCAGGAGGGCGCGGGTAGCCCGGCCAGCGCCTTCAAGGCCGCGACGGTTCGACAGAGCTCGAGCGCCACGGGATCGGGCGCAACCCCCGAGGCTCGGAGAAACGCCTCCGATAAGCGCGCCAGGCCGGCGCGCCGCCGATAGGCGAAGTACAGTTCCAGGTGCACCAGGAAGTATCCGACGTCCTCCCACGGCAGGCCCTCGTGAAAGCCCTCGAAGTCGATGACGGCCAGCGACGCGGGCGCCGCGAAGACGTTGCCGGGCGACAAATCGCCGTGACAGCCCACCAGGCAAGCTCCGGGCGGAAGGCGCCGGCGGGCCCCCTCGAGGCGCCGTCGGATCGGGCCCCGCCACGCGGCCGGATCGCGCTCTGCGCCGTCGATCAAGGCATCCCACGCCCGTTGCGCCGCCTGTGGGTCCGTGCGCCGCGTGACCTCCTGGAGCCGCCGGACCCAGAGCCCGGCCCCCTCGACCGCGCGCTCGAGCGCCGTCCAGGCCGCTCCGTCCGGGTCCCGGCGGCCACGACGGACCAGGTCGTCCAGCCGGTCCCCTGTGCAGCGCTCCATCATGATGCACGCGTCCGACGTCGGGACGGTGAGCGGGCCGGGTATGAGGAGCGAGATTCCGGTCTCACCGGCGTCACCCCCCGAGAACCGGCGTCGCAGCCGCGTCAACACCCTGTACTCGTGCTGCGCGCGTTCGGCGGCGGGTCGCGAGTCACCCGGTCGAGGGCGCTGCGTCTTGAGAATCAGCTCGTGTATCCGCTGCCCGTCGGCGGCGAGGAGCTCGATCACCGTCGAGTCACGCCCTCCGTGCACGTGGCGGACCCCGAGGTGGTGGTGGGCGAAGCCCGCCCCCCCGGCGCGCGCGCGGACTGCCTCGGCATCCGCCGGCGGCGGGTTCCATGCGTCGAGTTCCCGGAGGAGGGCCGCCGTGCAGGCATCGAGGCGAAACGCGCGCAGGACCGTTTCGCGGCCGCGCCGGCCGAGCTCGCGCCCGCGCTCCGGATCAGCCAGCAGCGCGCCGACCGCCTCGGCGAGCGCGTAGGGGTTGCCGGCCTCCACCAGCAAGCCATTGACGCCATGCTCGACCAGCTCCGGGATCCCGGAGATCGCCGGGGCGATCACCGGCCGTTCCGCAGCCATGGCCTCCATCAGGGCCACCGGGATGCCCTCCATCTGGCCATCGCCCGCGACGACGCTGGGGAGCACGACGATCGAGGCCTGCTGGAGAAGCGCGCCGACCTCGTCCTGCCGCAGGGCCCCGCGCAGACGCACGCAGTCGCCGAGCTGGTCGCGCGCGAGGCGGTCTGCGAGCGCCTCGCGCAACCGCCCGTCGCCCACGACGTCACAGTGAAACCGGGCACCCGCCGCCTTCAGCCGGCCACACGCCTCCAGCAGAACCGGGATTCCCTTGTATGGCTCGAGCGCCGCCACGCACAGGAGCCGCGGTCCGGCATCCTCACTCCGCTCCTCCCTCGGGGCCGTCCCCGGCCAGGACGACGACCGCCCCGGCCGGTAGCGCTCGGGGTCGATCCCCACGTGGATCACGCGGAGCTTGCTCGCGCTCTCCGGATAGAGCGCCCGCAGGAAGGTCCCGTTGAACGCCGAGATCACCCGGATGAAGCAGGCACGCCGGACCTTCGGGCGGAGCAGCGGGCGCCGCCAGGCGACGAAGACGTCGTGCGCGTGCACCGTGAAGCTGAAGGTGATCGGGGCCAGCGAGGCAATGACGAGCGCCGCCGTGGTCGGATGCGTGGCGTAGTGCGCGTGGACGTGCCGTATGCCCTCGCGCTCCAGGCGCTCGGCGAGGTAAACGCACTTTGGAAACAGCGCCAGGGTGCGGACGAGCACGTTGACGCTGCGGAGACCGACCAGCAGGAGGTGGCCGAACAGCCGGACGTACGTGTACGGCTGCCGGGCGAACGCGCGCGCGTTGGCGGCCAGGATGGCAGGCGAGACGTACGGCGTGAACAGCGCGCGCTGCAACCAGGTTCGCGCCTCGCGATGCACGACCGCGGGGTGTTCGCGCAGCAGCGGCACGAGCCGCACCGGTTGTCCCTGACGTTCCAGCTCGTCGATCTCACGAAGGATGAACGTCTCGGTCACGAGCGGAAACCGCGACAGGACCACCGCGATCGCGCGCCGCGCCCCCCTGGCCGGTCCCCCCGGCGACGCCTGGCGCTCCGCTTCGACCCCGCACGACACATCCACGTCGGACGACCTCCGTTCGGACATCAGCAGGCTCCCCACCCGGTCAGCACGACCGGGACCGTGCGGGCCAGGATCACGAAGTCGAGCCACAACGACCAGCAATCGACGTAGACGAGATCGAGTTCGATCCGCTCCTCGTCCGTGCAGAGGCTGCGGCCGCTGACCTGCCACAGCCCGGTGATTCCCGGCTTCGCCGCGAAGCGGCGCATCTGGTGACCACGCGGGAACTTCGCGAGGTCGCACGGCAGGATGGGGCGCGGTCCGACGATGCTCATGTCGCCGCGCAGGACGTTGTAGAGCTGTGGGAGCTCGTCCAGGCTCGAGAGCCGCAACCAGCGCCCCAGCGGAGTCGTGCGGGAATCGTCCTCGAGCTTGAGGAACGTGCGACCGCGACACCGCGCGGCCAGCTGCGCCTCGACCCGATCGGCGCCATCGTACATCGTGCGGAACTTCAGCATCGGGAAGACGGTCCCGTGGTAGCCGATCCGCCGCTGCACGAACAACACCGGGCCCGGGCTCGTCAGCTTGATGGCGAGCGCGATCAGCCCGAGCAACGGCGCCAGCGGCAGCAGCAGGGCGGCCGCCAGCACCGCGTCCAGGACGAGCTTCGCGCGCGACCGGGCGGCGGGCGCAGCCCGCTCGAACGTCGGCAGCGTCCATTCCAGGCGGGCCGGGCCGAAGGGCAGCGAATTGAGCATCGTTGACGTCGGGTACACAGGTCCCATCCCTTCCTTAGTTCTGCAGTCCCGAGTTCTGCAGTCCCGCGCCGATCCACGTCACGCCGCGGGCGGTCCCGCCATGGCTCGGGCGGGGTTGAGTCACCAGCGCGACGAGCTGCTGCGCGCGCGCCCGCCAACTTCCACCCTCGGCGACCCGGCGTGCCCGAGCGCCCATGGCGCGCCGCAGGGCGGCGTCCCGGATCAAGCGCGCGAGGGCGCGGGAGAGCGCCGGCCCGTGGCCGGGCGCGAAGAGGAGGCCGGTCACCCCGTCCTCCACGACTTCCCGGACCGGGGCGAGATCGGGCGCGACGGCGGGGAGGCCGGCGGCAGCGTAGTCCATGAGCTTCATCGGCTGGCCGTAGTCGTTGCTCCCCGGCAAGGCGCCGATGTCGCAGGCCGCGATCCATTCGGGAAGCTCCTCCGGCGGCACCGCCCCGGGCGCGATGACCCGGCGGTCCAGGCCAAAGCTGCGCGCAGCGGCCAGTGCGCGGGGGCGTTCCGGACCGTCCCCGAGGAGAAGGACATGCACCGCAGGCTCGTCGCCGAGCAGGGCCAGCGCCTCGACCAGGAGGTCGACCCGGTGCCACGGCTGAAACGACCCGGCGAATCCGATCACGCACGCCGCTTCCAGGCCGAGCCGCCGACGGGCGGCGTCGCGGTCCGCGCGCAGGTAAGCGGTCAGGTCGACGCCGTTCGGAACGACATGGAGCTTCTCTGCGGGCACGCCCTCGCGGGTCAGGCACCGGCGGAGCGCGCGTGAGGATACGACGACGTGCCGTGCGGCCCTGACCTGAGTCCGAAACACTCGGCGGGCGAGCCCCGGGAGGCCCGCCCCAAGCGCCCGCTCTTCCGAACTCGGCGAGCAGTCGTCGAGCAGGAGCGGTAGACCCGTGGTCCTCGCCGCCAGCGCACCCGAGCCCGCGAAATGGACCTGCGTCTCAACGATGAGGTCTGCCCCTTGTGCCAGCGCCGCGGCGGCGACGCGCCGGCCGTGGACCCATGCCTCGGCCCACCGCCCGGCGTCGCGCAACACGAGTGCGGGGCCCCGGGGCACGAGACCCCGGACGACCCGGCGATACGTCGCGACGGTCGCCGCCGTCGCGGGGGCCGCCGCCCGCTCCACGACACAGAGCTCGTGGCCCTCAGCGCGGAGCGCCTCGATGAGATGGCGTGCGCGCACCACGTCTCCCCGGCTGCCGCGAAGCGGCTCGCCCGGCACCGGGACGCTCCAGGTGATTCTCATCCGCGCCCTCGAGCCGCGTTCCACCGCAGCAGGCGGTCTTCGTCCTCGTTGAAAGCCACGCGAACGACGGTCATGCGACCGACCTGGCCCGGCGCCGCCGGTCCACGAGCGCGCCCCACAGGTCCAGCGTCCGCGCAACCATGGTCGTGATGGAGAAGCGCTGGCGGGCGAGCCGGTAGGCGGCGGCGCCGTAGGCGCGGGCGCGGGCGCCATCGAGCAGCAGGGTCGCGATCGCGTCCGCCAGCGCCGCGTGGTCGCCGGGCGGCACGAGGAGACCCGTTTCCCCCTCGACGACGATCTCCGGGATGCCGCTCATCCGAGTGGCCACGACGGCGCGGCCGGCGGCCGCCGCCTCGAGGAGCACGGTGGGCAGCGCTTCCTCGACCGTACCGTCCGATCGCGTGGCCGACGGCAGCACGACCAGGTCGCAGGCGGTCAAGAGCTCCGGGATGTCGGTTCGCAGGCCGAGGAACTGCACGGCGTCGCCCACGGTGCGGGCTTCCCTGCGCAGCGCCGCCTCGCGCTCCCCTGCCCCGGCGAACAGGACCCGGACGGCGGGCACGCGGCTCCGCAGGGCAGGCAGCGCCCGCAGCAGCACCTCGTGACCCTTGCCCTCGCGCAGCGCCGCCGGCACCAACACGAGCGGCTCGTCCGGGCGGGCGCCGAGCGCTGCACGCGCCGTCGCCCGTGCCTCCGGCCCGCCGTCGACGAAGCGATCCAGCTCGATGCCATTCGCGATCACGTGAATCGCCTCGCGGGGTCGCCCGCTCAACTCGGCGAGCCGCTCCGCGATCGCACCGGACACGGCAATGACGGCGTCGGCGCGGCGCAGCGCGCCACAGGCGGCACGAGCGCGCAGGCGCTGGCGCCGGTCCCCCATCGGCTCCTCCATCACGTGGCGGGTGATCACGAGGGGAAAGGCACGGAGCCTCCGGACGGCGTCCGCGACGATCGAGGCGTCCTGACCGTGCGCGTGCACCACGTCCGGTCGCTCGCGCTTCAGCAGTTGGAGCAGGCGGATCACTGGCCACGGGTCGGCAAGCCGTCGTGCGGCGAGGTCGTGACGGGGCACGCCGGCCGCCGGGAGCTCGGCGGCGAGCGGGCCATCGTGCCGGGCCGTGACCGTGCACACCGCTGCGTCGATCCCCATCGCCCGCAGCCGGCGGACGAACGACACGGTCACCCGCTCGGCGCCGCCCGTGGCCAGGCCGCTGAGCAGGACGAGAGGGCGGAGGGGACGGGGACGGTCGTTCATGAGAGCACGGCGCCCGCCGCCGGGCGCGGCCAGAGGGTCGAGACGGCGTGGCGGTACGCCCCCGGGCTCAGCACGCGCACGGCGACCGCGTAGGCGCCAATCCCGAGGGCCACGCCGCCGCCGAGCACGAGCAGACTCCCCGCTCCGGCCGCCGCACGCGTCCACCCCGTGAGGACCAGGGCGAGAGCCGCGACCGGAGGCAGGCTCGTGGCGACAGCGCCCAGGATCGCGCGGACGGGGACGCCGCTGATGCGATGCACCAGCGCGAAGTCGAGCAGCAACGTCGCTCCGGCCACCGTCGCCGTCGCGGCGGCGACCGCTGTCGCGCCCCCCCCTCGCGCCGCCACGACCTGTGCCGGCACGAGCACGAGCGCCTTCAGGGCGGCGAGCGCGGCGAGCAGCTTCGGCCGGCCCTGCGCCTTGACGACGTCGCCCGCGTGCGTGCCCAGCGCGCGGAACCCCGTGTAGACCGCGACCGCCCGGAGAATCGGAATGGAGGGCCGCCAGCTCTCTCCAAACAGCCCCAGCACCAGGGGCTCGGCCAGGAAGACGAGGCCTACCGCTGCGGGGAGCGCCAGCAGCGCGAAGTAGCGCAGCGCCGTGACGTACGCGTCTCCCAGGCCGCGGCCCGACGCCCACACGCGGGAGAAGGCGGGAAACAGCACCATGCTCGCCTGCCAGACGAGCAGAATCACGACCGCCTCGGGCACCTTGTAGGCCATCTGATAGAACCCGAGCTCGGTCATCCCGAGCATCCGGCCGATAACGACGTAGTCCACGTGGTGGACCACGACGGCGATGACGTTCACCACCACGATCCAGCCGCCGTACCGGCGGACGGGTCGCAGCAGGTCCGAGGGCCAGCGCCACGCGGGTCGCCAGGAGACCACGCGCCAGAGCAGCGCCGCGCGCGCGCCCAGCGCGGCGAGATGACCCCACACCAGACTCCACACGCCCAGGCCGGCGAGCGCGAGCGCGATCGTGAGCGCCGCTTTGACCGCCGCCAAGCCGATCTCGGGAATCAACCTCGCCTTGAACCGGAGATCCTTCTTGCAGAGCGCGTCGTGCGTGTTCCCGAGCGCCCGCACGATGAACGTGGCCCCCAGCGCGCGCAGGATCGGCGTGCCGCCGGGGCTGTGGAAGAAGGCGCCGACGGCGGGGGCGAGGACCCAGGTGAGGAGGAACAAGGCGACGCCTGTCACCAGGTTGAGCACGAAGGTGATCTGGGCGACGTCGCGCGTGCGATCCGGCCAGTAGATGAGCGCCGCCCCGGTCCCCAGGTCTGCGATGGTCTCCAGGTACGCGAGGTAGACCAGGGCGAACGCGAACAGCCCGAATTGCGCCGGCGCGAGCAGCCGCGCGAGCACTGCCATGCTCGTCAGCGCGAGGAGCTTGCCGGCTCCCGCGCCGAGCATCGACCAGCCGAGGCCCGCCGCCGTGCGGCGGCCGAGGCCGTTCACGACGCCTCCGCCGCACGCGCCGGCGCCAGGCGATAGAGCGCGCCGCAGAAGCCGAACAGCAGCCAGAGGTGGCGCGGGAAATGCCCGTGGAGGAACAAGCTGGAAACGAGGTAGCCGATCAGGGCAAGCTGAAAGGCGGTGGCCAGGGACGCCGACGATTTGTCCAATGCCCGGCGAAACCGGACCCGCGCGCGCCGGAGATACAGGAAGCAGGTCACCAGCGCGCCGGCGAAGGCGATGAGCCCGGGCAGACCGGTCTCCGCCGCCACCTCCAAATACAGGTTGTGCGGGTAATGGGGCGCATCGAATTCCTCGTGCTCCAGGACGACGGAGCCGGTCTCCTCGGTGTACGGGCGGTAGAGCAGCGTGTAATTCCCGGCGCCCACGCCGGTGAGCGGGTGGTCGAGGAACATGCGCCAGGCGGTGGTCGCCAAGATTCGGCGTTGCTCGAATGACGAGTCCAGCCGCAGGACGCCGCCGCTTCCCGGCGCGAACTGCCGGAACGTGGTGAGCCGGCGAGTGAAGTCCGACGGCAGCAGCAGGAGGAGCACGGCCAGTGCGGCGGCGCCCACGGCGAACCGGCGAGGCGACACGCCCTGGCCCAGGAGCCAGACGGCCAGCACGACGCCCAGCGCGAGCGCCCCGCCGCGGGAGTAGGTCATGACGACGGCGGCGGTCACGACGCCCGCGCTCCCCAAAGCGGCGACGCTCTCGCGGACGCTCGACGCGCTGCTTGCCAGGAGCAGGGCGAGCGGGACGGCCGGGATCAGGAGTTGGGCGAAGAAGTTGGGGTCCCCCACGGGACCGGCGATCCGCGGCTCGAAGACCTCCCCGTAGATGTGTGCGTGCTCGACTCTGGCCAGGCCACCGAACGTCTGGTCGTAAGTGCCGGCGAGCGCCTGGAAGAGCCCGAGCCCGCCGACGACCAGCGCAGCCAAGACAAGCGTCCAGGCGCCCTGGCGCACGCGCTGCCGCGAGCTCGCCAGGAGCATCACGAGCGCATAGATCACGAACGCCTTCGCGATCGCCAGCACCCGCTCATCCCCCAGCGTGGTGTCGCGCGCCCAGGTCGTCGAAAGCCACAGGACGAGCCCATAGGCGGCGAGCCACAAGCTGAGCGCGGCCGGCGATCGTCCGGGGAGCACGCGCGCTCGCTGAACGTGCCAGGCCACCAGCATCAGCGGGACGGCCAGCGCCTGGAGCACCGACGGAGCGCCGTGCCAGCGGATGAGGATGTCGGACAGATTCAGGTAGACCACGACGATCAGCGCGGTCAGCGCGAGCCCGGGCCGCCAGAAGACGACGGCGCCGAAGGCGAGTGCGGCAACGAGCACGGCGACGTCCAGCACCGACGGCTCGAAGTGCAGGAGGTCCGGGGCGCTGGCAGCGAGATAGCCGACGCTCACCGCACCGACCGCCGCGCTCGCGATCAGGGCCGCGCGCCGGGCCGCGCCCGGTCCTGCGAGCGCCGCCACAGTGGTCCCGGGACCGGCCTGTGCCTCCGCCATGAACCCTGACCGCCGCCCTAGAGCGGAGGGCTCGGTGAGCTCTTCAGGCGCTGGAAGAGGTACGTTGCGACAATGCCGAGGAACGCGCCGAGAATGGCGGCGAGCGCGAGGGCGCGCCTCGGATTGGGCGCCACCGGGCTGGCGGGCTGGACCGCGCCGGCGAGCACGGTCATCTCGAAAACGCGATACAGCGCTCTCGCTTCCTTGGCGGTGGCGATCACCAGCGCGTTCACAAACGCCGTCGCCCGCGCCGGGTCGGGACCCTCCACCTCGATCCGGATGAGGTTCGTGCTGGGTATGACGAAGGCCTGCGTGCGGTAGTGGTCAAGGGAGTCGGGCACGAGCTTCAGGTCGCGGGCCGCGGCCTCGCGGATCGGCTCGGTCGCGGGGATCTGCGCGAAGGTGGCGATCACGGTACGGCGCTCGAGCGTCTCGAGACTGCGCAGCAGCTCGGCGCCATCCCGGATCGTCGCGTTCGGCACGACCGCCACAGTGGCGCTCGTGCGGTAGGTCGGAGCCTGTCGTGACGTTACGACGAAGGCCGTGCCGACCGAAAGGGCCAGCACGACAGGCACTATCCACAGCCCCGTGCTCAGCCAACCACGATAGGGCGGCAAGCCGGGTCCCGGACCGGGCGGGGGCGCAGGCCGCGCTCGAGGATGGTCGCGCAGCTCCGTCACTCCCATTATGTCCTCCCGCCGGCGAATGCCCTGACGAAAAAAAACGGGCCGCCAGCAGTTGCTCGCTGGCGGCCCGGCCGGCGTGGCGGCGTTTCAGCCGCTGTAGCCCCGCGACTCTGCGTCACCGCCTTTCGACGGCGTTGCTCTGGGCAGCGAATGCCTGGTTGTTAACCCCGCAGCGGAAGGGCGTGTGCTGGGGAGCTGGTGCAGCGCACCGCAGAGTGAAGATGCGCTCCCACACGCGACGGTAACGGTGATGGATCTCACACGTTGTCGGGCCCCAGTATTCGCGGGCTCTACTTGCGCTTCAGCTTGTTCAAGAGCTCCTCGTTGCCCCGCGAGCGCGGCAGGTGGACGAAGCCGTCCTCTCCTCCCGCGCGCTGGCCCCACTCCAGGGCGGCAAAGAACGCGTGCAGGTCCTGCCAAGAAACGCGCGGCTCTTCGCCCTCCACCCAATCCCAGCCGGGTTGAGGGCGGGATGCCAGCACGCGCGTGGTCACCCATACCTCGCCGCCCTCGTCCCACACGGCGCGGGCGCGCGTCGCGAACAGGTTGCGCCACTGCGGGGCGAAGTAGTGGCCGATGTCGACGACGTACGCCAGGGCCAGCCCGCCATCGCGGTTAAGGGGGTGGAACGGGAAGTCCTGGCCGAAGAGGAACAGGTCGTCCCGCTGCGTGATGGTGAAAAGGCGGCTCCCCTCTTCCAGCAGCGGCAGCACCTGGCGTACCCTGGCCACGTCGTGCTCCTGCCGCTCGTGGAGCGACGGGAAGGCCATCACGTTCACGTTCGTCGCCGCCGCGACGACGAAGAAGGCGAGCGGCACCGCCACCACCCGCCATGGGAAGGGGGCACGCACGCCGATCGCCAGGCCGAGAAACAGCATCGGGTACAGCGGCAGGTAGCGCTCGATGGCTCCCCCCTGCCAGAACACGGCGAAGCCGATCACCGGCGCGCCCCACACCGCCAGCAACGCCAGAGCCCGCCGTCCCAGTGGGGAGCGCGCCAGCAGCACGACCAGGGCGGCCATCGCCGCGTAAAACAGCGCCAGCTTCCACAGGCTGAATCGCAGGAGGTCGCCCAGTGGCACGGAGTTGTAGGGGTCGTGCACCAGGAAGCGCTTGAACAGCACCCCATCCCGACCCATGTCGGCGAACGATCGGGCGAAGCCGAAGACGCTGCGTGACAGCCCCCTGGCGGTGCCTATGCGCCTGTCCGCCCCCATCCAGTCGACGAACTCGGACAGGCTGGTGATACCTAGGGCCAGGGAGGCGGCTGAAGCGTACAGCAGCGCGGTGCCCGCGGCAACGGTCAAGCCAGCGTAGCACACCGCCCTCCAGCTCGCTCGCGCCCTCCCCCAGAGGAAGAGCGGCGACGCCAGCGCTGCCGGCAGCGCGAACACGTACGGGAACCAGAGGCCCACTGCTCCGGCCAGACTCACGCCCGCCAGGATCGCGTCGCGGGTTGAGGGCGGCCGCTGCTGGCCGCCCCTGTTCAGCAGGTATACGCCCACCAGCAGCAGCGCCAGCCCCGGCACGTACGGCGCCCCGGTCTGGGCGTAGTTCAGGAAGCCGTTGGTGAAGATGAACGCCAGCACCACCAGGTTGACCACGAGCAGGTTGTCGCTCGCGCGGTGCAGCAGCCTGTGCAGTGCCACCACGCTGACCAACCCGGCGAGCAGGCTCACCCCAACGAGCGCCACGACAGCGTTCGCCTGGGGCGACGCCCCAACGAACATGGCGGTGAGCGGGCCGACGAGCTGCAGCAGTAGCCAGCCCAGCGGACGCCACAGCAGGTGGCCGAACTCCCAGATGCTCTCGGCCGAGCCGGACGTCAGCTGCTGGGCGTACCTGGTGGTATCACCCATGAAGTGCGGATCGGTGGCGAACACCGCCAGCACGTAGACGACGACGGCCGCGCCGGGCGTGGCAAGCCAGGGACGCCACCAGCTGGAAGAGGGTGGGGTTTCGGCCGTGGAGGGGCGAACGATGATGTTCATGCGCGCTGCTCGTCACCACTCAGCTGATTCTCTCGCACACCGCGCTGACCGGCGCACGCCCCTGATCTCCCTCCTCGTGCAAGCCGCCACCATGTGGCGCCTCGTCGCCGCGGTCGCCGTGGCCAGTCGCCGGCGGGTGTCGACGCAGGCGCTCCAGACCAACCTGGTTTAGCTCGGTGCGGAGAACGCGGTGAATCAGAAGGAGACGAAAAAGTCCCACAGTCGAAAGTACCTGTGAGGCGTGTTTCGTCAAACAATCGGGACGGCGGGATTTGAATTGAACGGCCCCCATGCGAGGCCGTTGCCTTATCGGTACTTACTTGCGCCGCTGGACCGCATTGTCATCCATCGGCAGCCATGGACCGGCAAACATTACGGCAGGCAATCCGGGCCA
>WNGF01004631.1_pt1 | contig 17930 bp, 20 predicted proteins | sample 5400641 | NCBI WGS metagenome assembly WNGF01 (sample SAMN13153371, study PRJNA577476) | soil metagenome | isolation source: 80 cm soil or saprolite under grassland replicate 2 | place: USA:California | collected 2016-06-15
CGTGCGCACGGTCGTGTCGTACTGCTCGTAGATCCAGTGCTTCGAGCAGAGATTCGGCGAGGCCAGCAGATGTAGCAGATCGTCCGTCAGGTCGGAATCGGGGACGGGCGGGCGGGAGAGCGGCGGTGGCAACGCGCGCGGCGAAAGAGGCCGCTGATATACCGGCGCCTCCGTCGAGATCGGCTCGACCGGGATCGACGCCGTCTCCTCGCTCCGCCAGAAGATCCGCACCCGCCTGTCGTCCGTCACCTCGCCGACGATCGCGGCGTTCAGGTCCCACTTCTCGAACACGCGCACGACCTCGTCCTCGCGGCCGCGCTTGGCCACGATCAGCATCCGCTCCTGCGACTCGCTGAGCATGATCTCGTACGGCGTCATGCCGCTCTCGCGCACCGGCACGCGGTCGAGGTCGAGGCGCACGCCGGTGCCGGCGCGTCCGGCCATCTCGAACGACGACGACGTCAGTCCCGCCGCTCCCATGTCCTGGATGCCGACGATCGCGTCCGTGGCCATGATCTCGAGGCAAGCCTCGAGCAGCAGCTTCTCCGTGAAGGGATCGCCGACCTGCACCGTCGGGCGCTTCTCCTCCGAGGTCTCGTCGAACTCGGCGGAGGCCATCGTCGCGCCGTGGATGCCGTCGCGGCCGGTCTTCGACCCGACGTAGATCACGGGGTTCCCCACGCCGGACGCCGTCCCTTTGAAAATGCCTTCGCGCTTCGCCACGCCGAGGGCGAAGACGTTCACGAGGATGTTCCCGTTGTAGCAGGCGTGGAACGACGTTTCCCCGCCGACGGTCGGGATACCGATGCAGTTGCCGTAGCCGGCGATGCCGCGCACGACGCCGTCGACAAGGTACTTCATGCGCGGCGCATCGAGCTCGCCGAAGCGAAGCGAGTCGAGGCACGCGATCGGCCGCGCTCCCATCGTGAAGATATCGCGCAGGATCCCGCCGACCCCGGTCGCCGCCCCCTGGTACGGCTCGATGTACGACGGATGGTTGTGCGACTCCATCTTGAACGCCGCCACCCAGCCGTCGCCGATGTCGATGACGCCGGCGTTCTCGCCCGGCCCCTGCACCACACGCGGGCCGCTGATCGGAAAGTTCCGCAGGTGCACGCGGCTCGACTTGTACGAGCAGTGCTCCGACCACATCACGGAGAAGATCCCGAGCTCGGTGTAATTCGGCGCGCGCCCGAGGATCTGTTCGATGCGCTGGTATTCGTCGGGGGTGAGGCCGTGCGAGGCGATGACCTCTGGTGTGATCTCCATGAAGTGCGATTGTAGAAGGTAAGGGCGGACTTGCAGCCCGCCAGAGAAGGACGGGCCACGCGCCCGCCGTCCAGTTTCTCCTCTGCCGGACTGTAAGCCCGCCCTCGGGGAGCGGGCAGCGGGCAGGAGGTAGCGGGCAGGGAGGGTGGACCTGCCCGCTGCTCGCTGCCCGCTACGACCTGTCCTTACCGCGGCGGGCGGCCTGGGCCGCCTTCGGGGCGTGGCCCGTGCGGCTGCAGGAATTCGCGCGCGGCCTTGAAGGCCTCGAACTTCGTCTTCTGCTCGGCCGTGAGCGTCGAGGCGAGCTTCGTCTCGAGCGCGTCGTGGGCGGCCTTCATCGCCGCTTCGAAGTCGGCATGCGCCGCCTGCCACGCGCTCTTCTGCGCGTCGGTGAGCTGCAGGTAGTCGGCGAGGACGTCACGGTGCGCCGGCGGAGGTCCGGGTTGTGCGGCGGCCGACACGGCCATCGCGGTCAAGAGGGTGATGAAGATGAGGGCTCGTTTCATGTCGTTGTCTCCTTGCCGCATCTGACGATCACGATAGACAAACGTTGAAGGCGTTTCATCAAGCCCAAGCAAGCGCTTTGTAAGGCGTGTAAAAAGCGGGCGAGGAGGAGGCCTTGGCCGCGCGCGGGCGTGTAGACTCGGCGCAAATGCAACGTCCGTGGCTGCTCCTGCTGGCGACGATCCTCGTCGTCGCGCTGGCGGTGCTGGCGACGCTGCAGGTCCGCTGGATCAACGACCTGAGCGCGGCGGACGAGGAGCGCCGCCGCGGCGCGCTCGACTTTGCGGCGCGGCGCCTTGCCGACGACGTCACGCGCGAGTGCATGCGCGTGCACGACGCGTTCGACCAGGCGCCGTCCGATCCCGAGCAGCTCGTGCACCGCTACGAACAATGGAGGGCCGAGGCGCGCGAGCCCGCGCTGATCGAGACCATCTATCAGGCGGAGAACGACGGCGGCGAGATCGTGCTGTCGCGGCTCGACACGCAGTCCGGCGCGCTCGTGCCGGTGCCGTGGAGCGAGACGCGCCTCGACGCGGCGCAGCCGATGCTGCGTCCCGGTCCCGAAGGGCCGCGGCGCACGCCGATCATCGCGGAGATCCCCGCCGTCGTCGTTCCGCTGCGCCCGGAGGGACGCCGTCCGCTGTTCGGAGGACCTGCTGACTTGTTCGGCGGCGGCCCGCCGCCGCAGCGCGAGATGCAGCTCCTTCGGCCGAAGCGTCTGATCGTCACGCTCGACCGCGCCGCGCTCGCGAATCTGATCCGCGACCTCGCCTCGCGCACGCTGCCGCCCAACGAATACGACGTCGCGGCCGTCGCCGGCGACGACGTCGTCGTCCGCGGCGGAGCGTGGCCCGCGGCCGCGCGCGATGCCGCCGCCGAGGCGGTCGCGCCGATGCTCGTGGGCGGGCCGATGCGCGACGCCCCCGACGCCCCGCCCGCGCACTGGCGCCTCCTCGTCCGCCGCCGCGGCGTTCCCCTCGGCGAGATCGTCGCCGCGGCGCGCCGCCGCAATTTCGCCATCAGCTTCGCCATCCTCGCCCTCCTCCTCGGCAGCTTCGTGCTGCTCGCGGTGCTGGCGCGGCGCGCGGAGCGGCTGCGCGTGCAGCAGCTCGAGTTCGTCGCCGGCATCACGCACGAGCTCAACACGCCGCTGGCCGCGCTCACCTCGGCCGGGCAGAACCTCGCCGACGGCATCGTCGCCGAGCGCGACCAGGTGGCGCGCTACGGCTCGATGATCGTGAAGGAGTCGCGCCGCCTCTCCGACACCGTCGCGCAGGTCCTCGACTTCGCCGGCATGCAGTCGCGCGGCGCCCCCGCCCGCGTGGCGCCGGTCGACGTGCGCGCCGTCGTGGAGGATGCGGTCGCGCAATGCGGCTGGCTGGCCGAGGAGGCCAAGGTGAAGGTCGAGACGCGCATCGCCGGCGAGCTGCCGGCCGTCGACGGCGACGCCGACGCGCTCACGCGCGCGGTGCAGAACCTCATCGCCAACGCCATCCGCCACGGCGGCGCGGGCGAGTGGGTGGGCGTGTGGGCGGAGGGGGAGGGCGGGAGCGTGGCCATCACCGTCGAGGACCGCGGCCCCGGCATCGCGGCGCGCGACGTCCGTCATCTCTTCGAGCCGTTCTTCCGCGGCCGCGGCGCGGAGCGGACGCGCGGTAGCGGGCTCGGACTGGCCATCGTGCAGCGCATCGCCGCGGCGCACGGCGGGACGATCGAGGTCGTGCGGCAGCATCAGCGCGGCGCGGCGTTCACGCTTCGGATCCCCGAGGTGCAGCATGCTTGAGCTGCGCCGGCGCATTCTCCTCGTCGAGGATGAGGAGAGCCTCGTGGTCACGCTGCGGGATCGTCTGCAAAGCGAAGGCTACGACGTCGACGTCGCCCTCGACGGCGACACGGCCGTGGAAATGGGCGCGCGGCCGCAGTTCGATCTGCTAATCCTCGACGTGGCATTGCCACGCAAGAACGGCTTCGACGTCTGCCGCGACCTCCGCGGGCGCGGCGTGCAGACGCCGGTGCTGATGCTGACCGCGCGCGGGCAGATCGTCGACCGCGTCGTCGGCCTCAAGCTCGGCGCCGACGACTACCTGACCAAGCCCTTCGACATGAGCGAGCTGCTGGCGCGCATCGAAGCCTTGCTCCGCCGCGCCCGCGCCGCCACGGCGAGCGCCGACGCCGTCGTCTTCGGCGCTGTGCACGCCGACTTCCGCGGCGCCGTGGTGCTGCGCGGCGGCGTCCCGGTCGAGCTCTCCGGCCTCGAGCTCAAGCTCCTCCGCTACTTCGTCGAGCACCGCGGCGCGCTGCTCACGCGCGACGAGCTGCTGGAGAAGGTGTGGGGCTACGAGGCCATGCCGGTCACGCGGACCGTCGACGTGCACGTGGCCTCGCTGCGCCAGAAGCTGGAAGCGAACCCGTCGCGGCCGGAGCACTTCGTGACGGTGCACGGGCTCGGATACAAGTTCATGGGGTAGGCCGATGTGGAGTGCGCCGGCCATGCCGGCGCTGTCAGAGCGGCGGCATGGCCGCCGCACTCCATACCGTGATCTCGCGCGCCCCGTCGTCGAGCACCGCGATGGCGATCTCCACGTGCCCGTCTTCGAACGCCGCGAACTCCTCCTTCGGCCACTCGATCAGCTTCACGCCGGGGCCGGCCAGGAGCTCGGGGATCCCGATCTCGAGCCACTCGCGGCGGTTGTCGCCGAGGCGGTAGCCGTCGATGTGGACGACCGGCGCGCCGTTCGCGATCGGGTACTCGTGCACGATCGCGAACGACGGCGAGCTGACCTCGCGCGGGTCGGCGCCGAGCTCCGTGGCGATGGCCCGCGCCAGGAACGTCTTGCCTGCGCCGAGGTCGCCAATCAGGTGCACGACCGCGTCGCGCGGCAGCGCCCGGGCGATCTCCCGGCCCGCCGCCTCGGTGTCCGCTTCACTGTTGCAGAGATACGTGTTCACCGCGGCGGCGGATCATAGCTCACTGCATTCGCAGCGGCGCCATGTCGGCGTACTCCGCCGCGGTCACCGTGACTACGATGTTTCGCGTCGCGTGCGGCGTCTGCACCGTGACTCGGTAATTGCCGGGGCGGACGCGATGAATGTAGAACCATCCTTCGCGATCCGTGTACGCCCGTCGTCTTGCGATTCGAGGCGTCGACTGCCACCGCCGTCGCCCCCGCGTAGGCGGCGCCGTTCGGGTAGATGATCCGGCCGCGGATCGTCTGCGCCTCGAGCACGGACGACACGAGGATCGCGAGGATCAAGAAAACAATCGTGCGCTTCATGACTAGCCTCCTTGAGGCGCTGCTGCCCCGCGCCCGCGCCGCCGCGGCGAGCGCCGACGCCGTCGTCTTCTGCGCCGTACGCCGACTTCCGCGGCGCCGTGGTGCTGCGCGGCGGCGCTCCGGTCGAGCTCTCCGGCCTCGAGCTCAAGCTGCTCCGTTACTTCGTCGAGCATCGCGGCGCGCTGCTCACGCGCGACGAGCTGCTGGAGAAACGTCGCTCCTCGGCCGCTGTGACGAATTTAGGATTCCATCAAATGGCCGACATTCTGCGCGCTATCACCGCAGAAAGGCCGACATGGTTTATCTCGCCTCCGTCGAGCCCAAACGCCCCGGAGTAATCGTTGTCACCTGCTGGGTCGTGTTGTTCGTGATTGCAACAAACGCCCACAGCGGCGGAGCCGGGGTGAGCGTTGATATAGCCTCGACGCGTACGCGCGGATGGGCCGCAGCGATTGGCGTCAGAACCGGATCGAGCGCAATCTGCGCGTATGCGGGCGCGTTTGGCGGTGTTCCTGGAACCGCCGGCGGCAGTCCCGATTGCAGCAGTGCCGAGACCGATCCGAGCAACTCGCCGGATGCGTCATCGCGGAGGTCCACGCGGACGGGCGTATCGTACCCGTTGTACGCGTACACTCGGAGGAGTGTCCGGTAGCGCGAATCGGCCGGGACGCCGATCAAGACGACCGATTCCCGGAACGCTGTTTCGGACACGATGGGAACGTCCGCTCCCCAGCTATCGGCGTCCCGCGTGGTGTCGTGGACACGCAGCGATGTGACGAACTTCGGAGCGAGCTCCCGGGGAACGTAGATAAACGCGCCGAAGTTGCCAGGCGGCGGGTAAAGAGCGATGCTCGTTGTCGTCGATGGCGCGATGACGGGAGCGGTGCCGCTCGGCGGTGTCGCCCCACCCGATACAGTCACGCTCGTCGCGTTGCCGTTGTGCACGACGAATTCGGTCCGCCAACTCGTGCCGAGCGCACCGTTCGCGCTGACCGCGATAGGCACCAAGAGCCGAACCAGGTCCGTCGGCTGCGCCTCCACATACCGGTACCCGCCAGGAACGGTAAACGATGGCGCCGGCGGAATGTTCACCTCGAGGTCAACGACGCCTGCCGCATGCGGTGGAGCGATGACGACGATTTCATTCGCCGTGTTATCCACCCACGTCCCGCCCGCGCCGCCGGACTTCACGTACGCGAAACAGTTCGCGAAACCGCACAGAACCGCTTCCGGGAACAAACTCTTCCCATGCACGTGCACGAAACCGCCGCCCGCGGTGGAACCGCTCGCGGGTGTGACCGTCGACACATTCGGCTGTGACCCCGCGAACGCCGGCCATAACAATAAGCACACCGCAAATACGTTTCTCATGCCTTATCTACGCTTCCTCTCGAAAAAGTGTCTATGTCGACCGTAGCGGGCGCGCCGCAAGCGAGCCCGCCACGGTCTCCCGGACACCTGGCTACTGGATCTGCGTGTACTCGATGTCCATATAGCCGCCGGAGAATCTGACGGTCGAGGCACTGTGCCAGGTGATCGGCGAGCCGGCGTCGCCCCACACCTGCATATAATCGCCTACATAGGTACATTGGTTGTCACACCACGGGACAGCCGTCGAGGGCGTACCGCCCTTGCGTCCGTCGGCGCCTGCAGCTGGCTGCCACTGGACGTGATCTTCGTGAAGTACAGCCGATATTCGCTATTGCTGCAATTATTCTGGCGATCGTAATATGTGACAAGCACGTCGCCGTTTGAGTCATGGTCGAGCGCCGGCATGAATTGATCGGTATGCGAAGAACCACAATTCGGACTCTCGTTTGAGATCTTCACCTTGCTTTGCCAGCCGCTGGTGGTATAAGCGGCGTAGTACACGTCCGCGAGATGCGACCCAGACGCTTCCTTTTCATGCCAGACCAGGCTGAGCTTCCCCGCCGGCCAGTTGTGGCGCATCATGGGCACGGTCATGCCCCGAAGGTTGCCGTTCATGTAGTCGCCAGTGTTCACGAAGAAATATCCCGTCGGCCCGCTGCTGTCCGGCGTCCACGTGCCGCTGAGACTCCCCGCATATTGCGAACGCGCCAGGTAAAGTTTCTGCGGATTGGCGGAAAAGTCCACCCAATTCACATAGACATAGCCGCTCGAGCTCGACACGACGACGTTCGCCACATTGAGCACGTTCGTCGACGAGGCGACCACGACATCTTGATCGAACGAGTTTCCGCCGTCCGTACTGCGCGCCACGTGGATCTCGTGCGTCGTGCCATAAAGGATCTTTCTATACGCGACGAACAGGTATCCTGCGCTGCCCGAATGATGCGAGACGTCGCAGGTCGGCTTATCCAAGTCGCTCGTGCCGGCCGCGAGCAAGTTTGTTCCGAGGGTCCAGCTCTGCCCGAGATTGTCCGAGTGCCATACCGCGACGGCCCATGTAAACGGGAAATTCGTGACGAGCCCAGTTAGATAAACGCGACGCTGACTTTGACCGGAATCGAGTTGGCTCTCAGTGAGGAACGGATCGCCGGTCTGCGTGTAATAAGCCGGCGGATCGAGCTTTGCCGGCGCGTTGCCGTTAGCGGTCGTATAATAATAGAAATTCGACAGACCATTTGTGTCGTACTTCATGTGCACGATGATCGTGCCTGAGCCGGTCGAATTCGTTTGTTTGATAATCGCCGGCTCGACGTCGACGGCGGCGTCCATTGTAATCGTGCCTTGGCTTATAACGGACTCGTACGGTGCGACCGCAATTGGTGCTCGATTCGCGGCCGTTATGAGCTTACCTGGCCCGCTCGCCACCGTCGGCTCATCAGACGCGACGGTTGGAAGCGCTCCCGGAGCCGACAAATGCCGCCGGTAAACACCGTACACGAAACTGCTCACCGCCATCTTGTTGAGCTCTCCAATCGTACGCGGCGGGTAGTGGAGATTCGTCGGGACCTGTGCGAGCGCGTTGCTCGACGCGACGCCAAGCAGAATCAATACAGCGACTACAACTAACGAACCACGAAAGTGCTTCATGTCATCACCTCATGTCAGCTGTGATAAATTAGGCATCGATCCGCCTTAAGTGCAGTGGATCGCGCAGCCAGGGCTCTTCGTCGACGGCCGGAGCCTTCCAGTCTGGAGTACATCACGTTAGGTGGCAGGCGAGAATTATGCAGTGATGACCAACATACACCGCCGTGCGTATGTACCGAGCTTGACAGTCCTGACCACTAATCGCCGAGGTCCTCCGGACGGAATCCGCCTATTTCTCTCGGTGTGAGCGGACGAGGCTTTCGCGGGCGATGCTCGCCTCCGATCGTGATCGTCTCGCCGGTGAACGCCTCGACCGACTGCCCGTTTACGAGCGGTCGGATCCAGAACTCCGGTTCGGAAGGAGCGTGAGCCTCCCCTACGTCTTCGTCAATCCCGCCGGCACGAAGGCGCTGATCATCGAAAATGAGCGCTGGCGCGGCAGCACCAACGAGCTGAACAAGACCGAAAAAGGATGGGAAGTGAAGCTCCTTCACTTCTGGATCAGCTAACGCAACTTCTGAATCGCCGCCGGAATCCGTTCCGCCAAATCCATCGCCGCCAGCCCCGTGTCCCCCATTTCCTCGGCCAGCAGGTCGCCGGCGAAGCCGTGCAGGTACACGGCCGTGCAGGCGGCGTCGAACGGATCGATGCCGCGCCCGAGCAGCGCGACGGTCATCCCGGCGAGGACGTCGCCCATGCCGCCGGTGGCCATGCCGGGGTTGCCGGTCGGGTTCACGCTCACGTGCCCCTCGGGGTCGGCCACGAGCGTGTGGTGGCCCTTCAGCACGACCACGCAGTTGCAGATGTGCGCGGCCACGCGCGCGGCCTCGACGCGGTTCTCGTTGATCTCCTTCGTTTCGCGGCCCAGGAGGCGGGCCAGCTCGCCGGGATGCGGCGTGACGATGCGCGGGCGCCGCTCGGGATTGACCTCGGATGCGCGGCCGGCGAAGGCGTTCAGCCCCGAGGCGTCGATGACGAGGGGCGACTCGATCTGCGCCGCGAGCTCGCGCACGAACGCGTAGCTGTCGTCGGTGTCGCGCAGGCCGGGGCCGACGAGCACGGCGTCCTTCGGGCGGAGGAACTCGAGCACCTGCGGCACGACGGCCTGCTCCATCGAGACGACCGGGAACGTCATCGACTCGATCGACCCCGCGTTCACGAGCGCGGCGGCGTCGACGTCGGTGACGACGGTGACCAGCCCCGCGCCGCTGCGAACCGCGCCGCGCGCGCACATCACCGCGGCGCCGCTGCGCCCGAGTGAGCCGGCCACGATGGCCACGTGGCCGTACGTCCCCTTGTGCGTGTCGGCGAGGCGCGGCGCCAGGTGCGGCCGCACGTCGGCGGGCGTGGTCAGCGACAGCGTCACGTTCTCGTCGCCGATCGCCGCGCTCGGGATGGAAATGTCGGCCACGATCACTTCGCCGCACTGCATCGCCGCCGGCTCGAAGACGTGGCAGAGCTTCGGCGCGGCGAAGGTGACGGTGACGGCAGCCTGGATGCACGGCTCGAATGGCACGGCGCTGGAGGCGTTCGCGCCGCTCGGCAGGTCGACGGCGACGATCGGCAGGGCCAGCTCGTTCATCGACCGGATGGCCTCGGCGTGGATGCCGCCGGGGGCGCGATTCAGTCCCGTGCCGAAGAGCGCGTCGACGATGACGTCGGCGTCGGCCGCGCGGACGAGCGCCTCGGAGAGCGAATCGCCGTCGACGGCGTCGAGCATCGGCACGTTGAGGCGCTCGCAGATCGTCAGGTTCTTCCTCGCGTCGCCGGAGTATTTGGCGCGGTCGCCGACGACGATGACGACCGGGACGACGCCGCGGTTTTCGAGGTGGCGCGCCACCGCCAGGCCGTCGCCGCCGTTCGCGCCGATGCCGCAGAAGATCGCGGCGCGCTCGGTCTGCGGGAAGTGCTCGAAAAGCGCGTCGACGACGGCGATGGCGGCGTTCTCCATCAGCACGAGCGAGGGGATGGCGAAGCGCTCCGTGGTGCGGCGGTCGATGTTCTTCATCTGTTCCGAGGTCAGGATCTTCATCGCAACTCCCAGGCGTGCAGCAGCTCGGCCAACTCCCCGCCGCCAGCGTATGCGCGCAGGTCGTCGATCACATCGATGTCGCGGCGCAATGGCAGCACGGCCACGGTGGTCTGCCAGCGGCGGATCTTGGCGAGGGTCTGCGCGAAGACGCGTGGCCCGCCCCACTTGATGCCGGCGAAGATGGCGCTGTCGAAGGCCGCCGCGCGGCAACCGATGAGGTAGTAGCCGCCGTCGCCGGCGGGGCCGAGGACCCAGTCGCACGACTCGAGGAGCTCGACGGCGTGGTCGACGAGCTCGCGTGTCAGCGCCGGCTCGTCGACGCCGATGGCGACGATCTTCTGCGTGCGCTGAAAGAAGAATCGCTCGGAGAAGGCCATGCTGAGACGGTCGCCGAGGGTCTCGCCGGTTTGCATCGCCAGCGAGTGGCCGTCGAAGGCGCGCCGCAGCGCGTCGCCGGTGGCGGTTTCGGTCGGCGCCCACAGAACTTCGATGGCGAGGGTCTCGTCGGAGGCGCCGATGTTCGCGAGGAGGTCGCGCAGCATGGCCTCGTAGACGGCGAGGGCGCGCTCGTCGCCGAGGTCGGCCGCGAGGCGCGTCTTCACCTTCCCGGCCTCGGGGAGCCGCGCGAAGACGAGCAGCCGATTCGGCGGCGGCGGGATCGTCGCGAACATGCGTTTCTTAGTTTATGCCGAGCGGAGCGAGGCATCAGCGGAGCGGCCGCGGCAAAAGAGCCACGGGATCGCGGCTGCTCCGATGATCCCTCGCTTCGCTCGGGATAAACTGAATGACGACGAGCCATGCCCACCATCGCGCTGTTGACCGACTTCGGTACGCGCGATCCGTACGTCGCCGCGATGAAGGGCGTGATCGCCGCGCGCTGCGACGCACACGTTGAGGACCTCACGCACGAGATCGCGCCGTTCGACGTGTTCGGGGCGGCGTGGTTTCTGCGGAGCGTGGTCGAGTATTGGCCGGCAGGGACGATCTTCGTGGCCGTGATCGACCCAGGGGTGGGGACGGCACGGCGGATCATCGCGGCGCACGCGGACGGCCGCACCTTTCTTGCGCCGGATAACGGCGTTCTGTCTTTGGTAATCGCGCCGCCCGCCGTCTCCGTCGAAAACGAATCGTTCTTCCTCCCGAACGGCAGCAGCACCTTCCATGGGCGCGACCGTTTCGCGCCGGTCGCCGCGGCGATCGCGAACGGCACGGCGCTCGCGGAGCTCGGGCCGAGGATCGACGACCTCGTGCGCCTCGACTACACGCCGCCGTCGTACGGCGACGCGTGCGTCGACGGGACGATCGTCGCCGTCGACCGCTTCGGCAATCTGATCACGGACGTCGAGGCGGCCAGGATCGATTTCGCTCCGCGGCTTAGCGCGGGATCGCACGTCGTCGACCGCGTCGAGCGCAGCTACGGCGACGCGAAGGGCGGGCCGTTCCTGATCGTCGGCTCGACCGGCTGCCTCGAGCTGTCGGTGGCGAACGGGAGCGCGGCAGACCTCTTGCAGCTCAGCCGCGGCGAGAAGGTGATGATTCTGAAATCCTGACGCGAAGCGGAAGGATCAACCAAGGCGCCGCGAATCAGATGCGTTCTACGGTCGCAGATGGGCGGGTCGTTCATCGCGGAGGAGGAAGTGGCGCGGCGGCTTTTCGCGCGCGAGCGCTACGACGATTTCCTCGCGTATGACACTGCCTCACGCGACAAAGGCGCAGCGCTCCATCGCGCCGCGGCGCTCGCGGCGACGAACCACGCGAGCGACGCCGCGGCCGCGCTGCGCACGATCGACAGATCGAAAGTCGATCCGAAACGGCTCGCGTTTTTGCAGCGCGCCATAACGCAGCCGGGACGCCTGTTCGACCGGAACGGCAACTCGATCTCCAACGCCGCCGACTTCGCGCCGTTCGTAGCGTCGCTGCCCCGGGGCCACTCGACCTACGTCTGCAAGGGCGAGCTGCCGATCGACGGCCGCCACTTCGGCGACTGGGTGCCGTCCGGCCACGGGAAGCTCGCCGGCATCGACGACGCGCTGGCCGTCTCCTGCAACGTCTTCTTCGCCGACGTCGGCCTCCGCCTCGGGCGCGAGCGGCTGCAGCGCTTCATGAAGGCCGCCGGCTTCGGCGGCCAGACGAACACCGGCATCGTCGAGGTGCCACTAGGCAAACTGCTCGAGCCGCCGTTCAACAATTTCGAGACCGCCTTCCTGGCCATCGGCCTGAAGCACGAGTCGATCAACGCCTTTCACCTGGCGATGCTGGGCCTCGACGATGGCGAACCGCGGCGTGCTCCCGGCGCCGCGGCTCCTGCGCGCCCGCCGCTCGCTCCTCGGCGACGTCATCGCGCTTCCGCCTGCGCAAGGCCACGTGCAGCTCGGCTCGCGCGAGGCGGCGGAGACAATGATCCGCGCCATGCAGGCGGTGACGACGGCGCCGCGCGGCACCGGCCGCCGCGCGCCCATACCGGGGATCCCGATGGCGATGAAGACCGGCACCGCCGGCGAGCGGAAAAGCGGCCTCGAAGCGCTGATCGTGGCCTTCGCGCCGGTCGAGCAGCCGAGGATCGCATTCGGTGTGATCGCCGAGGATGCGGGGCCGGCGGAGATCGCCGGCGCGAAGATCGCCCACGATTTTTTGGAGGGGATCAGGGGACGTTTGCAATAATCAACGGATGGCAACTGGCCGCGACCGCCGCCGCTTCGAGCGCGTCCCCACCGCCTCGATCCCGGTGCAGCTCTCCGACATCAACGGCGAATTGATCGACCTCAGCCTCACCGGCGCCGCCGTCATCCATCGCTCGCCGATCAAAGCCGGCACCGCCTGCACGCTGATTTTCCCGAGCTACGGCGGCATCTACATCCCCTGCGAGGTCATCCGCTCGGTCGTGCAGGTGCGTCGCGGCGACAAGGGGCCGGAGTACGTTTTCCGCTCCGCGATCTCCTTCGCGGAGATGGCGCTGGAGCAGGAGCAGCCGCTGCACGAGTTCCTGCTGATCCAGATCGACCGGCTGCGGCAGCAGCAGGCCGCCGCTACGGCCGGCGCGCCGAATACTCGCTGAAGACGCCGAGCTCGACGTGCCGTTTGACGTCCGCGAACCCCGCCTCGGCGAGCGCCTGCAAAATCGCCTCGGGACGCACGCACGTCCGGATCGTGTCCCAGTAGTAGCGCATGAGCGTGCCGGCCTCGCGGTTGCCGCTGCGCACGCGCGCGACGAAAGGCACGACGCGGCCGAGGTAGAGGCCGAGGAAGGCCCGCCCGGCTGCGGACTGCGGCGCCGTCAACTCTAAAATCAGTAGACGTCCGCCGGGCTTCAAAACGCGCCGGCATTCCTCGAAAACCCCGCGCAGATCGGCGAAGTGACGGAGGGCGAAGCCGATGGTCAGAAAGTCGAATTGCGCCGAGGCGATCGGCAGCGACTCGGCTTTCGCCTGGACCTTGTCGAGCTTCGAGCGTCCGGCCAGCATCATGCCGATGCTCGGATCGAGCGCGACGATGTCGACGTCGTTCTTCGTCGCCTCGAGCGCCGCGCGCGCCACGACGCCCGTGCCGCTGGCGACGTCGAGCATTTTCATCCCTGGCTGCAGCCCGTTGCGGACGACGGCGTCGCGGCGGTAGCGGTCACCGGAGCCGAACGACATGAAAGAGATCGTCTGGTCGTACCACGGCGCGGTGTCGTCGAAGATCGTGCGGACGAAGCCTTCGCGCCGCGAGGCCTCGCCGTAGTAGTCGTGGAGCGGCGGATGAGGAGCGAGCATTGTGTGGAGTGCGCCGGCCATGCCGGCGCTGTGAGAGCGGCGGCATGGCCGCCGCACTCCAGATATTACCGCACGTCCTTCGCCGGCTCCCGCCGCCAGCGCTGTGCGATCGGCATTTGCCGTCCGCTGCCGAACGCCTTCGACGATACGCGGATCGTCGGGGCGGCCTGGCGGCGCTTGAACTCGTTCGTGTCGACGAGCTTGAGCAGGCGCGCCACGAGGTCGCGGTCGAAGCCGGCGGCGGCGATCTCGTCGACCTCCTTCCACTCCTCGATGTACAGCTTGAGGATCGCGTCGAGCGTCTCGTACGGCGGCAGCGAGTCCTGGTCGGTCTGGTTCGGCCGGAGCTCCGCCGAGGGGGGCTTCACGATCGACGACTGCGGGATCACCTCGCCCTTGCGGTTCAGCCAGTGCGCGACGCGGTAGATCATCGTCTTGTAGACGTCGCCGAGGAGGGCGAGGCCGCCGGCCATGTCGCCGTAGAGCGTGCAGTAGCCGACGGCGAGCTCCGACTTGTTCCCGGTCGAGACCACCATCGCCCCGGTGCGGTTCGACCACGCCATGAGGATGTTGCCGCGGATGCGCGCCTGCACGTTTTCGTACGTGATGTCAAATTTCTCTACGCCGAATAGAGTTTTGAACGCGTTCGAAAACGGCGCGTAGATCTCCGCGATCGGCACGACGTGGAAGGCGATGCCGAGGTTCTCGGCGAGCGCGCGGGCATCGTCGATTGAGCCTTGGGACGAGAATTGCGACGGCATGGCGATGCCGGTGACGTGCTCGGCGCCGAGCGCCTCCACCGCGATCGCTGCGGTCACGGCGGAGTCGATGCCGCCGGAGAGGCCGACCACGACGTCGGCGAAGCCGCACTTGCGGATGTAGTCGCGCAGCCCGAGGATGAGGGAGAGGCCGATCTCCTCCTCCGCGCCGAGCGCCAGCACCGACTCGCAGCGCTCGCCCTGCAGCGAGACCAGTGAGCTGTGCTCCTCGAACGCCGGCGCGCAGAAGATCGTCTCGCCGTTCGCGTCGATGACGATCGACGAGCCGTCGAAAAGGAGCTCGTCGTTGCCGCCGATCTGATTCACGTAGACGAGCGGCGCGCCGTAGCGGCGGGCGATGCGCGCGAAGAGCTCGTAGCGCGACTTCCGCTTTCCCGCGTTGAACGGAGACGCGGAGATGTTCAGAAACACCTCGGCGCCCTGGCGCGCGAGCTGGTCGACCGGGTTCTCGCAGTAGAGCTTCGTGCCGAGGATCTCGTCGTCGAACCAGAAGTCCTCGCAGATGGAGACGCCGACGCGGCGGCCGGCGAGCTCGATGGCCTGCTGGCTCTTCCCCGGCTCGAAGTAGCGCAGCTCGTCGAAGACGTCGTACGTCGGCAGAAGCATCTTGTGCTGTTCGAGGAGCTGCTTCCCGTTCTGCGCGACGATGGCGGCGTTGTGCAGCGGCTTCCCGCACCAGCTCGTGTTCGGCGTGATGCAGCCGAAGATCATGGCGACGTCGCCGGTCATCTTGACGAGCGATTCCTTCACCTCGGCAGCGGCCTGCACGAAGACGCGGCGGTCGAGGAGGTCGCGCGGCGGATAGCCGACCACGGAGAGCTCGGGGACGAGGACGACGTCGGCGCCGGCGTGCACGCCGTCGTCGTAGGCGCGGCGGATCAGCTCCGCGTTGGAGCGCAGCGCGCCGACGGTGGGGTTGATCTGACCGATATAAATCTTCATTTCGCGGTGTCATTCCGAGCGAAGCGAGGAACCCCCTCCTCGCTTCGCCCGGGATGACAAAGAGTAACGCGTTTGCCGCCCTCGCCTCGTTTTTGCAAAGATTCGCAGCGAGGTGAGCAGATGTCCGACGATTTCGGCACCGTAAACGTCCGCCGCGGCGACCGCGCGCGGGAGATCGAGGTGCTCCGGCAGCACTACCGCGCGCATCGCGACGCGCTTGGCCGGATGGTTTCCGACGCGCCGACCGAGCAGCTCGCCGCGGAGTACCAGCGGCTCATCGCCGGCATCGACGAGTCGCTGCGGAAGCTCGACGAGCTCGAAGGGCGGCCGACGACGCAGCCGGGCTCGCGCGCGGTGCCGCCGCCCTCGTCGATGACGTCGCCGGGGATGCGCCCGCTGTCGGCCGACCCGGTCACTGAGCCGCAGAGGTACATCGAGGAGCCGCCGCCGAGCAACGCCGGCGGGCGCACGCTGCTCATCATCGTCGTCGGCGTGCTGGTGCTCGGTGCGATCGCCTACCTGATCTGGCGCGCCAGTCGCGACCGCCGCCCGACCACGACGACGACCGGCAGCGTGGTCGAGCAGCCGGTGACGCCGGCCACCGCCGACACGATCGCGCCGATGACGACCGCGCCGGTGACCCCGACGACCACGCTCGCCCCGGCCGCCGGTTCGCTGAAGGTGACGCCGGCGATGGCCGACTACGGCGTGGTCCGCAAAGGGACGCGCGCGGTGCGGCAGTTCGACGCGTCGAACAGCGGCGCGGCACCGCTCGACATCCAGGTGGCGCGCTCGGCGTGCCGCTGCTTCTTCTACGCCTTCCACTCGCCGATCCCCGCGCACGGGAAGGAGACGATCACCGTGACGGTGGACGGCGCGAAGGCGAAGGTGGGAACGATCGACGAGCAGCTCGCCGTGACGTCGAAGAAGGATCCGTCGGTGTCGGCGACGATCAGCATCCGCGCGGTCGTCAAGTAGGCGTGCCCGGCGCGCGATAGCGGACTTGCTCGGCCTTGCGCAGCGCATCCATCGTTTCTTCGACTGTCAGAAGCACGGTCGTTTCCAACGAGCTGAGTGCGCCGCCGCCGCTGATCGCCAGCGCAACCGCGGCCATCGACACGTTGTCGGGCGCTTCCCACAGGTTGTAGCCGTCGTGGCTGCCGAAGGCATACCAGAAGCCATGGAGCTTCCCGCCGACGGACTCGATGTATGCCTGCGCGGCCTTTCGCCGGTCCTCCGGGTTGCGGATCAGCCTTCCCCAGGTCTCCGGCGTGTAGCTGAACTTCGACAGGTAGAGCGGCATGATGTCTCCTCCGTTCATCAGTCTAAGTCTAAGTCTAACGCGGTGTCGGAGCGTCCTTCTTCACGACGTGCTCCATCTTCGTTCGGTTGGACGTATTTGGGCGGAATCGAGCGCGCCGTCGGCACGCACGGCCAATATCGCAACCTCAGCGCCGTGACGTGGGGCGGCGAGAACCTCGTGCACGAGCTCGCGCACACGTTCAACGTCAATTCGATCTTCTACTTCGGCACCGATTACGGGCATTGCACCAAGGCCATGGCGGGCAATCCGTCGCTGAACTGCCGCATGCACAGCAGCCAGGATTCCGCGTACGTTCCGGGCCAGGTGGCCGACGGCATCGGCGGTTTTCACTACGCGGCCGAGGACGATAGCGAATACATGACCATGCGCAGAGCGCTCGAGCCGCTCGCGACACCGGTGAAATGACCATGATGAAAAAGACGACCTATCTCGTTGCGCTCACGATTGCTCTGTTCGGGGCTGTCGCTGCCTTCGCCGCTCCGGCGTCGCTGCAGGTGACGCTCTCGATCGCCCCGAACACCACTCTGCCGGGCCTCTCGGTTCCGCTCAACGTGCACGTCGAGAACGGTGCCTCGGCGCTGCACCTCGGTCCTTCGGTGCGCGTCCGTCTCACGTCGCCCTCCGGCGAGTCGTTCTTCGCCGATTGGGGGGAAGGCGTAAACAGCGGCGAGCTCGAGCTTGGCCTCATCAGCGATGACGATCCGTCGCTCACGGTCCCGGCGAATTCCGCCCTCGACCTCGGCGTTCCGGCGGCCGATCTCAGCCGCCCGTCTTGGGCGCTCGACCGCCGCATGCTCGCGATGCCGGGCGACTGGACGCTGCAGGTCTATCTCTACAGCGACGACGCGACGAACCCGGTCGCGGTGTCCAACACCGCGAAGCTCACGATCCAGATGCCCTCCGGCGACGACTTTCCGATCTGGCAGGCGATCCAGAAGGGCGAGTACCCGGGAATCGGGCAGAAAGTGGCGGCCGACCAGAAAGGCTCCGCGTACTTTCCGTATCTCGCGACGGTCGTCGCGCGCCGCGCGATCA
>WNGF01007087.1_pt1 | contig 17928 bp, 22 predicted proteins | sample 5400641 | NCBI WGS metagenome assembly WNGF01 (sample SAMN13153371, study PRJNA577476) | soil metagenome | isolation source: 80 cm soil or saprolite under grassland replicate 2 | place: USA:California | collected 2016-06-15
GGTTCTTATCGAGAAAATCATCGAGCTGATGTCCCTCGCGCGAATCCCGCAACGCGATAATGCGCATGCCGGCAAACTCACGGTCGCGCATCAACCGCCGCCGACGCATGATCAAAGCGTTGACAATGGGGCCGCCCAAACCCGGTAATTCAGCGAGCGCGCGCCGGATCTTTGCCGCCGGGACTTCCAGAATTTCGGCCTCTTCAGACTTCACGCGTGAAGTGGCCAGCGCGGAGGTGCCTTGCAACATCGCAACATCACCGATGAAATCGCGCTCCCTGCCCGTGGCGAGAATTTGCTCCGTGTCTTCCCGTGCTTCGAAGACTTCGATTTCGCCGCGCAGGATAACAGTTAGGCCGACATCGCGCTGCCCTGCTTTGAATACGAATTCGCCACGGCGCAGCGTGCGTCGTTTGCCGAGTGGATCGAGCAGCGCGAGTTGGCGATCGTCGAGCTTCGGAAAGGCAATGCTTTCGGTATCGCGATAAAATTGCTCATCATTGCTCTCGTCCTTCATAAGACCAGTTGCGTGAGTGCCGCGCAGGCACGATTCACCTTACGCGCACATCCGCGATTCGGTCAAAGGGATCGCGACGCCACACGAAACGAGGTCGCTCGATGCGAAACCTTTTGCGCAGAAACGGAAGCTGACGTTTAGTCGAGCATGGCCGGTTACGAGGGCGAGTCCGAACCGATGTGGGATGAGTACGACTGGGAGCGTTTTCTCCAGCAGCAGGACCACAAGACCGAGAAGTACATGCAATTGCTCGAGACATATCTTGATGATCCGCAACGCGATGAAATCATTGCCCGTGAGATGGGTTGGACCCAACTGCTGGACGCGAAGGATTGGAGCGCGGAGGTGGACGCGTTGCTCGACGAAGACGCGAACGAAGAGGACGATTTCGGCATGGATAAAACAGCGAGATCGGCCGAAACGTTTGAGGAGCACAATCTGTATCGCGCCGCTTTTGCCCTGACGATTTGGATCGACCAACTGTTCGACCAAACCGAGTCGCTTCAAAACGAGCCGACGGCGGTGAAACTGGCTACACATTCTGCACTGGCTAGCGCCAAGCTGGCCGCGGCCTTGAGCGGCGACACTGTCGATGAAATCGGAATGACCATCGCGTACTTGAAGCGAGCCTTGAAGGCGATCACGATTTCAATGGACGCGGCGGCGCAACTCTTATCCGAGAAGCTGATTACGCGGCGGCAATATTCAGTGTTGCAGCAGCGACTGTTTCAGGTGCGCGATGGAATTATCACCTTGATGGGTGAATATCGCGGCGAGTGGCGTCGCCGCTTCGGCTCCGAAGGCTTTCGGAGTTGAATGAAACAGGGACGGTTCCGTCCAATCATGCAAACGGAAACGACTCTGGCTCAGGCCGATGTGTCGGAACTGGACTTGGTGACACGATCCCAGGCTGGTGACACCGAAGCCTTCGACGAGCTGGTAACCCGTTACCGAACACGAGTATTCGGCATGATTTACAACATGGTCCATAGCGAGCAGGACGCCTGGGATCTGGCTCAGGACACCTTCGTGAAAGCGTGGAAATCGATCAAACGCTTTCGTGGGCACTCGTCGTTTTATACCTGGATTTATCGGATCGTCATGAACGTGACCATCGATTGGCTGCGGAAAAAAAAGGTGAAGGGTGGAGGCCTTGAATTCGACGATGCAGTAGAACTGAGGGAAATCGATCCGGCATCCAAAACGGTACCGAAAGCCGACGCATTGCCGTATCAAACAATGGAACGGAGCGAGATCCGCGCGCGGATCGAGAGCGCAATTGCCCAGCTTTCGCCTGAGCATCGAGCGGTAATTTTAATGAAGGAAATTGAAGAGATGCAATATCACGAAATTGCAGAAACGCTCGGTTGCTCGATCGGCACAGTGATGTCGCGCCTATTTTATGCGCGCAAGAAATTGCAAAATTTGCTGAAGGACGTTTATGAAAACATTTGAAGAAAAGTGGACCGCATGGCTGGACGGCCAGCTCAGCGGCAGGGAACTAACCGAATTTGAGGCGTCTCTGCCGGACAAGGCGGCCGCTGAAGCGGAAAAAGCGGAGACGAAAAAACTCGGCGCTCTTTTGAAACGGGAAATCGGCGCGTCCGCCTTAGGCGGACTGATGAATGAAGAGTTTTTTAGCCATCAACTGCGCGAAAGAATCGCACGAGAAACTGCGGGGCCATTCCGGGAGTCCGCCGGCCGCCAGATCGAGGTTCCGACATGGTGGACGATTCGCCGGCTGCTGTGGACGGGGACCGCGTCGCTCACTGTCTTTTTGGTTTTTGCGATTTTTGTCATGCGCGACAAGAATCCCGCTGAGCAGTCACAATACCTCACGCAAATTCTTAACGCGCGTGTTGATCCGGTGGTAAGCCCAAATGCGACCATCTCGATGTTCGAGGCAAAAGAGGATCGCGTAACGGTTCTCTGGACTGAGGGATTACAATCGTTGCCGGCCGATTACGCAGCCAAATAACCGCTCATGGGTCGCTCGCTCGCGCTTGTCGCCGCTTTTACCGCGCTGATTATGAGCGCATCGCCAAAGTTGCAGGGCGCGGAGACAGTTTGGAGCGGACTCGTAATCGCAGAGAATGTCGCGCAGCCGCAACCGATTCCGCCGGAATTGACTCGCATCGAGGGGTCCCTGAAGAAACTTTTCGGCTACAACCAATTTCAGGTCATCGGCCAGTCGCGCAAGTTGCTGACAACCGGCCAGGAAGATTGGCTCGCGACCAGCAAATTCTTCGGCCTGCATGTCGATGCGCGGGGCGAGAGCGAAGCGGGTTATGTTTTGAACCTCAAGCTTTATAAAGAGAAAGAGCTCCTGCTCGAGACGGATGCCAAATTGAGCAAACGCAGTCCACTCGTGATCAAGGGTCCGCAGGTGGGAAGTGGACAATTACTGTTGATATTGGTTGTGCAGTAGGTGGATCGAGCAGTCCCTGTTCGATGCTGAAATATGGCGGCGAAGCCGCATTAATTAACATCGCCCGCGGAGCGGTCGATCCACCTTTGCAGATGCAAACCTCGGTCCAGGTTGTTTAGTGCGGGAAATGCGCATTCTGCGTTTTTTTTCCCTTGGTCTATTTTTCATTATGTTGCGCCCCGGCATGCACGCGGAAAAACCTTTCAACGTCGAGAGTACACCGGGAAAGCTCCCCAAAGAAGTCGTCCCGCTGGAATATTCTGTTCGGATCGTCCCGAACATCGACAAGTTTACATTCACTGGGACGGAAACCGTTAAGCTAAACGTTCGCAGCCCGGCTCGTCAGCTTGTGTTGAACGCGCTCGAGCTCAAAATCACAGACGCGTCTGTCGATGGCAAGGCGTTGCCCGACTCTGCAATTAAGATCGACGAGAAGAACGAACTGCTCGCCCTGAGGCTGCCATCAGACCTGGCAACTGGCGATCACACACTCGCACTGAGCTTTGCCGGTAAGATCAATCAACAAGGCCAGGGACTTTTCTACATGCGCTACCAGGAGCAAGGCAGCGGGACGAAAAAGATCATGCTCGGAACGCAATTTGAAGCCACCGATGCTCGCCGATTTTTTCCTTGTTGGGACGAGCCGGTTTTTCGCGCGCGTTTTCAATTGACGGCAGTCGTGCCGGAAAACTGGCTCGGAGTGTCGAACATGCCGATCGAGAGCGAGAGGAAAATCGCCGGCGGAAAAGAGGTACGCTTTGCCGCGACTCCGTCGATGTCGAGTTACCTGAATGTTTTCGTCGCAGGCGACCTCGATCTCATCGAATCGCGAAGTGGACCCACGCAGATTCGCGTCATCGCGACAAAGGGCAAAGCGGAAATGGGTCGTTACGCGCTCGAAGCCAGCGCGCAGATTCTGAAATATTACAACGATTATTTCGGTGTGCCTTATCCTTTGCCGAAGTTGGATCAAATCGCTCTTCCCGGCGGTTTTGGCGGCGCGATGGAAAATTGGGGCGGCATTACCTATTACGAATCTGCGCTTCTATTTGATCCGAAAACTTCCTCTGCGGAGACGAAACAAAACATCTATGAAGTGCTCGCGCACGAGATGGCGCATCAATGGTTCGGCGACCTTGTGACGATGGCCTGGTGGGACAACCTGTGGCTCAACGAAGGGTTCGCCTCCTGGATGGGCACGAAATGCACAGCGCATTTCAATCCGCAATGGGAGGTTTGGCTGCGCAGAAATCTGCCGCGCGATCCCACGCGGCGCATTGGTATCGCCAGGGAGCAGGCGATGGAAGGCGATGCAAGATCGACAACACATCCAATTCAGCAGCCCATCGCTACTGAGGCCGAAGCCAGCAGCGCCTTCGATGATATTACGTACAAAAAGGGTCAGTCGTTTTTGCGAATGCTGGAGAGTTTTCTTGGCGAAGATATTTTCCGCGAGGGAATTCGTCAGTATATCGCCAGGCACAAATATTCGAACGCCACGACCGCCGACTTGTGGAATGCGCTTTCGGATGCTTCGAAGAAACCAGTCGGGGAAATCGCAGCTGTTTGGACGGAGCAACCGGGATTTCCGGTCGTGCAGGTAAAGCGAGAAGAAGGCGACAAGGTCTCGCTGACGCAGGAGCGCTTCACTATCAATTTCAAAAACGCTCCGCCGCTCGAATGGAAAATCCCGCTAGCCTACGCGGTAGTCGGAGAGGCCCCCGCGACTTTGCTGATGACCGGTAAGACCGACAATTTCCAAAACATTCCCGCGGATCGAGCCTTCAAATTGAATGTAAACGGCGCTGGAAATTATCGCGTCGAATACGACGAATCCTCGTGGAATTTATTGCTCCAGGCTCTGCCGAATTTGGGCGTTGGAGATCGCGTCAACCTCCTAAGCGACGCGTGGGCGCTGGTCCAGGCCAATCGTGCACCAGTATCACTTTATTTTGGATTGGTGGAAAAATTGCCCGCTTCGACCGAGCTCGCCGAGCGTGAACAGCTCATCAACGTGCTGGATTTTCTCAACCGGCTTTTCGTCGGCAGTCCGGAACGGGAAAAGTTTCAGCGTTACGCGCGCTCCCTCTTGCGACCCACGTTTGAGACGCTCCGCTGGGAGCCCAAAACGAACGAAGCACCTGCCGCCGGAAACTTGCGTGCGAGCTTAATCGTTGCACTGGGAGATTTAAACGATCCAGAAATTATCGCGGGCTGTCGCGAACGTTTCGAAAAATATCTCACCGATCCGCAATCGCTCGGGCCCGATCTGCGTTCGCCGGTTTTTGCAATTGTTGGGCGTTATGCCGACGAGAAAACTTGGAACCAGCTCCACGACCTTGGTTTGAAGACGACGAGCGTCGAAGAAAAGCAAAATTATTACAACGCGCTGGCTGGTGCGACCGATCCCAGGCTGGTGAAAAAAACGCTTCCCATTTCACTCACCGACGAACTGTCAACGAGCCGTGCAGTATTTCTCGTTTCGATGGTCGCGCGCGAAAGCGATCATGCAGATATTGCGTGGGATTTTGCGAAGGCGAATATGAAAGCGTTGCTTGCTAAGACCGATGCGCTCGGCGCGAACAGGTATGCGCCCAGTCTATTCACCTTCTTCTTGGAAGAATCGCGCGCGACTGAGTTAAAGGCGTACGCAAAGACTAATTTGCCACCGGCAAGTGCGCCGGAAGTTGCAAAAGCCGTCGATGAAATTCAGGTCCGATCGGAATTCCAGAGACGTCTCGCGCCTCAATTAAGCGCCTGGATCGATAAAAAAAGTCGCAACGATAAGAGCGCGTCATCGCCTGCAGGTAAGAAACTGTAGAGGCTGGCGTGTCGCCTGCAATAAGGTCTCCGCCCGCGTATCCGGTACGGTTGCCACTACAGCCGTCAGCGGCGCGTCACTACACGCCCTATTCCGTGTGGTCGTTCGGCGGTGTGATCCACAGGCGCATCGGGATCATGGATGACTCGACAAAGCCGTGCCGCCGGAAAAACTCCTGCGCCAGGTTCTCGGGCCGGTCCGTCAGCAACGTGACGCGAAGGAAATTTTTCTGTTTCGCGAAATCAATTGCGTGTTGGAGAAGTTTTGAGCCGTAACCCTTGCCCTGATACTCTTTGTGGACCACCAGATCCTCGAGCAGGATGACGAAACCGCCTTCGGCCGTGCTGATAGTAAAAAGCAAGTTGATCATTCCGACAATCGCGCCGTCGCGCCGGAGCACGAAAACCCGGCCGCGGCTGGGTTGCTCGAAAATCAATCGCAAACCGCGAAGCTGCTTCTCTTTGTCCGGGCGAAAGTCGCTTTCCTGGGTAAACAACTCGCCGAGCATTTCGGACAATTCGTCCAGGTCAGCTTCGGTTGCTGGCTCGATTATGACATTTGCGCTCATTGTTCGTACTGCTTATTTCAAAAATTGGAGGCTCTGGCAATCCCGTAAATGAGTGGTTGATTCTTGCCCGCTTTGGCAACATTGACAACGCTATGCGCACTCTTAGTGTAAGCGCTCTTAAATCGGGCCGAAGCTATTTCTCGGTTTTATGAAACGGACTTACCAGCCATCCAAGCGAACACGCAAACGTCAGCACGGTTTTCGTGCCCGCATGAAGACAAAAGCGGGCCGTGCCACGCTGGCGCGCCGACGGCAACGCGGCCGCAAGCGTTTGCTCCCGAAAGGCGTTGAGCTTCACTTCGCCCGTCACACGCAGGCGTAGCAGATTTGCCCTGCGTGGCATTGTTTGCGGGGCGCTCGCTAAATTGACAAGCGGTTAATTGACCACGCAGTCTGCAGAATGCTATTGTTTAAATTATGAAACATACCGCGTCTGCCGAGCAAAGGGCACGGGCAGATGAGCGCCGCGCCCGTGTCCGCAAGATCTCGAAACGCGCAAAAATGGCCGGTGAAAAAGTACCCCGTGGTATAAAGTTGATCAGTTTCCGTGATTTGAAGCCTGTGGAGATTGTTCACGGAAAGTCTCTTGATAAGGTTGCGAGCGCGTGTCTCGCGCGCAAGAAAGCGATAGCCTAATTCGCCGCATCCTCTAGCGACCTGCCGGGACTTTCATCATGCCCGACCACCGGCCGCAAATCGTCCGCGAATATCATTTCGAACGTGATCTGCGCACGTTGATTCGCGACGCGAAAGAGGCTGATGAGTTCGTGGAGGCCGCCGAGTTTGTGCTGGCGCGTGATCCGGAAATCGGATTGCGCATCGCCCCGGACTCAAATGTTTGGGTTTTGCCAATGGCTCCGGTTCGCGGTGTGCAAATTTCGCTTTACTATACGTTCGACGAATCAACCGTGTGGTTGATTTCAATAGCGAAATTGTGACGCCAATCGAATAACTGTCCGCGCAAGCTCATTTGACCTTCGCTACATAAAACAAGTATATAAAACGGCCGAAGTTGATTTGAGTTCGCCTTATTTTCGCAGGTAAATAGCACCGTTAGCTCAATTGGCAGAGCAAGTGACTCTTAATCACTGGGTTGCAGGTTCGATTCCTGCACGGTGCAAGATTCTCTGCTAATCGACATATTTTTGCGCGATCGGCATGCGACGCCCGATACCAAATGCGCGGCTGGTTACCTTCAATCCGGGCGCGGCCTGCTCGCGTTTATACTCGTTCAAGTCGACACGCCGCTGCACCCAGCGCACTGTGTTTTCGTCGAATCCGTGATTGATAATGTCGCGCGCACTCAAGTTGTCCTCGACATAAAGCCGCAGGATCTCATCAAGAATCTCGTAGGGCGGAAGGACGTCCTGATCCTTTTGATCTGGCTTCAACTCTGCGCTGGGCGGCTTTTCGATTATCGATTTTGGAATGATTTCGCGCTCGCCCGCCGTACGGCGGGACGAGTCCGTGTCGCCGCGGCGACCGGACTTGCCCGCTCCTCGCGGGGAGTAATCGGAGTTGATCCAGTGCGCCAATTCGTAAACCATCGTTTTCGGCACATCGCTAATCACGGCCAGCCCGCCTGCCATGTCGCCGTAAAGAGTACAATAGCCGACGGCGAGTTCGCTCTTGTTTCCTGTTGTCAGTAACAGATGTCCGAATTTATTTGAAAGCGCCATCAGCGTCATCGCGCGCAAGCGCGGTTGCATATTTTCCTCGGTCTCGTTTTCGGGCAGTCCCTTGAAAACTTCTTTAAACTGCCCTTTGAAAACTTTGAACGAATCGGTGATCGGAATCTGGAGGCATTTGATCCCAAGATTGCGGGCAAGCGCCAGCGAGTCATCAATGCTCCCGCGCGATGAATACGGACTCGGCATGGAAACTCCGATCACATTCTCTGCTCCAAGCGCATCGACAGCGATGACGGCAGTGACTGCGGAATCGACGCCGCCACTCAGGCCGAGTACCGCCGATTTGAAATTGCACTTGCGCAAATAATCGCGCAGTCCCAGCGACAGTGCCGACAAAAGTTCCTCAGGCGTTTTGCCTTCGCGAAATTCGATTCCCGTAATCGATTCTGTATCGATGACTGCTTCCTCTTCCCGAAAGCTCGCCAACTGTGCGATCAAATCGCCGGAAGCATTCACAGCGATTGAATTCCCATCGAAGATCAATTGATCGTTGCCGCCCACGGCGTTGCAATAGCAAATCGGTCGCCGATAAGCGCGTGCCAGCGCTCCCACCATCTCATGGCGAATCGCAGGCTTGTGCAAGCTAAACGGCGACGCGCTCAAATTGACGATGATTTGCGCGCCCTGCTCAATCAAACCGCGCACCGGTTCGACATCGTAAAGTGGCCGCGGCAGATAATGTTCCGTCCAGATGTCCTCGCAAAGCGTCACCCCGATTTTTTTGCCGCACAGATCAAATGCCTCGACCCGGCTGGCCGGTTCGAAGTAGCGATCTTCATCGAAGACATCGTAGGTTGGCAGGAGCGACTTATGGGCTTTGCGGATGAGTTTGCCGCGCTCGAGCAGAGCAGCGGCATTGTGAAACGGCTTTCCGCGTCCTTCATTGCGGTCAACAAAACCGACAAGCAAAGGCACGTTTCCCACGCGAGAATGAAGTTGCTCGAGGACCTGGAGATTCTCCGGGACGAAACGCGATTTGAAGACGAGGTCTTGCGGCGGATACCCAGGAATCGCCAGTTCCGGTGTGAGAACCAACTCTGCACCAGCCGCAGCAAGCCGCTCGTAAGCGCCGATGATCTTCTCGAAATTGCCGCTCAAATCCCCCACGGTCGGGTTAATTTGAGCAAAACCAATCTTCATGCTGCGTTACGGCAGATTATGCGCAACGCCGTCCGCAGCAATCCTCTTTTCCTTTTCTTACTGGTTTGTTCTCGCATCGTTCTCGTTTTACCCCGAAGCCAAAAATCGTAAAGGGCCCCTTCGAATCGGAGGGAATTCGGAATAATCTTTGTCGCTTGTGGCGAAGAAGACTAAGGCCGCCTGTCGCAGTCGAGCAGATCGACACGATGATCCGCACGATTCTTCAATCAGCCCAGACAGTATGAGGTAGAGGGCTCCCAGCGATAGGAAAATCCTATCGCGACTAGACGCATAAAGTATTTCAACGGGTGTTCCGGCTGTGTCCAGTTCACCGCATGAACGGCTCAGGTTTAGGGATGGGAACAATAAAGGGCAACGACGGTCCTGGAACGTAATCGGCCAGGTTCCGATCGGCCAGCTTCCAGGTCATCCACAACGCGTCGTTCTGAACTTCGACGTTCTAGGTCTCGCTAACGGGACCGTCCTGGCCTGGGCCGATTGATTTCACTTTTTCATCAACCAACAAAGAACAACGACTATAGGAGGTACGATCATATGAAAACTACTATGCCGATGCGGTTACGCATTTTACGGTTCCTTGAGGAACGATACGTGCACAGGGCACAACCCCATTATTTCCCTGAGCTTGCCCTCTTTGGAATAATCCTGATCCTCGCCGCCTGGCCGATGTTTTTGGTGGCGGCGGCGCTGAACATGCTGAGATAAAGCTCACTACTTCGTGTTGCGAGCGATCGACGAATCCTGGCATGAAAAGGCAGCCGCAGCTTCCCGACGGAACGCTGCGGCCGCTTTGCTCTGAAATCGAAGCGGGTTATAAAGAAGATTCAGTTCCCGCTCTGGAACCGGCGGAGCGAACGGCAGACTGACGCATCCCGGAGTGGCTTGGTGTTTCACCATCATCTGAGGCACAATTGAGATGCCGATCGCAGCCGCGACCATGTTAGCGATCGTGCCAAGCTGGCTGCCGGCCAGCGCGATTTCCGACCGGAGACGACGGACCGCGAGCAAATGATTCACCTGTTGCGACAAACAATGCATCTCGTGGAGGAGTAGAAACCTTTGCGATTCGAGATCGTCCAATGTTACCAGAGTCTTCTTTGCCAGAGGATGTCGTTTCGGAACCAGGGCAAGCAATGGTTCCGTGCCCAGAGATTCGCGCCGCAGAGTGGGACTTTGCTGGCAAGTGGATGCCAACGCGACATCCAGCTCTCCAGCTTCCACCCGCCTAGTGATGCCGTCGGTCACGTCCTCCACGATTTCCAGCGTCACTTCTGGATAACTTTTTTGGAATTTTCCGATCAACTCCGGGAGGACATATGGCGCGATCGTGGGAATTGCGCCCACCGCCAGCCCGCCGGCAACCTCGCTTTTGAGCTCGTCGACGCAACGGCGGGCATCGCCGATCGAGGCCAAAATTTGCCGCGCGTAATCGATCAAACAACGGCCGGCTTCGGTTAGGACGACCGAACGTGGCAGACGATCGAATAACGGCTGACCGACCTCCGCTTCCAGCTTTCGAATCTGTTGACTGAGCGAAGGTTGAGCAACGTGGACCTTGGCGGCCGCGCGGGAAAAGCTTCCTTCATCGGCCACCGCGACGAAGTAACGCAGCTGGTGAATCTCCATGGATAAGTCCTATCGCAGTGAGACCCATAGTAGCGCCAGCCTTGCTACTTTGAAACTCGTTACCTCATTCGATATTGGATGTTGCCCGTTCTCGCCGGTCCGAGATCTTTACGCCGTATATTTCGCGCTGTCACCAGCGTTTACGTCATAGGAAGCGCCAGTGACGCGCGCTGCCGCGTCCGATGCAAGAAAAACGACCGGTGGCACATCACCAACATTCTGGTCGGCCGCCGAAGCGCGCTTGCTTCGGACCAAAGACGCTCCAGCAATGGCCGTCGCTGAGGTTGCAATCATCTTTCGTCGCGACATCTTCCCTATGCCGCTTTCAAGACCACGAGCACCGGCAGATTCCGGCTCCTCCTTCGCCAATAAAATTTCCCGTTTCATATTAATGTTTCGTCTGGCGCCGCGCTGCCGCGCGCGCAAGGCTTCACGACTAACGATCTCCGCTTCAATGCTTCAACAGCTCACCGATGTCTTACATCCAGGCCGTTCGTCGCGCCTCGAATCGGTTGTATGCACAATAGTCTCATCACTACTTGTTTCGTTTTTCTTCTCATGACATCACTCGCAGCCGCCGCGCAATTGCATGAAGTCGCCAGTTTCCCGAACCAGCAGATCACCGGCGTTGGTGTCTCGGTAAAATCCGGCCGCATCTTCGTGAACTTCCCGTATTGGTCTGATGATCATTCACTTTCCGTCGCTGAAATCGTCAACAGCCAACCGAAGGCGTTTCCTAATGAGGAATGGAACAGGCCCGGGCCAGCCGGTTCGCATTTCATCTGTGTCCAGAGCGTCGTCGTCGACGACCAGGACAACCTTTGGATTCTCGATCCAGCCGCGCCCAAGCAGCAGGAGATCGTCAAAGGCGGCCCGAAACTGGTCAAAGTTGACCTAACGACTAACAACGTCGTGCAGACGATTCCGTTCGGTGAAGATGTCGCGCCAGCCAAGAGTTATTTGAACGATGTTCGCATCGATACCGCCACTAACACCGCGTTTATCACTGAGTCTGGCAAAGGCGCAATCATCGTCGTTGAGCTTAAGAGCGGCAAGGCGCGCCGCCTGCTTGATGGCCATAAGTCCACTCAACCGGAGAAAAATGTGAAACTTACCGTGGACGGGAAACAGTTGATCGATCAGCAAAAGAAAAGCCCGCCGCAGGTCGCATCAGACGGCATCGCACTCGATATGAAGAATGGCTACCTCTACTACCACGCGCTCACTGGTCACACGCTTTACCGAATTAAAACGAGCTTTCTGACTGACGAAAAACTGTCGAAAAGCGACCTCGAATCGAACGTGGAAACGGTCGCGAAAACACCCGCACCCGATGGCATGCTCGAAGCGCCGGACGGCAGTATTTATCTCACCGACCTCGAAGACAGCGCCATCGTGCGCTGGAACGTCGCGACTAACAAGATCGACAAGATCATCGCGGACAAACGCCTGCTCTGGCCCGACACATTGAGTTGGGGGCCCGGCGGCGAGCTGTACGTCACCGCCTCACAAATCGAAAACATGCCGCGCTTCAATAACGGCAAAAGCGCCCGCACCGAGCCTTACAAGCTTTTCAAAATCGTCGGCCTCTGACCTCTAACTTCTGATTCCAGCCTTCCCTAACCGTGGCCCATGGCACGCCGTAGCCCCGGCGGAGGCGATTGCTTTCAATTGAACACTAATCACCAATCACCGATCACTGCGCTGGTCGCGCCTCGCAGAATCCCGCTTTTTTTCGTCGGGAAATGCGTTGACCACAATCCTGTCGCTTCTCTAGACTCGCCGTCATGACTACGAAATTTCTTGCGCTCATTTCTGTAATCGGCCTTACCAGCATCTGTCTCCTGCAAGCTCAATTACTCGTCCCGGGCGGATCGCCCGCTGCATCGCCTTCACCGACAAAACACCGCGCACACAAAAAAGCCGAAGCCACCGCCTCCCCGGCTGAGGAGGCTGCGTCGCCTTCAAGCGCCGAGTCGCCGGCGGCATCGCCTTCACCGACAAAACAGCGCGCACGCAAAAAAGTCGAAGCGACCGCCTCGCCGGCTGAGGAGGCTGCGTTGCCTTCAAGCGCCGAGTCGCCGGCGGCATCGCCGTCTCCGGCGAAACATCCTAAAAAAGCCAAAGCCGCCACAGCTGCCTCACCGGTGGCGGCGGAGAGCACAGCAGCTGCTTCGGCTTCGCCAGCGGAAAAGCGCAGTCAAAAAAAAGCCAAGACTGCGGTAGCAGCAAGTCCCGCCCCATCGGCGTCGCCCGGTAAATTCACACTCGGCAATTTGTTCAAACCGAGAACTTCCGCGTCAGCTGCTCCAGCAGCCGCGAGCCCAGCGCCTGCAAAGAGCGCCGCGACCGAAGCAGCGACGAACCCTCCCGCACAGGGCGGGGGCCACGGTCTGGTGTGGGTTAACACGGAGTCGCATGTTTACCACAGGGAAGGCTCGCGTTTTTACGGCACGACGAAAAAGGGCAAATACGTGACCGAACAGGAAGCAATCAATGAAGGAGACAAGGCCGCGGGCAAGGGACGATAGATTGGACGGCAAGTTGGAAATCGCACCGAAAACTGTTGCGACAGCAAGTTAGCTCGAGCTTCCCCTCTGAGGTCTGTCGCTTGGATTGCTTATGGTGGCAGCTTTCCGCCACGACAGCGGCTATAGCGGACAGGAGGCCTTATGCCTCCGCGGACTGACCGCTGGAAGATTGGCCCTGAACACTCTGCAAGAGCGACGGAAGCAAGGCAGTCAAACCCTGCTGGTGGTCCGCCGTGGGGTCCACTTTTCCAGCCGGCGTTAGTTTGTCGACAATCTTTGGCAGGTATTCGGCCAAAAAGTGCGAGGCTTGGGCGGGATCCACTCCCATCTTTGCGGCCAGCGCGTTGACTTGGACCAAGCACGTTTTGAATTTGATTCTCGGAAATCGGCTGGTTTTCGCCCATGCCAACCCAGGATGAGAATGTATTACCCTGGCCGCTCTGTGAATATTTATTAGCCAGTCCTTGCAGTCCTCCACTCTGCGTGAGGAGACCACTGAGAACTCCTATGAGCGGACCTACTTTGTCAGAAGCATCACTTTTCCCACTCATTGCACCGAGTATTGAATCGAGTAATCCCATAGTTTCTTTCCTCCGTTAGTATGTTTGGTTTTCCGGACGACGGATTTACGAAGTTGCCCGCCGGGCGATGCAGAAATTATCGAAGCAGACTGCAGGGTGGGCAAGACGAAAACAGAAAGAAAGACGGCATCGCCTGAGCTTCTCATCGGAAAAAGTTTCAGTTAGCGTTGCGCACCAATAATGCATGTCATTACGCGAAAGCGCTTGAACGAGTTCGCGGAAAAGCACCCGGACGCCGAATCATCTCTTGCCCGTTGGTGCGCGATTATGCGAAAGAGCCGGTTTCTGAATTTCGTGCAACTGTGCGAGACCTTTCCTCACGCCGACCAGGTTGGAAAATTCACGGTGTTTAATATTGGAGGCAACAAAGTTCGACTGATCGCCGCAGTCCATTATAATTAGAAACAAGATTTACATCCGCCACGTGTTGACTCACCAGGAGTATGGCGCCGGCGAATGGAAAAAATAATATGTCAGTCGCCGAACTGGAAAAAGTGACAAAGGCCTGGCCCCCAATATCACGCGCCGTCCGGGTGCCTCATACCGACGCGGATTACCGGGAACTGGTGGAATTGCTCGACCGTGTCACCGATGAAGTCGGCGAGGACGAAAATCATCCGCTCGCTTCGCTCATGGACGTGCTCGGAGTTCTTATCGGAAAATACGAGCATGAACACGTCCCGGAGCTGACTGAATAAGCGTCGCTTATAATGAAATCGAAATTCACGCAACGACGTTACCGCGCTCCGAAGCGTTCATCGTGCGCGATGTGTAAGCCGCAACAACGCGGCTGGGCAGACAAGAAAACACCCGGCGATTTACGGCGCGCGATCGGGCAGGAGCAGCAGATCCGCGAATGGGAGCGTGCGTTTCCCCGTTAACCTTCACGGTCCACCGATCACGAATCACCGATCACCGCTACTTGCCTGCACTTCCCTCCTTGCCACGCGGAGGCGAAGGCGGCTGCTTCCAACCCATCACCAATCACTAGTCACTTTCCCCAAAATCGCTTCTCATCGGAAAAGGTTCGATTAAGAATAAGCGTCTGTGCTGAGGAAGCATGATCCCTCGCCTTGACCGCGCTCAAGTCTGATCAGACGGTCATCGTCGAGGGCGCTCATGCCTGAGTCACCTCACAGCCGCATATGATCAACGATCTTTGGTACAAGAACGCGGTGATCTACTGCCTGTCGGTCGGTACTTACATGGACGCTAACGGCGATGGGACCGGCGATTTCCAGGGACTGATGCGCCGCCTTGATTATCTGCATGGACTGGGCGTGACCGCGATTTGGCTGATGCCGTTTCAGACTTCGCCTTGCCGGGACGACGGTTACGACGTCGCCGACTATTACAATGTCGATTCGCGCTACGGTACGCTCGGCGATTTCATCGAGTTTACCCACGGCGCAAAACAACGCGGCATTCGTGTTCTGATCGATCTGGTAGTGAACCACACCTCGGACCAGCATCCATGGTTCAAGCAAGCGCGCTCCGATCCAAATTCGAAATATCGGAATTGGTACGTCTGGTCGAAGAAGAAGCCGTCGCACGCGAATAAAGGGATGGTATTTCCGGGCGTACAAAAAACAACGTGGAGCTACGATCGCGAAGCCAAGGCGTGGTACTTCCACCGGTTTTATGATTTCCAGCCTGATCTCAATACCTCAAATCCGGAAGTGCAGGCTGAGATACTCAAAATCATGGGCTTTTGGATCCAGTCGGGCGTCTCCGGATTTCGTATGGACGCGGTGCCTTTCATCATTGGGACCAAGGGACCAAACGTGCGAAAACCAAAGGAGCAGTTCGATATGCTGCGCATGTTTCGCGAGTTCCTCCAGTGGCGGCAGGGCGATTGCATTGTGTTGGCGGAAGCCAATGTCCTGCCTGAAACCGACATGGATTACTTCGGCGAAGACGGCGACCGCATGCACATGATGTTCAACTTTCAGGTCAACCAAAACCTCTTCTATGCATTGGCCGTCGCCGATACGCGTCCGCTGGTCAAAGCGTTGAAAGCAACTAAACCGCGGCCGGTGACGGCACAGTGGGGGATCTTTCTGCGAAATCACGACGAACTTGACCTGGGTCGCCTTCAAGAGAAGGAGCGGCAAACCGTGTTTGAGGCGTTTGGGCCGGACGAACATATGCAGCTTTACGATCGCGGGATCAGACGCCGCCTTGCCCCAATGCTTGGGGGCGATCAGCGCCGGCTCGAGCTGGCCTATAGTTTGATGTTCACATTACCGGGAACACCTGTGGTTCGCTACGGCGATGAGCTCGGCATGGGCGACGATCTCACGCTACCGGAACGCGCTGGCGCGCGGACTGCGATGCAATGGTCGACTGAACCGCACGGTGGATTTACGAAAAACGCAAAACCGCACATTCCTGTGATAGATAAAGGACCATACGGTTATCAACACATTAACGCCGCGGTCCAGCGGCGCGATCCGCAGTCAATGCTGAACTGGACCGAGCGCATCATTCGAATGCGCAAAGAAGTTCCCGAGATTGGATGGGGAGATTTTACCGTGTTGAGCGTCCGCGATCCCGCGGTTCTCGCTCTTCGGTATGACTGGCGCAATAATTCGGTGCTGTTTTTACACAATCTTCACGAACAACCGCGTGAAATTCTCCTGGATCCGGGCGTGAGTAGGGCGCAGGGCAAGCTGCTGGTTAATCTTCTAGCTGAGGACCACAGTCGGGCTAACGAATCCGGCAAACACCGCATTATGCTGGAAGGCTATGGGTACAGATGGTACCGGGTTGGCGGACTCGACTATCTGCTGCGTCGGACCGACATCGATCAGAGTGATACTGACGCAGGTTGAAAAGCCGAACGGAGGCGGCTGCTTCGAACTGATCACCAATCACTAGTCACTTATCACTATCCCCGAGCGCCTCTGGCGCTTTGCCCGCCTCATCGGGGCAATCTTCGTTTTAGGCAGCTTTTTTAGCGTTTTTGCTCAAAGGGACACCGGGGAACTGCACGACCCGGGCAGCAGCCTCAGCGGTTCCATTCTGACCGAAGGTCGACTCGAACGTCAGTTTTCCGTTAGCGATCTCGGTTAACGCGATATCCGCTTCACCGAGCCCCGGAGCATATTCCACGAGGGGACGATGACCGAGCAAAAGCTGTCGCACGCGGCGTGAGACCATGTTCACCAGAATTTGCTGATTAGTAATTACTGCGGAGGCGGCTTTAACGAGATCGGCTTTCATAATTGATTCTGAGTTCTACACGGCACCAACGTCGCACCGACTATGGCGCGCACCGGAGGCTGACTTTCCTCCTTCGTAATTCTGGCTTCGAAGACCTCCCACTATAGCCCAGAAAACCAATTCCGCAACACGGCGTTGGGGGACGCCTCGGCGGAGGCGGCTGCTTCCAACTGATCACCAATCACCGATAACTGACCCCTGACATCTGACATCAGCCATCAGAAAGCTGACTTCTGATCTCTGTCCTCCGGCCTCTGAGAATCCCGACTTCTCATCGGAGGATCATTCTTAGGCTTTTTTAGAAACTTCCCTGCTAGAGCAGATTACGAAATTCTTCTACCGACATTCCGGCGTCTTTGACTATTCCGCCCATCGTCAGCGCGTTCACCGGATTGTGACGCGGTATGTGATGAAATGCGAACCGTCGCTCATGACGACGTGTTTGCCTTGGCGAACAATCTTAAATCCTGCCTTTTCGAACGCCTGCACCGCACGGAGATGATTGACGCCGGGAATCTTCGGCATCGCTAGACCGACACTTCCACTTCGCGTACGTCGGAATCACGGACGCTTTCGTTCACGGCGGCAAGATAATCCTCGATGGCGTCGCGAATGTTTTGCATTGCTTCCTGCTCCGTTTCGCCTTGCGACCAGCAACCGGGAAGCGCGGGGCAATTCACAGCATAACCTTCTTCCGACTTATGAAGCACGATCTGATATCGGAGGCTCATTTCAGCATTTTATATCGTGTACGCCCGAAATTACAGCGAACTTTGTGC
>WNGF01004770.1_pt1 | contig 17926 bp, 13 predicted proteins | sample 5400641 | NCBI WGS metagenome assembly WNGF01 (sample SAMN13153371, study PRJNA577476) | soil metagenome | isolation source: 80 cm soil or saprolite under grassland replicate 2 | place: USA:California | collected 2016-06-15
ACTGGAAAAGCGATGATCTCGCGCTCCAGAACATCCAGGCACGCGTCCGCTCGCCGGGCATCTGGATGCTGGCAAATGTCCGCGACGCGCTTTTGCTTTCCACCAGTAACCGCAGCGAAGCCGCTGTCGGCTACGCAACGATGGACGGCGACACGAGCGGTGGGCTGAGTCCCATTGCCGGCATCGACAAAGCTTTTCTTCGTCAATGGCTCCGATGGATGGAAACCACGGGGCCGGACAGCCTTCATCCGATCCCGGCTCTTGCAGCCGTCAACGCTCAGGCACCCACGGCCGAGCTGCGTCCCCCTGGCGCAAAGCAAACCGATGAGGATGACCTTATGCCTTACGCCCTGTTGGATGCCATCGAGCGCGCGGCCATTCGCGACAAGCGCTCGCCGCTGGAAGTGTTTCATCTCTTGCGCGGCGAATGCTCGCAATTCAATGTCCAACAACTGTGTGGATCGAGCGATTCTTTCGGCTGTGGAGCCGCAACCAGTGGAAGCGTGAGCGTTATGCGCCCAGCTTCCACCTCGACGACGAGAATCTCGATCCGAAAACGTGGTGCAGGTGGCCGATATTGTCGGGAGGATTCGCGGCTGAACTTGCGGAACTGCGCGAATACGTCAGCAAAGTCGCCTGAGGTAAGGCTGGAAGCATTACCCGAAAGTCAGGATTTCCTGGGACTGCTCACCAACGGCAATTTGCCTTGCCACACCGGGGCACGATTTCTACGCTAACTTCTGTTTTCAAAGGCGCCTCATGGATCGCCAAAGCGGAGAACGACATGCAAATTGACGAGGTATTCGCCGATTCTCAAGCACCCAATGCTGCCGCCATCAAAAACGCGCGTGGCGTGGTCATCAAGAAAAAGTTGGCCGGACTTTTCCGTTCGCCGGATGGCACATTGATATTCGGCGATTGCGAAGGCAGTGGAGCGGAGAATTATCGCCCGTCCGCCGATTTTTCCGATCCGACCAAACCTGTCTATCGCTGCACCTGTCCCAGCCATCAGTTTCCCTGCAAGCACGCGCTCGCGCTGCTCTACGCTTACGCGCAAGGGGCCAGGTTCGTTGAAAAGGATGTGCCTGTCGAGATCACCGAAAAACGCGCGAAAGTCCAGCAGCGCGCTGAAAAGAAAAAAGAAGAAGCGGACAAGCCCCGCAAGGTCAACGTCAGCGCGCTCAATAAAAAGATTCAAACGCAGTTGGAGGGAATCAATCTTCTCGAATCCTTGGTGAACGACCTGGTGCGCGCTGGCCTCGGCACGCTCAATGCCAAGTCGGCGCGGCAGATGGAGGAGCAGGCCAAGCAGCTTGGCAACGCCTATCTGCCCGGCGCTCAGAATGCATTGCACGCTTTGACCGGTTTGTTTTATCGCTCGGAGATCAGCTCGGAGGACGAGTTAAAAGCGTCCGAGCGGGAACGGGTTTACAGCGCCGCGCTGGATCAACTGAATCGGCTGCAATCGCTGTGCAAACAAGGTCGCAAGTATTTGCAAAGCCGGTTGGAAGACCCAGAACTCAAGCCCGAGACCGAAACCGACATCGCCGCGTGGCTTGGTCACGCCTGGCAGTTGCGCGAGCTCAAGGACGCCGGCCTGGTTCAAACCAACGTCGAGTTGATGCAACTGGCATTCAACGCGCACGACGATTGGACGCGCAAGGAATTCGTCGAGACCGGAGTGTGGCTCAACCTCCAGACCGGCGCGGTGCAACTGACACGAAACTATCGCCCCTACCACGCCGCCAAGCTCATTCGCGAAGACGATTCGTGCTTCCACGTTGTCGTTTGTCCGGAGTTGTGCGTTTATCCTGGCAACCTCAACCCGCGCGTGCGCTGGGAAGCCAGTGAGCCGCGCTCCATCGCCAAGGCCGACTTTGCACGGGCACACGGACACGCCAAGCCCGACTTGCGCGCGGTCCTTAAAGACGTGAAGACACAGTTGAAATCTCCGCTGGGCGACCGACATCCGGTTGTGCTGGTGAAGTATCGGGCGCTGGGACGGGTTGGTGATGATTTCACTATCGAAGATCTGAATGGCGAGCGTCTCGTGCTCGCCGATGACGGGTACGCCGGCGATCCGGCGACGCTCCCGCTGCTGCAGATGCTGCCAAAAGAAGTTCGTCACGGTCAGGCCATGCTGGTCCGCTTCCACCACGACCTCGATTCGCAGAAACTTCGTGCCAAGCCCTTGAGCATCGTGACCGAGGACGACGTCATCCGGTTCACTTACTGAATTCAACCCGCATCCCACCATGAGTATTGCCTTGATTGAGGAATCCGCGAAAGAGGTCCGCCGTCTTGCCATTGCGGGAAGTCCACTGGCGGTTGGCGATTTTCGACTCAAGAAGCTCGTCGCCCCATTGGAACAAGCGGGCACGAAAGCTCCCGTGTTCGCGCAAGTCGCCAAGGCCATTAGCGAGGTCGTCAATGGCAAAGAAGACGATTCCGCCGCGCACTTGCTGAGTTTGAGCACGTTGTTGAATGCCATTCTCTACACGCAAGGTCAGTCGGGCGTGGACGGCGATTATCACGAGCTCGAAGTGTTTGCCACGAACTGCACCAGCACCAAGACTACGGCGCGCGTTCTCAAACCGTTGGTCGAAGCTTTGACTTCGTCCGGCGGCGGGCGTTTCGAGATCATCAAGTCCGCGTGGGAGCGTGGCGCGTTCAACGATCTGCGGTTGATTGATCCGGTTATCCAGGCGCTAGGCGACAATTACCCCGAACTGGCCGAGCTCGTGGCAGAGAAAATCCTGCCCGCCTACGGCCCGGGCATTGTCCCTCGGCTCAAGGCCAACCTGGACCTCAAGGGCAAGAAACACGACGCACGCAGGTTGTCGGTAATGCATCAACTCGATCCCGCCGGCACCATCGAGCTTTGCAAGACGGCGCTGGAAGACGGCTCGCCCGACGTGAAAGTCGCCGCCATTGCCTGCCTCGGCAAACACGAGGATTGCCTGCCACTGGTGCTGGAACAGGCGAACGCCAAGAACAAACTCCTGCGTGCTGCCGCACTCGAAGCGCTCGCGGAACACGACCGGCCCGAGATCAACAAACTCTTCACCGAACTGGTCAAAGGCAAGGCACTCGACATTCTGGTTGGCCCATTCCGCGCGCTGCGCAACCGGCAGGTGTTGAAATCGCTGCTCGCCGAAGGCAAACGCGTGTTCGATCTCGTCCTCAAGGGCGACTCGGAACAGATCCCGAGCTACTGGCAAATCCTCGATTGCCTGGAGCATCGCAAGGATGCGGAAGCCGAAGAGTTCCTGCTCGGTTGTCTGGCCGATTCCGACAAGCTTGCCAAAGTCAAAGCGGCGAAAAACTCCACGTTGGCGGGCGCTGACTTGATGGCGCGCCTGGCGGCGTTGCTCTACAACAGCGGCTCGCCGAGGGCGCTTGAAGTGGTGTTGGCCAAACGCGATGCGTTGCCCCCGGCGGCGTTTCCCCAAGTCTTGCGCAGCGCCCTCCGCACATGGTCCGCCGACAGGGTTTACAGGGAGTTCGCCCCATTGCTGGAACTGAAGAAGCGTGATGACAAAATCAGAATCGAGCAAATGATGCGAACGATCCGGGCTTCCTATCGTGGCAACCTCTTTGACTTGGATGACGAAGCCGGCGATTCCACCGAGGTAGGCACAGCGCAAGAACTCGTGTGGGATGCGCGCTGGCTCGACGCCGCGGTAAAGGCCGACCAGATGATGATCGTCTGCTGTTTGGCCAGGCCAAGCCACAAAGGTGCGATCACGTATCTCTTGAAGTTGCTCGACGGAAAGAACCAATCCCAAACCGGCTTGATCATCCAGTCGCTGGCCCGCTGCCAATACCCGACGGTCACCGACGCCTTCCTCGATCTGGTCGCCAGGAGGACCAAGAGTGCGCAGTATTTTGATTATGATTTGCAACTGTTGTTCCAGAGCGCCCGTCACCTGCCGGCGGCCGATTTGCCCAAGCTCGACGCGTTCGCCGCGAGGCTGGATGAGAAATTCGTGGATCACTTCCTTGAAGCGCTTGCGCCGTTGAGGAACAAGACGGCAGCACCTGCATGAACCCGGAAGAAACCGGCCCGTTTCTGCCGCACAGCGGCTATCGCAAACTGCGGAGCTACAAAGTAGCCGAAGCGGTTTACGACGCCACGGTGGCATTCTGTCGGCGATTCCTCCCCCATGATCGTCGGCTTGCAGACCAGATGGTGCAGGCGGCGCGCAGTGGCGTCAGGAACATCAGCGAGGGCAGTGGAGCAGCGGCAACGTCGCGCAGAACCGAGATGAAGCTCACGAACGTGGCGCGCGCCAGCCTGTCTGACGAGCTGCTTGGCGATTACTCGAGTTTCCTCGTTCAGAATGGCCTGCGTGTCTGGCCCAAAGATTCGCGCGAAGCACTGGCAATGCGCGCGCGGCTCGCCAGGGATGTCGCGCCTGTTCAACCGGCCCCGGCAGGCAAGGTTGTTTTGACCGGACTGTCGGGGTTGTCGGACTTTGTGGCACAGGCGACACCCGAACTGGCCGCCAATGCCATGCTGTGCGCGGTGAACCAAGCAGCCTACTTGTTGCGCCGCCAACTCCAGAGCCAAGGGCGCTCTTTCCTTGAGGAGGGCGGCTTCACCGAAAGACTGCACACCGCGCGGACCCTCGCGCGAAGCTCCGATCAGGTCGCTCGTTCCGAAACGCCTCGTTGCCCAACCTGCGGGAAACCCATGTTCCGACGCACCGCGAAAACAGGTTCCAGGAGCGGCCTTTCGTTCTGGGGTTGTTCCGCGTTTCCCAACTGCAAAGGCACTCGCCCACTAACCGATCAGACCAGTCGGACAAGTCCGACCGGTCCGAGTAGTCCGACCAACTGAAACTCATGCCCAAAACCGACAATAACGACCTGCGTCAACCTGCTGAGATTCTGTACTCCGAGGAACTCGATGCGCTGATCAAGGCCGAGAAGCACCCCGTACCCGCAGGCTGGCGGATGTCGCCACGTTCGGTGCTCACCTACATTTGCGGCGGCAAATGCGGCAAGCTCGACATCACGCCGAAATACATCGGCCACCAGCGACTCGTGGAGATCGCCATTTCAACGCTCGTCACTGACCGCGCGCTGCTGCTCATCGGCGAACCGGGCACGGCGAAGTCCTGGCTTTCCGAACATCTCGCCGCCGCCATCAACGGCGACTCCACCAAAGTCGTCCAAGGCACGGCGGGCACGACCGAGGAACAGATTCGTTACACCTGGAACTACGCCATGCTCATCGCGCGCGGCCCGAGCAACGAATCGCTCATCAAGAGCCCCATCTTCCGCGCGATGGAATCCGGCAGCATCGCGCGCTTCGAGGAAATCACCCGTTGCGCTTCCGAGGTGCAAGACGCACTCATCTCGCTCCTCTCGGAAAAGCGGCTGTCCGTTCCGGAACTGGTCACCGAACTGCCGGCGCAACGCGGCTTCTCGGTGGTTGCCACCGCTAACACCCGTGACCGCGGCGTCAATGACATGTCGGCCGCCCTGAAGCGCCGTTTCAACCTCGTCGTGCTGCCCGCGCCGGCGGACTTGGATACGGAAGTCTCCATCGTTACCAAGCGCGTCGGCGAACTGGCGAGCAATCTTCAATTGAAGTCGGAGATTCCGCACGAAGACGCCATCATCAAGATTGTAACCATCTTCCGCGAACTGCGCGCAGGCCAGACGCTCGACGGCAAGAACAAGGTGAAGACGCCCTCGGGTGTGCTCTCGACCGCCGAGGCCATTTCGCTGCTCGCCAATAGCATGGCGCTCTCCGGCAATTTCGGCGATGGGACGGTGAGCGATAATGACCTGGCCTCCGGCCTGCAAGGTGCGGTCATCAAGGACGACGACAAGGATCTCATCGTCTGGAAGGATTATCTCGCCAACGTGATGAAGAAACGCGGCGCGTCGTGGCGGGGGCTTTACACCGCGTGCCAGTCCCAGGTGGATGAATAAAGCGCTGAAGCAATGTCCGCCACCCCGCACATTTTCGCTGTCCGCCATCTTTCCCCGGCGGCAGCGTGGCATTTGCGGCAGTTGCTGGATCGCGTCCGGCCAAAGCTCGTCTTGATCGAAGGCTCGGATGATGCGGACGATTTGATTCCGCACATCGTCAGCCCCAAATCCAAGCTGCCCATCGCGATTCTCGCCTACACAACTGACGCGCCGGTTCGCACGTTCGTTTATCCGTTAGCCACTTATAGCCCGGAATATCAGGCGCTCATTTGGTGTCAGGAGCACAAGGCCAAAGCACGCTTCATGGATTTGCCGTCGTCCGTCTTTCTCGGCCTGATGGATCGTGATGACGGAACAGCGGTTCTCGAGAAGGAGAAACCGCAGAAGAAGGACGACACAGCGAAGTCGGATCAAATCGACGATGACGCGGATGCCGAAACCGCTCCAGTGGTTGAGGAGAAGTCCAGGCGCGATTCCGTCTATGACCAGGTCGCTCGCCTCGCCGGCGAACCCGACTACGAAACTTATTGGGAACGCCACTTCGAACAGCTTCGCGCCGACAACACTTACCTGAACGCCGCACGCAGCTATGGCGAGGAATTGCGCGCGATGGAAGATTTCTCCACGCGCCACGCCGTCGAGAATCTGGTGCGCGAAGCCTACATGCGCCGGAAAATTCAGCGGGCCGTTGCCGATGGCGTCAAACCCGAGCAAATCGTCGTGGTCACCGGTGCGTTTCATGCGACGGCGCTCGGGCCGGAGTCTCCCCCGATGACCGACGGGGAATTCGCCAAACTGCGTCGCCGCGAGTCCAAAATGACGCTGATGCCGTATTCGTTTTTCAAGCTGTCGTCGCAATCCGGCTACGGCGCGGGCAACCACGCACCCGCCTATTTCGAGTTGGTCTGGAATTCCTACAATGAAAACACTGCGGCGGCTCTGCCCACTTTGTTTTTGACCAGCGTCGCCCGTGAACTGCGTGCCGCCGGCACATTCCGGTCCACCGCCGAGGTCATTGATGGTGTCCGGCTCGCCGAGACGATGGCCGGCATGAAGAATTCTCTGCCCACACTGCGCGAATTGCAGGACTCCGCCGTGACGTTGCTCGGCCAGGGAGATCCTGCCGTTGTGCGCGAGTCGTTGTTGCGCGTCGAAGTCGGCACGGCCATCGGCGCGCTCGCCAAGGGTGTCAGTCAGACTTCCATTCAGGACGATTTCTATCGCGAGTTGAGCCGGCTCAAGCTGGAGCAGTTCAAGACCGGGGTGAAGCGCGACCTCGATCTCGACCTGCGGGAAAACCGTCGCGTAAAGACTGCGGAAGCGGCGTTCCTCGACCTGCATCGCTCCAGTTTTCTACATCGGCTCGCCGTGCTGGAAGTTCCATTCGCGAATAAGCTTGAAGTGCGACAGGAAGGAACGACGTGGGCTGAACGTTGGGTGCTGCAATGGACACCCGAGGCTGAGATCGCCATCGTCGAAGCGGTGTTGCTGGGCGAAACCATCGAACTGGCGGTGGCGTTCAAGTTCAAGCAACGTCTTGAAAAATGCACGTCCATCTCCGAAGCTGCGACCATCATCCGCCAGGCTTGCGAATGTGGAATGAGCGGTTCAATCGAGCTGGCGCGGCAGACCCTCCAGCGCCTCGCGAATGATTCATCGGAGTTCACCGCGCTTGCGAGCGCGACTAGTGAACTTGGCTTGGTGATCCGTTACGGCGACGTTCGCCATTTCGACGCCGAGCCGCTGAAGCCGTTGCTCGAACAGTTGTTCCTCGAAGGCGCGCTTTCCCTCGTCGGGGCGGCGAATTGCGACCTGGCCGCCGCCCGGAAGATGGTCACCGGCATCAGCGAGTTGAACAAGGTCGCGCTTGATTACACCTCGCTGATTGATGAATCACTTTGGGTCGGCGAACTCCAGAAGCTGGCCCGTGCCGATCATCTGAACCCGTTGCTGTCGGGTTACGCCTGCGCGCTGCTGGTCGAGCGCAACTTGATTTCCAACGAAGAGCTGGCCAAAGAAGTTTCGCGCCGCTTATCGCCAGGCATTGCCGCCGATCTCGGCGCGGGTTGGTTTGAAGGACTGGCCCAGCGCAATCGCTACGCGCTGCTGACGCGGCTTGCTCTCTGGGAGCAACTCGATAGCTACGTTGGCTCGCTGACGGAGGAGGAATTCAAGCGAGCGCTGGTGTTTCTGCGGCGCGCCTTCGGCGATTTCTCGCCGCAGGAGAAACACAGCATCACCGAAAACCTTGGCGAAATCTGGGGGGCGAATGCGGATCAAGTGAGCGAAGTCTTGAGCGCTGAACTGACTGGGCAGGAGAAGAAGAAACTGGACGAGTTGTCCGACTTCAACTTCGAGGAATTGTAATGGCATCCAAGGTGGACAAAGAACAGGTGAAGCGCTGGCGGCTGATTCTCGGCCAGCACGCGCAAGATGCGCTTGCTCAGATGGGCGGCGCAGGCGGTTGCCAGCTTTCGCCTGAGCAAATGGCTATAGACGAAGCGCTTGCCGCCATCTACGACGAAACGTCCGGCGAAGGCGGCGATCAACGCGGTCGCGGCCAGCGCAGCGCCGGTCTTGGCCCGTCCGCCCCGAACCTCGCCAAATGGCTGGGCGACATCCGCAGCTACTTCAAAGAAGATGTCGTCACCGTCATCCAAAACGACGCCATCGAACGCAAGGGTCTCACGCAGCTTCTGTTCGAGCCGGAGATGCTCAAGAACGTTGAGCCGAATCCGCAACTGGTCGGCACGTTGATGTCATTGAAGGGACGCATTCCCGAGCGCACGAAGGAAACGGCCCGCATGGTCGTCCGCGCCGTCGTGGAGAAAATCAAACGCCTGCTCGAACAGAGAATCCGTCAGGCCGTGATTGGGGCGCTCAATCGCAACGAACATTCGCCGCTGCCGCACACAGCGTCCATTGACTGGAAATGGACCATTGGCCGCAACCTGAAGAACTACCAGCCGTCGCTCGGGGCGATTGTGCCGGAGAAAGTGTACTTCTTCTCGCGCGCCCGGCGCTCGAACAACTGGACGGTGATCGTCTGTATGGATCAAAGCGGCTCGATGGCGGAATCGGTCGTGTATGGTTCGGTGACCGGCTCGATTTTCGCTTCGCTGCCCGCTCTGAACACGCGAGTCATTGCCTTTGACACGGAAGTGGTGGACCTCACCGAGCAATGCGGCAGTGATCCGGTGGACATGATCTTCGGCGTCCAACTGGGTGGTGGCACGGACATCAACAAGGCCGTCGCCTACTGCGAGAAGTTCGTCACCGACCCATCGCAGACCATTTTCTTCCTCATCACCGACCTGTTCGAAGGCGGCAACCAGGCCCAACTCGTGCGCCGCTTGAAAGATATGGTGGAATCCGGCGTGCGCGTCATTTGCCTCCTCGCACTTTCCGACAGTGGTGTTCCCACCTTTGATCAGAACCTGGCAAAAAAGATTTCCGAATTTGGCGTGCCGTGTTTTGGTTGCACGCCCAACAAACTTCCGGAATTAATCGAAGGCGTGCTCAAAAAGCAGGACCTGAAAGCACTTGCCGCCCGGGTGACAGCCAAAAAAGAAAAATAGAAAATGCTGAACCACATGAAAAACAATCCGTTTAAGGAAAAGGCTAAAAAATTGAGTCGCAAACTTGAACTGCGGCATCGGGGCCAATCACTGATGTTGGGCAGGGCTGTTAAGACTCGGAATATCACTACGGATATTCTCAATTCCGAACCGGAATTACAGGCAGCATTTGTCGAGCATGTTGTCGACGTCTACGCGAAGCTCGGCACGCCGAAAGGGAAGAAAATCACCGAGTGGTTTCGGCGGAATAACGTTCCCAACGCCAGCGCTGAAGTCGTTAGACTTTTGCTTCGCCGACAACTACCGTTCCCCGATGTGATGCTCGCGGAGATGTTGGAGAAGCTTTCACGGGTCAGTTACCTCTCGCTCGTCGAATTCACCCAACAAATGGCGCAAGCATTCGAAAGGCACGCAAAGAAAAACGGAGTCTCGCCCCGACTTCGCAAGGCTGCCGGCCAATATGCGGATGCCATTGGCATAAGACATTTCTCGCCGAAAGAGGCAGAATTTTGGAGGGAGGAGTGCGGTTTTCCAAGAGCCCAGGACCGGAAGATTGCGACACTAATTGACCGGGTTCTGGGCCGATGAGCCTGGGCGTTCCTGCTCAGGCTATACCCACTTTTTCGACGTAACCTTCATCCATCTTCTCTTAAATGAGAATGGCTTTCCTGGCACGACGTGCTAACCAGATGCTGGCCTGGGAAGAGAAGCTATATAACTCATTGTTGTCCGTATTTTGGTCTGGAGAGGCCGTCGCCCCGCCACTTCAACTTTTCCGTGAGGATGTCGTAGTGGTTGATCTCCGGCAGGAACGCAATCGGCACCGAATCATTCGACGTTTTCACAGAAATCGTGCTCCCCGGCGTCAGGCCGGCGATCGTCATGCCATCCACCTGGATCTCGGCGGGACCAGACGCTTCATCAAGCTGCATTTCTATCGCTTCGGTGGAGTTGACCACCACCGACCGGTTGGTGAGCGCCTGCGGGCAAATTGGCGTCACGGTGAGCACGTTACACTCGGGGCTGATGATCGGACCGCCGGCGGCGAGCGAGTAAGCGGTAGAACCCGTGGGCGTGGCGATAATAAGACCGTCGCACCGGTAACTGGTGAGCCGACGTTGTCCAACGCGGGCAGTGATGCCGATCAAGTGTGGGTTGGCGCCGCGCGTGATGATGGCGTCGTTCAGCGCCCAACCCGTCGTGACCTTCCTTCCAACGCGGAGTTCCAAATCGAGCGCGGTGCGCTGACTGATCACAAACTCGGCATTGAGCACGCGCTTCATTTCCTGCCGGACGCGATCCCCGCGCACGGAAGTGATGAATCCCAGATAGCCGATGTTGATCCCAAGAATCGGCAGGCCGGAACCACGAAACCGGTGTGCGGCTTGAAGCAACGTTCCATCCCCACCAACGGCAATGACCAGATCAACCTTGCGATCCCGAAGGTCCGCCAGTTTCCGGAAGAGGTTCTTTCGCGGCGGCAGGGTTTCAACCCATTCCTGCCGAACGCGCTCCCGGTCGAGAAAAGCCTTTAACGCACTGGCGGTCTGTCGTGCGTGCGGTTTAGTTCGATTGATAACAATAATCACCTTGCTGATTTTCATGTTGCACTCAGAGTTTTTGGGACGTCATGTGGAATCCTTGAACAGGGTTTCGACCCAACGCAGTGCTTCTCGCTGCCGCTCGTCACGTGAACCGCGCAGGAGTTTCGATGGTGCATCCTCTTTGGCGAGGTCGGGTTCGAACCAAAACAGTGCTTGCGCCGGAGCGCGACAGTAGCGGGGGCGGGTGATGTTGTCGGATTCAAATCCACGCAACCAAGGTTAGCAGAACCACCGAGTCGATTCACTTCTTCGTTTTCACGCCGGTCTTTCAAAATCCCGCTTGACATGGTGTCTGTATTACACTATCTATGTATCGTGTAAATGAAACACTTAAAGTGAACGTGGAAATGACAATGCTGTATCGCCCGGTAGGGCCGAAGGAACTGGCGCTCATTGCGGCCAGCGGCTTTCGCGAGTTCCCTCCCCGGCTGCCGGGGCAACCGATCTTCTATCCTGTCCTGAACGAGGAGTATGCCCGGCAAATCGCTCGGGATTGGAACGTCCCGGCCAGCGGTGCCGGTTACGTCACCCGGTTCGCAGTGCGGAATGAATTCGTTGCCCGGTATCCCATTCAGACGGTGGGTAGCTTTGTCCACCAGGAGTTGTGGATTCCTGCCGAGGACCTGGCCGAGATGAATCGGAACATCGTCGGCCTGATTGAAGTGATCGGCGAATACAAAGGGGAGACGAAAAGATGAACCGTATCCTTTTCTATCGCGTGAACGAGTCCTACGGCGAATTCTCCAACTTTGCGCCGTATCCCATTGAACTCAAAGGCAAGGTCTGGCCGACGTCGGAGCACTATTTTCAGGCGCAGAAGTTCGCCGGCACGGACTATGAGGAGGCCATCCGCTTGGCGGAAACGCCGATGGTCGCCGCCAACATGGGACGCAATCGTGAGCGCATGCTGCGTTTGGGCTGGGAGGGGATGAAGGACGACATTATGCGCGAGGCCCTGCGCGCCAAGTTCACCCAGCATCCGGCGCTTCAGGCCCTTTTGCTCGCGACAGGAGATGCCGAGCTCGTCGAGCACACGACCAACGACCGGTATTGGGCCGATGGGGGCGATGGCAGCGGCAGGAATCGGCTTGGCCAATTGCTCATGGAACTCCGCGCGGAGCTGCGGCGGGACACAACCACTCACTGACTCACTAATTCATCAACTCATGACATTTTCATATAAGTATCCCAGAGCGGCCCTGACCGTGGACTGCGTCGTCTTCGGCTTCGATGAAGGCGAACTCAAGGTGCTCCTGATCGAGCGCGCCCTTGAACCTTTCAAAGGCAAGTGGGCGTTGCCCGGCGGATTTGTCCGCGTGGATGAAACGCTCGACGAAGCCGCGCGGCGCGAACTCGAAGAGGAAGCCGGCCTCACGGACGTATTTCTGGAACAGCTCTACTCGTTTGGTGAGTTGGATCGCGATCCGCGCGAGCGGGTCGTGAGCGTGGCCTACTACGCTTTGGTGAAACTGGCGGACTTCAGCACCAAAGCGGCCACGGATGCCGCCGATGCCCGGTGGTTTCCGATTTCCAAGGTGCCGAGGCTCGCTTTCGATCACGCGGAAATTCTGGCCACCGCCCTCACCCGCTTGAAGGGCAAGGTACGTTATCAGCCGATCGGTTTCGAGCTGCTGCCGCCCAAGTTCACGCTCTCGCAGTTGCAGCATCTTTACGAAGCCGTGTTGGAGGCGGAGTTGGACAAACGGAATTTCCGCAAAAAAGTCCTGAGCTTTGATCTGCTCGTGGCGCTCAAAGAAACCCAGATGACCGGTCGGCATCGTCCGGCGCAACTGTTCCGCTTTGACGCGGACAAATACGAGAAGCTCAAGAAACGCGGATTCAATTTTGAGCTGTAAAGCAATAATGCCTGAGCTACCACACAACTTTCAGACCTTGAGGCAGGAATCCGACGGTTCAGGAGCCACGCGCCAGTGCGTCGTCGTCGTGGGCGCCGGCTTCTCGTATGGCTTGGTACCGGTGGCGGAACGCCTGTTTGTGGAGCGGCGGCAAAGCGTCCAAGACGCATTGGGATGTACTACGTCGGCAGCGGCTACGGGCCTATACGTTTGGGCTGATGAAATCTTGCAGCAACTCCAACACCGGAACGGCGTCGCGCCACCAAAGTTACAGTTGGCTGAAGCGCTGGGCATCATGACTGACTCGCGCTGGAGAGGTGCAAATCGCGATGGGCCGGTCGAACCTCGCCACCGTATAATTGCGCGTTTTGCCCGTGAGAACCGGCTGAATTCGATTTGGTCACTGAATTGGGATTGCCTATTGGAGAATGCGCTGGAACGAGTGGGTTTGAGCCGCGATCTCCCGCGCGCAGATTTGCCTTGGAAAACGCAGTTTACGACGTTCTTGACCATTGCTGACTATGCATTGTTGGGTTCACAGCAGTTAGTTCCTGTATTCAAGCCACATGGTTGTGTGCTGCAACTTCTTAATGCTCGGGCTGCGTTGGACAGAAACGATCTTGCTGAAGCTCGACGGCTGGCCTCCCGGTTTCGTCTCACAGAGACTGAATTGGATGCTCCGGGTTTGGATGCGGATGAAATCCACCTACATGCAAATTTGGGAACGCGCCTTGCACAGTCGCCATTGATCGTCGTGGGCTGGAGCATCTCTGAATCGTACTTGCGTCAACTTATCCAGCAACACGTGGAACCCGCGTTGCAGGCGCGCGCCTTGGCCGTGGATGAGTTGAGCGTCATAGATCCAGTTTTCAGCGATGGGCACGGGCAAGTCGCTGCCTCATACGGTCGCACACAAGCTCAGGCGCACGTCGCGGTGGAAAAGGAAAACGGTTTCACAACCGATGCGCTCTGGCTTTGGCTGCAAGCCCTCTACACGGTACAGCATCTCCACAATTTCAGTCCCAATGAAGCAGTTCTCCAAAATGCTTTTGCTGCCCTTCAGTCACCTCCTCTCGACCACTGGGTGATTTGGTGGGCAGACGAGTGGCTGCCAGGATGGTGCCGACTATGTTGGCAGTCCGGATGCGTAAACTGCATTCACAACAATGTGCCGGTGACACCAGAGCGACTCGACTTGGAAGCGCCGGATGCACACGTTCCACTCAACCTGCTGAATACACTGCGCCCCGACTTGATTGCCGCCGGGAAGCTCTTGGCGAGGCTTTGGCCGGGGACGACGCGATGGAACTTCCGAAAATTCCCGGCGGCGCTGTTTGACCCGATGCAGGGACAGCTTGTTCTGCCCGTTCCAACATGGCGCCCCCAGTTCAGCCATGCAGATAGGGCGCTGAAACCCCTCATGAATTTGTGGAAGCCGCATTTTGGAATTGTCCGCAGTGTCTCGCTTCTCGGACTGGATGGTGGGCTTCAAACGGCTAACGGTGCCGTCGAGCACTGGCGCCAGGCCTTGGCCCGCGCGTTTCCCGCATCTCGTTTCGCCGATCCGCAAAACGTCACAATCTTAAACTTGAATCAATTATGAAACCCACCTCGTCAATGCTTTCGAACGTCCGCGCTTACTTGGCCGCGCGATACAGGAACGAACTCGGCCAGACATTATATGATGACCACGCGGCGGACGACGGCGGGCCGGTCTGGCGGGTTGTGAACGGACTGGACTTACGGTCACCTGTGGACCCAACGACGAACGACGCCGCAGGAATCCTGCTCGATCCGGAACTGGGGCTCGTTCTCTTCGTGATCCCGTATGACGAAGGAAGCGATCTCCAAGCGCAGGTGATAATTGCATCGAGTTTGCAATCGAGGTTACACCCGCTTTGCCCGCCTAAGCCGCCGTTGGACGAAGATGGCACTTGGCAAGTCGCCATTCACTGGCTGGTGGAGGATTCCGACCGAGAGCGTTGGGAAACTCAAATCGTCCAGCTTCGTCAACAAACTGGTTTTTCTGAAGAACTGGTGCTGGAGGCAGTGTTTTTTCCAGTGGGCGAATTGAAACAAAAGTTGGCCGAACACGGAATGCCGCGCCTCCTTTTTACAGCGCGTCACGTCCTGCGCCAGAGCGACCAGGGCGAAGCGGCCAAATGGATGAGCGCCGATCACGCTGTGCTGCATGAACTGGAGAACTTTCACGAACAGTTCACCGATCCCGAGCAACGACGGCGGGCCCAGTTAATTCAAGACCGACTAGGCGAAGCAGTCCTCGCTGTGAGGTCTGGAGATAGCATTCCGACTGGTCGTCCAAGCGAGTTGACCAGTTTGGAAGTCCAGGACTTCAGGAATTTGGGTCATGTTCGATTACATTTCGGTCATTCGCCCGTTTCGTGCCGTGTTATCCACGGTCCCAACGGCACCGGCAAAACAAGCCTGTTCGAAGCTTTCAGCCTTGCTCTGTGTCAATCATCCACACGTTACAAAGCGTTCCTGGGGCGTGACGAGCGCGACGTCACCGGCCCTGATCGTCCACGACTCTATGACGAAAAATACCTGTCCCCCTTGGGAGGACACAACCGGTCGCCTCGGATCGGGCTAAACGGAAAGGAGGCGACACGACCCAAACTTGTGGACTCGTGGGAAGAAGCGCATCGTCTTGATCTGGAGTTCAGCGGCAACTTTCTGGCTCAGGAAACCAGTCAGGAATTCCTGCAACTGTCTTCAGATGATCTCGCCGTTCGGGTCTTGACCGGTTATTCGGAGCTTGCGGAGCGCCTTGAGGCGTTCGTTGATGAACAGGTTGACAAAGCCGCGCAACGGCGGCAGGCGTTTCTGAGAAATCTCAATCTATCAGCCAGCATCACGCGTATTGATTCAGCTCTTGCCCGCATTGCCGAGCAGGTCGTCCAACGTCATTTGCAACTGCCGCCGCCCTCACTCCTCGCGTGGCTCGACCAATTGGTAGAGGTGCCCGAATTAGCGAATGATCTGTCCAATCTTCGCAGTGATTGGCGGCAGTGGAGTGACGAGTCGGAACGAACTAAGTTGGCCGCCAAATTAGCGGTTGGTCCAGAGTCTGATCCGTTATTCACTTTGGAAACTTGGTTAACGCAACGGAATCGCCTCAAGTCTCGGACTGGAGAGTTGCTTCAGCGCCTCGATCAGCGCCTAGTTGCTATCCGCGAACATTTCGATGAAACGCTCCGTGATCTGGCTGCGTGGGGCGAATGGCTGGAACGCGGCCAAGGCCAGAACCTTCCAAAAGCCCCCTCATCGGGCGAACTCGATTCCATCCGCCGACAACTAGCCGAAGTTCAGGCAGCACAGCAAAAGGCGATGAAAGAGGGCCAAGCCACTCGTCTGCACTTGGAACATCTTGAGCAAATGACAAAAGCGTTAACTCAAGGCTTGGGCGCGAAAGAACCGAACAAATGTCCCACTTGTGGCGTGGATCACTCAGCACAAGGCGGTATCGCAAAAGTCGTCGCCGAGCTTCGCGACCAAGTTGCTGCCGCGCGTGAAAACCTTCTTCAGGAATATCGAACCCTTGATGAGAAGGCGAAAACGATACAACGCACGCTTCAAGAGCGAGGTGAAGTACCTTGTCCCGTTTCGCCAGAGCGGCGGACCGCATTGCAGGAAGCGCTGGCTTGGCTTTTGCCTGCCGCAGTGCCAGCGCTCGAAGGCTGTCTCGAACAGCCGCTTCAGCGAAGGCGCATATTGGACTTGCTGCGGGCAATGCTGACTCGCCCGGCTTTGATGTCTGATATCAACCCACATGAGGAAGCTCAACGTATCGTTCGGGAACTTTCGGCACAGGCCGCCGAAGCCCGAGAAAACTTCTTCGATCAAGAACACTGGAAGCCGGTGCAAGATTCTTTCCGAAAGAAGTTGGCGAAGGTCGTGAAGGAGCACCTGCCGGCGACACTTGAGCGCCTGTGGTGCGAGCTTTGGATGAACCTGACTTCCGCGCCTTGGCTCTTACCAGCGCGCCCGAGTCTTGATGTCGCACTAAAACGAGGACAGCGGCGAGCAGTTGTTCGGGTCGGAGACCGTCTGGCGCGGTACATCCTTAACCAAGCCGAGATTCACTTGCTGGGACTCGGATGGTTCTTTGCGCGATATCTTACTCATGGGCGCTTCCGCTGCCACGCTCTGGTGATGGACGATCCGGCTCAACAACTCGATCAGACGAGTTACAGGGACTTGTGCCGGCTCTGGCGCGTTTTGGTACGTCTGCATTCGATTCATCGGCACCCGCTGCGATTGATCCTGTTGCTTCACCAAGAAGACCGGGCACTCGACGCTGCCCGGGCCACGCGAGCGTTGGTTGCCGTCTTGGGCTGGTCAACAGAGCAAGAAGGTACGCCACGAGAAGTAGAAATGTTCGCACCGAACGCCAAACCGTCACATCCGAGCGCCTGGTTTCAAGCCGAGCGCGCAATCGCGTGAGCATGGTCTGTCACTTGAGCACTCGCAGATTGTAGGACGATGAAAACCATCCTCATCCTCGAAGACAACGACGAGCGCATTGCGGCGTTCCAAAAGGCTATCGCGACCTTGGGGGATGGCTTTGAACTGAAGGTTTGGCGTGACGCGCCTTCGATAATCGCCGAGTGCGAGGCGTTTTTTACGACTGCGGTGCTGATTTCACTCGATCACGATTTGAATCCGATGCCAGGGGTGACGGTTGATCCCGGCACAGGTTTGGATGTGGCCCGTTTTCTTGGAGACTTCGTGCCCGTATGTCCTGTGCTAATCCATTCGTCAAACACCGATCGCGTTTACTCGATGCACAACGAATTACGATTCGCGGGCTGGATCGTGGACCGTGTTGGTCCAATCGGGACGGACTGGATTGAGACGTCATGGCTGCGCAGCGTGCGCGGATTGCTCGCCGAACACACCAATACTTGGAAGGCCGATTTGC
>WNGF01005126.1_pt1 | contig 17917 bp, 15 predicted proteins | sample 5400641 | NCBI WGS metagenome assembly WNGF01 (sample SAMN13153371, study PRJNA577476) | soil metagenome | isolation source: 80 cm soil or saprolite under grassland replicate 2 | place: USA:California | collected 2016-06-15
AGCGGGCCAGCCTGGCGTCGGCCGGCAGAGCGGCGCAGCGGCTGGCCGTGGACAAGGGGAGCTTGGGGTGAAGTGGAACCTGCGCTGGGTCGCGGCCCAGCGGGACATCTGGCGGCCCAGCGACCTGCTGGAGGCCTTCCAGCAGGTCGGCTTCGCGCCGTCGCTGAGCAAGGTCGCCGCGCTGTGGGGCCAAAAGCCGATCACGGTGCGGCTGGATGATCTGGACAGGATCTGCGCGGCGCTTGGCTGTACGGTCGCCGACCTGCTGGAAGCCGAGCCCCAGGACCAGCAGGCCGGTCAGGGGCAGGATGCGGCCGACCGGCGGGTGGTCGGTGGACAGCCGGTCCGCGGCGGCGAGCGCGGGCCTGCCCGTCCCGTCCCCCGACGCGGCACCGGCTCCGGCTCGGGCACTGCTCGCCGGAGCCTGCCACCGAACTGACCAGGCCTGGAGAAACCCGGTCATGGCCAGCCCGGTGAGTCCGGCGACCTCATCGGTCGGCAGTTGCACGCGATGTTATGGGTGGGGGCGGCCGGGAGGCGACGGTGTCTGCGCCGCCTGCGCGGCATGGCTGCCCCGCGGGCGCCGCGACGGCTGCTGTCGGCGCTGCCGGCACGTCAGCCGCCTCAACCGCGACGCTCTATGTCGTCCGTGCATCTTGGAGGTCCGCTCCACCGACCTGGAGTGGGTGATCGCCGATCTTGAGCGGTGCACCCACGACCTCCAACCCCGCGGCCATCAGCTGGTGTTGCTGCTGGATGGGGTGAAGCTCGCCGCCGGCCAGCCGTCCCGAAAGCGGGACCAGCGGCCACAGCGGCTGCGGCTCGACCAGCGGCACCTCTGGCTCCGGGACCGGCTTTCCATGCCGGAGCCCGCCGACGACCCGAACATCTGCCCACCACAGGTGCCCGGTCAGCTGGTGCTGCTGCGCCTGCCCAGGGCGTTCCTCCTCGGGGACGCCAGGCGGATCCGTGACCGCGCCGAGGCGCTCAGCCGCGCTGGCCTCCTGCGGCCCCGCTCAGGACTGGGGCTGGCACCGGTCCGGCTCGCACCGCGTCCGCCGGCAGCACGCCGGCGGCGGCTGCCGCGGCCAGCCCACCCGTTGCGCAGCTGCGAGCACTGCCTGGCCTGGGCGGGCGACGGCAAGCGGATCTGCCACTGCTGCCGGGAATGGGCCCACAGGCATACGGTCGGCACCTGCCGGCGCTGCCGGCGAAACCTCCCGCTCAAGCACGACCGCTGCCGGTCCTGCCACTTGGTTCTCGCCCAACACGCGCTCGCCGGACACGACACGGACGGGTCGAGCGCACCGCGCTCCCGGCCCTCACCGGCCCCGCGCAGCAGCTCCTGGACGAGTTCGACCAGTTCGCCCGTGCCCAGTCGTGGACGGCGGCGATCCGCGCCTTCCACCTGCGCAGCCTTCGGCTGCTGCTGGCCTGGCTGGGCGCGGCCGCCCCGATCCACGAGGTCGACATAAAGGCGGTCGCCACCCTGGGCCCGAGCTACGCCGGCCAGTGCATCACCCAGTTCCTACGCGCCAAGGGCCTACTCATCCCGGACCCCGCCACCGCCATTGACGCCGACCACGCCGATGTCCAGTGGCTCCTTGCCACCCTCCCCGGCCACCTCGTCCCCGAGGTCGAGGCGTGGATCCGGGTGCTTCGCGGCGAGGGCCGCCGACCGTCGCCCGTGATGGGCTGGGCGCTGATCCGCCGCTACCTCGCCATCGCCGCGCCGGTCCTGCGCCAGTGGGGCGAGCGCGGTGAGGTCGACAGCCTGCGGTCGATCACCACCGACGACGTCCAGGCCGCCCTCAAGAGCCGCCCCGGCTCCAGCGTGCGCAGGATGCAGACCGCGTTGCGGTCGCTGTTCCGCGCGCTCAAGCGCGAGCGCCTGATCTTCCGCGACCCCGCCCGCGGCATCACCGTCACCCGTGCCAGCAGGCTCCCGCAGCCGTTGCCGTCCGACCGGCTCCGCGGACTGCTCGACCGAGCACCCACCACCATGGCGAAGCTCGCCGTCGCGCTGGTCGCCATCCACGCGCTCCGTCCCGTCGAGCTCCGACGCCTCCACCTCGCCGACCTCAACCGGGCCCGCGGACGGCTCACCGTCCGCCGACCAGTGGCAGGCCGGGACCGCATCGTGATCCTCAACGAACTCACCCTGCGCCTTGCCGGCACGTGGCTGCGCGAACGCGCCCAGCGCTGGCCCCACAACACCAACCCGCACCTGCTCATCAGCCAGCAGACCGCCGTCGACCCCAGCCAGCCGCCCGTCTGCCGGTTCACCGTCCAGAAGCTGTTCTTCCCCCTGGCGATCACGCCAGGGCAGCTTCGCGCCGACCGCATCCTAGACGAGGCGCGCCACACCGCTGACCCCGTCCACCTCATGCGGCTGTTCGCCATCGCCGACAACACCGCGATGAAATACGTCTACACCGCCCACCCCGAACGCCGAGCCGTGCCGCCTCGATAACTGCCGGCCGCGCCGGTCTTCGGAAGGTGCAGGTGAGACCGCCATACGATTCAGGTCGGTCCCGCGGCGGTCGCGGATCGGTTTGTTCCGGGCGTGACGGTCAGGTTCTGTCGGATGCGTGGGTGAAATCCCGGATGACCTGAGCGAGCCTCGCTGGCTGGTCCAGGGGGATGAGGGTGTAGCTGTCTTCGACCTCGACCAGTCGTCCTTGCGGGAGCAGCTCGGCAAGGCGCCGGCCGTGCTCGGGTGGCATCACGCGGTCCCCGGTTGCCCAGACCACCAGGGCAGGACGGTTGAAGCTCGGCAAGCAGTCGGCCGCCTTGACCATGAGCTGGGTGTCTGCCCCTGCTGCTCGCACTATTCGTACGGCGTCGCGGCGGATCCCAGGCTGCTTCATGACCGGCTTCACCCACCGGGCGGTGGCAGCGTCTCCTCGCATGGTCAGCCACCCGAACGCGATCGGCAGCCGCCGCAGCGTCCGGAGACGCATCTGCTGCATGAACAGCCCGAACATCCGGGGCGAGAGCCTGCCGGTGAGCACGAGCACCTTGCCGGTCAGCCCGGGCGGGAAGTTGTCGAACGCATCGCATGCGGCGAGCACGACCCGTCCCACGCGTGCGGCGCCGTCGCAGATCAGCAGCTGGACGAGCGCCCCGCCGGTGTCATTGCCAACCAGGGTGACGTCATGCAGATCCAGGCGGTCCAGGAACTCCGCGACCAGCCGCGCTATCCCGGGAAGCGACAGGTCAGCGTCGGCGTGCATCGCGTGACGATGCGCGCCAAGCGGCAGCGTCGGTGCCACGCAGCGGTGATCGACCGACAAATCAGCGATCGGTCCGTCCCACAGCGAGGCGTCCATCATCAACCCGTGCAACAGCACAACCGTTGGGCCGTCGCCGCCGGTGTCCTCGTATTCGATTGTCCCGGCGGACAATTCGATCTCCCTCACGCTCATGTGGATCCCCTTTCGGTTCGTCGGGTCAAGGCCTGCGACACAGTCACCATGGCCGGGCACGGACCTGTCGGTCGGTCATCTCGGCGCGGCGACCGACCGGCTGCGGCCCGCGTTGGCGTTTGTGGCGCGGTCGGCCGCCGGCGGCGTGATGGAACCAACGCGGAAGTGAGCAAAGCCGACACCGGGTGGGCGCCAACCCGTGGGCGCTGGTCGACCCTCGGGCCTGGATCGCGATTGCGGCTCACTGCTGCGCTCCCGCTCCGGGTTCATCGGGGTCCAGCCGGCGCACAGCGACCAGGCATAGCCCGAGGTCGCGGACCTTGACCAGCAGCCCGTGCAGGGCAGGCTGATCCGCCACCAGCCCACAGATGACCGTCTGGCTGCCCTGGCTGTTGACCTGGAGGCCCTCGAACCAGGCCGCCCAGCGGCTGTCGAGGACCCCCTCGACGCGGATCTCGTACCGCGTCGGCGGTCCCGAGCCGCTCACACCCGCCGCCCCCCTTGCCAGCGCGCCGGCCGCGCCTCTGGGATCGCCGACGCCTTGGCAATGGCCGCCTGCGCGCTGGTGCGCGGGTCCCAACGCCACACACCGATCCACGTCTGGTCGTCGACCTTGGCGAGTCGTGCCTGGATGCGCCCGGCAACGGCGTCCCTGACCGCGGCGACCAGGGCGGCCCGCTCGGCGAGCACCTCCTCGGTGTCGGCCAGGTCGATCGTGCAGCGGGCGAGCCTGAGCGCAGCCATTCTCTCCTCCTGTCGGTGCGCGTTGCTGTCACCCAGCACGCTAGAAACAATCCCCTGGCCAGGCATCACCCGAAGGTGCACAGGCCGGGTGGAATCTTGCGTTGCGGCTCTGGGCACGAAGGTGCCGCCGGACCGGCATACCGGGCTCGACACTCGAGCGGCCCGTCGAGTCGTGGTGGGCTTCGGTGGAGGCAAAGGCGGCGGACCTGACCCGGTTCATGCCGTCCTCCGGTCGGTTCGACGGTCCGCCGCGGCGGCCTCGCGTCGCAGGGCGACCGCGGCGGTCAGGTGGGCGAGGTGGGAGGGCCCCTGGGGAAGTTGCCGAGCAGCTCGCCGCCGTCAAGATCGACCTGCTCGGCGCCAAGGCGCAGATCGTTGGCGGTGGCGCTGGCGCGCGCGAACCAGGTCCGGGCCTGGTCCAGCCGGTCTTGGCGGGCTAAGCAGCCTGCCTGAAGTCCTGCATGTAACTCTTGGCCACGAGCCTGGCTGTCGCCGTACCGGTCACGGCTGCGGGAGGATGCGGAAGGTGGGATGGTCGGCCGGGTCCGCAAGCTGCTCGAAGCCAGCCTTCACTCCGGGCGTCCTGCCGTAGCGCCGCACGTAGGCCTCGATCAGCGGCCCTCGCTGCTGCGGTGGAACTTCCACGGCGGTGAAGTGCTCCACCCGGCGCCCTTGCCGAAGCCGCCCGCCACCGGCGGTCCTGAGGTTGCGTGACCAGTCGGTGTCCCCAAACGGGGTGAGCAGGTACCGCTGGCCTTGGTGCTCCAAGACGACGACGGGTACCGTGCGCCACTGTCCGCTCCTGCGCCCACGTACTGACAGGGTGGCCACCCGGCGCGGGGCGAACCGGGGCGCTAGGCGGTTGGCGATGGTCCGCTGCCACCATCCTGGCTTGCGGTAGGCGCGCGCTGTCATGGCTGGTGATCCTCCCCCGTGCGCCGAAAGGGTACCCGCAAGCCCGGGGGACAATCCCGCGGCGCGTGGTCACGCCACTCGCCGGCGTGCAGTCCTGCTGCCACAACGGTTGCGAGCAGAACCTCTGGCCATCCGCTTAGGCATTCGGCCAGCCAGAACGTGCAGCCCAGGAAGGCCTCCTCGCTGCCGTCGAGGCCGTCGTCGGCGTGGTAGCGGCGGACCAGCCCGTCGCGGCCAAGCGTGGCGGCGTCGCGTCGGCGGTGCGCAGCATCCGCGGATCGCTCCAGTCCACAAACCCCAGGACTGGCAGCCGCAGCAGGCCGGCGTCCAGTTCGTCGCTGGCGAACGTCTGGGTGAACACGCCACAGTGCCGGTCGTAGCCATGCTGCTGGACCGGCGGTGCGGATCTGGTCGTGAACCCGCTGCCAGCGGGGCAGGGGGCGGACCGGCCGGTCCGTGCGGCCAGGCGAGCCCTGGTCCAGCGCCGCCCAGCAGGCAACCTTGGAGTGCACCAGGCGCCCGGGGCTGGCCGCGCAGCTCCCAGCGGCCCCAGTCCGGCTCGCTCCAGCGAGTCGCGGCTACCTCGACGACGCCCAGCGCGCGTCCGGGCCGTCGGGACCAACCGGAGGGCCCTCCTTGGGGAGCCGTGGCCGCTCAGCTGCCAGGCCACCTGCATGAGCTCGACGTCGACGTCTCACGTGGCGATGCCGATGGCCTGCTTGATCGTCTCGGGCTGGGCGAGCACGCGGAGCATGAGCTCGGCGACGTCGGCGCGGGAAACCGACCAGCCGCCCCGGAGATTCTGCCCGTACGCCGTCCGGTAGGCGCCGGTCAGTGGCCCGTCGGTCAGCCGTGGCGGCCGCACGACGGTCCAGTCCAGGCCGCTGTCGCCAAGGACGTCCTCCATCAGCGCCAGATCGGCATAGCTCTGGCGGAACACGGCCTTTGCCACGTGACTGAACAGGTGCCGCATGAAGAACCCGTCGCCCGGGTCGTGCTTCGGCGGCTGGGGGCGGCCAGGCGACGCCACGGTGCCGACCGGCGCGGCGCTGACCACCACGAGGCGTCGTACGCCGGTTGCCTGCATCGCCCCGACGATGGCCCGGGTGCCCTGCGAGACGATGCCGGCCTCGGCTTTGGACCGCGGACCAAGGCCGGAGAGGACCGCGTCGGCGCCGGCGACCGCGGACTGGAGCGCGGCCGGGTCCGCGGCGGCCAGGTCGGCGGTGACCACCCGGACCGCTCTGGACAGGTTCGTCGGGTTGCGGACGACGGCGGTCACCTCGTGGCCTGCGTCGAGGGCCTGCTCGAGGAGTTGCCGGCCGATACCGCCGGTCGCCGCGAAGATGGTGAGCTTCATCTTTGCTCCATGGTTGGTGGGCTATTTGCTCGGTCGTGTCCGCGATCCCGGTTGCGCTGGTTGGGCGCCATCGCGTCCTGGTCACCTCCTGGTGGGGTGGGCGGCACGGCTGAGTGCCTTGGCGCGCAGGATCTCCGGGTCTCGCGGATCGGGCGGAAGGACCTCGCGGCAGGGCTGCTGCCGCCGGCCCTTCGGTCGCTGGATGCGGATGCGCTGCATGTGTCAGCTCCTCGGCCACTTGCCACGGGGTGGGGTCCCGGTCAACGCGGAGCCCCGGTCGTGGTTGGGACTGCTTCGACCAGGACGCTAGGAGCCGACGCTGCTGTGGTCGTCACCCGAAGGTGCACATGCCAGGGGGAATCTTCCGCAGCCGGGCCCTGGCACGAACGTGCCGCCGGGATCGACGAGCGCCGCGCTAGCGAATCAGGCCCAGCTCCCGCGCCCGTGCCACCGCCTCGGTGCGGTTGGCCGCGCCGAGCTTGTCGAGGACGTGGCTGACGTGCTTTTTGACGGTGTCGAGGCTGACCACCAGCTCCTGGGCGATGCCCTGGTTGGAGCGGCCCGCCGCCAGGAGCCCCAGCACCTCCAGCTCGCGGTCGGTCAGCGCCTCGATCAGGCCCGCCACTGCCCCCTCGACGCCGCGCCCGGCGTGCGCCACGGTGTGGGTGGCGTCGAAGGCTCGCAGCACCCGAGCCAGGCAGTCCAGCGGCACGCCGCGGGCGGCGGGCTGCTCGGTGCGGTGGGCCGCGACCAGCCGGCCGAGCAGGGCGCCCATCGGCGCGCCCTCGTCGGCGAACACCCGGACATAACCCTGGGGGCAGGCCAGCGTGAGCGCCTCAGTCAGGGCGGCCAGCGCGCCGGGCTCGTCGCCGCTGCCGGCCAGTGCCAGCGCCCGCAGCGCCTGGATCTCGATCAGGCTGCCCAGCCGCCGCTGCGCCGTCGCTGCGGTGTGCAGTCGCTCCAGCAGCGCCAGGGCCTGGTCAGGCCGGTCTTGGGCGAGCAGCACGCGCGCCAGCACCAGGTACTCCGGCTCCCTGGGGTAGCTCGGCTGGTCGTCGGCGCCAAGGCCGCGCCGCCTGGTCCAGCGGGCCGCGGCGGCGAGCTCGCCGCGGGCCAGCAGCAACCGCGCCCGCAGGGCTGGGGCGGGGTTGAGCAGGGTGGCCACGCCCGGGCTGGGCGCGACCCCCTCGGCCTCATCGATAGCTTCCAGAGCCCCGGCCGGATCCCCCTGGACCTGCCGAATCCACGCCAGGGTGGCCAGGCCCGTGGCCAGCGGCGGGGTGTAGACCACCTGGCGGCACCGCGCGATGCCCTCGGTGACGTGCTCCAGGGCGGCGTCCAGCTCGCCGCGCTGGTAGGCCACCTCGGCCATGCCTACCTGCGCCATGCCCGCGTCGGGCAGCGCCGGCTGGCCGGGTGGCGCGGCGACCTCCAGCGCCTGCCGGTAGGTCCCAAGCGCCGCGTCCAGGCGGCCCTGGGCGCGCTGGACCTGGCCAAGGTGATGCCAGCCTCGCACCGCCAGCTGGCGCTGGCCGGCCCGCAGCCACTGCGCGATGGTCGACGACAACCGGCGCTCGGCCTCTGCCAGCCGGCCGCGCTGCCACTCGGCCACACCCAGGTAGCCGCTGGCGTTGGATTGCAGCATCCACTCGTCCTCGCCGAGCTCGGCCAGGGCCCGGGAAGCCAGCGCGAGTGCACGTTCGGCGTCGCCGCGTAGCTCGGCCAGGTACGCGCGGTCCAGCGCCATCGTCGCCGGCACGTTGGCCAGCAGGCTGGCGGCCCGGCCGGCCGACGGCTCATACGGCTCATCGGCAGCCTCCGTGAACGCGCGCTCGGCGGCGTCCAGCAGCTCATCGACTCCCTCCACGCGGCCGCTGAGCAGCGCCAGGCGCGTCCGCGCCAACAACAACCGTGGCCGGGAGCCGACCAGCTCGGCCGGCAGCGCCGCAAGCCACTGCTGCACCGTCGCCCCCTCGCCGCGCAACAGCAGCTCGTCGGCATGCCGCTCGACCAGCTGCGCCGCCCAGACGGCGTCGCCTGCGGCAAGGGCGTGGCGCACAGCGTCGTCGGCCAGCCCATGCGCTTCTGACCAGGCGGCCGCGGCCCGGTGCAGTTGCGGCACCCGCTCGGGCTGTTGCTGCTGCAGGCGGGCGCGGAGCAGGTCGGCGAACAGCTGGTGGTAGCGCCACCAGCCACGCACCGCATCCAATGGCACCAGGAACAGGTTGGCCCGCTCGATCCCCTCCAGCAGCCGCTGGCTGTCGGTGCGGCCGGTGACCGCATCGCACAGCGCACCGCTCAGCCGCTCCAGCACCGAGGTCTCCAGCAGGAACCCGCGCACCGGCTCCGGCTGGCGCTCCAGCACCTCCTCGGCCAGATAGTCCAGCACGAACCGGTGGCTGCCCGAAAACGACGCCACAAACGCGGCCACGTCGGGTTGTCCCCGCAGCGACAGGCCGGCCAGCTGCAGCCCGGCCACCCATCCTTCGGTGCGCGCCGCCAACGCCGCCACGGCGGCCTCAGGCAGGTCGGGCCCGACCGCCCCGTGCAGCAGGTCTGCGGCCTCCTCCGGCGTGAAGCGCAGGTCGGCGTCGCGCAACTCGGCGAGCTGGCCGCGGGCGCGCAGCCGCGCCAGCCCAAACGGCGGGTCGACGCGGCTCGTCAGCACCAGGTGCAGTCCCGGCGGAAGATGCTCCAACAGGAACCCAAGCGAGGCGTGCACCGGCGGCGCATCGATCAGGTGGTAGTCGTCCAGCACCAGCACCACCTCGCCCCCGTCGGGTTGGGTGGCCAGCTGGTTGATCAGGGCCGTGACCAGCCCCTCAAACGACGCCGGGGCGGGCGGGCCGAGCAGCGGGGCGACTTGCTCGGCGATCCCCGGGCGCGCCCGGTCCAGCGCGGCGACCACATGCCGCCAGAACCGCGCCGGGTCGTTGTCGCCTTCGTCCAGCGACAGCCAGGCGACCGGCAGCCCGCTGCGGCGGGCCCAGTCGGCCAGCAGGCTGGTCTTGCCGAACCCGGCCGGCGCGCACACCAGCAGCAGCCCCCGCGCCAGCCCCTCGTCGAGCCGTTCGATCAGACGTGGGCGAGCCACGAAGCCTGGCTGCGGGCCGGGCACGTGCAGCTTGGTGGCCAGCAGCCCGTCCTCCCGGGACGCGGCAACCTCGGCTGGGGTCGCGGCGGGCGGCTCAGCCACCGGTGATCCCCCCTAGCCCGTCCGGCGATGCTTGCTTCCGGCTGCCTCATTGTAGTGGCCGGCTGGTCGCCGCCGCGGCCGGGGGGCGCGGTGTGGTCGCTACCCCGGCACGGCCGTCAGAGGCCGACTGCGTCCTCTTCGCCCGACGAAAGCGCTTGACGCTGTCGAGCCTGGCAGCCGGCCCGGCGGCACCTTCGTGCCAGGGCCGGCCGCAGAAAGATTCCCCCTGGCATGTGCACCTTCGGGTGACGCCCCCAGCCTTCTGAGCTCGTAGCGTCCTCGCAGAAAGCAGTCCCCAACGAAAGGACGAGCCATCATGACCACACGCGAGACGCACGCTCGGCCCGCCCCCGGCGAGCCGGCACGGCGAGGATTCGGCGACCGCTACGTCCTCGCCGCGGATCGGGTCTTCGACGGCACGCGAGTGCTCGAGCACCACGCGGTCGCGGTCCGGGGCGATCGGATCGCCGGCGTGGCACCAGCCGACCACCTCCCCGGCCCAGGTCCCCTCATCCGCTTTGCCGGCACGCTGCTTCCCGGCTTCATCGACCTCCACGGCCATCCGCTGCTCGGGCAGGTCCCGCCGGACACGATCCTGCGGCACGGCATCACGACGATCCGGGACACCGGCGGTCCGCTCCTGCCATCCTCCGGCGGCGATGGGCGGCTGCGCCTGCTGGCCGCCGGGCCGATCCTCACCGCACCCGGCGGCTATCCGATCCCGGTGTTCGGCCCCGGCGCCGGAGTGGAGGTGCCCGACGTCCAGACAGCCCGCACGGCCGTCGGCCAGCTCGTCGCCGGCGGTGCCGCGCTGATCAAGGTCGCGTTGGAGCCGGGCGGATCGCCGGGCGCCCCATGGAGCGGGCACCAGCTCGGCTCCCCGCCGCCGTGGGCGATGCTCTCGCTCGAGGTGGTCCGCGCGATCGTCGAGGCGGCCCACGAGCACGGCCGCATCGTCTCGGTCCATCTCAGCGGGCCCCAGGGCGCCCGGCTGGCTCTGGACGCTGGCGTCGACGAGTGGGCCCACGTCCCCTGTGACCCGATCTCGCCCGACCTGATCGCGCACGCGGCGGCCGCGGGCGTGCGGGTGGTGAGCACGCTGGACACGCAATCGCACTGCACGGGTGTCGCCGACAATGCCAGCCAGCTCGTTCAGGCGGGGATCCGGCTGCTGTACGGCACCGATCTGGCCCACACCGACGTCCCCTGGGGGATCAACGCCCAGGAGCTGCAGCTCATGCTCCACACCGCGGATGGAGCGCTGACGCCGCTGGAGGTGTTGTCGGCCGCGACGGCACGGGCGGGGGAGCATCTGGGGCTGGCGCCGCTGGGGCGGCTGGTGGAGGGTGCTCCCGCGGATCTCATCGGCGTCCGCGGCAACCCTCTCGAGCAGTTCAAGCTGCTCGAGTACCCCGACCTCGTCGTGTCGGGAGGCGCGACGATCGTCGAGCCCGTTGGAGGCTGATGCGTGGCTGGTTGGCCAGGCGAAGGCCGCTATGCCCAGCGTCACAACCGGCCCAGCAAGGAGCCGATCGCCGACGACGGCCTGATGGGCGATGGCCACACCGCGCCGCTGGTGACACGGTGACCCGCTGCTCCCTGGGCCGGACCGTGGTGCTGGAGCCCCGGGAACCGTTCGTAGCTTGCTGGGTGACAGACATGCAGACCAACAGGAGCGAGGGGAATGGCGGCGCTCAGGCTCGCCCGCTGGCGAAGCTTGACGACGAGAGGTGATCGGAGATCTGACAATGGGAATGTTCGGTAATTTTCGGAAGACCGCCCGGCGCACGGTTGCCGGCGGGCAACACATACCGGCCCTTGCGGGCAGCGTGGGCGCAACCCCGAGGCTGGCGAGGCTTCCTGCTGGGCGCTGGACCAAATGGGCGGTCCTGGCCTTCTGGATCGCGGTGGTGGTGGTCGCGGGGCCGCTTGCCGGCAAGCTGAACGATGCGCAGCAGAACCAGGCGTCGGATTTTCTGCCGAAGAACGCCGAGTCTACCAGGGTGGTCGAGCTGGCCAAGCGGTTTGTGCCAAGCGACACCTACCCCGCGGTGGTGGTCTACGAGCACCCGGGGCCCATCACCGGCGCCGACCAGGCCAAGGCCGCCGCCGACGCCAGGCGCTTCGCCGGCCTTGACCACGTCGGCGGCAAGGTCGTCGGCCCGATCCCCGCCAGCGACAGCCGGGCGCTGCAGGTGGTCGTGCCCATCAAGGCCGGCGAGGACGGCTGGAACGCCATCGCCCCGGTGGTCAAGGACCTGCGGTCGATCACCCACGCCGGCGGCGGGCGCGTCTACGTCACCGGGCCGGCCGGCTACGCCGCCGACTTCAACCACGTCTTCCAGGGGTTTGACTCCACCCTGCTGTACGTCACTGCGCTCATCGTCATCGTCATCCTGCTGTTCACCTACCGCAGCCCGGTGCTGTGGATCCTGCCGCTGGCGTGCGTGCTGGTCGCCCTGACCGCCGCGCAGGCGGTGATCTACCTGCTGGCCCGCCACGCGGGCCTGACCGTCAACGGCCAGAGCGCGTTCCTGCTGACCGTGCTGGTGTTTGGTGCCGGCACCGACTACGCCTTGCTGCTGGTGGCGCGCTACCGCGAGGAGCTGCGCCGCCACCCCGACCGGCACCAGGCGATGGCGGTGGCACTGCACCGCGCCGGCCCGGCGATCCTCGCCAGCGGGTCCACGGTCATCTTGAGCCTGCTGTGTCTGCTGGTCGCCGCGCTGAACTCCACCAAGAGCCTGGGTCCGGTGATGGCGATCGGCGTGGCGGTGGGCCTGTGCGCGATGCTCACCCTGCTGCCGGCGCTGCTGGTCATCTTCGGCCGCTGGCTGTTCTGGCCGGTCCGGCCCACCCTGGGTTCCTCGGAGCCGACCGAGCGGGGCGTGTGGGCGCGGATCGGGCGGCGTATCGCCCGCCGGCCCCGGCTGGTGTGGGTGGTGACGGCGGTCGTGCTGGGCGCGATGGCGCTGGGCCTGACCGGGCTGAAGGCCAGCGGGCTGCAGAACCGGGATGCCTTCCGCACCAAGCCCGAGGCGGTGGCCGGCGAACAGGCGCTGGGCCGCCACTTCGCGGCCGGCGCTGGTGACCCGGTCCAGGTCGTCGGCAACGCCGACGCCACCCAGCAGCTGCGCGCCGCCCTGACCGGCACCGCCGGGGTCAGCGCCGTCACCCGGCCGGTGGTCAAGGACGGTTACGCCTACCTGGAGGGAACCCTGCGCAGCAGCTCCGACAGCCAAGCCTCCTACGACACCATCGACCGGCTGCGCGCCAGGGTGCACGCCATCCCCGGCGCGGACGGCAAGGTCGGCGGCGGCAGCGCGGTCAACCTCGACATCCTGCGTGCCTCCCGCCACGACCGGAACCTGGTCGTGCCGCTGGTGCTGCTGGTGGTGCTGGGCATCCTCGCGCTGGTGCTGCGCGCGCTGGTGGCGCCGCTGCTGCTGGTAGCCACGGTGGTGCTGTCGTTTGCGGCGGCGCTGGGCGTGAGCGCGCTGGTCTTCGACCACCTGTTCGGGTTTGCCGGCGCCGACGCCTCGCTGCCGCTGTGGGTGTTTGTATTCCTGATCGCCCTGGGAGTCGACTACAACATCTTCCTGATGACCCGGGTGCACGAGGAGTCCAGGCGCCACGGCACCCGGCGCGGCGCGCTGCTCGGCCTGGCCGCCACCGGCGGGGTGATCACCTCGGCGGGCCTGGTCCTGGCGGGCACGTTCGTCGCCCTTGGCACCCTGCCGCTGGTGTTTGTCACCGAGCTCGGCTTCGCGGTCGCCTTCGGGGTGCTGCTGGACACCTTCGTGGTCCGCTCGGTGCTGGTCACCGCGCTCAACCTCGACCTCGGCCGCTGGATCTGGTGGCCGAGTCGCCTGCACCGCAAACCCGATATCGACCTCGACGAGATCGACGCCGAAGCCGCCGCGCTGGTCCGCTGAGCACAACGGCTGCGGGGGCACGGCGCAATAGGCCCCCGCAGCCGTCACGTCAACCGCACCAGGCCGCTCGTCGCGCTCTGGCCAGAGCAACGCTAAGCGAGGGGTCGGGATGGAGCTGGACACCTTGGGCGTGGCGCTCGCCGCCGAGCGGATCACCCAGTCGCATCGGGAGGCCGAGCGTGCCCGCCTTGCCCGGCAGGCCCGTCGCACCGGCCGGCGTCGTGATCACGGCCCCGCGCAGGAGCCAAAGAAGGAGGCAGCAATGGCAGTGGAACGCACAGCACCGTGGGAGGCGGCGCCCGAGTCGCGGCCCGCTCCGGCCGTGGAGGCTTCGGGCTGGTCAAGACCTTCGGCACGACCCGGGCAGGAGGCGGTGAGGAAGTGACGCTCGCACCAGGCGACCGGATCCGGTGCGTCGAGCAAGGACAGTTCCAGGATCCCGTTCAGCGGACACCTTCACAGGAGGCCTCCCATGCTTGACATCCGTTTCGCGGCCCGGCGCCGGCACCTGCCGTCACGCCGGTCGCCGCTGGTTGTCGCGCTGTCTTTGAGCGTGGCGGCCTGGGTTGCCATCGGCATCGCAGGACCAGACCAAGCTCAAGCGAAGTCGACAGCACCGAGCCAACACCAGTACCTGGGAACGTGGAACTACGATCAACCCGATCGCGCGAGCATGACAAACATCGCGGTTATCAGTTGCCCGGCCGCCAGCACAAGCTGTCCTCCAAGCCCGCCGCTCTTGGTCCCCCAGATCGGGAACATCGTGTTCTCCAGGACGGCCGGTGGCGGGATCGTGGGTCACACCGATCAGGGCTGTACCTGGACGTTCAAGGTGCTCTCCGCCTCGCTCGAGCTGGATCCCCCATCCCAGTACTGCTTCAACCACGTCATCGACTCCTCATACACCATCACCAAATGGTCGGTCACCCTGTCGGGGCACCGTGAGCGGGAGACCATCCAGGCCATCAGCCACCAACCGACCGGCGACTACCAGTTTCGTCTGGAGAACGGCAGCCGCACCAAGGTGGTGGGCCACAACTGGCCTCAAGCCAGGAGCGTCTTTCCGGGAACCTGGCGGTACGACGCACCCGACCCGCAGTCCCGCCTGAACATTCTCGTCACCCGCTACACCGGCCCGGATGGCCAGGTGCAGGTCGTTCAGTCACCACAGCGGGGTCTCGTCACGCTCACCAGCGGCCCCGAACAGACGATGACGGCTCAGACCCAGGACGGCTGCAGCTGGATGCTCGCCGCGCGCGGAAATACGGCCGAGCTCGAACCCGCCCTCCAGACCTGCCAGACCCCGCGGGGGACCATCACGGTCAGGTTCTGGGCGACCGCAAGCGACGGGAAGCATCAAGCATCGGTCATCGCCGGTGTCGATGAAAGCGGCGGAAAGTTTCTACTCAGCATCGGCAGCCTGACCAAGCAGTGACCCACTGAAGTCGGCAGGCGACATACCTGGGACCCCGGCGCATCGCTGCGTCGGGGCTCCCTCCCGTCAAACTCAATAGGGTCCAGCGCTTCTAAGGGTGGCTGAAAGCGCTGGGCACAGGGGGTTGGTGGTACCGAGCGCGAAAGGCTCTTTCCGCTACATTTCTGGTTGTCTGCCGAGAACGTGAAGAAGAAGCCCCAATAGGAGCGTATGCGTTGGAGATGCCGCACGGCGGGTTCACCGGGTCGCATGGCCGCTTCGAGACGATGGTGTCCTGGCTGAACGGCGACGAGGCGGCAGCTCTGACCCACTCGGAGTGGAGGCACGACTGCAAGTCGACGGCCGGCAGTTGTTGCGGCAGCTGCTGCGGGTCGCCGGCGCGGCCGGCGTCGCTGCCCTTGACGAAGCGGGCGAATCCCTCAGCCTCGCGGGTGAAGCCGAGCGGGTGCAGGGGGCGCAGGTCAGCGCGGCGTCGCGGAGCCAGTTGAACCGGTAGTCTCAGGTGCGCCGCGGACCTGCTCGGGCAGCGACGTGGTCGGGGCGGCCGCGATGGCGCCGGTGCGGGGGTTGATGAGCGCTCTGAGGACGATCGCCGAGCGCAGCAGCCGCTCGCGGTGTGGGCCGGCCACCGGCTCGACGCGGGCCTGCGCGCTCCAGCGCCGCCACCAGGCAACCGTCGCGACCAGCCGCCGGTCGCCTTCCTGGGCCGACCATCCTGAGACAACCTGAGCGAACTCGCACCGCCCCGCCCGTCAAGGCGGCAATAGGCACAGGTTCACCGGCCGAAGTGCTCAGGAATCCGGGAACTCGCGCGCTTCCCGCCGGACCGACTTCGACTACTGCAAGGTCGCCGGCTGGCTCCGCCCGACCACGTGGGTAGAGTCCCAGGTCAGCCGGCGCCGCTGGGTGAATGTGCCGCTATACCGCGCCCACACGGTCGACGCGCTGGTGGACATCGACCTGGTGGGCTGGGGGGCGGTGCGCGCCTGCCAGCCCAGGCAGCCGATCCCGCTGCGGGCGTTCGCCGCCCGGCCGCGGTCGCGTGCCCATGTGGTGCACCGGTTCGTCGCCGGCCCGGGCGACCGGTACGGGGTCGAGGTGTGGGCGTCCTAGGACGGGCGACGGGACCGCTGGCGGATCGGTTCGGACCCACTCGCCGAGGACGCCGAACGCATCGAGGCGGTCGTGCGCGCCGCGCTCGCCGAGGATCCCGCGATCGTGCCGTTCGTGGCCGTCCTCGACGTGGGTGCGGTGACGGTGTCCGGCCGACGCCTGGACGATCCGGTGAACACCCGCTGGACCGACGGGCCCGTCGAGGACGTTGGCCCGGAGCCAGGACCCGACGCCCACGTCGTGTACTGGAGCAACGTCGAGGACCAACCGTGAGTAGCTACTTCCCCATGAAAAAGTCCAGCTCAGCAGGGTCGGCGGCATGAGTTTGCAGGGACTGGTTCGTCGCACCGTCCGACTGGCTTGATTTACCTGGTCACCACGGTCATGCGCTGCAGGTTGTAGGCGAGCACCCCCAGCCCGACCCAGATCGTGGCGCCAGCAAGGCGTCGCAGGCGGGTGCGCCGCAGCCCGAACGAGCGCTTGAGGTGGCTGATCCGCGCCTCGATCCCGACCCGCCAGTTGCGCAGCCGCCGGAACGCCCTGGTCCGCTCCAGCTGGGCACGGGTCGCGCTCAACCTGCCCTTGCGCTGCACCCCGACCCGCGTGACGCCAAGCTCGGCCAGCGCTCGGTCGTTGGCGGCGGTGCCGAACCCGCGGTCGGCGACCACCGTGGCGGCCAGGCGACCGGTGCGCTGGGCCACCCGCTCCACTGCCGGGAGCAGCTGTGGCGCGTCCGGTGGGTTGCCTTGCTGCGGCTGGTGGTCGGCGACAAAGCCGTGTTCGTCTTCGGCCAGCAGCAGGGTGTAGCCGAACTCGGTGGGACGCTGCGGCTTGCCTTTGCGGATCGGGCGGGCGTCGGGGTCGGCCAGCGACACCAGCCGATCGGGGATCACCCGGTTGCCGGCAAGCCGCTGGTCGGTCTGCCACAGCAGCCGCTGGGTGGCGACCATCGTCTGCTCCAGTTCGCCGACCAGGCGCCCAAGCCGCCCATCGCCTGGCCGACCAGCCAGCGTCCGGCGGGCGTTGCGGCGCACCGCCTCGACCTGTCGCAGCGTCTGTCTGGCCAGGGTGGCGATCTCGGCGGTCAGCCGGTCCACCTGGGCCATCGCCTGGCCACCGCGGCGGCGCAGGGCGTGGGACAGTTGCTTCAGGCGTCGCCCGGCCGCCCGGCTCCGGTCCTGGAACGTGGTCCGGGTGGCTGCCCCGTGGGCCTTGCTGCGGCGTACCAGCCGACCCAGCTTGCGCACGGCCTGCTCCAGCAGGTCAGCGTCGGTCGGGTAGTCGATGTCGGCCTCCACGACCGTGGTGTCCACCCGCAGTTTGCGGCCGCGCAGCAGCTTGTCGGCGGCGAGCTTTCCCAGCAGCGCGGTGTTGAGCTGGTCGATCACGCTCGGGCCGGCGCGGCGGACCAGCTTGCTCAGGGTGGTGGGGTGGGGGACGGGCCGGTCCAAGGGGATACGGCAAAACCTGCGCCACGAGATCGAGTCTGAGACCTCCTTACACAGGCTCTCGTAGCCCAGGCCGTAGCGGTGCTTGAGGTACAGCAGGCGCAGCAGGGTCGGGACCGGGACCGAGGGGCGGCCCAGCCGCGCGTGGAAGTGCGCCCGCCAAGGGGCGAGGAAGCGCTCGTCGTCGAGGTAGGCGTCGATGCGGGCGAGCTCGTCGGGCAGGCGTTTGGCCTGGTCGGGGAGCAGGTCATCCCAGGTGGCAAGCGGCGGGGTGGTGGTGCGAAGCAGCGTGATCTCCCATAACAGCGACAACGGTGTCATTCGACCACAACCCCGTCCGTGC
>WNGF01004860.1_pt1 | contig 17916 bp, 10 predicted proteins | sample 5400641 | NCBI WGS metagenome assembly WNGF01 (sample SAMN13153371, study PRJNA577476) | soil metagenome | isolation source: 80 cm soil or saprolite under grassland replicate 2 | place: USA:California | collected 2016-06-15
GTCGTCCGGCACCTTCAATCCCGCGCGATAGTCGGCGAGCACTTCTTTGTAAGGACAGAATATCTGCGGAACTTTCGTAGCATCGGGATTCACGTGCCTTGCCAGCATCGCGCGCTGATCGGAAAAGATTTGTTCGAGGACCTTGATTCGTTCCGGCTGCGTCTTTGGTCCCACGATCGGACTGTCGTGAATGCCGCGCATGCCCAGGGTGAAGATACTTTCATACCGTCCATTCTGCGCCGCGCGGTCTTCCCAATACTTACGCACTCCATCGGCGTTCTTCGTGTAGTCATAGTTCTCAGGCTTGTCCGTCCACTCAGTAACGTTGTTGCGCAACATCGGCTCGGCGTGTGACGAACCCATCACGATCGCGTAATCGTCGGCGACAACTTTGTTATCGGGATAGAGGTTGAACGCCTTAGTGCAGCCGTGCATTGCGGGCCAGAGCGTGTTGGCTTTCAATCGCAACAGCAATTCGAAAACGCGCGCGTAGGTCTTTGGACCGATGTCGCCGAGCTGTGGATCGAACGTCTTCGGCGATATTGCACCGAAGGCGGACCTTCCCGACGCATACCCCCGGCAACAAACAAATTCTCGTGATGAGTTGGCGGCACATCGGCCCACCAGTACCACGGCGAGACACCGATCGCCTGCGACAACTCAAAAACGCCGAATGCCGTACCGCGCCGATCGCTACCAACGATCACCAAACCCATCTCAACGTTCGGCATTGGGCGAGGAACAGTCGCGATCACGAAACTCTCCCACTGTCCGCGCATTTGCTCGACGTTGAGTTTGCCGATACGAACGAGCGAATTAATGAAGGGACTCTTGCCAAGCGTACCGACGATTACCGCGTATCGAGAGACATGCGACGCATCTCTAGACAGCGCCGGCTTTTTGCCCGTTACGCGCTCGACATCTTCAGCGAAGTTTTGCGCAGCGATCTGAACCACTTTGAAATCGTCTGACGAAACGAGAATGTCCGCCGCTTGAGATTTCCACACCAGGCTGAAATCGCCCTTAATGTAGCGATCCACGACTAACGTGGGCCCATCTCCGCTTCTCAGTCCCTGTGCCTCGCCCGCTGCGAACGTACTTAGCAGCGCGACGAAAGCAATCAGACTGATTTCAATTCGCATTTTCAAGTCACGCACCCCACGTAACCAAGTCAGCGCTAATGCGATCGCGAGTGATAGTCAAACTCCGATTTTAACGCAGAGGTGACAGAGGTTTTCGCAGAGGTCGCTAAGGAAAAACGTTTCTTGCGAAATCTTCCGTAGCGCCGATCGTGAGCCGGAGAAAGTTACGACGCGAAATTGCTCGTCTCATTAGATTCGTAGCCGAAAGGGCGAATGATCAGCGCAGCAGCGCCGTGGCAGACCAAAGCACGGGCGCTTGGCCGTGCAAATCACCCGTGTGGCGCTGTCGGGCCAGATAGTACTTTAGTTGTGTGTCGAGATTAGGTCCCACACCCAGGTTTGCCTTGTTTGTGCCCACACAGACGTCCTGGACGTTGGCTTCGCCGTCAATATGCTTGATCAGCCCCAACCATGCTTTCCGCGCGGCTGGACCGTAAGTCTTCGCCGGCAGCCAGCCATTTTTGACGCCGGTGACCATGGCGAAAGTGAACATGCCGGTGCTCGAAGTCTCGGCCCATGCTTCCGGATGATCGATCAGTTGACGCCACAAGCCGTCTTCGCCCTGGAACTTGAGCAGCGAGGCCATCATCTTCATGTAACCATCAAGGATGCGCGCGCGCCGCGGATGATCTTTCGGAAGCGAGCGCAGCAACTCAGTCATTCCTGCCGCCACCCATCCATTGCCGCGGCCCCAGTAAAATGGCGAGTCGGCCGCATGGAAGAAAAGGCCATTGGGTTGTTGCAGCTTGTCGAGATAAGCGGCCATCGTGGTGGCAGCGCGATCCAGATACTTGGTGTCATGCGTCGCGCGAAAGGCATGTGCCTGGACCGCAGTAATCATGTACATGTCATCGATCCAATAACGCGCCTCGCTGGTAATGCCGTCGGGCGTGGTCCTCTCCCACTGTTTGTCGGCCAGACTTTTGCCCAAATCGAGATACTTCTGCTGTATTGTCTGCAGGTAAATCTCGAGCGGCACGACACCAAAGACACGGTAATCCACATGAGGCTCAGGCGAGATCCGCTTTGCGCCATCAGCCATCAACGAATCAAATTTTTGAATCAGCCTCGTCTTGAGGTCCCGATCATTCGTTAGTTCTGCAACCGTCAACGCGCCATACCAGGCGCAGACTTCGGGGTAAATGACGTACTGTCTTTTACCCTGCTCGACTTCAAGCTTGCGAACAAGGAAATTTTCGGCCACGCGTTTGCCGATCTCCTGGGGTGAAGTTCCGGTGGGCCAGTTGCGGAAGTACGATGACTGGGCCATGACGCAAGTATGCGTGATTAAGACAATTCCAATCGCCAACAGCAATGCCAACGGTTTACGCTGTCCGTGCATGATTCAATCTCCCTTTTTCGATAGCCCCGGGCGTTTTTCTCTAGTCCCAAACCCTTTTCTCTAGCCCAGGCGTTCAGGCCTGGGAAGCTGGATTCCAATTATTCCCCAGCCTCCTTCAGGAGGCTTTTCTCGTATGCCTTCAGGCCAATCATCTTTCTCGCATTCAAATCTCTCCAACAAATCAGATAGGGTTCCGCGACGATGATGTTCTTCCTGTCGATCAATGTAGTGCGAGACCTTCACGAGTTCATCCTTGCGCAGAGTGAGGACGCCGTAACCTTCCTGCCATCGAAGATTGACTTCGGATGGATCTCTTTGTTTATACGGAAACAAGTCGCGCCTTTGACCTGTCCGATAAACTCGGTAATCAACACCGTCGGAGGCAACCTGCAAAGTAGGTGGGCATGATCAGGCATCGCGTTGTGGCGAATGGGCCAGCCACCGCGCGTTTTGACTTCCTCATTGATGATTTCAAGAAGCTGCGGTCTCCAGACGCGGTCGATTAGCGGTTCGCGAGAGTGCGTGGCCCAGGCGTGAAAGTAGAGTTGGTGGAATGCGTGAGACATTGAATCGATCTCCTGAAGGATATTGGATAATCCTCCTGAAGGAGTCTGTCGGAATAATCACATTTCTCCGTGTAAACTCCGTGTTCTCCGTGTCTCCGTGTTGAAATTCCTAAGAAAAGAATGCACCACGGAGGCACGGAGATCACGGAGAAGCTTTTTCCGACAGACTCCTAAAGGAGGCTAAATCTCAATTACGGTTTTCCCATTTACCCATGCGTGAACGCCTGGGCTAGAGAAAAATCTAGTCTATCTCGGCTTCTTCGCGGCGATGGCGTCAATAATTGCGGAACTGCTCTTCAAGCTGGGCGCGGATGCCTCAAGCGTTATTTTGCCAGCCGCGATTGCCTTAATCATCACGAAACAACCTCCTCGATAAGCGCGCCGTGCGGTCGCCTGAAAAGGCTCGTGGCTGCTGTTATCTGCGCTATCAACGGCAGCAATCACTCCCGGCCCGCTGATTTTAAAGCTAATTAAATCGTTCGCGTTAGGAACAATGACGCCATTGTTATCGGCTACTACTACGGTTACGTAGGAAACGTCGTCCCAAATCGGAGCTACTCTAGCGCGATCCGCCGTGAGCAAAATCTGCGTGGGCTTTCCCGCAGTTCTTAATTCATAAGTCGCGGACTCTCTACCGCCATTCGTGCCAATGGCCTTGAGCGTTCCCGCAGCAAAAGGAACGTTCCAGAGGCGCGGCGAGTCGTCAGTTGGGCGCGGCTTTGCGCCAAGCGACTTGCCGTTCAGGAAAAGTTCCACCTGTTCACAGTTGCTATAGACTTCAACATTTTCGTCGTGCGAACCAGTGTTTCGTGGCATCCAGTCGGAGAACAGCACTGTTGGGCGTCGTTCCTGTGCGCCCGTGCCATAACCAGGATCGGTCGGCAAGAGTGCAGTCGGCGCGACGCGGCGCGCTATATAAACTATCGGCTTATCGGTCCACCAACTCTGTCGCTGAAACGCGAGCGGACGCGGCACTCCAGTACGATCGAGTAAACCCGAGTTGTAAGCCACCGTGGGCCACTGGCGCGACTCACCCAGGTAATCGATCCCGCTCCAAAGAAATTGGCCCGCATACGGCGGGTTATCGCGCAGTGGCAACCACACAATTCGGTCGTGGCCATTCTCAGTGCCGAGAATTTTGCGCGAAGGTTTTTGCTTATGCGCGGCTAGAATCTCGTTCTCGCGATAATTCTGACCAACTACGTCGAGAATATCCGCGAGTCCATCGTCGTAATCATGACTGACATTAGGCCGAAAGAGTGCCTGCGTAACCGGGCGCGTCGGATCGCTTTCGTGGAACGTAGAAACCAGCGAGGTGAGAATCTGTTTGGCCAAGTCAGCCTTGGGCGTGTCATGAATTTCATTTCCGGCGCTGTAGACAATCACACTCGCGTGGTTGCGATCCCGACGAACGGTGTCGCGCACGTCTATGTTGGACCACTCTTTGAAATACAGATGGTAGTCGTACGGGTTTTTCGCCACTGTCCAGCAGTCGAACAACTCGTCCATCACTAGAAATCCCATCCGATCGCACAGGTCCAAGAACTCAGGAGCCGGCGGATTGTGAGCAGTACGAATTGCATTTACGCCAAGCTGCTTGAGCGTCTCCAAGCGGCGTTCCCAAGCGCGCAAAGGCACGGCGGCGCCGAACGCGCTGGCGTCGTGATGAAGGCAGACGCCTTTAATTTTGAAGTTGCGGCCGTTGAGCCAGAAACCCGTGTCGGCATCAAAGTGAAACTCCCGGATGCCAAACGTCACCGTCTCGTCATCGACAGTGATCTTTCCGTCGCGCAGCCGAGCCACAGCACGATAAAGGTTTGGAAGATCCAAGTCCCAACGTTGCGGATTCTGAATGACGAGGTCTTGCGTGAAATTTACCGTCGTGCCTGCATTGATATTTTGAGGTTTGATTTCGGAGGTTTGTACGACTCGCCCACTTGGATCGAGCACCTCAACCTGGATCGACAGTGTTCGGGCACTCTGCGATTGATTAATAACTTCACTTTGCACGCGCACCGTCACTTTGTCAGTTGCAATCTGAGGCGTGGTGACGAATGTGCCCCAGTGTTGTATGTGAACTGGACTTGTCACGATCAAGCAAATATGTCGATAGATGCCTGCGCCCGTGTACCAACGCGACGCCGGCTGACCTGAGTTGTCGGCGCGAACTGCGAGCACGTTGGGCTTGTTGCTGCCGAAGTTGAGATGATCGGTCAGTTCATAGCGAAAGCTGACATAGCCATAAGGACGCCTGCCCAAGTGGAAGCCATTGATCCAAACGTCGCTGTTGGCCATGACGCCATCGAAATCGATGAAGACGCGTCGACCCGCGTACTTTGCGGGCAGCGAGAAATATTTGCGATACCAACCGACACCCGCCGGCAGGAAACCGCCCGCGCCTCCGGTTGGATTTTTCTCGTCGAAGGGCCCTTCGATACTCCAGTCGTGCGGCACGTCGAGCTTCCGCCATGCGCTGTCATCGAAGTCTGCTTTCTCAGCACCCGGGGCATCGCCCTTAAGAAGACGCCAATCGCTATCGAAGGAAGAAGTAACTCGAGCATGCGCCGCAGGTTGAGAGGATACCGCTGGGGCAATCGAGAGCATGGCCACAAGCAGCGAAAGTAGTAGCCAGTAACGCGCGAATGATTTGCTGATCGTGTTAGTCATCGCCATTGAAATCGCGCTGACTCATTTGGTTGCCGGACTGATGAAGCCATGTACGCGCAGCCATTCTTCGCAACGCCGCGGCCACGTCGAGAGAATCGGGTCTTTGCCGCCCAGCCCAAAACCATGAGGGCCGCGTTCATAGATATTCAATTCGAACGGCACGCCCGCTTTTTTCAAAGCCTCCGCAAACCGCAAGCTATTCTCAACCGGCACCGCCGTGTCGTTGGCGGTGTGAACCAGAAAAGCAGGTGGCGTTTCCTTTGTTACTTGTTCCTCGTTCGATAGCAACGCGACCAATTCCGCCGGCGGATTCTCTCCGAGCAACATTCTTTTTGACCCGGCGTGCGTGAACTCTCTCATCGTGATGACTGGATAGATCAGAATCATCAAGTCGGGTCTGGAACTTACTCGTTCGACGGGATCGGAAGCGTCGGGCTTGCCTGAATCAAAGTGGGTACCGATAGTCGACGCGACGTGGCCGCCGGCCGAGAATCCGAGGATGGCGATGCGCTTCGGATCGATGTTCCATTCAGTTGCTCGCGCTCGTACAGTGCTGATCGCGCGCGCCGCATCCTGTAGCGGCGCCGGATGATGGTATCGAGGTCCGAGCCGATACTTGAGCACGAACGCAGTAATGCCCAATGTGTTGAGCCATTCCGCGACTGGCCGCCCCTCGTGATCGGCCAGATGGCTATAGCCTCCACCAGGACAGACGATGACCGCTGCGCCGGTCGCCTTCTCTTTCGGAGACAAGTAAGGCGTCAAGGTTGGAATGTCGAGTGGTTCCTTGCCGAGTGCGTTCGGTGCACCATTGGGCCAAAGGATGATTGGTTCCTCAGCAGCGGTCGTTTTCCCCGCTGCGCTCAGCCAGGATATCGAGATAGCCGAGAGAGCGATTACCAAGATCAAAATGCGCATCCCTTACCCCCCTCGAAGGCTCCGCGCGAAAAGATTAACCGCAGAGGTCGCTGACGATCACACAGAGGACGCCGAGAGATTCCTTCGTTCGGTGTTCTTCGCATTTCTCTGACAGTGAATCAAGACAGGCTCATTGAATCATGTGCTTTTGGCTGATCACAAGCATGATTAGAAAGCTGCTATCACTTGCCATCGGTTGGCCCTGGCCAATCGTCGGTGCGGAAAGGCGCAGCGGGCAGTCCTGTTTCGTTGGTTAGGTTTGGATGCTTGGGATTGTTATTGAAGGCGTAACGAACCGCCAGAGGCTGTGGCACTGAGTCCGACCAAACCTCTATTCGGTCTCTGCCGACGATCTTTGCGTTCGCCCAATGCCATTTGCGATCAGCACCGGCGATCGCGAATTCGTCAAGCTTGTCGCCGTCGCGGATTCGCAAGCCCTCGCCTACTTCATCGAAGGTGAGAATGATTTGTGAGCCGGCAATCTTCGCGTTGCGAAACGTCGGACCTGACCCAGTTAGCTTACGTCTATACACGTCAACCAGCGCCCAGCGGGCCATGCGCTTTCCCACCTCGAGTTTATTCTTTGGGTGAATGTCATGCGCTTCACCGATGTCGATCGTCACAATCAGTCCGGTGTTCGGCGTATGGAGCGCAGTGCGTCGTTGCGCCTCGCGCAGATGGCTCCACGCCTCGTCCGCCGGCTCCGGTTTTGGATCGCGGTAGTTGGGCAACTGAACGATGCCAAACGGGAAGTCTCCTTCGCTCCACCGTTCACGCCACGCCTTAATCATCGTCGGCAGCAGGACGCCGTATTGTTGCGCTCGCGCTTCGTTCGATTCGCCTTGATACCAAATCGCGCCGCGAATGAAAAAAGGAATTAGTGGAGCAATCATCCCGTCATAAATCGACGACGCAATCCGGTATTCGCGCAGCGCGTCTGGAACTGCCGGCGAAGGGCTCGGACGTGCGCCCGCAGCTTTGGCCTTGTCTGCCTCGGCGCGCCATTTCTTCAACGCCTCGTCATATTCGGCGCGCACCCTTGGTCGTTGCTCGTCCCAGATCTTTGTGCGCTCAACCGTCGGACGAAGATCATCAGAGGCCAGCAGGTAATCAACCGGTGTCCAGGCTTCGGCCTGCGAGCCGCCGTAAGAAGAATTGATCAGTCCAATGGGAACACGCAGCTCTTTCTCCAACTCGACTCCGAAGTAATAGCCCGCCGCGGAAAATTCTTTCACCGTCTGAGGTGAACAAGCGTGCCACGTCCCGAGCGGTGGAGGCGCATGCTTGAACGCGACCTGCCGACTGACGTTGAAGAGCCGAATCAGCGGATGATTCGCCGCGGCAATTGCCGCGTCGCCATTAGCTGTCTCGCTCAAGAGGCGTTGCATGTTCGATTGTCCCGCCACGAGCCACACCTCGCCCACCAGAATATTCTTCAACTCGATTGTGTTCTTGCCGGAGATGCTCATCGTCGAAGGCGTTGTGTTTGCGCGCATCGGATCGAGTCTGACGCGCCACGTTCCATCCATTGCCGCAGTTGTCTTCTTCGATTGCCCGGCGAAGCGAACGGTGACGACTTCGCCGGGATCGGCCTTGCCCCAGATAGGGACGGTCTGTCTCTGTTGCAGCACCATTCCATCGCTGATGACATCGGGCAACAAGACATTTGCGTTTGCGCCGGCAGCGGACAACGCCGCGACAATCAATACGAAAAAGATCGTGACAAGCGTTTTCACAGAAATCGTTCCGAGAAGTCTATTGACGCGAGTTCTCAACCGCTTTACCTTTCACCGACAGATAGCGATTTAGGGGCTTATCTTTGAGCATCTTCAATCCAGTCACTACCAAAGATGCATTCAGTTCCGCCCCCGCTGGACTCGTGTGCGTATGATCCGTCGCGAACAGCTCTTTCACTCGCTCTTCACCTAACTTTTCATATCTGTCGGCAATCAATGTCGTCACGTCGATGAAAGTAACATACTGGGACTTGGCCACTTCAGCCGCCCATTGACCGAATTTTCCCGGACCGCGTTCTACATGGCCGTCTTTCCAAATGTTTCGCACGGTCAGCGAGAGAACAATCGGCGTCGCGCCTTTTGCTTTCGTATCAGCGATCATCTTTCGCATGTACCATCCGTAGGTATGAACGACCTCATGCTTTTTGTTTAACTGGTTGTCGATCTCCTGCGTCTCTTCACCGGTGCCGGGAAGCGAGCCGCGGGCGCGCGACGCATCGTTTATTGCTCCGGCATCATTGTGGCCGAACTGGATCAAAACAAAGTCGCCCTTTTTCATCTCGCTCAAGACTTTGTCCCAGAGACCTTCGGTGATAAACGTTCGGCTGCTACGTCCTCCGCGCGCTCGATTGAGAACGTTGATCTTCTTTGCGTCAAAGTAGCTTATGAAAGAGTCACCCCAACCTTGCGCGCCATTGGCATTGTTGTTGGCGGTAGAGTCACCGATGACGAAAAGCGTCGGCAGGTTCAAATTGATCGGTCGCTGGTCAGCCGGGCGCGCCTGTTTGCCATTAGACACACTCTGAGTTTGAGCAAGCCCAGCAGAGACACTCAGCGATATATAAACTAATGTTGCCGCATACAGAATCAATTTACTCTTACGGCGCTTATCGTTCATTCTCTTTTCGCCGGACAGCTCCTATTGTTGACCAGCTATTAGGGCAGTCGATGTGCATTAGAATCCATCGCTCATGACTGTTGTCAAGCCTTAGGCGAAAGGCTTATATTGCTCGACACCGCGCATTGTTCATGCAAACTTTGCTTTAAGGAGGACATAGGTTTCGGTGAAAAGCATCACAACATCTCTAGTCCTCTCCCTGCTGTTATTAACCGCTGCACCGCTTCGATCACAGACGCGGCCGCGTCGTGTCGGTCGTAGTCCCGAGGTTCCCGTCGAACAGACCATCGAGCGGCGAAGGAACAGAAATTGGATGAGGGTTTTACTCGGTACTGGCATCTCTATCGGGAGCCGTGGTGGAACGAGTTGCACCCCTTCAAGAGACATTATTAGGAGACGGCCTCGTTTTTAATAACGCATTGTCTCTCGCGAGACGCATGCTAAACCTGGCTCGAGTCAGAAGCTAACTGCCGCGCACGCAGCGAAAGCCGAGATTGTTCAGTCCACTGTCGGGTGTCGCGTGGCTCCGAGCAGCCACACGATAATTGGCGCAGAAGTTCTCCGCGCACATCCACGAGCCGCCTCGAATTACTCGCTCCTTTCCATTTTCCGGACCTCTCGGATCATCGCGAGCAGACTTCAGGTAATAATCATCTGCATACCAATCGTCGCACCATTCCCAGACGTTGCCAGTTACGTCATATAGCCCGTAGCCGTTTGGCGGAAAGCTCTCGACGGGCGCGCGACCGAGGAAGCCATCTTCGCCGGTATTCCGATCCGGAAAGTTACCTTGCCACCAATTCGCGACCGGCTTGCCATTGGGGCGCAGTTCGTCTCCCCATGAATATTTCTTTTGCACGAGTCCGCCGCGCGCCGCATATTCCCATTCCGCCTCAGTCGGCAAACGCTTGCCGGCCCACTTTGCATAGGCCGCAGCATCACTCCATGAGACTTGGCAGACCGGCTCGTTAGACGCCGCCTCCGATCCTGGCCCATCCGGATGACGCCAGTTGGCTCCCCTGGTTTTCTTCCATGCACCCGACTTGAGATCAAAAGTGCCGGACCATCCGAACCTCTCGGCGTCAGTTTTGTAACCGGTCGCCGCGACGAATTTGGCAAACTCCCCGACGGTTACTTCGTGCCTGTCCATCCAAAAAGACTTGACCGTTACTTCATGGACCGGCGCTTCGTACGACATTCCCTCTTCGGTACCCAACAAGAATCTCCCGCCATTGATCAGGATCATGCCTTCAATGCGTAATTGATTATCAGCGGCCGTGGCCGGAGACGAATTGACGGTTGATTGATTAACCTGGACCAGTGGCTGAGGTTCATGCCCAGCGGATTTTCGCTGACAACTCTGCGTCGAAAGCGCGATGAGCGCCGTACCAACTATCAATCGCAGTCTGCGGACCTGATTCCTCATAATTGCCGATTTGTTAGCAGAACTCTCCCGACTGTCTCCCTCAAAATTATTCTACATCAGCTCTCAGCCACACTTGTCAGGCAATCAGGAAACTCGTATAACTGGCAGCATCACGATGAAGCATTTGTTTGCTAAAGTTGCTCTACCGGTAGGCTTGCTCACGCTTCTGTTTTGTTCCCTGTTTAGCGTATCGGCGCCACAATCTGTTTCCGCGACGCAAAGACCAAAGTACAACGTCCTCTTCATCATCTCTGACGACTTGCGCCCCGAGTTGGGCAGTTATGGCAATCCGATCATCAAGACGCCGAACATTGATAGTCTCGCCGCACGCGGCACGCGCTTCAATCATGCTTATGCGCAGTTTCCGCTCTGCAATCCGTCGCGCACCTCACTATTCAATGGACGCTACCCGACGCAGACCGGCGTGATGGATAACAACACCTACTTTCGAGCGAAGCATCCGGATTATGTAACGTTACCGCAGTATTTTCAGAAGAACGGTTACGCGACTTTGCGCACCGGCAAGATTTTCCACGGCGGGATAGACGATCAGGTTTCGTGGACCGAAGGCGGCGAGCCGGTCGATGCGGCCATCGTCAATCGGCCACCGAGCCCGGTCGCCAGCGGTCAAGGCGCCCGTGAGTTCGATGATCCGGATGTCACGCCTCAACCAAACAGACCCGCGCGCGCCTCGGCTTCGGATCGGATTGTCGTGTTGGAAGGCGATGGAGAATCGCATGGCGACTACAAGATCGCGACGCGCGCGATCGATTTTCTGGATCGATACAAGAATAAGCCTTTCTTTCTCGCGGTTGGTTTCAATAAGCCCCACAGCCCGCCGACCGCTCCCAAAAAGTTCTTCGATCTTTACGATGTGAACAAGATTCCGCTCCCACCTGATTTCAACACGCATCCGCAAGCGCCGCCAGGCTTTCCCGACATCTCGATTCCGCATCGCAACGCCGATCTCTTCATCGGACGCGACGCTTCACCCGCAGAAGCTCGCGAGATGATTCGCGCTTACTATGCGTCGACCAGCTTCGTGGACGCACAGGTCGGGCGCGTGCTCGAAGAACTTGACAAGCTAAACCTGCGCGACAAAACCATCATCGTCTTCTGGGGCGATCATGGTTATCATCTCGGCGAAAAAGGAAAATGGTCCAAGGCGTATTCGCTCTATGAAGTTGCCACGCGCGTGCCGCTGATTATCGACGTGCCTGGTGGGAAGACGCAGGTCACTGAACGCACGGTTGAATCGCTTGATCTGTATCAGACGCTGACAGAACTCTGTGGTTTGCCGCGTCCGCAAGGTATCGAGGGCCATAGCCTGGTTCCTCTACTTCGCAATCCGAAGGCAATCTGGGCATACCCAGCCTTCACCTTGGTCCAGTTTCAGGGCAAGTTCGGCGAATCTGTTCGCACGGAGCGTTGGCATTATGTCGAGTGGGACGAAGGCCGAGCCGGCGCAATGCTCCTGGATCCTCTAAGCGATCCGCACGAAATGAAAAACTTGGCGTCTGATCTGGCGCAAGCAAAGACGGTTCAGGAGTTGAAAAGTGCGCTTAAGCAACTGCCAATGCCTCTTACGAAATAGCCGACCGTCTTACGCTAAGCCTTATCCAAAGCGCCGTCGTCGCTACGCTTTGCCGGCGCCCTCCAGAGAATGCCTATCGAGCGCGGATGAGAATCTGCGCTTCCGCCAAACCATCCGATCGCGCTGCGAGTTTGATTTGTCCCGATTGGCCGGGCTTCGCACGCACGATCACGAGAACCAAGCCGTTGCAGGCCTTTCGTTCTTTAGCTTGGAAGGATTCGTGATCGGTGGCGTCGCCGTTATCCACGGCCACAATTTCGCCAGGGCCGGAGATCTCAAAGTGCACGCGATTCTTTGAGCGCGGCACGAGCCGGCTGTCTTTGTCCGCGACCGTCACGGTGATGAACGAAAGGTCTTGACCGTCGGCTTTGATTGTGCCATGGTCCGCTTTCATCAAAAGCCGGGAAGCTGGCCCGGTTGTTTTCATCACGTCTTCGGCCCAACGCTTGCCGTTCTTGTAAGCGACGACTTTCAATTCGCCCGGCTCGTACTTCACATCGTCCCAGCGCAGTCGATATTCGTAGGCTGTTTTTTTCTTGCGGCCAAGCGAGTGGCCATTCAGAAATAGCTCGGCTTCATCGCCTGACGTGTAAACATGCACAGGCGTGATCTGTCCGACGCGCTCGGGCCAGTTCCAGTGCGGCAGGATGTGGGCCATGGGAAAATCGGGGCGCCAGTGCGCCTGATAAATGTAGAAACGATCTTTCTTGAAGCCGTCGAGATCGACGATGCCGAAGTAGGAACTGCGCGAAGGCACTTTGATCTTGCCGCGTTCTTTAAGCTCCTTGGCCATTTGCGACTGTTCGGCCGGTTGAGTGAAGTTCAGCAGCGTCGTCGAATCGCCACCATAAGGCGTCGGCTCGCCGAGGTAATCAAATCCCGTCCATACAAATTCGCCGGCGGTAAAAGGGGATTCATCGAGTCCCTTGAACTCGACATCGGGCGGCCAGGCCCAACGCGGCGCGTAGAGATCGTAAGAACTTACCTGAAAATCAGCGCGGCCCTGAAGCTTATCTTCGACGACGGGAAAGAAATATTCACCGCGTGAACTCACGGCTGATGCGGTCTCGCTGGCAAACAATGGAATGGTTGGATTGCTCTGGCGAAACTTTCCGTACTCAGTAGGCTTATAGTTATAGCCAAAGACGTCGACTGTTTTCTGAAAACCGTTATAGCCCGCTTCGGTGTAGTTGCATGCGGCGGTTGCGGGCCGCGTCGGATCTTCTTCGTGCGCAATGTGCACGAGCTCCTGTGCGACTTTCTGGCCTTCGGGCATACGTTGCTCGCCAATTTCATTACCGGTGCTCCATAGAATGACGCTGGGGTGATTGCGATCGCGCCGAAGTTGCGCGCGCCAGTCCTTCTCATGCCAGTCGTCGAACAAGAGATGATAATCGTTCTTCCTCTTACCACGCTTCCAACAATCGAACGCTTCATCCATCACCAGAAACCCCATGCGGTCGGCAAGCTCGAGCAGCTCCGGTGCGGGTGGATTGTGACTGGTGCGAATTGCGTTGACTCCCATCTGTTTCAAAATCTCAAGTTGCCGCTCGAGCGCGCGCAGGTTGAGCGCTGAACCTAATGGCCCGAGATCGTGATGATCGCAGACGCCTTGGATGTGGACGCGTTCACCGTTGAGAAAGAAGCCTGAGTTCACATCGAACTTGATGGTGCGAATGCCGAAGATGGTTTCGTACCTATCGACGGCCTTGCCATTCTGCTCAACTGTGGTTACCGCCGCATAGAGATTCGGCTTTTGTAGATTCCAAAGCCTTGGCTTGTTGACCCGGATGTTCGTCTCGCCAGTCTCATTCGCACGCGCGGCGATCTTCAAACTGACTGGTGTTGCAGATGCAACGGCGGCGCCCATCTTTTGTCCATCAGAGCCAAGTTCGTAAATCTGAGTCTTCAGCGTCAGAGTCACTGGCGAGGCGCTCTCGTTGTCAACCGTGACCTTAGGATTTACCGTCGCGGAAGACGTATTCACTTCCGGCGTCGTTACATAAGTTCCCCAATGGCCCACATGAATGCCGGAGGTCTTCACCAGCCACACGTTGCGATAAATGCCGCCTCCGGGATACCAACGCGACGAGTCGGGCGGGTTGTCCAGACGAATAGCGAGGATGTTCTCTTTTCCGTATTCGATATACGGCGTCAGGTCGAGTTCGAACGATGCATAACCGTAGGGCCAGCCGCCCACGAACTTGCCGTTGAGCCAGACGGCGGAGTAGGACATTGCGCCGTCAATGTCCAGGTAGAATTGCTTTCCCTTTTCGTCCGCAGAAACGCTGAAATGTTTTCGATACCACGCGACACCCCACCACGGAAGCTTGCCGGTCTCGCCGGGATAATCCTGATTGAAAGGCCCCTCGATGCCCCAATCATGCAGCAGGTTCAATTGACGCCAACCGCGGTCATCAAAATCGCGTTGCGTGTAGGACATGTCTTCCCCGAGATTTCCTGCCGGCCGGCTTGGGTTCTTCGCGCCTGAAGTCAGAACGAATTCATTGCCGGTCGCTGTGACGCCATCTTTGATTTTCTCGTAAGCCAAACGGCCTTCGGTTCCCGGCGGATCGCCTTTCTGAAATCGCCAATCAGCGTTGAGCGAGATACGCTCGCGCAACGGAACGGCTGCGCCTGCCGTGGCTCGGAAGATGATCGGATCAGGAGCAGCGATCAGGAAGAACAAGAATGCAAAGCCGAGAATTTTATTCATCATCGTCATAATGTTCCTTCTACTGCTTGACCTATCCACGACGGCAAAGTTACCAGCGAACCACTCTTCGCGTTCGAAAGAGTAACGATTGTCACGCTCAGCACAGAATTGAAAGTAGAGTCAGGGCTCGCTTCATCTGGGTCGTCGGTTTGTTGGTTCATAGATCTCGACTTCAACTATGCTGAACGCGGACGATTTTGGGCCGACCTCACGATTGCCAGTAATTCCGACTGCGTTTCCGACGTTGTTCGCATCTTTCGGCTCACCCGTTAGCTCAATCTTCACGTGCCGGCCCATGGTTGGCCGGAACGAAAACGTCACGTAACCCAAACTCGGCGATGTGTTGCCCTTGAAAACTGTTTGGTCGTCAACGCTGATTCGAATTGGATACGACCGCGTCCGCCATGAACTGAGTTTGAGTGTTACCTCATTAATGGACGCCGGATGATCGAGTTCGTAATTGATCCAGGCAGAGCCAAGCCAGCCATCGTTCGACCAGCTCGTCACTTCGTTGTCGTCAAAGCTCAACGCCGCGTTCGTGACATTCGCACCCGCGGATGCGCTCGTGATGCGGAGGGGCGTTCGCGAACTTAGCAGAACTCTTGCCGCAGGTGTTGGCCCTCGGGTTAGGTTAGCTGAGAGGCCGGCGTCAGGCATGTCAAGCGACAATCCATCAACGCTCTTGACTGCGCGCGAAGCGATTTCGACTGCGGTAGGTTTCAGACCGTCCGCTTCAGCCTTCAGCCGAATCACACCGCTGTCCGGAGTCGAACGAACTAGCACACGGTTGATGCCGCATTCGACCGGCAGACTCCTTGCCAGAATGAAGTTGTCCGGCCCTTGAGCGATTCCGCCGCGCCACTCCGCCGGTCCTGAAATCGAAAAGTTGATCAGGTCCAGGGCCGTCGGACAACGATTGCCGGCGGCATCAACCACCTCGACATCGACCAGCGCCAGATCAGATCCATCAGCACGCAGGCCACTCGGTCCAGTGTGAACGGTAAGCCGGATTCCAAACGGTTTGCCGGCGGTCTTGATTTCTGTCTCGCAGATCGTTTTTCCGCGCGTGTCATAGCCAACAGCTTTGACGATACCTGGCTGCCAAAGAACATTCTTGAATGTGTAGAGGAAACGGCTGCTCTGCGCACCGACGCCTTGTGACTTACCGTTGACGAACAATTCAACTTTGTCGGCGCTCGAGACGACGAAGACGTCCTTCTTCGTTCCCGGTTCGTAATTCCAATGACCGATGATGTGAATGCGCGGATGCTCGACATCGACCCAACCATCCCACATCACCTGATGCGCAAAGTAGCCGTCCTTTGGCAGACGCATCGCGTCAACCTCGCCGCTCCGGCGGAAGTTCTCAGCGCCGCGAAAGTGCGTGTTCGAATCCGAAAAGATGATGTTCACACCGCCCGCACTCATTCGTTCACCTGTTCCCGGTCGCTCACGCCAGTAGTCGTACCAGCGCATAACGTCTTCGATCGCGTGCGAGTCCTGATTGCGATTGTAAGCACTCGCGTCCTGATTTTGATAAAGCGGACCGGCGCCATTCTTGTGATATGGCGGCGAGAACTCGTCCCAATATTTTCGCAGCCCTTCATCCCGCGAATACTCCATCGCCCACATCGGCTTCGTCGCGCTCTTGTTGATGTAGAGCATCTCGCCGCCATATTCAGCCACTTTGCTGTCGAGCATTTCTCGCGCACCGATTGCCCGGCCGCCGTGCGGATCAAACGTGTCTCGCAAGGCTTTCATTTGCTGCATGTGCATCTCGCTGATCGCTTTGTTGCCGCACTCGTAAAAGACGATGCTGGGATTGTTTCGGTTATAGATGATGGCGTCGCGCATCAGATCAACGCGCTGTTCCCAGCGCCGGCCCGTAACGTCCTGCTCAGAATCGCCCGCGGGCATTGCTTCCATCAAGCCGACGCGGTCACATGATTCGACATCCTGCTTCCAGGGCGTCACATGCATCCAGCGGATTAGGTTGCCGTTTCCTTCGACGATCATCCGGTTGCTGAAATCGCTCAACCACGGCGGTACCGACAGACCTATCGACGGCCATTCATTCGTCGTGCGCTGCGCATAGCCTTTGAACTGAATCGGATTGTCGTTGAGTTTGGCGATGCCATGACCGAACTCAGTCTTGCGAAAGCCGGTGCGCGTTCTTACCACATCGACAGTCTGGCCATTGACCTTAAGAATTGTGTAAACGTCGTAAAGATAGCCGTAGCCCCAGCTCCAGAAATTGAGGTCGTCAACCCGCGCGCTGGCAACCAGAGTCTTCGTTTCGCCGGCAGCAATAGTTTGCGATCCGCCATCGATCGTCTTGATGGTCTTTCCGTCGGGATCGGCGATCGCTATCTCGAAGTCGCAGGTTTCAGAGTTCGCGTGCTCGTTCTTCACCTGCGTTTCTGCAGTGATCGTTGCGCGTCGGCCAGCGATGTCAAAGTCGCTCGCATGAACGTACACGCCGGTGGTGCCAAGGCTCGAATAGAGCGCCAGAGTTTGATACAGCTTGTCAGTCACGTGCAGGTAAACATTCTTGTTGATGCCGCCATAGTTAGCGTAAAAATTCCGATCGTTCCATTGAAACGGAGAATTCGTCGACTGTTCGTGATAGGTCCATGAATTATCGATGCGCGCCGCCAGCACGTTCTCTTGCGGCGCAGGGTTTAGCTGATTCGTGATATCGAAGCCGAACGCCATGACCCCGTTTTCGTGACGCCCGATGAACTTTCCATTTAGAAAGAACTCGCCGCCTTGCCGGACTCCTTCAAACTCAAGAAAGACTTTCTTGTCGGCACTGCCTGCAGGTAGCCGAAACCTTTTGCGGTACCAGGCGACTCCAGTTGGCAAATCATGGATGCTGACCTTGAAAGCCGAATCTTCGTTCCAAGCGTGC
>WNGF01008167.1_pt1 | contig 17916 bp, 17 predicted proteins | sample 5400641 | NCBI WGS metagenome assembly WNGF01 (sample SAMN13153371, study PRJNA577476) | soil metagenome | isolation source: 80 cm soil or saprolite under grassland replicate 2 | place: USA:California | collected 2016-06-15
TCACCACGCGCGGGCTTGTAGACGACGTGGAGGTCCGCAGGCGCATGCGGTCCGAGCTTGGCCAGGAACGTGTAGTTGGAGGCTCCGTAAAGCAGCCCCTCGAGCTCCATCTGCGGCAGCTCGGCCAGCAGGCGCTCCGTAGCCTCCGCCGACTCAGAAGATCGGGCGGGCACCGTTCAGGACCGGGCAGGGGTGCCCGGCAGGGTCCATGGGGAGGCCACATCGAGGGCACAGCGGCCGGCCGGCGGTCAGCACGTTTTCCGCCTGCTTCGAGAACGCGACCGCCTGCTGGTGGCTCAGCCAGAACCGAATGCTGGGGGCTTCGTCGCCCCCCTCCTCGCCGGCAGCGCCCTGGCTGGCGACCAGCACGAACATGTGGCGCTCCTCGTGGTACCCGAGGCCCATCTCGCCGACCCGCCACTCGGGCTCGCCGGGCTGCATGGCGGCGTCCTCTGCCGCGGCCTCGGTGGCTTCGACGCCCTGCACCTCCATCATCTGCTGAAGCCTGACGACCAGGGCCTGGATCTGCGACTTCTCGCAGGCCAGGGTCAGAATGCGCCCGGAGCCGCTGGCGAGGAGGAAGAACTTGCGCTGACCCGGCTCGCCGATCGCGGCGACGGCGATCTGGTCGACCGGGTCGAGCTCGAATATAGGCATCTGATCTAAAGCGTAGCCGAGGGGTTTTGACCCCGATGTGTAGGGGAACAAGATCAGGTGTGAAATTCAAATTCGCGCTGCGTGTGCGCGTCCGGAGGAATAGCTGATGCCGAAAACCGTTGGAATCGACCTGGGGACGACCAACTCGGTCATCGCTGTCATGGAAGGCGGCGAGCCGGTCGTGATCCCGAACTCTGAGGGCTCTCGAACCACGCCCTCGGTGGTCGCATTCACGAAGACCGGTGAGCGGCTGGTCGGGCAGCTCGCCCGCCGGCAAGCCGCGGTCAACCCGGAGAACACCGTCTACTCGATCAAGCGTTTCATGGGCCGCAAGTTCAACGAGGTCGACTCCGAGCGGAAGATCGTGCCCTACGATGTCAAGCCCGGCAAGGACGACCGGGCTGTGGTTCGCGTCCCTGCCGTCGACAAGGAGTTCACGCCCGAGGAGATCTCGGCGATGATCCTTCAGAAGCTCAAGGCTGACGCAGAGGCGTACCTGGGCGAGAAGGTCACCGACGCGGTCATCACCGTGCCGGCTTACTTCAACGACTCGCAGCGCCAGGCGACAAAGAACGCGGGCCAGATCGCCGGCCTGAACGTGCTCCGCATCATCAATGAGCCCACTGCGGCCTCGCTGGCCTATGGCCTCGACAAGAAGGCCAACGAGACCATCCTGGTCTTCGACCTCGGTGGGGGCACTTTCGACGTGTCGGTGCTGGACGTCGGCGACGGCGTCTTCGAGGTCAAGTCCACCAACGGTGACACGCACCTAGGTGGTGACGACTACGACCGGCGAGTGGTCGACTGGCTCGCCGAGGAGTTCAAGAAGCAGAACGGCATCGATCTGAAGACCGACCGCCAGGCACTGCAGAGACTGACCGAGGCAGCCGAGCGCGCCAAGATCGAGCTCTCGAGCCGGCTCGAAACGACGGTCAACCTGCCCTTCATCACCGCGGACCAGACGGGTCCGAAGCACCTCGAGATGACGCTCACGCGCGCCAAGTTCGAGTCCCTGACCGCCGACCTGACCGAGCGCTGCCGTGGTCCATTCCTCTCGGCTCTCAAAGACGCGAACCTGACCCCGCAGCAGATCGACGAGGTCGTCCTGGTCGGTGGCGCGACCCGCATGCCCATCATCCAGCAGCTGGTCAAGAACCTCCTCGGCGGCAAGGAGCCGCACAAGGGTGTGAACCCGGACGAGGTGGTTGCCGTCGGCGCCGCGATCCAGGCCGGGGTGCTGAAGGGCGAGGTCAAGGACATCCTGCTGCTGGACGTGACCCCGCTATCACTCGGCGTCGAGACGCTGGGCGGCGTGGCGACAAAGATCATCGATCGCAACACCACGATTCCGACGTCGCGGTCGCAGGTGTTCTCCACCGCGGCTGACAGCCAGACGTCGGTCGAGGTCCACGTGCTCCAGGGCGAGCGCGAGATGGCTCGCGACAACCGCACGCTGGGCCGCTTCCATCTGGACGGCATCCCACCTGCGCCGCGGGGCATGCCACAGGTCGAGGTCACCTTCGACATCGACGCCAACGGCATCCTCACACCGCATCCTCGACGCTGGCCAAGGATGAGGTGGACCGGATGGTCAAGGAAGCTGAGCTGCACGCCTCTGAAGACCGCGCCAAGCGCGAGGAGGTCGAGCTTCGCAACCAGGCGGACCACATGATCCACCAGGCCGAGAAGGTCATGAAGGACAACGCCGACCGGATACCGGAGGATGTGAAGACGGAGGTCAACGCCAAGCTCGAGACGCTGAAGAGCGCGGCCAAGGGCTCCGACGCCGGCGCCCTGCGCCGGTCGATGGACGACTTCAACGAGGCGCTCCAGAAGATCGGCCAGCACATCTACGAGCAGGCCGGCGCAAGCGGCGGCGCGTCGTCAACGTCGACGAGCGCCGACGGCCAGGAAGGCGGCGACACCGAGAAGAAGAAGGATGAAGACGTGGTCGACGCTGATTACAGAGAGGTCAACTAACCGGGGACTTCGTCCCGCCTGAGGGCTCGGGCTTCGGTCCGAGCCCTTAACTTTTCGTCAGCGTGATCTCCTTTTTCCGCGGCCGGTCCAGGCTCTGGTCCGCTGCCGGCCTATGGGCCGGCCTGCTGCTGATCGCTTTCAACATCTACGTGGCCGCGGTCACCTACATCCCCGGCTACCGCGTTCGAGACGACTTCAGGCTGGCCTACGGCGCCGCGCTCGTCTCTCTGCGCGACGGCTACAGCCACCTGTACGACCTCAACGCCCAGAAGCAGGCGGTCGAGAGCCTGGGCCCGGGCTTCTATTGGTCGCCGTTCATCAACCCACCGCCGCTGGTCTGGCTCGCGACGCCTTTCACAGCCCTGGCCTTCGACGTCGCGATCGTGCTGTGGACGGTCCTCATCGCGGGCGCGCTGCTGCTCTCGTGGTATCTCGTGGCGCCTGGCGGGCGACTGGCTCGCGCTGCGCATCTTGCGCTGTGGCTTGGTCTGTTTCCGGTCGCCTTCGGGGTCATGGTCGGCCAGCCGGTGGCGTTCGTCGCCGCCGGGGTGGCCGCGTGCTGGTGGCTGCTTCGACATCACCATCCTGTGTGGGCGGGGCTCGCCCTCAGCACCCTCGCGCTCAAGCCCCAGCTGGCGCTGCTGGTGCCGGTCTGTCTGCTCCTGGCCGGCCGTGCTCGCGTCTTCGGCGCCTGGCTTGCGGCGACGGTGCTGATGGTCCTGGTGGCCCTGGCCCTGCTCGGCCCGGATGGACTGATGCGGTACGGCGACGCTCTCGCGCTGGCGTCGCAGTGGGAGCCAACTCGCCGCTACGCCATCGCCGGTCCTCTCGGCCTTGGCCCGCAGCTGTACGTCGTGCAGGTGCTGGTCGTGTCGGTGACTCTGCTGGCCGCCTGGCGCAGTCGTCATGGAGACCCCGGCACCGCCATCGCCGCCGGCATCGTCGGCTCGCTCTTGTTCACGCCCTACGTTGGCTTCCAGGACTTCGCGATGCTCGTGCTGGCCGGATGGTTGGTGGTCAGGTCCGGCCCGACCCCGTTCCAGGTCGGGTTGCTCATCGCCGGCTACGCGCTGCTCGAGCTGGCCCTGCTGGTCCTGGCTGTGCCGATCCTGGTCGCCGAGACGCTTCTGCTGATCTCGCTCACCCGAGGATTCCGCATTTCTGGCCCCAAACGCGCGTAATCGGCAGCCCAGTGCGCACTTTTGGCGCCAAACACGCGGAACGCGTCTCTGGAGCCGACGGTGGGATTCGAACCCACGACCTGCCACTTACGAGGCGGCTGCTCTGCCAGCTGAGCTACGTCGGCGCTTTGCGCGGAGAATTTGACGTTTTGCGCGCGCGCCTAGGCTACCATCGAAAACGGTGAGGACACTCGACGTGGAGAGGCTGGCGGAGGGCGACTACGACCTGATCAGGCCGTTGCTGGTGGAGCTTCACGTCGGCGAGCAGGCTCACTACTCGGACCATCCGCAGCTCAGCCGCCGCGAGATAGAGGACCACCTGACGTCGGTGCCTTCGCGTTTCATGGGCGAGAACGTTGTGTTCGCGGCCCGGGACGAGGTCGGGCAGGTCATCGGCTTCTGCTGGATCGTGCTCTATGACCCCGGCACCGGGCTCGAGGGCGAGGTTGCGGAGGTCTATGTGGCCCCCGAGTACCGCGGCCGTGGCATCGGCGACATGCTCATGGACCAGGCGGTGAGGCTGTTCCGCGAACGTCGCGTCACCCTCGGTTATGTCTGGACGCGCGGCGACAATGAGGCAGCCGTCCGGATGTACCGCACAGCGGGCTTCGAGCCCAACCGGCAGGTCGTTCTCATCTGGTACCCGCCGGACCCGTACCCAGGCCCTCCTCGCCCCGAAACCTAAACTCGAGGGGTGCGACCCGAGATTCAGCCCCGGGGCGAGGTGCGCCCTAACGTCGAGCGGGCGGCCACCAGTCGAAGGTGGCGACCGATCATGGCCATGGTCGGCTTCGGGCTGCTGGTCACCATCCTGGCCACGGGCGTGACGCTCGGCGTCCTGGAGTTCGAGTCGCGCACGAACAACCAGCCGGGCAACATCCGATCGGGCGTGACGATCACCGAGGACTCTGCCATCGTCCAGGCCGCGGCCAAGGCGAAGCCGGCCGTGGTCAGCGTGGTCACCCAATCAGAGCCTTCGCCGGTCTCCGGCTCGGGCTACCTGGCGACCAGCGACGGCTACATCGTCACGAACATCTCGGTGGTCGCCCGCGCCACAACGATGAAGGTGCTGGTGCTTGGCGACTCGAAGCCACACAACGCGAGGCTTGTGGACTACGACTGCCAGACCGGCGTCGCGGTGATCAAGATCGACCAGGTCAGCGGCCTGCCCACGCTCGCATTCGCCGACCCCGCGACGCTGGTCCAGGGCCAGGTGCTGGTGGCCGTGGCCGGGCCCGTCACGGGCAGCGCGGTGACGCGCGGCATCATCAGCGCCCTGCACCGCCCGGTGACCGTGCCCGACCCGGTGGGCTCTGGGCGCAACCAGGAGATCAGCGACACCATCCAGACGGACCCCATGCTCCAGGCGGGCGCCAACGGTGCGCCGATCCTCAACGTCGGCGGCCAGGTGCTCGGAATCGCGATGTCCGTTTCAGGCTCCGCCGCCGGAGCCGGCGGCTTTGCGCTCAGCGCGGCAGGCGTACAGGACGACGTGCAGCAGATCTTGCAGACGGGCCAGGTGGTAGTGCCGTCGTTGGGCGCGACCGGCACTGACCTCACGCAGCAGATGGCGGCCCTTGACGGCCTGCCCGAAGGAAACCGCCTGGTTACCGTCGACGCAGATGGCCCTGCAGCCGCGGCCGGCCTGAAGCCCGGAGATGTGATCACGCAGCTGGACGACGTCAACCTCGATGCCGCCCATCCGCTCCGGCTGCTGCTCCGGTCGCGGTTTCACGCCAACCAGCGGGTCACGGTGACTTACACGCGTGGCTCCAACTCGACACAGGTGCAGCTCACGCTGGCCGGTGTCCATCCGACCTGTTGATGACAGGCGATCAGGCGCCAGGAATTCGCCACCGCATCGCTGAGGCGCTGCTGCAGGCGGTGCGCGCGTCTGGTGTTGACGGTGACGTTCCCGACCTGGAGCTGGGTCGGGCCAAGAGCCCCGAGCGCGGTGAGTACGCAAGCCCCGCAGGACTCAAGCTGGCCCGCGTTCTCCGCCGGCCACCTGCTGAGATCGCAGACCGCCTGGCGCGATCGATTGCCGTCGAGGAAGACGCTGCCACGGCCGAGGCAGTGGACGGCTACGTCAACTTCAAGCTCACCACGCGGTGGCTGCAGCGAACGATCGCAGACGCCGTCTCACGCGGCGAGGACTACGGCTCGTCGAGCCTCGGCAGACGCGACAGGCTCCAGGTGGAGTTCGGGAGCATCAACCCAACAGGCCCCCTCCACGTCGGCCACGGCCGCGGTGTCATCCTCGGCGACTCGCTCTGCAGGCTGCTGGAGTTCACCGGCCACGCGGTCCAGCGCGAGTACTACGTCAACGACCAGAACACGCAGGCAAGGCGCTTCGGAGCGTCCGTCTATGCGCGACTCCACGGCGAGGAACCGCCGGAAGGCGGATACAAGGGCGCCTACGTCACGGAGCTCGCAGAGCAGGCGCGGCGCGAGCTGCCGGGCATCGAATCGCTGCCGCCAGAGGAGTCGGAGCCAAAGCTTCGCGAGTTCGCGGTCGCGATCGTCGTCGATCGCATTCGCGCCACCGTCGCGCGCCTCAACGTCCGCTACGACGAGTGGTTCCGCGAATCGAGCTTGTGGGAGGAAGGCCTGCCGCAGCGCGCCATCGAGCGGCTGCGCGAGGCGGGCTACCTCAAAGAGCGGGAGGGCGCGCTCTGGTTTGGCGATCCTGAGGAGGTCGAAGATGAAAGCCGCGTGGTCATCCGCTCCAACGGAGAGCCCACGTACTTCGCTTCCGACCTCGGCTACCTGTTGAGTCGATTCGAGGGACGGGGCTTCAACCGCGTCATCGAAGTGTGGGCGGCGGACCATCACGGTTACGTAAGCCGGATGAAGGCGGCTGCGGCGGCACTCGGTTTTGACCCGGCGAAGCTCGTGATCATCCTCAACCAGATGGTCAACCTGCGCGAAGGAAAGATGTCCAAGCGCGCAGGTCGTTTCGTAACCCTGGACGAACTGATCGACCGTGTAGGCTCGGACGCGGTCCGCTACTTCTATCTGCTGCGCTCAGCCGACACGACCATCGAGTTCGACCTCGAGCTGGCCCTCACGCAGGGCAACGAGAACCCGCTGTACTACGCGCAGTACGCGCACGCCCGCCTCACCAACGTCGAGGTCACCGCGCAGGAGCGGCATCCGCGACTGCCGAATGACGCGGACGTCTCGCTGCTGATCCAGCCCTGGGAGCTCGACGTGGCCCGGCAGCTCGCCTTCTGGCCCGACGTCATGGAAGACGCGACCCGCCTGCTGGAGCCGCACCGCATCCCGTATTACATTCACGACCTTGCGTCAGCGGTCCATCGCTTCTATCACGCGGGCAACGAGACCAGCGAGCATCGTGTGGTGATCGACGACGAGAGATTGACCCGGGCCCGCCTCGAGCTGTGTCGGGCAGCGCGTCACACTTTGAAGAGGGGGCTGGACCTCATCGGCGTCAGCGCGCCCGAGCGCATGTAATAAAGGAGAGGGATGGACGTCACCTGGCTCGGACACGGCTGCTTTCGGCTGCGAGGCCGCAATGCGGCCGTGGTCACGGATCCTTACCCACCGGCGATCGGGCTGAAGCTGTCTCGCCTGGACGCCGACGTGGTCACCGTCAGCCACGAGCACGAGAACCACAACTACACCCAGATCGTCCGCGACGCATATGAGATCCGCGGCCCGGGCGAGTACGAGGTCGCCGGCGTCAGCGTCATCGGGGTGCCCACGTATCACGACTCGGAAAAGGGCGCCAAGCACGGGCGCAACACCGTTTACCTGATCGAGATCGACGACGTGCAGATCTGCCACCTGGGCGACCTCGGGCACGGGCTCGACGACGCGGACGCCGAGACGATATCGTCGGCGGATGTCCTCCTCGTGCCGGTGGGCGGGCGCTCCGCGATCAACGCGGTGCAGGCCGCGGAGGTCGTTCGCCAGCTCGAGCCGCGCTATGTGGTGCCGATGCACTACGCCATCCCGGGCCTGAAGCTGGAGCTCGACGCGGTGGACCGTTTTCTCAAAGAGATGGCCGTCGCCTCGGCCGATCCCCAGCCCAAGCTCTCGGTGCAGAAGTCGTCCGGGGACTACGAGACCAGGGTTGTCGTCCTCGAACCAAAAGGGTGATCCACTCCCCCGGCACGGGGGAAGGTGGCGCGCAGCGCCGGAAGGGGCGCCGACCGTTCGGAGAGCGCCGCACAAGTCTCCACCGGCGAGGGCAGACCCGGTACCATTCATAAAACCGCCCTGGAGGTCTCTATGTCGAAGTACGTTTTCGTGACCGGCGGTGTCGTCTCCTCGCTCGGCAAGGGCATTACGGCGGCCTCGATCGGGAACATCCTGAAGGCCCGCCACCTGAGCGTCTCCCTACAGAAGCTCGACCCCTACCTCAACGTCGACCCAGGCACCATGAGCCCCTACCAGCATGGAGAGGTGTTCGTCACCGACGACGGTGCGGAAACCGACCTCGATCTTGGCCACTACGAGCGCTTTGTCGATGAGAACCTGACTGTCACATCCAACGTGACCACCGGGAAGATCTACCAGGAGGTGATCGCCCGGGAGCGACGTGGCGACTACCTCGGCGCCACCGTGCAGGTGATCCCGCATGTGACCAACGCCATCAAAGAGAAGATCCTCCGCGCCTCGCGCGACCCGCAGGCGGATGCGGTCGTGGTCGAGGTGGGGGGGACGGTCGGTGACATCGAAAGCCTCCCGTTCCTCGAAGCCATCAGGCAGCTGAAGAACGACCTCGGCCGGCAAAATGTGTTCTACATCCACTGCTCGCTCGTGCCGATGATTCGTGGGGAAGAGATGAAAACGAAGCCCACGCAGCACTCGGTGCATGCGCTGCGAGCGATCGGAATCCAACCCGATGCGATCATCTGCCGCTCCGAGCTGCCGATCGGCGCCGACCTCAAGGAAAAGATCGCCCTCTTCTGCGACGTCCCGCGCGAGGCGGTGGTCTCGGTTCCGGACGTCGAGTCGATCTATGAGGTCCCGCTGATGCTGGAGGCTTCGGGTCTCGGCAAGGTGATGGCGCGTCACTTCGAGCTGGACGAGGTTGCCAACGCGCCTGACAACGGCCCATGGATCCAGATGATCGAGAGGATCAGGCATCCGCGCGGGGCGGTGCCCGTGGCGCTTGTCGGCAAGTACGTTTCCCTGCCCGACGCCTACCTGAGCGTGATCGAGTCCCTAAAGCACGCAGCTGTGCACCACGGGCTCGCCGTCGACATCCGCTGGGTGTCTTCCGAGAAGCTCGATGCCGGCGACACGTCGGCGCTTGTCGGCGTCGCCGGCATCGTGGTCCCCGGCGGCTTCGGGTATCGCGGCATCGAAGGCAAGGTTCAGGCCTCGCGCTACGCGCGCCACAACCGCATTCCGTACCTGGGCCTCTGCCTCGGCATGCAGTGCGCGGTCATCGATTTCGCGCGGGAGGTGCTCGACGCACCTGACGCGAACTCGACAGAGTTCGCGGCCTTCACGTCGACGCCCGTGATCGATCTGATGCCCGAGCAGCGCAACATCGACCAGATGGGCGGCTCGATGCGGCTCGGTCTGTACCCGTGCAAGCTGCTCGCCGGCTCCCTGGCCCACAAGGCCTATGGCGAGGAGGTCGTTTACGAGCGTCACCGCCATCGGTTCGAGTTCAACAACGAGTACCGCGAGTCACTTGGTGAAGCGGGCATGGTGTTCAGCGGGGTTTCGCCAAACGGCAGGCTGGTCGAGATCATCGAGCTCGCCGATCACCCCTGGTTCGTCGCCACGCAGTTCCATCCCGAGTTCCGCTCGCGCCCCAACCGCGCTCACCCGCTCTTCCGTGACTTCGTGCGCGCTGCATTCCTGCAGAGCGGCATCGACCAGATGGAGCTCCGCCCGGCGGAGCTGCTCGAAGAGCCGCAGAGCTCTTAGCCCGGTCCCCAACATGCAGGATCCTTCACGAAGCTCTATCGGCGTGCGTCGCGAGCTCGCGCTGGAGCTCCTCCATGCCACCGAGGCGGCCGCGCTCGCGTCGGCCCGCCTGCTCGGCAGAGGCGACGCGGACCGCGTTCGCGACGTCGCCGCTGACGCGATGCGCAAGGCGCTGGACGATTCCGGCCTCTCGGAGCTGGGTCTGGAATTCGGCCAGTTCCCGGTCGAGGGCGCCGGGCAGGTCGCCGCGGGCCACCCCAATGCGGTCTCGATCATCGCGGCCGTGGAGGCCGGCGGATTGGCGCAGCTGCCCGCTGTGGGGTATGTCGAGAGGATCGTGGCCGGCCCGGCCGCGCGAGGCGCCGTCGACCTCGACGATCCGATCGCGGACAACCTCAGGCGCATCGCCTTCTCCCGGGATGCGCGAGTCCAGGACCTCACCGTTGCCATCCTCGACCGGCCTCGGCACAAGGACCTGGTCGATGAGGTGGCGGCCGCGGGCGCCCGGATCATCATGCTCGAGGAGGGCGACATCGCCGCGGCCGTGATGGCGTCGATGCCGGGCAGCGGGATCGACGCGGCGGTCGGGGTGGGCGTCCTGGACGCCACCCTGGTGGCGGCGTGTGCGGTGCGCTGCCTGGGCGGGGCCCTCCAGGCCCGGCTCTGGCCGCGAAACGACGAGGAGCGGGCAGTGGCTGGAGAGGCGGCCTCGCGCATCTATGGCGTGTCCGACCTGGCGCCGGCCGCCGAGGTGGCGGTTGCCATCACGGGCATCACCGGCGGGCCCCTGCTGCCCGCGGTGGCTTTCGGCAGCGGCTATGCGGAGTCATCCTCCCTGGTGATGTCGAGCCGCCACGCCACGCTCCGCCGGATCACCACTCGCCACCACGTCCTGGGCGACGCCAGCTGACCATTGGGCTGGGATTAGGGATCTCCGTCCCCGGGTATCACTTAGTGGGTATCTGAATCCAGATGGAAGACAAGAACCAGCTGCCGCCGCCGATCTACCCGGTGACCTCGGACATTCCCCCGCAGTCTCCGTACCACTACTCGCCTGCGCCCGTCTCGAGGCGGAGCGGCGGAATCCTTGGCGGGCTCATCACCGCAGCGCTTGCGGTCTGGGCGTTCGCCAAGTACGCGCTGCTCTTGGTGGCCAAGGTCCCCGCGCTCACCACCTTGCTCACAGGCCTGGTCTCCGTGGGCGCCTACGCGCTGCTGTTTCCATGGCAGGTGGCCATCGGCCTGGTGGCGATGATCTTCGTGCATGAGATGGGCCATGTGGTCGAGATCAGGCGCCAGGGCATGCAAGCCACCGCGCCGATCTTCATCCCGTTCCTGGGAGCGGCAATCTTTCAGCGATCGCATGCGCAGAGCCCCGTGCGCCAGGCGCAGATCGGCATCGCCGGCCCTCTCGCCGGAACCCTGGCGGCCATCGCCGCGCTGGTGCTGTACGTCGCCACGCAGAACAGCCTGTTCCTGTATTGGGCCTATCTCGGCTTCTGGATCAACCTCTTCAACCTGATCCCCTTCGGGATGCTCGACGGCGGCTGGATCACGGCCCCCATCTCCAAATGGATCCAGGTCGCCGGCCTGGTCCTCCTGGCCGTCTTGTTCTTTGCGGGTGCTGTCAATGTCCTGGTCGTGATCGTGGTCGCCCTGGGAATGGGCATGGTCTACCGCCGGTTCCGCGACCGGGCATACGACGCATACCTGACATCAGGGCCGGCGTCGGCGCGTTACGCGATCGGGGCTGCGTGGCTGGCCCTGGTCGTTTTCCTCGGGGTCGCCTTCTACCAGACCGAGCTAATGGTCGAGGCACTCGTTCGGTAGACTTTGCCAAGAGACAACGAATTGAAAGCACAGATTCATCCCACCTTTTATGAGGACGCGGTCGTCACGTGCGCTTGCGGGAACACGTTCACGACCGGGTCGACGCGCAAGGAGCTGAAGACCGAGATCTGCTCCGTGTGCCATCCGTTCTTCACCGGCACGCAGAGGATCGTGGACACGGGCGGCCAGGTCGAGCGGTTCCGCAAGCGGGCGGCCAAGACCCGCAGCAACTAAGTGTCCCGTTCCGGAAGTCCCTTGCATCTTCATCGTCCCTGGCGGCCGGACGCCTTCGGCGCTGATGCCGGCGTCAGGGGGCCCGGCGCTTCCTCGTCACGCATGCACGGATGCGTTCCTCGTCGCACCACCCCTTCCTTGGCACCGGCCGCCGGTGCCGCGAATATGCGGCGGGCCTCCGGAACAGGCCACTAGATGCCCGCCCCGGAGGTAGCCGCTCCGGAGACGGGAGCTCAGCGAAAGCCCGAGCCCTTCTTCTACGGTGGCCAGGCCGTCATCGAGGGCGTGATGATGCGCGGAAAACGCCACTACGCGGTCGCGGTGCGGCTGCCGAACACGAAGGAGATCGTCGTCGATCGCGGCGAGCTCAAGGCTGCCATCTACGTCAACCCGATCTGGAAGCTGCCCTTCGTGCGCGGTCTCGCGCTGATCGGGGAGCAGCTCCACCTCGGCATGAAGGCGCTCATCTGGTCGGCGAACATGAACGCCGGCGGCCAGGACATCAAGATCGGCAAGCGGGAGATCACCGGCTCGGTCGCGATCGCGGCCGTCTTCGCGCTGACCATCTTCCTCGGCCTGCCGCTGCTCCTGGCAAGCCTGGCGGTGCCGCGCAGTGGAAGCTTCGGGTTCGTGCTGGTCGAAGGCATCATCCGTGTCGGCCTCGTGTTGGGCTACCTGTCGCTGATTGCGTTGCTGCCTGATGTGAGGCGTGTGTTCCAGTACCACGGCGCCGAGCACAAGACCATCAACGCGTATGAGGCGGGCTGGCCGCTGGAGGTAGCTTCGGTGCGCCGAGCAAGCCTGCTCCATCCTCGATGTGGGACCGGATTCCTTCTTGTGGTGCTGGTCGTCAGCGTCATCGTCTTCTCAGTCGTTGCGTTCTTCCACCCCAACTGGTTCTGGCTGGTGGCGAGCCGCGTGCTGGCGATCCCGGTCATCGCCGGCGCCGGATTCGAGCTGATCCGCTTCATGGCCCGCAACCGGCGCAATCCGGTCGTCAAGGTCTTGCTGCTGCCGGTGCTCGGCACGCAGAAGTTCACCACCCGTGAGCCCTCCGACGACATGCTCGAGGTCGCCATCGTTGCCTTCAACAACGCTCGCGAAGGTGAGGAGGACACCGCCGGAGCCGCGGCATGATCGACCGTGAGCGCAAGGGGGGAGGCTCTCCCGCGACTCCGTCGCGGGGGCCCCAGCGGACGAGGCGCCTTATTGAGGCAAATGAAGCGCCAGGAGACCGAGAGTGATCGATCGTCTCGAGGCGATCGCTCGTCGATATCGGGAGATCGAGGCCGAGATGGCCCGCCCCGAGGTCGCGTCAGATCACGCGCAGCTGACCAAGCTCGCGCGCGAGCAGCGCGCGATGCGTGAGATCGTCGAGGCCTACGAGGCATATCGCCGCGCCCGTCATGAGATGGAGTCCGCGCGCGACATGCTCAGGCACGAAAAGGATCCCGCGATGCAGGAATACCTCCGCGACGAGGAGCGCCGAGCCGCCGCGCAGCTGGCGGAGCTCGAGGAGCGCCTCAAGGTGCTGCTCCTGCCCAAGGATCCCAACGACGACAAGGACGTTATCGTCGAGATCCAGGGCGCCGAAGGCGGCGAGGAGGCCGCGCTTTTCGCTGCCGACCTTTTCCGCATGTACACGAAATGGGCGGAACGCAAGGGCTGGAAGGTCGAGGTGGTCGACGTCTCGCCCACCGGCATGGGCGGTTTCGACAAGGTCGCCTTCGAGGTTCACGGCCACGGCGCCTACTCACAGCTCAAGTACGAGGCCGGCGTGCACAGGGTGCAGCGCGTTCCGAGGACCGAGGCCCAGGGCCGCATCCACACTTCCGCCGCCACCGTCACGGTGATGCCTGAGCCGGACCCGGTCGAGGTGGAGCTGAAGCCGGAGGACATCGAGGTCAAGACATCGACATCGACAGGCCCTGGAGGGCAGAGCGTCAACACCACGTACTCCGCGATTCGCATCACCCACAGGCCGACCGGCATCGTCGTCAGCATCCAGGACGAGAAGTCACAGCTTCAGAACAAGGAGAAAGCCATGCGCGTGCTGCGGGCGCGCCTTTATGAGATGAAGCTTGCCGAGCAGCAGGAGGCGATCGGCGCGCAGCGCAGGGTCATGGTCGGGAGCGGCAACCGGTCCGAGAAGATCCGCACCTACAACTTCAAGGAGAACCGCGTGACCGACCACCGGATCAAGCTCACCCTGCACAAGCTCGACCAGGTCATGGCGGGCGACCTGGACGACCTGGTGGGCGCGCTCGTCGCCGCGGAGCGTGCGGCCAAGCTGGACGGCGGCGGCGCTTCCGCCAATTGACCGTCATCGAGGTCCTGAAGGCGGCCTCGGGGCACCTGAGCAAGCACGGGTCTGAGGGCGCGCGCCTCGACGCGGAGGTGATCCTGGCGCAGGCGCTGGGAGTCCGCCGGCTCGACCTCTACCTGCAGTTCGACCGGCCCCTGTCCGAGACCGAGCTGGACATGTATCGCGGCCTGGTCAGGCGCCGGGCGCACGGTGAGCCAGTGGCTTACGTGGTCGGGCACAAGGAGTTCATGGCGCTCGAGTTCGAGGTGACCCCTGACGTCCTCGTCCCCAACCCCGACACAGAGGTGCTCGTCCAGCGCGCGGTGGCGATCGCACGCTCCGCGCCTGAAAATTTGAGGGTGGCGGATGTGGGGACGGGCAGTGGATGCATCGCGATTGCGCTCGCCCATTACGTCCCTCCGATCGAGGTGTGGGTAAGCGACATCAGCGTGCCGGCGCTCGAGGTGGCGGAGCGGAATGCGCCGGCGCGCCTCAAGCCCGGAGGTCGAGTCCTGGCCGAGGTCGATCCCTCGATTCTTCCCACCGTGCTGGAAGCCGCGGATCGAAATTTCTCCAGCAGAGCTTTACATCGCGACCTGGGCGGTCATGAGCGGGTGCTCGAAGCGTGGTCTTGAAGCCGACCCGGCCTGGCCTCACCCGCGCCGCTCAGCTCATCCGCAGCGGAGGAGTGATCGCCTTTCCCACAGACACCGTCTACGGCCTCGCGGCCGCCGCCGATGACGAAGTGGCTCGAAGACGTATCTACCACATCAAGGGGCGGCCCGTTGGGCTGCCTCTGATCCTCATGGTCGCCGCGGAGTCTCAGCTGGAGGGATGGGTGCACGTCGACTCCCGCGCCGAGGACCTGATGCGCCGCTGGTGGCCGGGGCCGCTGACGCTGATCCTGCATGCGACGGGCGGCGGCACCCAGGGGGTGCGCATCCCCAAGCACGCGGTGGCGCTCGAGCTCCTGCGCGCGGCCGGTCCGCTGATGACCACAAGCGCCAACCTGCACGGCCAGGATCCAGCCATGTCGCCGAGCGAGGCGGAAGCCCTGGCGGGAGTCGTCGCCGTGCTGGACGGTGGTGTCGCTCCCGGCGGCACCGCATCGACCGTGCTCGACCTCACAGGGCCGGAGCCGCACGTGCTTCGTGAGGGCGCGATCCCAACCCCTCAGCTGCTTGGCCCACCTCCGCCTCGCGCGGGATAGACCTTAGGATTCGAGCATGGCCGCGGAGGTGGGGCCGGAGGGCCGGCCGAGAGATTTGGAGATCCAGGTGGTCCGAGCCGAAGGCAGGGGTGGCCCGGCTAGGAGCGCATCGTCAGATGCGTGACGACGACGGGCCGGGCCCCCTAACACACGGATCGGGCCGCATGGGCTCCAAAGTTCCGGTCGGCATCTCCGGTTCCAGCTCGAGGATCGTGACGATGTCGTTCCGCGCCCTCGATCGCGAGGACCCGGACATCGCGAACCTCATCCGCAACGAATACCGCCGCCAGTCCGAGACACTCGAGCTGATCGCGTCTGAGAACCTCACAAGCCCTGCCATCCTCGAGGCGCTTGGCACCCTCCTGACCAACAAGTACGCAGAGGGATATCCGGGGCGGCGCTATTACGGCGGCACCGGGGAGGTGATCGACAAGATCGAGAGCCTCGCAGTTGAGCGTGCGACGAGACTCTTCGGCGCCGAGTACGTCAACGTCCAGCCCCATTCGGGGACGCAAGCCAACATGGCCGTCTACATGGCCACATGCCAGCTGGGCGACCGGGTGATGGGCATGGACCTGTCAGCGGGCGGCCATCTCTCGCACGGCAGCCCGGCGAACTTCAGCGGCAAGTTCTACGAGATCCACTCATACGGAGTCACGCGCGACACGGAGCTCATCGACTACGACGCGATGGAGAAGCTGGCCAAAGAGGTGCGGCCGAAGATGATCATCGGCGGCTTCTCCGCGTATCCGCGGATAGTCGACTGGGCGCGCATGCGCGCGATCGCCGACGACGTCGGCGCGACATTCGTCGTCGACATGGCTCACGTCGCCGGGCTCGTCGCCGGCGGCCAGTACCCATCGCCCATCCCGCACGCGGCCATCGTCACGACGACAACGCAAAAGACGCTTCGGGGCGCGTGGGGCGCGATCATCCTCTGCCGCAGCGAGCACCAGAAGGCGATCGACTCTGCCGTCTTTCCTGGCGTCCAGGGCGGGCCGCTGATGCACGCGATCGCCGCCAAGGCCGTGTGCTTCGGCGAAGCATTGAAGCCGGAGTTCAAGGTCTATGCGAAGCAGGTCGTGCTCAACGCGAAGGCGCTCGCGGCTCGATTGATGGAGCGCGGCCTGCGGCTCGTGAGCGGCGGCACCGACAACCACCTGATGCTGATCGACCTTCGCCCGCAGAAGCGGACCGGTAAGCAGGTGCAGGACATCGCCGACACGGTCGGCATCACCCTCAACCGAAACTCCATCCCTTATGACGAAGCATCGAAGTTCAACCCTAGCGGCGTCCGCGTCGGGACTCCCCTGGTGACCACGCGGGGCATGCGCGAGGCAGAGATGGTCGTGATCGCCGACTGCCTGGCCGACCTCATCGAGCGCATAGACGACGCAGCTGTACTCGACTCGGTACACGAGCGAGCGCTCGAGCTGTGCCGGCGCTTTCCGCTCCCGTACGCCTTCGATTGAGAGTTGGATTTCTTCAGCGACGCCGCGCTCAACAACCTGACGCAACATCTCTTACCTGGACTCTGGCCGTTCATCGTCGCTTTCACGGGCTGCGCGGTAATTGCGCCATTTGCGATTTTTCTGTCGCGTCGATTGCGTTGGATCGCGGAACCCGGCGGTCGCCACTCGCACGCCAGCCCCACGCCGATGCTCGGTGGACTTGCAATGTATGTCGGGTTTGCGCTGGCGGTCGCGATCTTCCTTCCTCGGTACAGCGCAACGCCGGCAGTGCTCGTGGTCTCCGGACTCGCGATGGCCGTGCTCGCGATCGACGACCGCTGGCCGATGAAGCCGATCGTGAAGTTTGGCGTGCAGATCGCGCTGGGTGCGTTGGCGGTAATCGTGTTTGCTGTCGAGATCAGGTTCGTGAGCCTGCCGGGCGGGCAGATCGTCCAGCTTGGCTGGCTGATCGCCCCGATCAGCATCTTCTGGCTCGTCGGCATGCAGAACACCGTGAACTTCCTCGACGGCGCGGATGGCCTGGCCGCAGGCGTGGTGGCGATCGTGGCGATGGTCCTCGCGCTCGCAGCCGGGCAGTTGCAGCAGCTTGAGGTCGTTCAGCTCAGCGGCGCCCTCGCCGGCTGCTGTATCGGATTCCTGCTCTTCAACTTTCCGCCAGCCCGGATCTTCATGGGCGATTCGGGTGCGCATTTCCTCGGGGTGGCGCTCGGGATGATCTCCATCCTCGGCGTAGCCAAGGTCGCCGTCGCCTTTGCGCTGGCCGCGCCTGCGCTCGTCCTGGCCGTGCCCATAGTGGACACGGGCTGGGCGATCGTGCGCCGGCGCAGGCAGGGCACTTCGGTGGCCACTCCCGACCTACTCCATCTCCATCATCGCTTGCAGTCCTTCGGCCTGGACCAACGCCAGACCTGCTATGTGTTCTATGCGGCGAGCGCGCTGTTGGGGGCCCTGGGGCTGACGCTTTTCGGCCACGGGCGCATCCTGGCGGTCGTCTTCGTTGCTGCGGCTGTCCTCACGTCAACAGTCGCTGCCGACCTCCTGCAGCACACGGGTTGGCGCGTCCACGCTCCTTTCCTGCGCCGGCTTCTGGCCGAACCTAGTTCCCGGTAGGATTGACCTGGGCATGGCGCCCCC
>WNGF01007280.1_pt1 | contig 17915 bp, 17 predicted proteins | sample 5400641 | NCBI WGS metagenome assembly WNGF01 (sample SAMN13153371, study PRJNA577476) | soil metagenome | isolation source: 80 cm soil or saprolite under grassland replicate 2 | place: USA:California | collected 2016-06-15
CCGCCTTGCTGATCGTGCCGCGAAGAGCGTCGACGCCCCACGGCACCTGCGAGTCGGCCATGAACTCGGCCTGTTCCGTCTCGACGTCGGCCGCGAAGGCTGCGTGGAACTTCTCCCTGTCCAGGAAGAGACGGCCGTCCCGCGGTGCCAGAATCGGCGGTACAGGGGCGCCGGGCGGTGGATTCTTGATCAGCGCGTCCACCGACTCGCCTTCGCTGGGGGCGAAGGCGGCGACGTAGACGAGCCCTACGACCTTGGAGATCGTTTCCTGCTTCCGTGATCACCACACCGCCATAGGAGTGTCCCACCAAGATCACAGGACGGTCTTGCTCCGCGAGGATGAGCTTCGTCGCCGCGACGTCGTCAGCCAAAGACGTGGTCGGGTTCTGTACGACGCTGACGCTGTACCCATCATCGTTCAGGATCTTGTAGACGCCCGCCCAGCCAGAGCCATCCACGAATCCGCCGTGAACGAGAACGACGTTGAACTGCTCCGCCATGACGACCCTCCCGTGCGCCGGAGGTGACGAACGTGCCGGCGCTGGCAGTCACGCTTAACCGCGCCGCAAGCGGCCCGCTTCGTCGAGTGGGTGAAGCGGTCTCGCGCCTCGGGCTCAGGGAACGGTCGCCACGCTGCCTCCTCGTCGACGAGTCAGTCGCGCACCCGCGCGACCGCTGGGTGTCTCGGTTCCGGCGCCGGCCTCGTTCGCCGACGGACGGTTCCTGCTCTCGCGCGCGTTGCGCGTCGGGGTTCCCAGCCGCACGTTCACGAGGCGGCGCGGATCCCGAGCCATGGAACAGCAACCGGTCGAGAACCACGGGGTCGTCGGCGACATGCACACCGTCGCCCTCGTGGGCAAGAACGGCTCGATCGACTTCATGTGCTTTCCGCGGTTCGACTCGCCGACGATCTTCGCGGCGCTGCTCGATCCCGAGCGCGGGGGGTTTCTTTTCGCGGAGGGGGTCGCGGAGGTGTCCGATTTCATGTCGGTGGCGTCCCCGAAGCGGATTCTGGTGCGCAGGGTGAAGACGGTCCGAGGCGAGATCGCGTTCCGGATGGTGTGCGCGCCTCGGTTCGACTACGGCCGTGCGCGTCACCGCGTCGAACGGCTGTCCGATCGAGAGTGGGTGTTCGCGTCCGAAGGGCCGGATGGCGTGGCCTTCGTGCTCCGCGGTGACGTCCCACTTTCGCCGTCCGGGGGAGACGCCGTTGCGAGCTTTCGACTCGGCGCCGGTCAATCGGCCTCGTTCGTTCTCGAGGAGGCAACGCCGGGGCAGCCCGCGATCTCTTCGGCGCCCGAGTATGGCTCCGAGAGCTTCAAGCGAACGAACGACGCCTGGCGGCGCACGATCGCTCGATCGACATATCGAGGACGCTGGAGGGAGATCGTCAACCGCTCGGCGTTGACGTTGATGCTCCTCTCCTCCGAGGAGCACGGCTCGATGATCGCTTCGCCCACGTTCGGGCTCCCGGAGCAGCTGGGGGGCGACCGCAACTGGGACTACCGGTACACCTGGATCCGGGATACTTCGTTCGCGATCTATGCATTCCAGCGCCTCGGCCTCACTCACGCCCGGTCGTTCATGGACTGGGTCGAGGCACGCTGCGACGAGCTCCGGCCGGACGGCGCGCTTCAGGTCATGTACGGGATCGACGGCCGGCACGAGCTTCCCGAGGAGACGCTGCCCCGCTGGTCGGGATACCGGCACTCACAGCCGGTACGCATCGGGAACGCGGCCTACCGTCAGCTCCAGCTCGACATCTACGGCGAGCTCATGGATGCGGTCTACCTCTACAACAAGTTCGAGGAGCCCATCTCTCACGACCTGTGGCGCAACCTCTCCCGACTCATCGAGTTCGTCTGCGCCCACTGGCGCGAGGAAGACGAGAGCATCTGGGAGGTGCGCGGCAGGCGGCAGGAGTTCCTCCTGTCGAGGGTCATGTGCTGGGTCGCGGTCGATCGCGCCATTCGGCTCGCGCAGAAGCGCTCGTTCCCGGCGCCGCTCGCCCGATGGTACGAGGTTCGCGACGCCATCTACCACGATGTTTTCGAGAGCTTCTGGTCCCCCGCGCGGCGCGCATTCGTGCAGTGCAGGTCTGCGCGGACCACGGACGCCTCGACGTTGCTCCTGCCCCTCATGAAGTTCATCAGCCCGACCGATCCGCGCTGGCTCTCAACGCTGCGAGCGATCGAGGAGGACCTCGTCGAGGACTCGCTGGTGTTCCGCTATCGGCCACACGACGCCGCACCCGACGGCCTCGAGGGCGAGGAGGGCACCTTCAACATGTGCTCCTTCTGGTATGTCGAGGCGCTCGCGCGGTCCGGCGACGTCGATCAGGCGCGCTATATCTTCGAGAAGATGCTGGGGTACTCGAACCACGTCGGCCTCTTCTCCGAGGAGCTCGGCCCGCGCGGCGAGCACCTCGGCAACCTTCCTCAGGCTTTTAGTCACCTCGCGCTGATCAGCGCCGCATACTGCCTCGACCGGGAGATGGACGCCGCAGGCAGGCCGCGCTGACTCGAGGCGGCGCGTCCCCGGCAGCGCCCGGACGCCACCACGGGACCAGAGCGTGATCCGCTTCGTGCCTGGGGTTGATCCGCCTCGGTGGACACCTGACGAAAGGCGTCTACGGTGTTTGACGTACCATATCAGTCAAACTGTCCGCGGAACCGGATCAAGCCCAGTCAATCAAATCCGGGCGTCCGGAAGGGACTGCCTTTCCGGCGGCATCTTGGCGTGGCGGTGGAGGAAGTCGATCTCCGTGCGCATTACGTCGGCGAAACCGGCTCCGCCCTCGTAGACGTCGTAGTGGCCGCCGACGCTGCGGAACAGCTGGGCCCCCGGTGCCCTGCGGGCGACTTCGAGCGCGGCCGGGACTGGCGCGATGCTGTCGGCCTCGGGAACGACGAGCAGGAAGGGGACACGCACGGAGGCGGCGCGTCGTACGGGCCGACGCCAGGAGAAGCTGAGCAGCGACCGCGCGGCGACGCGGTCGTGCCATGGCGTCCCGTCCTTCGGGGTCATGAGCTTCTCCCCGAACGGGCCGTCCGGAGTGGCGCCGATGGACAGGTCTCCGGGCCTTCCGTGACCAGCGAGGTAGATCGGCTGGCGGCCGAAGAGGGAACCGAGGCGGTCGAGCAGTGCCAATCCGAAGACGCGGATCCCGTTCTTGGGCTCTGACATCATCGCTGCGGCCAGGCCGTCGGTCAGCGGGGCCTGAGCGACCGCTGCGGCTAGTCGAGTGTCGGAGACAGCGAGCTCGAGCACGTGCATGCCGGCGAAGGACGTGCCCCACGCGATGATCTGACGCGGGTCGACGTACGGCTGCTTGGCTGCCCAGCCGATGACGGTGCTGTAGTCCTCGCGCTGGCGCGGGAGGACGGAGAGCACCTCGCGCGGTTGTCCGCCGGAACCGCCGAAGTTGCGGTAGTCGAAAGCGATGGCGGCGAAGCCCTCTTCGCGGAAGCGCTCGGCGAACGGGGCCAACCCTCCTGCCTTTATGCCGCCGATGCCGTGGGCCATCACCACGGCGGGGTGCGGGCCGTTGCCCTCGGGCAGGTAGACCCAAGCTTCGATCGCGTCACCGGACGCCGTCTGGATCTGCACGGTGATGCGCTTGGCGGGGGAGTCTTCGATCGACACTTGTGCGCCTCGTTCGAGTTTCGAATCGGTCTGAAGTGAACCTAGTTCCTTGTGGATACAGAGACACACTGCACACCGAGCGCCGGATCGCCTCCTCCGCGCGCGTGATGGCGGCGCCGCGCCCTTCCGGCGACCGGGCACCCCGCTTGCCCTCGGGGTCGGCTCGGAACCGGGTACATGCTCGCGGGCTCGCTCGGAAGCTCGGCACGAGAGAGTTGAGTTGAAGCACTTCCGCCCAATGGCGGCTGTCGGGACCGCGCGGCGAGGAGGAAGCTACTGTCCACGGCTGGGTCGACGACGGACGAGTTCGCGTTCGTCCGGGCGATGGTGCTCGCGGGCTTCGGGATCGCCTCGTCCCGATCACGATGGTGGGGTCGCTCGCCGAGAAGGGGGAGATCGAGCGCGTGCTCCCGCGGTACGCGCGCCGGAGCGCTCCAGTTCAGATCGTGTGGCCGAGCCGGCGGTTCGAGCCCGCCGCGGTGGCGCTCTTTCGCGAGGCCCTCGCGGAAGCGCTCCTGCGGTTGCTCGGAGGCACCGGCCGCGCTGCGGGCTATAGGACCGCGCGGACGGAGCCGATGCGCGACGTACGCTCGCGGCACGCGCCCGAATTCGGGTGACTCCCCCTTCACCCTGCAAAGGGCCGAGAACGACCGCACGGCCGCAGGTACCAAGTGTACCAAGCGCAACCGCCGTACTCTTGCGAGCTTCGGCTAACGCCCCGGGTCAGCTTCCCGGCGCCCTTGGTACACCTCAAAGAAAAACCCAGCCGCGAGGCTGGGTTGTGAAGTGGAGGCGCCGGGAATCGAACCCGGGTCCGAAAGACTTTCAGTGACTGGTACTACGCGCGTATCCCGGAGTGCGTACGTGAACGGCAACCTCCGGGCCTGCAACCGCTCACGTTCTCGCCCTTTGATCTCGACCAGGATAAGGCGGCTCGCCTCCCATCCCAGTCCAGCCGGAGCTGACGTCCACACCCGGTACCCGGCGCTTCCGGGGGAACTACTTTTAGGCCGCGAGAGCCATGGGCTCGTTCGCGTTTCTGCGTGGTCTGCTTTTTACGTGGCCTGCTGACCAACCACGGCGCGCACCAGACGCCTTCCGTCCTCCGTCGAAGCCAGTTCGCCCCCAAGCACTGCGAGCTGACAGTCTTTTCTTAAGACCGCCACCGCGTGAGTCAAGCGGCGGGGCATCCTAGCACGCGCCCGGTGGGGCGAACGCCCCCATCGACGCGCACGTGTAGGGCGCCCGTCGCCCTCTTTCCGAAGGGGCGCGCAGGGGCTCCCTTCGTTGCCCGCTCGCGAGCGCCAGGCGAAGATGGCCCCGACCCTCGCTCGGAGTGAACACGTGAAGCGCATCGGCCTCATCGGCGGCATCGGCCCGGAGTCCACCCTCGACTACTACCGGCGCATCGTGGCCGCGTTCGCGCAGCGACCCGGCTCGCCCGCGCCCGAGCTCGTCGTCTTCAGCGCGCGGATGCAGGAGCTGTTCGACCTCATGCAGGCGAGGGACTGGGACGGGCTCGTCGAGTGGCTCGTCGCCAAGGTCGACGCGCTCCGGGCGGCCGGCGCCGACTTCGCCGCGATCGGCGCGAACACGCCCCACGTCGTGTTCGAGCGCGTGCAGGAACGCTCGCCGCTTCCGCTTCGTAGCATCGTCTCGGCGACATGCCTCGAGGCGCAGCGGCTCCGGGCGACGCGCCTCGGCCTCCTAGGGACGCGCTTCACGATGCAGTCGGACTTCTTCCAGCGATCGTTCGAGGCGGCCGGCATGCAGCTCGTCGTCCCCGGCGACGGCGAGCAGCGGCTCATCCACGAGCGGCTCATGTCCGAGATCGAGCTCGGCGTCATCAAGGACTCGACGCGCCAGGAGCTGCTCGGGATCGTGCGGCGGATGAAGGACGCGAGCGGCATCGACGCGGTGATCCTCGGCTGCACCGAGCTGCCGCTCATCCTCGACCGGAGCGAGCACGGGCTCCCGTTCCTCAACACGACAGCGATCCACGTCGAGGACATCGTTCGGTACGCCACCGCGTGACCGTGTCGCAGTGACCGCCTGCAGGGCCCGACGCCATCCGACGGTCCTGACGAGCGCTCGCTAACCCGGTATGGTTCCCCCGAACTGCTGGACCCTTGCCAGCCGAACTTCTGCAGGAGGAACCATGAAGACGCTCCTCGCCGCCGCCTTCGCGCTCGCGCTCGCCGCCCCATCCCTCGCCTCCGCCCAGGCTCCGTACGTCGGCGGCCGCGTCGGCTACGGGATGCCGTTCGGCGAGATCAGCGCCGGCGCCCCTCAGCGCGACGTCATCAGCTCCGGCGTCCCGCTCCAGCTCGATGCCGGCTTCAAGCTCGGTCCGGTCGACGGCGGCGCGTACTTCTCGTACGGCTTCGCGCAGCCGGACTCGAGCTGCGGCGGGTCGTGCTCCGCGAACGTGATCCGCGCCGGCCTCCAGGGGTCGCTCCACTCCGAGATCCGCCCCGGCCGCGAGGTGTGGGCGGGGGTGCTCGCCGGCTACGAGAGGCTGAAGTTGAGCGCGGGCGGCGGCGGCGACGCCTCCGCGTCTGGCTGGGAAGGTGGCCTCCAGGCCGGCTTCGACTTCGCGAGCAGCACGACCGGCTTCGGACCGTTCATGAGCTTCACGATCGGCCAGTTCTCGAATATCACCGAGGACGGCACGAGCGCGTCCGTCACGGACAAGAAGTTCCACGGAACCTTTCAGCTCGGCGTCCGCGGCTTCTTCAAGATCTAGCCGTCCAGCAGGCCTTTCCCGTCCTGTTTCGGTGACCGGATCCGCGCCGCGGGTCCACGGCACCCGTGCGTGATGTTGCCCCCGAGCGCGAGGACGGGTCGGATGGGGGTTCCACCCGAAGAGGAGCCATAGATGCCGCGAGCGAAGGAGCTGAAGGTCCGCATTGCCGATCGTCCGGGAGCGCTGGGCGAGGTCGCGTCCGCGCTGGCCGAGAAGAAGATCAACCTGCGCGCCGTGAATGCCTGGGTCGAGGGGAACGAGGGGATCGTGCGGGTCGTCGTCGACAAGGTCCCCGCCGCGAAGAAGGCGCTCGTGGCGAAGGGCTGGCAGGTGACCGAGCAGGACGTCGTCGAGGTCGCGCTCGCCGACAAGCCGGGCGCCCTCGCGGAGAAGGCGGTCGCCCTCGGCCGCGCGGGCGTGAACATCACGCACGTGTTCGTCGGTCCCGGCGGCGCGCGCAAGGCGACCGTGTTCCTCGGCGTCACCGACGTCGCCGCTGCGCTGAAGGCGGTCCGCTAGCAGTCGCCTTCGTGCTCCCGCTCGCCGCTGGCCCGCTCGGGTCGGCGTCGAGCGGGTGCGCGCGTCAGCGCCTGCCGTTACGTAGCCGCCGTGCTCAACTGTCCGCATCACGTCCAGTGGGTGCGGCAGGTGGCCGGCGGGCTGCACCAGTGCATCCTCTGCTTCCAGGCGGTGACGAAGAAGGACGTCTCCCCCAAGTTCGAGGATCTGCCGGACGACTTCCGCCGCCGCTGGGAGGCGCACGAGGCGACGCGCCCGGCCGCGCCTCCCGCGCCGCCGCCGCCGCGCCCGGGGTCCGGCGGCTGACCCTCGCCTTCGCCCCGCCCTTCCGGCTCGATCGCACCGTCGCGATCCTGCAGCGCCTCGCCACGAACCCGGTGGACGTCTGGTCGAGCGACGTCTACCTGCGCGCCTTCGACGGGCCGGAAGGCCGGGTGGTCTGGCGGGTGACGCAGGCGGACGCACGATCGCCCGTGCTCGTCGAGCTCTCGGGCGCCGTCGGGCCGCTCGCGCCGTGGCGCGCGAGGCTCCGCCGGATGCTCGGCCTCGACGTGGACCTCGCGCCGTTCCTCGCCGCCGCCCGCCGCTTCGCGCCGCTCGCGGCGCTCCTCCCGCTCGCGGAGGGAATCCGCCCGCCGCGGTTCTCCGCTTTGCACGAGGCGTTCGCCGCGGTCGTCCTCTTCCAGCAGGTGAGCCTCGCGTCGGCGGTCGCGACGCTCCGGCGGCTCGTCGCGGCGCTCTCGCCGGCGGTCACCGTGGCGGGCGCGGAGCTGCGAGCCTTCCCGTCCGCGGATCGGCTCGCCGACGCGCCCGAGGCGGTCTTCCGCGCCGCCGGCGCGTCCGGCGCGAAGGCGCGCGCGCTCCGCGGCGCGGCGGCGGCGGTCGCGGGCGGCGCGCTCTCCGAAGAGGCGCTCGCGGCGCTGCCCTCCGAGGCGCTGGTCCTGCGGCTCCGGGAGGTGCCCGGGGTCGGGCCGTGGACGGCGAGCCTCCTCGCGCTGCGCTACTTCGGGCGGCTCGACGTGTTCCCGCCGGGCGACGTCGCCGCGGCGAAGGCGCTCGGGGAGCTCGGCTCGGCGCGACTCGTCGAGTCGCTCGGGCCTTGGCGCGGGATGCTCTATTACCTCCTGTTCGTCCGCCGCATGGCCCGCGCCGGGGTACCTGCGTGGCTCCGCTGACGGCGTGCGGGGGGCCACCGCGCTCCCGGCGCGCTAGACTCGGCGGATGCCCACGGTCGAGCTCCCCTCGTCGCCCGTCGCCCCCGAGCGCTCCCCGGCCCGGATCCACGTTCGCGAGGTGGGCGCCGGGCCCGCCGTCGTGATCCTGCACGGCGGCTGGGGGTACGAGGCCTATCCGTTCGAAGAGGCCATCGCCGCGCTCGCCCCGCGCCACCGCGTCGTCGCGCCCGACCGCGTCGGCTACGGCCGCTCGGGCCGGCTCGACGCGCTGCCGCGCGGCTTCCACCGGTTCATGGCGGAGGAGACGCTCGCCGTGATGGACGCCCTCGGGATCCGCGAGGCGTCGCTCTGGGGGCACAGCGACGGCGCCGTCGTCGCGGCGCACATGGCGTTCCTCGCGCCCGAGCGGGTCGCGGCCCTCGTCCTCGAGGCGACCCACTACTTCGCGATCAAGCGCGCGTCGGTCGAGTTCTTCGAGACCGCCGTCCGCGACCCCGAGAAGTTCGGGCCGGCGGTCGTCGAGGCGTGCCGGCGCGACCACGGCGAGAGCTGGCGCGAGGTGCTCGCGGCGGGCGGCTGGGCCTGGCTCGACATCATCGACGAGGGGCGCCGCGGCCGGCACGACGTCTACGGCGGGCGGCTCGCCGAGGTGAGGGCGCCGGCGCTCCTCCTGCACGGCCGGCGCGATCCGCGCACCGAGCCAGGGGAGGTCGAGGCCGCGGTCGCGGCGCTCCCGCGCGGGCGGATCGAGTGGGTGGACGCCGGCCACTCTCCGCACACGAGCCGCGAGGCCTCGCGCGCGACCGCCGCCGCGGTCGAGTTCCTCGAGGGGCGCGGGTGGCCGCCGGCGGCGTGAATTGGTTATCGTGAAGGGGCCATGGCCTACCTCGTCCGCTTCGCCTCGACGCCCGCCGACCACGACGCAGGGTACAAGCTCCGGCGCGACGTCTTCGAGACCGAGCAGAACATCCCGCGGCCGCTCGATCGCGACCCCTACGACGACGCCGCCGACCACGTCGTCGCCTTCGACGAGCAGGGGCGCTGCGTCGGCACCGGTCGCGTCGTCCGGATGGACCACCGCACCGCTCAGATCGGCCGGATGGCGGTCGCCGCGGATCAGCGCAAGCACGGGGTGGGCGCGCTCGTCTTCGAGGCGCTCGAGCGGATGGCGCGGATGCGCGGCCTCTCGGAGCTGACGGTCAACTCGCAACTCCCGGCGGAGTCCTTCTACCGGAACCGCGGCTTCACCCGCGTCGGCGGCGTCTTCCTCGATCAGGGCGTGCCGCACGTCGTCATGAAGAAGCCGCTCGCAGGCTGACGGCGTCGACCACGGGACGAGCTCGGTCCACAGGGCGCGGGGCGAGCGCCGCGGCGCTCGTCGCCGCGCTCGAGGGGCTGCGGCTCGAGGGGCTGCGGCGCGAGGGGCTGCGGCGCGAGGGGCTGCGGCGCGAGCTGCCCGGAGCCGCGCGGTTTCACCGTGCGCAAATGACGCATCAGGTCGCGTAGGCCTTGGCGATCGAGGAGGGTCGGCCGGCTTCCCGCGCGCGGTGCGCGAGGTCGGGGCGGTGAGCCCGCACCCGTTTTCCCGGAGGAGGCCCGGGCTGCGGGGGACCATGCTCCACGCCTGACCCTCAGCCGAAGAGGAGCGCCATGACCGTGCCCCGCAAGAGCGTGCTGCCGACGATCTCCCTCACCCTCGCCGTCCTGCTCGCCTCGCCCGCCCGGGCGCAGGCGCCTGCCGCTCCCGAGCCCCCGCCGTTCAAGCTCGGCGTCGTCACCTTCCTCTCCGGCGCCGCCGCGGGTCCGTTCGGCGTCCCGGCGCGCAACGGCGCGGAGGTGCTCGTCGAGGCCATGAATGCCGGCAAGTTGCCCGGGCCCTACGCCACGAAGGGCTTCGGCGGCCGGCCCGTACAGCTCGTCTTCATCGACGAGGCCGGCGGCACGACGAAGCAGGTGAGCGAGTACCGCGATCTCGTCCAGCGCCAGAACGTGGACGCCGTCATCGGCTACATCTCGAGCGGGGACTGCCTCGCGGTCGCACCGGTCGCCGAGGAGCTGAAGAAGCTCACGATCTTCTTCGACTGCGGCACTCCCCGCATCTTCGAGGACGCGTCGTACAAGTACGTGTTCCGCACCTCGAGCCATGCCGCGATGGACAACGTCGCCGCTGCCCTCTACGTCTCCGAGGTGATGCCGTCCGTGAAGCGGATCGCGGGCATCAACCAGAACTACGCCTGGGGCCAGGACTCCTGGAACGACTTCGAGGCCGCGATGAAGGTGCTGCGGCCCGGCGTCGAGGTCACCACCTCGCAGCTGCCGAAGCTCCTCGCCGGCCAGTACGGGGCCGAGATCTCCGCGCTCATGGGCGGCAAGCCCGACGTCATCCACTCGAGCTTCTGGGGCGGCGACCTCGACGCGTTCGTGCTCCAGGCGGTGCCGCGCGGCGCGCTGAAGAAGAGCACGGCGGTCCTCACCTGTGGCGAGACGGCGACGCACAAGCTCGCCGGCCAGATCCCGGACGGCACGATCATCGGCGCGCGCGGGCCGCACGGCGCGTTCGCGCCCGACAACGAGCTGAACCGCTGGTTCCGGACGACCTACCAGGATCGCTACGCTCTGTTCCCGAACTACCCCGCCTACCACATGTCGCAGGCGATCCTCGGGCTCAAGGCCGCCTACGAGAAGGCCGCGGGCGGCGCGGCGACCACCCAGGACCGAATCGTGGCGGCGCTCGAGGGGCTCGCCTTCGAGACCCCGAGCGGCACGATCAGGATGGCGCTCGGCAAGGGTCACCAGGCGGTCGAGGGGACCGTGTACGGGATGGCGAAGACCGTCGGCGGCAAGCTCACCTTCGTGAAGGTGAAGCATTACCCGGCGGACCAGGTGAACCCCCCGGAGGGCGTGAAGAGCGCCGACTGGATCCGCACGTCGCTCAAGCCGGCAGGCAAGTAGTCACCCGGGCCCTCCGGGCGCGAGAGGCAGGCACGCCGTGAGCACGCTCGTCGCGATCCTCGTCGACGGCATCATCTATGCCTCGTGGCTCTTCATCATCGCCGCGGGCCTCACGATGATCTACGGCGTCATGCGCATCCTCAACATGGCGCATGGCAGCCTCTACGCGCTCGGGGCCTACGTCGCCGCGTCGCTCGTGGGCGCGTGGCTGCGGGGCGGACATCCGCCGCTCGGCAGCTACGCGCTCCTCGTGCTCGCCGCGGTGCTCGTCGGGGTCGTGGTGGGTCCGGTGATCGAGCGCGGGCTCCTCCGGTTCGCCTACGGGCGGGACGAGGTCGTGCTCGTCCTCGTCACCTACGCGCTGTTCCTCATCCTCGAGGACGCGGTGAAGCTCGTGTGGGGAGTCGAGTCCTACTTCGTATCGGAGCCGTACGGGCTCCTCGGCACGATCGAGCTCGGCGACCTCACGTACCCGACCTACAGCGCGGTGCTCGTCGTCGTCGCCGTCCTGGTGGGCATCGCGCTCCGGTTCGGCATCTACGGCACGCGCTACGGCAAGCTCCTCCTCGCGGTCATCCACGATCGCGAGGTGAGCGCGACGCTCGGCATCGACGTGGGCCGGATGTACCTCGTGACGTTCACCCTCGGCACCACGCTCGCGGCGCTCGGCGGCGCCCTGACCGCGCCGACGGTCTCGGTCGTCCCTGGCATGGGTGTCGAGGTGATCGTCCTCGCCTTCGCGGTGGTCGTCATCGGCGGGCTCGGGAGCATGCCCGGTGCGGCCCTCGGCGCGCTCATCGTCGGGCTCGTCCGCTCGAGCGCGGTCCACCTGCTGCCGCAGGTCGAGCTCTTCAGCATCTACCTTGCGATGGCGCTCGTGCTGGCGTTCCGGCCGCGGGGGCTGTTCGTCGCGGCGGAGGCGAGGAAGATATGACCCCGTCCCGTCAGACCCTCGGCGGGCTCGCCGCCGCGCTCGTCGCCACGCTCGCGCTCGCGCCCATCCTGCCGAAGTGGGCCCTCTTCCTCGTCACGATCTCGCTCGCGAAGGGGCTCGTCGTCCTCGGGCTGCTCCTCCTCATGCGGACCGGCCTCGTGTCCTTCGGCCAGGGGCTCTACTACGCGATCGGGGCCTATGCGGCCGGGACCGCGGCGGACGTCCTGAAGCTACGAGACGCGCTCCCGCTCGTGCTCGTCGGGACCGCCGCGGCCGCCGGGGTGGCGGCCTTGCTCGGGCTCCTGCTCGCGCGATACCGGACGATCTTCTTCGCGATGCTGAGCCTCGCGTTCTCGATGATCCTCTACGGACTCCTCGTCCGGACGCCGGCGCTCGGCTCGACCGACGGCTTCAACGTGGCGGCCCGGACCGTGCTCGGCCTCGATGTCGCCGGGCCCGTCGGCCGCTTCGGCGCCTACGGCCTCACCGCGGCGTGCGCCTTCGTCGCCGCGCTCGGCCTCGATCGCTTCCTCCGCTCGCGCCTCGGCCGGCTCGCCCCTGCGGTGCGGGATAACGAGCTGCGCGTCGAGTACATGGGCGCGTCCGTCCGGAACGTCGTCCACCTGAACCTCGTCGTCGCGGCGGGCCTCGCCGGGATGGGCGGCGCGCTCACCGCGCTGACGGTCGGCCACATCGATCCCGAGATGGCGTACTGGACGACCTCCGGCGAGTTCGTGTTCGTCGCGATCCTCTCCGGCACCGGCAGCGTCGCGGCGCCGTTCGCCGGCGCGGTCCTGCTCGAGCTCTTGCGGAGCTTCGCGTACGAGCACGCCCCCAACACCTGGCAGCTCGTCGTCGGCGGCGCGATGCTCGCCGTCATCCTGTTCCTGCCCGAGGGGCTCTGGTCGCTCTTCCTGCGCCGGAAGGGGGCCCGCGCGTGAGCACGATCCTCGAGGCCGCCGGTCTCACCAAGGTCTTCGGCGCGGTGACGGCGGCGTCCAACATCAGCGTCGCGCTCGAGGAGGACTCGATCGTCGGCCTCATCGGCGGGAACGGCGCCGGCAAGACCACGTTCCTGAACCTCGTGACCGGCTACCTCGCGCCGACCTCCGGCACGGTCCGGTTCCAGGGGCGCGACATCACCGGTCTCGCGCCGCGCCGGATCACCCGGCTCGGGATCTGCCGCTCGTTCCAGATCCCCCAGGTGTTCGACTCGCTGACCACGTACGAGAACCTGCTCGTGGGCCTCGGGATCGTCGCGCTCGGGCGCAAGGCCTTCGTCGGAAGCGCCCTCGGCGACCAGGAGCCCGAGCAGGTGGCGGAGGAGATGCTCGAGCGGTTCCGCCTCCGCGAGTACCGCGACGCGCCCGCGAGCGTCCTGCCCGAGGGCGTCCGCAAGCTCCTCGACATCGCGATGGCGCTCGCGGTGAAGCCGAAGGTCCTGCTCCTCGACGAGCCGACGAGCGGCGTGTCGGCCGACGAGAAGTTCGCGCTCATGGATCTCGTGCTCGGCGCGATCAGGGCGGACCGGGTGACCGTGCTGTTCGTCGAGCACGACATGGACATCGTGCGCCGCTACACCCAGCGGATCGTCGCGTTCTACGATGGGAAGGTCATCGCGGACGGCGCGCCGGCGGCCGTGCTCGCCGATGCGGGCGTGCGCCGGTTCGTCGTCGGCGACGTCACGCCGGACGCGGCGGAGGGCACGTGCTGACGATCGAGGGGCTCGATGTCGCGATCAAGTCGGTCCGCATCCTGCGCGGCGTCGGGATGAGGCTCGCCCCCGGCCAGCTCGCCGGGCTCATCGGCCGCAACGGCGCCGGCAAGACCACGCTCATGCGCGCCATCGTGGGCGCCCTCGCTCCGGCCGCCGGCACGATCGCGCTCGACGGGAAGCAGCTCGGCGGCGTTCCGGCCCACGCCCGTACCCGGCTCGGGGTCGGCTACATGCCGGAGGACCGGCGCATCATCCCGCAGCTCACGGTGGAGGAGAACGTGCTCCTCCCCGCGTGGGCGACGCACCAGGCGGACGCGCCGGCGCGCCTCGCCCGGATCTACGGGATGATCCCGGAGATCGAGGTGCTCCGCGGGCGCAAGGGGCTCCAGCTCTCCGGCGGGCAGCAGAAGCTCGTCGCGCTCGGCCGCGCGCTCATGACCGGGACGAAGCTCCTGCTCCTCGACGAGCCGTTCGAGGGCGTCGCGCCCGTGCTCGCGCGCCGGCTCGCCGAGGTGGTCGCGCTCCTCCGCGACGGCGGGGTCTCGGTGATCCTCTCGGAGTCCGACCTCTCCCACTCCCGGAAGCTGCTCGACGTCGTCTTCCCCATCGATCGCGGCCAGGTCGCGCCTGCCCGGGCGCCCTGACCCGAGGAGCCCCGCCATGAAGACCGTCGCCGCCGTGCTGCGCGCCGTCACCGATCGCCGTCCATACACCGACTCTTCGCCCATGCAGCTCGAGGAGGTGGAGCTGCTCGCGCCGCGCGCCGGCGAGCTGCTCGTCCGGGTGGAGGCGGCCGGCGTCTGCCACTCCGACCTGTCGGTGGTGGACGGCTCGCGCGTCCGCCCCCTCCCGATGGCGCTCGGGCACGAGGCGGCGGGCGTCGTCGAGGAGGTTGGGCCGGGCGTCCGCGACGTGCGCCCCGGCGACCACGTCGTGCTCACGTTCGTACCGAGCTGCGGGCTGTGCGTGGAGTGCGCGTCCGGGCGGCCTGCGCTGTGCCTGCCCGCTGCGGCCGCGAACGGCGCCGGGGCGCTCCTCCACGGGCCTTCCCTCCTGCGCGATCACGACGGGAAGCCGCTCCACCACCACCTCGGCGTCTCCGGGTTCGCGCGGCACGCGGTCGTCGCCCGGGAGTCGGCCGTCGTCGTCCCCCGGGACGTGCCGCTCGCGACCGTGGCGCTCTTCGGCTGCGCCGTCCTCACCGGGGCGGGCGCGGTGCTGAACACCGCCTCGGTCCGTCCGGGGCAATCGGTGGCGGTGTTCGGCCTCGGCGGCGTCGGCCTCGCCGCGGTGATGGGGGCCGCCGTCGCGAACGCCGGGCCGATCGTGGCCGTGGACCCGGTTCCGGCCAAGCGCGCGCTCGCGCTCGAGCTCGGGGCGACGGTCGCGTTCGCGCCGGAGGACGCCGAGAAGGCGGTGAAGGACCTCACCGGCGGCGGCGTCGACTTCGGCTTCGAGGCCGCCGGGGTCCCGGCGGTGCTCGAGGCGGCGTTCCGGTCCACCCGCCGTGGCGGGACCACCGTCGCGATGGGGCTGCCGCACCCGTCGCGCACGGTCACGTTCCCGGCGCTCGCGTTCGCGGGGGAGGGGCGGACCCTCGTCGGGTCGTACATGGGATCCGCCGCGCCGCAGCGGGACGTTCCGCGGTACATGGCCCTCTGGAAGTCCGGCCGCATGCCGGTCGACCGGCTCCAGAGCGCCGCGATGCCGCTCGAGAAGATCAACGACGCCTTAGAGGCGCTCGCCGCCGGCGCCGCGGTCCGGCAGGTGCTGCTGCCGCACGGCTGATCGACCGACCTCACCTCACGGAGGACACCATGGCCATCGAGACCCTGAACCCCGCCACCGGCGAGCTCGTGAAGACCTTCCCCGAGATGGAGGCCGCGGAGCTGGACCGGATCCTCGGCGCCGCGACCGTCGCGCAGCGGGCCTGGGCGCGCGCCTCCTTCGCCGCGCGGGCCGCGCCGATGCGCACGGTCGCGAAGCTCTTGCGGGAGCGCGCGCCCGAGTACGCGAAGCTCATGGCGCTCGAGATGGGCAAGCCCCTCAAGGACGGCGCCGCCGAGGTCACGAAGTGCGCCTGGGTCTGCGAGTACTACGCGGAGACCGCGGAGGGCCACCTCGCGCCGCGCGAGGAGCCGAGCGACGCCGGACGCAGCTACGTCCGCTTCGATCCGCTCGGGGTCGTGCTCGCGGTCATGCCCTGGAACTTCCCGTACTGGCAGGTGTTCCGCTTCATCGCTCCGCACCTCATGGCGGGGAACGGCGGGCTCCTGAAGCACGCGTCGAACGTCCCCCAGTGCGCGCTCTCCATCGAGCAGGTGATGCACGAGGCCGGGTTCCCGCGGGATCTGTTCCGGACGCTGCTCGTCGGCGCCCGAGGCGTGCGCAAGCTCATCCTCGACGACCGCATCGCGGCGGTGACCATCACCGGCAGCGAGCCCGCGGGCCGTCAGGTCGCCGCCGCGGCCGGCGAGGCGCTGAAGCCATCCGTGATGGAGCTCGGGGGATCCGATCCCTTCATCGTGCTCGCCGACGCGGACCTCGACGCCGCCGCCAAGACCGCGGCGGTCGCCCGGACCATGAACGCGGGCCAGAGCTGCATCTGCGCGAAGCGCTTCATCGTCGAGGCGAAGGTGCACGACGCCTTCCTCGAGCGGCTCGCCGCGGCCATGAAGACCGTCCGCGTCGGCGACCCGACCGATCCGGCGACGGAGATCGGACCGCAGGCGCGCCGCGAGCTGCGCGACGAGCTCCACGGCCAGGTGAAGCAGGCGATCGCGGAGGGAGCCCGGCCGGTGCTCGGCTGCGAGATCCCACCCGGCCCGGGCGCCTTCTACCCTGCGAGCGTCCTCGCGGACGTGAGGCCCGGGAACGTGGCGGCGCGGGAGGAGCTGTTCGGCCCCGTCGCGGTGGTGATCCGCGCGCGGGACGCGGACGAGGCGGTCGCGATCGCGAACGACTCCCGGTTCGGGCTCGGCGCCTCGCTCTGGACGCGCAGCGCCGCGGAGATCGAGCGGCTCGTTCCGCGCATCGAGGCGGGCGCGGTCTTCGTGAACGGGATGGTGAAGAGCGATCCGCGCCTCCCGTTCGGCGGCGTGAAGTGCTCGGGCTACGGTCGCGAGCTCGGACTCGAGGGGATCCGCGCGTTCGTGAACGTGAAGACGGTCTGGATCAAGTAGCGCGCCCTGCTCACGGCACGAGCACGGCCCGACCGACGAGCGCGCCGGCCGCGAGCGCGTCGACGCCCTCCTGGAAGCGCTCGAGCGGCAGCGTGCGGTCGACGACCGTCCGGACGCGCCCCTGCGCGACGAGGTCGACCGCCTGGCGCAGCTCCGCGAGCGTGCAGCCGACGGACGCGGTCACCACCTGCTCGCCGATGACGAGCTGGATCGGGTGGACCTGCAGCGCGTCCTCGGAGTAGCCGACGAACACGAGCCGCCCGCGCTTCCCGAGGGCGGCGAGGGACCAGCCCATCGTCTCGCGCGTCGCGACGAGCTCGAAGACGACGTCCGCCCCGCCGCCCCCGGTGAGGGCGCGGATGCGCGCCGGGACGTCCTCCGCGCCGGCGCGGACGGTGGCGTCGGCGCCGAGCGCGCGCGCCCGCTCGAGCTTCGCCTCACTCCGCCCTACCGCCACGACCCGCGCGCCGCGGAGCCGCGCAACCTGCACGAGCCCGTACCCCACGCCGCCCACGCCGAGCACGACGACCCAGTCGCCGAGCCCGACCCGCGCGAGCTCCGCGGCGTGGATCGCGCTCGTCACGGCGCAGCCGATCGGCGCCGCCGCGGCGTCCGAGACGTGGGCGGGGAGGGGGATCGCGTTCCGGGCCGGCGCGCGCACCCACTCCGCGAACCCGCCGTCGGTCACGAACCCGTGCTCGGCGCGGAGCGCGTCGCACAGGTTCTCGTCTCCTGCGAGGCAGCGCCGGCAGCGGCCGCAGCCCGTGTAGTAGTAGACGACGACCCGCTCGCCGATGCGCTCCGCAGGCACCCCCGCGCCGGCCCGCTCGATCCGGCCCACGATCTCGTGACCGAGCGTGAGCGGCGCGACGCCGAGGTCGAGGAGCCCGGAGGTGAAGTGGAGATCCGTGTGGCACAGGCCGGCGGCGAGGACGCGGACGAGCACCTCTCCCGGCCCGGGCTCCGGGGTGGGGACGTCCTCGAGCCGGAGCGGCTTGAGGGGGCCGTGATACCGGATGGCGCGCACGCAGGTTCCTTCACAGAT
>WNGF01005155.1_pt1 | contig 17913 bp, 13 predicted proteins | sample 5400641 | NCBI WGS metagenome assembly WNGF01 (sample SAMN13153371, study PRJNA577476) | soil metagenome | isolation source: 80 cm soil or saprolite under grassland replicate 2 | place: USA:California | collected 2016-06-15
TCCAGTTCATCATCGATGGCGTCTTCGACATCGCTCGGATGCACGGCCTTCCCGTCACGTGACCTCGGGCCCCATGGCCTTTTATCCGGCCCCCGGCATGCGGTCCGCATGGGCGTCGAGGAGAAGGTCCTCGCGCGGATCCGGCCCTCGGCGGAGGAGGAGGCGCGGATCGAACGGGCCGTGAAGGACCTCCTCGAGCGGCTCACCGGCCTCCTGCGTTCCAAGGGCTGGGAGGCGAAGCCGTTCCTCGCGGGATCGGTCGCGAAGGGCACGCATCTCACGGGGACCGAGATCGATCTCTTCGTCGCGTTTCCGCCGGACCTGCCCCGGCCGGAGTTGGAGACACGCGGCCTCGCCCTCGGCAAGATCCTCGAGCGGGGAGAGCACCGGTACGCCGAGCACCCGTACACCCGCGGCTGGCACGCCGGGTTCGAGGTGGAGATCGTCCCGTGCTATCGGATCACGGACGCGACGCAGCGGATGAGCGCGGTCGACCGCACGCCGCTCCACGTCGACTACGTGCTCGGCCGGATCAAGGAAGGCCAAGCGGACGAGATCCGCCTCCTGAAGGCGTGGGCGGAGGGCGTCGGCGTGTACGGGGCGGAGGCGAAAGTCATGGGCTTCAGCGGATATCTGTGCGAACTCCTCGCGCTCAGGTACGGCACGTTCCGCGGCGTGCTGGAGAACAGCCTCGCGTGGCGGAAGGGGGAGCTCATCGAGCTCGATCGCCCGCCGGGCCGGGCCTTCCCGGAGCCGCTCATCGTCGTCGACCCGGTCGACCCGAACCGGAACGTCGCGAGCGCGGTGTCCGTCGAGCAGCTCGCGACGTTCGTGCATGCGGCCCGCGAGTATTTGCGCGCTCCGAGCGAGCGATTCTTCTTCCCCCGACCCGCGAAGGCAATGACGATCCCCAAGCTCCGTTCGCTCGCGAAGATCCGCGGGAGCGGCCTCCTGGCGATCGCGATTCCGGCGCCCGCCGTCACCGAGGACGTCCTCTATCCGCAGCTGCGCAAGGCGCACCGCGCGTTCCTCGACCTGTTCCACCGCAATGAATTTCAGGTGTTCGATTCGCATTTCGACGTCGTGGGCACGAATGCCGTGTTCCTCTTCGAATTCGCCGTCGACACCCTGCCACGCGTCCTCCGGCACGAAGGCCCTCCCGTCTGGGTGAAGAACGCGAAGGACTTCCTGGACAAATGGCGGCGGAGCCCGAAGACCCTCGCGGGGCCGTTCATCCAGGGTGAACGATGGGCGGTCGATGTGAGCCGCGAGGCCGTCACCGCTGGCGGTCTCGCCAAGACCGGTTGGCGGGCGCTGAGTCTCGGAAAAGACCTGGAAAGGGCGGCCAAGCGCTCCCTCCAGATTCACTCGGGGCCGGAGGCCGTGCGGGCCTCGAACGCAGACGCATGGAGCCGGCTGTTCGACAAGCGGTTTCCGTGGGAGCGGTGACGTTCTCAGAGTTCACTGCGGCAGGACTACAAAGCTCGCGGTCGCTTGGCGTCCCACTCGGTCCGTTGCGACGATCGAAAACGTATACGACGACGCGGGGGGATTCAAAGGGAACGTCACGTTATACGAACCGGCGGGATAGTCCTCCGGTCGGTGACGCGCGCACTGGCTCTTTCCCGAGAGAAGAGTCCAGTTCACCTCGAAAGCGGTCAGGGCTGCGGGGGTGACGTAGACGTGCAGCGATGCGAGCCCCGAGTTGTCCGTCGCGCGGAACAGGATGTAAATCGAGCTGTTTGAGCCCATCGGCACGGCCACCTGACCCCCGACGGGTACGAGACAAGGCAGATCGCCGATGTATCCCAGCGTGTACGGGCTCACGGAGATCCCCTGGATCGTCGGGTCCGTGAAGTCCCCGAATGGCGGGTTCAGCAGGATGATCCAGAACGCCAGCCAGCTGAAGAAATACGTGATGCCGTGGCCCGCCCAATCTTTCCGCTTGAAGGCGTCCGTCTTGATGCCGAAGAGCGGGAGGATGAAGTACAGGCCGAACCCGACCGCGATCCCCGCGAAGAACGCTAGGGCGGGCAGGACGGAGAACAGGAGGAACGCGACGATGGCGCCGACGACGGCCCAGAGGATCGTCGCGACAGCCGCGTGTGCGCCCTGAATCTCCCGCCGCATGTACCCGACCTCGTCGAAGTCGGGCGCGACCCAGTCGGTCTCCTCCTCCTTCCGTTTCCGACGGGCCATCGGGCGGTCGGAAGAAAGGGGCCCTTCAAAAACCTTCGCTCAGCGCCCGCCCGCGACCATCGGAGGCATGCGCGCACGAAACGCCTCCATCTCGAGCGAGAACTGACGGATCGTCACGAGCATCGCGCCGACGAGCAGGCCACCTACGTAGCCCGCGATCCCGCCCGTGACGACGCGCGCGGGCCACGTTGACTCGTACGTGTAGGACGGTCCGGAGAAGAGCTGCGTAAACCCGTCGACGGCCATGGGCAGCAGTCCGAGGAACACGATCGCGGCACCGGCCCGCTCGGAGGGGATCCGGGCTAGCCGCCGCCGGATCGACGACGGCATGGCGTTCACCATGACTTCCCCCGTCTTCGTCGACGGCCGGGCGAACATCGCCGCGAGCACGCCGAGGTTCGCGAAGACGTACATCGAGGTCATCCGCTCGTCGATCGGCAGCTGGTTTCCATTCAACGAGAAGGAGCGGTACCACAGCTGATGGCACTGAGCATCGCCGATCGTGTAGACGATTCGCGGGTAGATCCAGAACTTCGCCCAAATGTCCGCGTGGTCGATGACGTTGGCGCCGCCGACTTGGGGCCCAGCGAACGATTCGGGGGGCATGGTGAACGGCGCGAAGAACAACGACAGGGTCCAGACCAGGTTCACGACGAGGAGCGCCAGGAGTGCCTTGCTCCAGGTCAGCCGCGCCCAGAGGCTGGAAGCCATTGAGGTTGGTACGGCCCCCGGCGGATAAAGATTTGCCGAGGGGACGTCACTTCGCGAACTTCGCCGGGGTCCGGTCGAAGCTGGCCTTGCAGCCGGCGGAGCAGAAGTAATACGTCTTGCCCTGATAGACCGACGTCCCTGCCGCCCGATTCGGTGCGACCGTCATCCCGCACACTGGGTCCTTCTCCATGGGGGACCGATTTCGTCGGACCTACGTGAATCTTGCGGCGTCCCGATGGAGGTCATGGGACGCGGATGTCCAACCGCACCGCAAGATACGGCACCGGCCCTGCAGCGCCCCGATAGAGGAGGAATTTCAACGCGTAGTCTCCGGGTTGATCGATGTGGAACGTGTACGGGATTCGTTCCTGACCGCCATCTTGGAGGAGGGACGTCGTCGACAACGTCATCACGCTCGCGACCTCGACCGTCTCGTTTCGCCCGGTCGTCGCGTTGAACACGACGCCGAGCGTCGAGAGCACGACATCGATCGTGTAGTTGACGACTCCGGATTCGTGATTCGCGACGACGATGAGGACGGTCGCATTCTCGCCAACGACAAGTTGCGACGGATATCCCGTGGCCATGCCGGACTCGTTCAACAGGTAGAGCTCGCTGAAGCCCGGAGGGGGGCGGACGTTCAGGGCCGAGTATGCGATCGACGCGCCCGCGATCGCGACGGCGAACACGAGCCCCACGACGAGCGTCTTTTCGACGGCGGACAACCCGGACCAATGAGGAGGCACGACCTCAAGGGAGAGGCGAAGACGACGCCGTGCCGGGAGGGAGCGCCTGCGGATGTACGCGACCCCGCACGCGAATACCGTGAAGAGATCCGTGATCGCGAGGATCGCGCCGATGTGGATTCCCCAGGGGGCGAAGCTCGAGAGCAGACCGATGAGCGCGACGATGGCGATGCTCATGCCGACGCTGAGGGTGATCCGTTGGAGCCAACGGATGTCGTCGGCGGCCGGGAAGAGGACCGCTAGGCTGGCATAGCCCGGCACGAACAGGACGAGGACGACGCCCGCCGCAAATCCCACGAGCCCGCCGATCCCGAGGGCCGCGACGATCGAGAAGAGGAACGCCAAAATCGGGACCAGGAAGAGATCGAGGGGCGTGTCGTGGAATCCGAATCGCATCCTGCCGTCCCATGCGGGAGCCCGTAAAAAGGGTTGTGTCGGAGCCCTCACCCTCCTGAATCTGCGACCCCCAGACGTGGATGCCTGAACGACGGGGGAGGCTAGCGGAAGAGGGCGCCTCGGAGTGCGTTCCATAGGACGATCCGATCCTCCGCCGACATCCCGCGGACGCTGAAGAGTGCCACGAAATAGACGAGGCCGCCGAACAAGACCCCGATCCACAGTGAGAGGCCGGGGACCGCGACGAGGACGAGCGCCATCAGCGTCCCTGCGAAGATCGACTTGGCAAGGGTCCCCGTCGCCCGGAGCGGGGCCACGTACCGCTGAATCGCGGCGGCGCTCAGGATCGCGACGACGATGCACGACGCCAGAAATGCGTACGCGACCCCAACAGGACCGAGGGGCGGAATGAGCAGGGCGCTCAGGACGATCATGATGGCGGCGCCGACGGCGCCGATGTACAGCCGTACGTTCATGTGACCCGTCGCCGCGAGGGCGGGTCCGATGCCCATGACCGCCGTCTCGACCGCGAAACTCAGGATCAGCACGCGGAAGCTCTGCGCGGACTCGAGGAACGCATCACCGTAGAATGTCGTGATGATTGGCGCGGCGTACAGCCAGCCACCGAACGCCATGGGGACGCCTATGACGAGGGACAGCCGTTGAATCTGATTGAGGACGGACGGCAGCCTCTCCCAGGATTGCTCGTGAATCCGGGACATCATCGGCAAGGCCGCGATGCTGACAATGCTGAGGAACGAGAACAGGGCCAGGACCAGGGTGAAGGCGGCGTTGAAGATCCCCGTGGATTCGGGATCGCGCATCACCGTGAGGAGGACGATCCCCGTGGTGTACGTGAACGTCGCGACGACGTTGTTCAATCCGAACGGGATCGCGCTCTTGACGATGTGCTTCGCCTCCCGCGCGTTCACGCGCCGGGTGAACCAGGCGAACTTCCGCCGCGCGGTCACGGCGGACAGGATGAGCATCAGGAAGCTCCCGGCTAGGAAGGCGAGTGAGACCTCCACCAAGCCGAATCCGAGGAACATGACGACGAGCGCGGCGCTCACCGTCACGGATCGTTCGGCGATGGTAATCAAGGCGCCGTACTCGAACTTCTCGAACGCGCGGAACACGGATGAGAACGTGGTCGCGTACGTGGTGACGACGCTCGACACGCCCAAGATCAGCGTGACCATCCTCGCCGTGGGGTCGTCCAGGACCAGTTGCGTGCCGACCCACAGCGCGAGGATCGCGATTGCCGCGAGCAAGAGACGGAGGAGACTTACCAGGGTCAGATATCGACTCGCCCTCGACCGATCCGCCGCAACCTGAATCGACATGACGTCGTCGAGGCCCAGCGAGACCAGGAGTAGGAACCAGCCGGGGAATGCGAATCCGAACACGAACACGCCGTAGACGGCCACGCCGAGCATCCGGGCAAGGACCACCGAGACCAGGAGCGTCAGCACCTGGGCCACCAGCTGCGCGAACGCCGTAGTCGCGAAATTCCGGCCAAACTTCTTGGAGTCGGCTTCCGGTTCGACGGACTCTCCTGCCGGAGCCGAGGGCTTCGCGGGGGGAGTCGCAACGGCTCCCCGGCCTACGGCACCGCGGAACAACTCGTCGGAGGAAGCGGATGAGGCCCGTTCGAATCGGCCCCGCGCCATCCGGCGTCGAATTCGGGGCGCGCAGATAAGGGGTTGTAGTGGAAGTGATTACATCCGGTGCGCCACGAGCCCAACTGGCTTTGTCACCCTTAGGCCTAGTTCTGCCGCTGTAGGCGGCGCATCCAACTTGAGAGCGAGCCAGAGGGACGTGATCGTGACCGCGGTCGTCTTCCTTCGAGCCGAGGCGGCGCCTGGACGGACCGCATTGATCGCCCGACAGAACCGCCGCGCCACGAGGGAGCCAGATCATGCAGCGAGCTGAGGAAGGCATGGCTCCTCCCTTGGATGCGAGAGACGCCGCTCGTACCGCGTCCGTCGCCGGAAGTTCCACGCCGGCCATGGACGTCCTCGTGCTCGATGCGGGAACGAGGCAGTCGCTCGTCACCGTGCGGTCTCTCGGCCGTCGGAACCTCTCGATCGCCGCCATGGAGACGTTCCGCAACGCCCCCGCGTTCTCGTCCCGCTGGTGTCAGGGCCGGTTCGTCTGCCCGGCCGGTTACGCCACAGACACGTACCTACATGACCTAGAAGCGGCCCTGGATCGGACGGAGGCCCCGCTCGTCATCCCGTCGCACGATGGCACGATTGCGCTCCTCCGCCAACACCGGGAACGCCTGGAGCGGCGCGTGAACGTCGCGCTGGCCCACGAGCCTGCGATGACGATCGCGGTGAACAAGGTGCGGACCCTCGCCGTCGCCGAGCAACTCGGAATCGCCGTCCCACGGGGCGTCATCGTTGCGGCTCCGGGCGACATCCCCGACGCGTTGAAGGAACTCGGTCTCCCGGCGGTGATCAAACCCTGCGAATCGTGGGTCGGTACGGATGGACGCGGAGCCCGCGTCGTCCCTCGACTCGTGACGAGCCCGCGGGAAGCGGCCCGGGTCTTCGCCGAGCTCACTCGGTTCGGCGGCGCCACCTTGTTCCAGCAGTTCGTCGGCGGGCGACGCGAGGCCGTGAGCCTGATCTATTCGGACGGCGAGTTCTACGCGCGGTTCGCGCAATGGGCGCAGCGGACGGTCCCGCCGCTCGGCGGGGATTCCGTCCTCCGTCAGAGCATCCCGGTGCCGAAGGACATCGGAGACCAGTCCGAACGACTCGTCCGCGAGATCGACCTCGAAGGCTATTCCGAAATCGAATTCCGTCGGGATCGCGCCGGGACACCCGTGTTGATGGAGATCAATCCACGGCTCTCCGCATCCGTCGAAATCGCGGTCCGGTCGGGCGTCGACTTCCCCTTCCTGCTTTGGCAATGGGCGAGCGGCGTGCCAATCGACCGGGTCGGGCGGTATCGGACGGGCGGCTGGATGCGGCACCTCGGCGGCGACGTCCGCGGGACGATCGAGACGATCCGCCAGCGCGGCCGGCCCGGGATCACGCCTCCGGGTCGCGCGGCGTTCGATTTCTTCGCCGCATTCGTACGGCCGATGGGCTACGACTACTTCCAGTGGCGAGATCCGCGTCCCGCGCTGCGGGCGACCGCCGGGTTCCTTCGCCTCACGCTGAGTCGAGTTCTGAAGAGAGAGGCGTCCTCTCTCGGGAGGGGTTCCCATGGACGTCGAGGGGGAGACGAAGACACCCCGACGGTTCGTGCCCGACGCGCGATATGATGCGGTGGTCGTCGGCGCGGGTCCGTACGGACTCTCGGCCGCCGCCCATCTCCTGGGCCGTGGGCTCCACGTCGCCGTTTTCGGCAAAACCCTCGAGCTTTGGCGCGAGCACATGCCCCGCGGGATGCTCTTGCGATCCCAGTGGTGGGCGACCAACCTCTCCGACCCCGGGCGCCGGTACACGTTCCGGCGATTCTTCCGGGAATCTCGGCGAAAGCCCGGCTACCCGGTCCCGCTCGACACCTTTCTAGAGTATGCCCTCTGGTTCCAGCGCCATGCGGTCCCGGACGTCGACGAGACGTACGTGACGTCGATCGAGCATCGAGACGGGAACTTCCTCCTGACGCTTGCGGACGGGCGTCGGGTCGAGAGTGCCGCGGTCGTGATGGCAATTGGAATCCGGCACTACGCCCATCGGCCGGACGAGTTCCGCGTCCTGCCACCGGGATTCGTAATCCATTCGAGCGAGCTCCGCGACCTCGAGCCGTTCCGGGGCAAACGCGTCGTCGTGATCGGCGGAGGCCAGAGCGCCGTCGAATGCGCGGCCCTCCTGCACGAGGTCGGGGCGACCGTGGACCTCGTACCGCGACGTCCGATCGTGTGGCTCGAGAGAGACCGGATGGGCGAGCGGGGCGTGCTCGAGCAGATTCGGGCGCCCGACAACGGGATCGGTCCGGGCTGGAAGAACTGGGTCCTCGAGCATGTCCCGTTCCTCTTCTACCGTCTCCCCCGGGCTCGGAAGGACCGCGCGTTGGCTTGGTACTCCAGCGCCTGGGCGGCGGACTGGCTGAGGGACCGAATCGCGAACAAGGTCGCGGTCCACGAGGGCCAAACCGCTGTCTCCTTCGCGGTCGAGGACGGGAAAGTCGACATCACGCTCTCCGATGGCGCGAGGATCCGAGCCGACCACATCGTACTCGGGACTGGCTACAAGGTGGATATCGACCGACTCCCGATGATCAGCCCTTCCCTACGAGCCGCGATCAAGGACGAGATGGGAATCCCTCTCCTCGGTTCGTCGTTCGAGTCGACCGTGCCGGGCCTCTATTTCGTCGGCGTTACGTCGTTGCCGATGTTCGGCCCGATGTACCGCTTCGTCCTCGGCTGCCGTTCGATGGCGCCGCGTGTGGCTCGGGCAATCGCGCGAGAGCGACGGAAGCATCGCGGTCGCGCCCTCGCAACCGAACCTGAACTTGAAATCGCGGTTTCTTCGGATCGAAGTCCGGCTGGGCGACGGGCGCATCCGATTCCGTCCGACGGGACGAGCACGGCATCATGGACTCAACGAATCCTCATCGCGCGGAGGCGCTGAAGTGCGGCGACTCCCCCAAGGTACTGCGTCTGTTCGCATCCGAAGCGACGCCGGCTCGGTGGTGAGGCTCGCCTTGTCGTCGGTCGTGGACGAGCAATTCTTCGACGGGATCGCGGACGGCCGAATGAGCGCCCTGCCCGATGGCGTCCGCGGGACATTCGGATCTCGACCCATCCGTATCTTGCTCTATGTGAAGGGGTTCCCCACCACGGAGACGGGGGGGCCCGTAGTCGTGGTGTACAATCTCGTCAAGGAGTGGCTGCGGACCGGGGCCGCGGAGGTCACCCTCATCGTGCAGACGGATAGCGGGGAAGAGGAGGTGCGCGAGGCTTTGGGTCAGCCATCGGACTTGACCGTGATCCGCCTCGGGTACTCGCCGTCGGCCGAGGACGTCCGGGCCCTGCGCCGGGTCCTCCGAGCCTTCCGCGACGCCGACGTGGTCCAGTTCAACGAGTTCCCGATCCGCCTCATGGGTTATGTCATCCTCGCGAAGGCCCGCGGGATCCCGGCGATCTATTCATCGCACGGCCTCGCAACGGAAGAGGCCCCGACGTTCCTGGGACCGGACTATCCGCTTCAACTCGCTTCGCGAGGCGGACAGGTCGAGGTCCGCGCGCCCAGATTCCTCGCTTCGCTCTTCGTTCGGGTCTTCCGATGGGTCGCGCCTCATTGGACCGCCGTCGTCGCGAACAGCCGCACCCACATGGCCCGGGCCGTGGAAGCCGAGAACTTCAACCCCTCACGGATGCGGCTCATCCCAAACGGCGTCGAGGTCTGTGCGCCGGAGCCTCCCACGCCGACGGCCTACAAGGACCCGCCGAGGCTCCTGTTCGTCGGGAAGCTCGAACGAGTCAAGGGTCCGGATCTCTTCCTGTCGGCCCTCGAAATCCTGGATTCCGAAGGAATGCGGTTCGACGTCGGAATCGCGGGAGCCGGATCCCTCGAAGCCGAATTACGAACCGCCGCGGACCGAGTCAAACGGCAGAAAGTGACGTTCTGGGGGTCGGTCGGCCAAGAAGCCGTCCGTTCGCTCTATCAGGGAGCGGACATCGTCGTCGTGCCATCTCGCTACGAGGCGTTCGGCATGGTCGTCCTCGAGGCGATGGCCGCGGGTCGTCCCCTCGTCGCGACGTCCGTCGGCGGCATTCCAGAGATCGTCACTGCTCCCCGCAACGCGATCTTGGTCGCACCGGAAGCGGTTTCGATCGCGGCGGGAATCCGTCGGCTCGCGAGCGACCCCGACCTCGGCCGTCGGATGGCCGTCGCGAACCGGGAGGATGTCGCGGCCTTTTCGTGGTCGCGCATCGCCCCGAGGTACCTCGACCTCTTCCGGGAGCTCGTGCCGGCGACGAAGGCGGGCGACTAGCTCCATCCGGATCCGGATGGCAATGCGAACCGCCGGGATTCAGCCGCCGGCATCCAGGACCGTGTCGAGGAACCGTTGCCAGTTGTTCTGGAAGGCATCCGTGCCGTACCGGGGCAGGATGAACTCGCGAGGGGTGAATTGCTGTCGCGCGGCGACGACCGATCGAATCGCGTCGATGAAGTCCTCATCCGACCGACTCGCCACGACGAGCCCACACTCCCGCGTGTCCTCGGTGAACGGCCATGCGGCCTCGCTCACGACGACGGGCAGGTTGCACGACAAGGCCTCGAGTAGAGCCAGGCCGAATCCCTCGTATCGGGAGGGGAGGAAGAAGAAATCGCTCGCCGCGTACCAGAGCCGGAGGTCTTCGTGGGCGATGCGTCCGAGCGACCAAATGTTTCCGCGGCGGCTCCCCTCGCCCCCCACGACGACGAAGACGACGCCGGGCATCCGCGCCGCAACGCGGACCAAGACATCGTATCCTTTCGCGAATTGCGGGCGGCCCACGAAGAGTCCGATCGGGACGCGTTGCGGGAGGCCCAGGAGCGCCCGCATCGACGCTCGGTTCGCGGGACGAAATGTGCCTGTGTCCACGGCCACGGGAATCAAGTGCGCGTGGAGGCGGTAGAACGCCTCGAGCTCGCGAACCACGCGTTGACTCACGGCAACGACGCGGGTCCCTACGCCCGCCAGCCGATCGAACATCGCGGTAACGTGGCCGGTCGTGAGACGATCCCCGCGTAGGGTGAGCGCTTGGCGGGCGAGGCCGGCCATCGTGAAATGGTATACCTGAATCCGGGGCACGTCCATCCGTCGGAGGGCGAGCGGCCACCCGTAGACGCCGTTGCTCAGGACGAGATCGAACGGTTCATGGCGGTGGCGGCGGAGGAGATCGCGCGTCGCGCGGACCGCCCCGAGCGGCTGCTGCATCCCCAACCGCCGGAAGTCGCCAAGCGGCCCTGAGCTCGCAGGGCCTTCGCTCGCGAACGTCTCGATGTCCCGGAAGACCCGGTGCAAGGACTCGTTGAACACCTCGACGCCACCGACGGGCTGGTACGGCCCGTATGGCGTCACGATCGCGACGCGGATGCCCTCGATCATTCGGCTCGACGGCCCGGGACCGCCACCGCTCGGGCGGCGAGTCTCCCGCTTGGCCGACGCCCGGGCATCTCGCCGCCAGCACAAGGGTTCGTATGCCACGGAAGACACCGGGTGTGTTCAGGTTGACCGGGAACGTGTCCGCCCCAGCCGTACGGGGGATATCCTCCTTCCGTGTTCGCGAGCCCAACGGCATGGCCCAGGCCCCAAAGTCCCTCCGAAGGGTGCGGAACTTTCTCCAGGAGGAGTACGACCGCGCGTTCCGACACGACCACTGGAACATCGGCATCGTCGACGCGCCGATCTCCCGTTTCCTTGACCCGGAGCCGGAGCTGGACGTCCGTTGGTTCCCGCCACCGCAATCCGGGAGTTACTATGCCGATCCGTTCGGCGTGGTCCGGGGAGGCGTGACGGAGATCTTCTTCGAAGAGTACGATTTTCGATCGGACAAAGGCGTCATCTCGCACGTGCGCGCGACGCGGGACGGGGGCTTCTCCTCTCCGGAGGTGGAGATCGATCTCCGGGTCCACGCCTCGTATCCCTATCTCATCGAGCGGGAAGGACGCGTGTATTGCATCCCGGAGACCTCGCAAGCCCGAGAGATCGCGCTGTACGAGGCCGCGGACTTCCCGCACCGCTGGTCGAGGACCGCCACCCTCGTTCCGGGGGTCGCCGGTGTCGATCCCACGCTACTCGAATACGATGGGATGCTCTGGCTCTTCGCGACCGACCTCGATGACGGACCGTTTTCGAAACTTCGAATCTGGTACGCGCCGGACCTGCTCGGGCCTTGGAGACCTCATCCGCAGAATCCGGTGAAGACCGACGTCAAGTCCGCGCGGCCCGGTGGGACCCCGTTCCTCGACGGCGGCGAGTTGTATCGCCCGGCGCAAGATTCCTCGTCGACGTATGGCGGCTCGATTGCCGTGAATCGGATCGTGCGGCTGACGACCACGGAATTTCGCGAGGAAACCGTCGCCACGATCGGGCCCTTTCGAGACGGGCCCTGCGCGCATGGCCTCCACACCTTGTCCGCCCTCGGGGATCGAACGTTGGTCGACGGGAAGTGGCTCGCCTTCAACCGATCGGAAATGGCCCGGCACCTTCGCGAATCAATTGAAGTCCGCTGGCCTCGCGTGCTTCTGGGGGCATGAGGACTTGGATGAGCGCGCCGATTCACGCCATCGATTCGGCGCAGATCTCCCTCGCCATCTCACGAAGGGCGGGCACATGGACCGGCCAGTCGAACGCCGACTCGACGAGCGCGCGGCCGGCCGTTCCGAGACGTTGACGGCTTTCCGGGTCCTCGATGAGATTGTAGATCGCGTTGCGAAACTCGATCGGGTCGTCTCGAATTAACAGGTGTTGCCCGTCGCGGACTGGGAGGCCTTCGCAGGCCTTTGTCGTCGCGACGACCGCACGCGATGCCGCGAGATAGGTGAGGATCTTGATGCGAGTCCCGCTCCCGTGGGCGAGCGGGGCGATGCAGATGGCGGCGTCTCGGAGGACCGCGAGGAGGTCCGGGACGTACCCGGTGGCGACGACATTCCGGACGCTCGGCCACGACGGCTGATTCGGCCCTACGAGAAGGAGCCGGACGTTCGGGAGAGCCGGGGCGAGAGACCGATAGACGAACTCGGCCGCTTCGCGGTTCGGGACGTAGTTGAAGTCCCCGATGAACACGACGGTACGAGAGTTGGCCGGATCCGGTAACGCGGGGACCCTTCGGAGGTCCGCGCAATTCGGCAGGACGCGGACTCGCGGCTCGGCTTCCGGGCACGCCGCGACGACGGCCTTTCGGTCCGCGTCCGACGTGACGAGGGTTCGAGCCGCGCGGCGGATCGCCTCGATCTCGTACGCTTTCGCACGCTCCAGCAGCCGCGGCATCATCACGCGACGGATCGCGCGCCGACGGCCGAGCCAGCCCTGGAAAAACGGCGCGTTCTCCATTTCGTAGTCGAGGAGGTTCCAGTACACGTTGTGCTCGTCCAGGACCATCGGCACGCGGGGCCCGTATTGGTGCAGGCCGATCAAATCGAGAGACTCCACGACGACCAGGTCAGGTGACGGAGCGGATTTCCGGGGTGGAAAGTCGCGGCGGTAGTACCCTCGCATGCGACCCATCCGAGTCCGGAGAGAATTGGATAGTGGCATTTCGACGTACTCGACGCCGGGCACTCGATTGCCGTTGAGCCGATCCGTGACGACGACGCGGACGTCGGCGAATTGGGAGAACATGGAGACGATCCCGTGAACCCGCGAACCAAATCCTCCTCGGTCTGGGTCGGCGCTGGGCGTGATTATCTCAACTTTCATGAGGCACCGCCCCTCCGCGGGCGCGACTCGCGGGGTCAACGATCGCCTCAAGGAGGTCCCCGTGCTTCCCCCAGTCGAACTTCTGTTCGACGAGTTCGCGCGCTCGACGGGTCATCGCGACACATGCGTCGGGGTCTGAGAGAGCCTGCGTGATACAGCGGAGGAACTCTTCGTCCGTGGCCGCGACGAACGCATGCTCGCCGTGACGAACCTCGGGGATGCCCTTCGCCGCGAAGTCCGACATGACAATCGGCGTCCCGACCGCCATCGCATCCAGGACCTTCGTCAGTGCGCCGACTCCCCGTTTGACCGGCACGATGCAAAGCGTCGCGTCGCGGATCAAAGCGTAGATGTTGGGGACGAAGCCAACAGCCCGCACGAGCGGATCGAACCGCATGGCGGGGATGTCCCGTCCGGCGATATGAATCTCACAGCGAATCCCGAATCGCGCGAGCCCGGGGGCCAATTCGTCGTTCACGAAATCGAGGGCTTCTCGATTCGGAGGGTACCCGAAGCTTCCGAAGAAAAGGAGGACGGCCCGCGCACGAGATCGAGGACTCGTTCCCCCGCTCTCCCCACTCACATTCGCGTCGATCTCGCGGACCTGAACCGACACCGGAATGATGTGGACCTTCGACGGGGCCAATCCCATTTGCGCGTACGCCGCTGCGTCGCGCGCGGAGACCGTGATCAGGGCGTCGACCCGCTTCCCGATGAATCGCTCGAGCCACGTGATCAGCCGCACGGAGGTCCGACCCTTCGCCAGGCTCTCGTAGAGCAGCTTCCCGTTCCCGTGCGAGTCCCAAACGCATCGGATCCCGAGCAACCGGGCGATGAACACTCCCGCAACGGCGTGGTGCACGGTATCGCAGACAATCACGCCCACCCGGTTTCGGCGGGCGAGCCGCAGGCCTCGCCACGCGAGCAGGCCTTTGTCGAGGACGTACAGTACGGCTCGCGGCGCCTTCGGGCGACCCGGGTCGTACATGATCCGATCCCATGGGCTGGGAAGGCCGATGACCTCGTGGCGCTCGCGCAACATCCCGAAGATGATGGGCGTGCGCTCGGACGTCCGATTCCCTTGGGCGTCGGGGATGAAGAGGATGGGGGTTCCCCGATCCGTAGGTGGGACGACCGGGGACGCGGTTGCGTGGACCATGAGAGCCTACCCCGCCGGGATGTAGTAAATCTGGGTCCAGCCGTTGTCGTAGATTTTGGAATAGTTCTGCGCGTCGCTCGAGTACACGGAGTAGAGCTGCGACCCGTACCACTGGCGGTACCAGAGTTCCGTCGTCGGATCGAGCACGGCGTAGACCGGTACGCCCGGATGCCAGTCCCGGAGTCGGGTGGGCCATAGGTTCGTGTACGGAAAGCGCACGATGACCGGACGTGCTCCCGGGTCGAGCCAGATCGGCGTCGGATACTTGCCGTCAAGCACGAGCGTTCCGTTAGGAAGCGAATACACGAAGTTCGTCGCGGCGATGGCTTGTCCCGGCACGAGATTGAACGCCTCCAGGTAGTAGGCCGTCGCGCCGGTCGCGACGCTCGCGCCCACAAGAGCCGCAATGACCATCGCCTTCGCGCCGCGAGGAATCCGCATCCGAGCGAGTCCGGCGAAGCAAAGCGCAGGGACGAACGTTGCAAGGATCAGGATGGACCGGTCGTAGAACTGACCGCTGAACGCGAAGATGTCCGCGAACGCGACGAGGCCCGGACCGATCAACGCGCTGAAGGCCAAGCGGAAGCGGTCTCGCGACGGACGATCGCGGAACAGGTATGCGAGGGACAGGAGGCCGAAGACCCCGTAGATTCCGATGCTCGCGGTCCGAATCCGCGGGGCCACGTAGAGGAGGTCGCTCTGGGTCCGCTGCGTCGCCATGTTCAAGGTCTGCTCGGGGAGTCCGAGGAGTGCGTTCATTCGCGTGACGATCGCGATCTGCGCGACCTGCGACGACCCGACGGCGAGGAAGAACAGCCACGCGAGCCAGACGACCGCGAACGTGATTGCGACGCGTTGCGAGAACTTCCGATCGCGCCGGAAGTCCTCCTTGGGCCCGAAGTCGTGGAACCGAGGGATCAGTGTCACGACGGCGTACACGCCGAGGATCGAGAGGAGGATGATCGCGGACGTCGGATGGGAGGCGACGAGGCCCACGAACAGCGTGGCGGCGACGAACCGCCAGCGCGTCTCGCGAAGGCGGACCTTTGACAGGATAAGCAGAAGGAGGACGAACCCGAGGGATTGCGGCGAGACGTGATACTGCGCCCACACCGCAAAGAGGGCGGTCGGGAACGATGCTTGGCGGGCGATCGTCGGGACGAACGTCGCCCGCAGCAACTCGAAGATCGCGAGGAAGGTGATGCCGCCCGCGACGAACGGGTACCAGCTCGCGAATTCGATCGGGGTCGTGCCTCCCGAGCGAAACAGGGTCAGGAGGACCAGGAAGGCTCCGGGCCAGTTCGCCGAATAGCTCGCGGGATCGGATGGCAGGTGGCCCAGCGCACCGAGGTTCTGCGCCTCGGCGAAATGTCCGTACGCGTCCCAGTACCGAGGAAACGGCTCGAAGAGCGTTGGCGTGCCCGCGAGCGTGGCGAGGAGGACGACGCCCGTGATGGCGATGAGCGCGTCGGACCGCATCCAGACGGAGAGGACCGCCGCGAGGGCGATGAGCGCAAGGCCCGCCCAATACGAGGCGGGCAGCATCTGGTAGAGGCCGAGTTGCGCGGACACCGGGACCTGAGCGACCTGGGCCGTCAGACCGGAGAGCAGGACAATCGCGAGGCCCGCGACCGCGTACCCGAGGACGATCGCGGGATGACACCGGCCGCCGCGAGCTGGCGCGGGTTGCGGCTCAGACGTGGGGATGGGGGGCCCTCCCGGGCTAGCCGGCGACGCCATCGTAGACCTCCAACAGGTGCGTCGCGACGATCGGCAGTGCGAAGTGATCGAGGGCCCGGGCTCGCGCAGCGCATCCATACGCGATCTGCCGCTCGGGATCGCGAAGGAGCGAGAGGACCGCCTCGCCGAACGCCGGGACCGTGCGCTCGCGCACGACGACTCCGGTGACGCCGTCGGATACGATGTCGCGGACCGCGCCGACCTCCGTCGTGACGCACGGCCTGCCGCACGCGCTCGCTTCAATCAGGGTGAAGGGCAAGAGATCGTTTTCGCTCGTGCAGAGGACGATCTCGGAGCGATTGTACAGATCGACCATTTCCTTGCGGGACAGGCGATCGAGGAATCGCACCGCCTCCCGGATCCGGAGCTGGGTCGTGAGCCGCCGGAGCGCCCCGAGTTCCGGACCCGACCCGCGAATCGCGAGTCGGACCTTCGGCTCCCGACGCAGAAGCCATTTCAAGGTGTGAAGCGCAAAGTCCACGCCCTTCGAGCGATGGAGTCGGTCGCCCGACCAACAGGAGGACCCGTTCGTCATCGTTCCACTCGATGTCCCGAGACGACGTGGTGTTCCGCGTCGGAGCGTAGGTATCCGTGTTGATCCCGGTCGGGATCCATCGCGTCACCTGTCCGTCCTCGACTCCGAGGGCGTGAAGGAACGACTGCGCCTTCGTCGTGCGGGGAACGAAACCGCGGCCTGCCTTGCGGACCGACCGGCCGACGGCCGACTCGAAGGCCATCTGGTACGCCGAGCCCGGGAACCGCATTCGGCGGAAGGTCTCTTGCCAAACGACGAGCGGCACCGAGCGCTCGCGGGCGACGAGCGATGCGAAGAACGTCGATGGCTGGTGGAACTCGGATGCTTGAATCACATCCGCCTCCCGGAGCGCCGGATGACGCAGGAGGTCCGGGGTCACCGGGACGAGTCCCGGGTGAAACGGCGTCCGAAGCCGCGTCGGCAGCGGCACGACACGGAGCCGGTCGTCGAGGGAGTGCTCCTGGCCATCGAGGTACATGTCGCCGAAGAAGACGGTCACCCGATGTCCCCGCCTCGACAGCTCCGAGCCCAGCTCCACGAGGTTCGTCTCACGGAGCTGTCCCGTGTCCGCCGTCAGACCCGGAAGCGTCGGGCGCAGGATGAAATCGCGGGTCGTGTACGCGGGCGTGGCGGCGATTGGGTTCACGAGGGCCACGTTCATGCGGACCCTCCGATCGACAGGCCACCATCGCCGTCCCGCATTGCGGGGCTTGCGGGGACGTCGCCTTTTGCGACCTGCAGATACTTTTCGAGATAGGCCTCGGGACGATGGTATCGCTCGTAGGCCTTCCGCGCCGACGCCCGGACCAGGACGGAGTCCCCTCCGCGGTCGAATCGATCAATCGCATCCGCGATGCCGTCTTCCGCGGGCTCGAACGAGAATCCTGCGGCTCCGTCGTGGAGGAGCTCTTCGAGTCCCCCGCGCCGCGAGACCAGGAGCGGCGTCCCGCACGAGAGGGCCTCGATCGCCGCCAGCGGCGCGTTCTCGGGCCAGAGCGACGGGATGACGAGCGCCTTGGCTCCGCGATACAGCCGGAAGAGGTCGTCGTGTGAGACCC